>OHUV01000254.1_pt1 | contig 46582 bp, 30 predicted proteins | sample 1579281 | NCBI WGS metagenome assembly OHUV01 (sample SAMEA3882515, study PRJEB24775) | human gut metagenome | biome: human-associated habitat; feature: intestine environment; material: feces | place: Netherlands | collected 2009/2010
GAAATGGGACATCATCAATTGGATACTTTAGACGAGCAGATATTGCAGCTGATTGCCGATAATGCGCGTATTCCTTTCCTCGAAGTTGCCAGAGCTTGTAATGTATCCGGAGCAGCTATTCACCAACGTATTCAGAAACTGACAAATCTGGGTATATTGAAAGGGTCGGAATATGTCATAGATCCGGAAAAGATAGGATATGAGACTTGTGCGTATATCGGAATCTATTTAAAAGATCCCGCAACTTTTGATGCCGTAACAAAAGCGCTGGAAGCCATTCCTGAAATCGTGGAATGTCACTTTACTACCGGTAAATACGATATGTTTATTAAGCTGTATGCACGGAACAATCATCATTTGCTGAGCATTATTCATGATAAATTGCAACCATTGGGGTTGTCTCGTACGGAAACGTTGATTTCATTCCACGAGGCAATTAAACGTCAGATGCCGATAGTGATAGACGATGAGGATGAATAATCCTACCGGTTATCGGCGGATATAATTGACAAAAGCATAAGGGCAGGGATGTTTTTCATCTATAGGATGGGATTCCCTGCTTTTTTCTTGCCATATTTCAGGGGATACTTCCGGAAAGTAGGCATCTGCTTGAGGAGCTTCGGCATCTATCTCTGTCAGGCAGAGTGCGTCTGCCAATGGCAAGGCCTGGCGGTATACGCTGGCTCCACCTATAATATAGATTTGTTCATCCTGTTCACAGTGCTTCAAAGCTTCTTCAAGAGAAGGAAAGATTTCAGCACCCGGACATAGGGTGTCGGGACGGGTAGACAATACAATATTGCGTCGGTTTGGCAAAGCTCCTTTAGGGAGTGATTCGAATGTTTTCCGTCCCATGATGATGGTGTTCCCGGTAGTAAGCGCTTTGAAACGTTTCAAGTCATTGGGAAGCCAGAATAACAGTTTGTTTTCATAACCGATAGCCATGTGTCGGTCTACTGCGGCGATAATGCTAATCATATTGTCTGATGTAATCAAGTGGTCTTTTAATGATAGAAGATACTCTCTTTCCTATACCGCTACTTTTCCGGCAATATGCGGGTGAGGATTGTAATTGACCAATTCAAAGTCCTCATACTTGAAATCGAATATGTTCTTTACATCCGGATTTATTTTCATTTGCGGAAGTGCCCGCGGCTCACGGCTCAGTTGGAGTTTCACTTGTTCCAAGTGGTTCAGATAGATATGTGCATCTCCCAGGGTATGTACAAAATCCCCGGCTTTCAATCCCGTAACTTGGGCTACCATTTGCAAGAGCAATGCGTACGATGCGATGTTAAAAGGTACTCCCAGAAAAATATCCGCGCTGCGTTGGTAAAGTTGCAGACTGAGTCGTCCGTTGGCTACATAAAACTGAAAGAATGCATGGCAAGGCGGCAGATTCATGTTGTCCAAATCGCCGACGTTCCAGGCACTCACTATGATACGGCGTGAATCGGGGTTGTGCTTGATTGTTTCCACCGCTTCACTGATTTGGTCGATGGTTCCGCCTTTGTAATCCGGCCACGAACGCCATTGGTAACCGTAGATATGCCCCAAATCTCCATTCTCATCGGCCCATTCATTCCAGATGCGTACCCCGTTCTCTTGCAGGTATTTTACGTTTGTATCGCCTTTCAGGAACCAGAGCAGTTCGTGGATAATGGATTTCAAATGAAGTTTCTTGGTAGTCAGACAAGGGAAGCCCTCGTCCATATTGAAACGCATCTGGTGTCCGAATACGCTGATTGTACCTGTTCCGGTACGGTCGCTTTTTTCTATGCCTTCAGTCAGTACACGGTTGAGTAAGTCTAAATATTGTTTCATGGAGTTACTTATTAAAAGCCTTGCCAAAGGTAGACAAAGTTCTCGGTATATTGAAAATTTGCGCTATAAAAGATTTACAGGAAAGGAGTCAGCAGATTTCCTACCCAGCCGAGAAATTTTTTCCAGCCGGAGCGCTTTTTCCACATCTCGGGCGTGAGCAAGGTACTGTTCTTTTTGTCCCTCTCGAACATGCTGTTCAACTGGTTCGTTGTTGAAGGGTCGAAGATGAAAGCATTGGTCTCATAATCGTAGCGCAAGCTGCGGCTGTTGAGGTTTGCAGTGCCTACCGTACAGAAAGTGCTGTCTACCATCATTACTTTGGAATGGTGAAATCCGTCCTTGAACAAGTAAATTTTGGCTCCCCGTTTCATCAATTTATGTGCGATATAAAAAGAGGCTTCGGGCGTAAAGGGAATATCCGATACAGCCGGTATCATAATCTCCACTTCCGTACCTTTCTTTAACGCTTTCTTGATAGCCTTACGGATGGATTTCGTCGGAACGAAGTAGGGGTTTACTATCTGGATATTTTTTTGAGCAGCTTCTATCGAAATGGCATAGGCATGGCTGATAGACCGGGGTGTTTCCCGCGGGGTGCGGTCTACTATTGCAATCTCCTCGGCTATACTGTCCGGAAATTGGGGCAGGTTGGGGAAGTATGCCGGACCGCCGATGTGTTGTCCGGTTTCCCTGTTCCACATAGTCAGGAAGATACCTTGCAGGTAACGTACGGCATCCCCTTCTATGTGCATGTGTATGTCGTGCCATTTACCGATTTTAGGCAAGCCGTTGATGTAATAGTCGGCAATATTCATCCCGCCCGTATAGCCGATTTTTCCGTCGATAACCACTATCTTCCGGTGGTCGCGGTGCATGGCATGGTTGATATAGGGAAAGGTGATGGGGTCGAACTTGACGAGTTCGATGCCGCGTGCCTTTATCGCCTGCAAATGATGTTTTTTCAACGGCTGGTTATTGGACCAGTTGCCGAACGCATCGAACATGGCACGTACCTCTACACCTTCTTTTACCTTTTCTGCCAGTAAATCGAAAAGGGCATTGGCGATGGAGTCGTTACGGAAATTGAAATATTCCAGATGAATGTGGTGCCGGGCATGGCGGATAGTTTCGAATAAATCAATAAACTTTTCACGACCGGTCATCAATAGTTCGACTTTATTGTTGTAAGTCAGCGGTATTTCCATATCTTGCATGTAGTTCATTACAAGAGAATCGCTGGTACTTTGCGCTCGGACGCTTCCAATAAAAAATGTAAATAATATGATGAATAAAATCTGTCTCAAAACTTTGTAAGATTATTTAGTTTTATGAGTCCGCAAATATACAATATATCATTGAGATATGTTCATTTGTTTATAAAAAAATCAACCCTTACCTTTTATTAACAAGGTAGGGGTTGATTGTATTGTTCTGTAAGGAAGTTTATTTATCCTATAAGGTAATTACCGTTTGCGATTTCCAAAGCGTTTAAGCCAATGAACATATTTTGCGATAGAGCAGGAAGAGTAATACTATGCCTGCAACCAATAAAGATTTGGGATCAAGTTCGGTGACTCCGTTTTGAGCAGCGGCGGTGAGTGTTTCACGAAGTGTACCCAATACCTGTTGCAATCCGTCGAAAACAAAGAACAGCACTAATGCCAGCGTGAAACAGAACGTAACCCATACTTGTGAAATCCGTCGGGTACGGTCGGGCAAATGGCGCATCACACGGCGGGTGAAGCCATTGTCGGGTATTTCCTGCCGGTTTTCGGCAAAGAAATCAATCAGGAGTTTATCATTGTTTTCCGTCATAACCATTTTGTTTTAAGTAGGTAGCCATTTTTTCTTTGGCCCGCGACAGGTGGCTTTTTACTGTTCCTGTCGGGTAGCCGGTAATGTCTGCAATCTTTTCTATACTTTGGTCTTCCATATAAAAAAGAGTGATACAGGTCCGTTCCGTTTCTTTCAGCATATTCAGCGCACGGTAAATGTCCATGTGCCGCCCTATGTCGTTTTGCTGCGTACTGTATTGAGCGTCTACCCGGAGTGTTTCCAGACTGTCGGTCTCCTTACGGGTGCGAAGATAATCATAAAATACATTATAAGCAATACGGTAGAGCCAGGTGGAGAAACTGGACAGGTTTTTGAATGAGGAGAGATTGGTGTATGCTTTAATGAATGTATCTTGCGCCAGGTCATCGCTCAATTCGCTGTCGCCACAAGTCAGGTGCAGAAAAAAACGCCGTACGGACGACTGATACTTTCCTACTAACCGGTCGAAGGCCCTGGTGTTGCGAAACACCACGACCTGTGCGACTAACGATATATCATTGAGCTGACTCATTTTTCTGCATTCTTTTCCGGAAAGACGGTTCTTGCATTATCGGATTTATCATTGCTTTTAGGGGCTCTGTCTTGTTGCGTATAGTAGATGACGAGCTGTCCGAAGCCTGTGAACATGACAAGCAGGCCTATGCAGCCAAGTCCGAATTCTTCGGTAATGGCCCAGAGGAATATGAACAGCCCGATACCGACGAACACATTCTTGATTCCTTTACTGCGGATATCTGTCGAATCGGCTTCTTTAAACAGATTTTCAGGCAGCGGTTGTCCGCTGGCTAATGCTTGTTCCACCAGGCGGTATTTGGCCTTCCGGTTTTTATAGCGGAAGAAGAATATGATGAATACGATGATTAAAGGAAAGCCGAAAACGAACACAATGGCTGTAATCGCAATGACTGCGTCTCTCGTGGCATGTCCGATATTCCAGCCGAAATCGTAAGCACTGCTATGATGCTTGTAATCATTGTCACTTTCTGAGTTACTGTTTGAACTGTTTTCGTAAGTCATGATGCTAAGGGTGTCCGTGACGGCTTTTCCGTCAATCACGGTATCCTTCAATTCTATGACTCTTTGTTTGTTTCCCAGACTGTCATTCTCCGTAATGGTCCGGTTCTTTCCTTGTGCCAATGTGCAAAGCATTAAGGCGGTTGTCAGTGCGAAGATAATGCGTTTCATAATCATGCTGTTTTTTGTTTTTATAGGTTTCTTTGTGTGTTAGACGTACCCATTTGCTTGGAAAGTTGCAAAGAGACGACATTTTTTTTAGAAAAGCTATTATCGACCGCAAAATATTTATACTACCTTTGCGTATTTAAAAAGTAAAACCTATGGAACTACCCGTTTCTTTTGCAGACTATACCCGCACTCTTTTGGGAGATGAGGATTATAAGGAATTAGTGACTTCTTTGGAGTCGGAGCAATCCGTCAGCATCCGGTTGAATCCGCTGAAACCTTTTGCTTTCCGCTCCGGAGAACATGCCGTTCCCTGGTGCACTTCCGGTTTTTACCTGGAAGAACGCCCGACATTTACTTTTGATCCCTTGTTCCATGCGGGCTGTTATTATGTGCAGGAAGCTTCATCCATGTTTGTTGAACAGGCTCTGAAGCAGTATATGGGTGAGGAACCAGTAGTGATGCTCGACCTTTGCGCCGCTCCGGGCGGTAAGTCGACGCATATCCGAAGCCTCCTTCCCGACAATAGTCTGCTGATAGCCAATGAGGTTATCCGCAACCGCTCTCAGATACTTGCCGAGAATCTGACCAAGTGGGGGCATCCCGATGTGGTGGTTACCAATAGCGACCCGTCGGACTTTACACCGCTGGAAGATTTCTTCGACGTGATATTGACGGACGTGCCCTGCTCCGGTGAGGGGATGTTCCGCAAAGACCCTGTTGCCATAAGCGAGTGGAGCCCGGAGAATGTGGAAATCTGCCGGCAGCGGCAGCAGAGGATTATTGCGGATATCTGGCCTTGTCTGAAACCGGGCGGCATACTGATATATAGCACTTGTACTTATAACACAAAGGAAAATGAAGAAAACATCCGTTGGATAAGGGATGAATTCGGTGCAGAGGTGCTTCCGCTCGATGTTGCGGAAGAGTGGAATATAACGGGTAACTTGTTGCAGGGAGAATCCTTTCCCGTTTATCGTTTCCTGCCTCATAAAACCCAGGGAGAAGGCTTCTTTCTGGCAGTTCTCCGGAAGCCGGGCATGAGCGTCCGAAACTCCGGGGATAAGCAACTCATTTCCCTGGCAATTGCTCCTGAAACTCCAGGGCTTAGAGCAGAAAAGTCCAGGGAAAAGGGACGTAAAGCCCAGGGAAAAGGGAAGCAAACTCCGGGACTTTCCAAAGAGCAGCTTGCGATATTGCAGAAGTGGATTTTTACTGCGGATAAGTATGAGTTTATCCAGAAAGGCGGCAATGTCAGCGCTTTCCCAAAATGTTATATTCCGGAACTGTCTGCATTGCAGTCGTCCTTACGTATTGTACAGGCTGGATTGGAGATTGCCGGACAGAAAGGCAAGGATTGGATTCCCTGTCATGCCTTGGCTGTGAGCGGGATATTGGTATCGGATGCTTTCCCTTGTGAAGAAATATCGTATGAACAGGCCATTGCCTATTTACGCAAAGAGGCTGTCACCCTTTCGGATGCAGCCCCTCGCGGAGTTGTTTTGCTGACATATAAGCATGTGCCTCTCGGCTTTGTCAAGAATATAGGTAACCGTGCCAATAATCTTTATCCGCAGGAGTGGCGTATCCGTAGCGGCTATTTGCCGGAGACGGTGGTGAAAGTGCATTCTTGACTTGATTCCACCTTCATCACAGTTCGTTCTTATATATCCGCGCCATTGCTTTCTGGTATTGGTTTTCCAGTTGCAGGAGATTTGTTTTGCTTTGGTAAACGACCGAAACTTCGACGAAATACTCTATCATACTGATTTGTCCGCCTACAAGAGCCTGTTTCAGTAAAGTCAGGTCCTGCTGTTCCTGAAAGGTCCGTTTGTATTCCTGCATGGAAGCGTCCAGGTTACGGGCTTCTTCGTAGAGCTGCCATAATTCGGAGCTTGCTTTTACTCTTGCATTATCTTTCTGGAAGTCGATGTTCATGGCTTGGGCTTTGGCTATCTTCACTTTTCCTTTATTTGAGAACAGCGGGAAAGAGAAGCCTACGACAACACCGTTCAGCGGATGTCCCGATTCGGTATTGCGACGATAGCCCAACTCCAGTTTCGGCAGCCACCCTTGCTTGCTTGCTGAAATGAACTTGCGGGCTGCGGCGCTTTCGCTGTCGAATGATTGCAGAGAGGGATCGGCGGCAAGCAGTTCGCTGCATACCCGATGGAAATCGGTTGGCAACGGAACCAGGGGATAGTCCGTCAGTCCGAGGGCTTTGGCGGTAGGTACGGCGGGGCCGTCGGGGAAAGGACGCCCGGGAGTGAGCGGCTGGTTGCCGTTCAATACCAGCAGTTCCTTGATCTTATTGTTCAGGGCAGTACTGTTCATGCGCGATTCGGTACGTACGTTCAACAGTTCCAGATTGATTTTATTTGTTTCCAGGGCATTGGCATCTCCCGTAGCCAGCCGTTTGGCATACATGGCAGCCAGCTCCTCTGCATTCTTCAGCCGTGCATCGAGCAACTCCTGCTGGTGTTGCAGCATGATGATGTCCAGACACACTTCTTTGGCTTGCAGCAATATCTGCTGGCGCATGGTTGCCGCCTGTGCATCCAGTGCTCCGGTTTTGAGACGGTTCATCTTTCCTCTTGTTATGTATAAGGTGGGAAAGTCGAAGCTTTGGGAAACCACCATTTCCCCTACGGTTTCATCGCTGTTTTTAGAGTCCCAGAGATGGGCGTATGAGAGGGTGGGATCCGGCAGGTTGTTCTCGGTCCTGCTCTCCAGCTTCTGTGATGAGATAAGTTGTACATTGGCTTGCAACTCCTTGTTGTTGGCTTCTATCTGGCGAAGCACGGAGTTAATGCCGGTTTCCTGCGCCCTCATCCCCATGCAGGCGAGGATGGTGGCGGTGAATATAAATAGTTGCTTCATATCTTCTGTTATTAAGTTTTTTATTGATCGTTATAACGGGATGGCTGTCAGGAGCCATTACGGGTGCATCTCTTCTTTCTTTCCGTGCATCATCAGGTAAACAATCGGAATGATGAAACCGTTCAGGAAAGTGGAAGTCAGCAATCCGCCCAGAATAACTTTTGCCATGGGACTTTGTATTTCATTGCCGGGCAGGTCGCCGCTGAGTGCCAACGGAATCAATGCAAGCGCACTGGACAGTGCCGTCATCAGGATAGGATTCAAACGGTCCAGCGAACCGCGTATCACGCTGTCGTACACACCGTATCCCTCTTCCTGCTGCAAGTGGTTGTAATGACTGATGAGCAGCATACCGTTTCGGGTGGCGATACCGAAGAGCGAGATAAAGCCGATGATAGCCGGAATACTGATTTCGCCCGTTGTGACGAGCAGGGCGAATACACCGCCAATCAGTGCCAAAGGCAGGTTGATAAGGATAATCGCACTTTCCTTTACGCTACGGAACTCATGATACAGCAGCAGGAATATCACTACGATAGACATGAATGAAGTCAAAGCCAGCGTGCGGCTTGCAGCCTGTTCGCTTTCAAACTGGCCGCCGTATTCGATGTGATAGCCTTCCGGCAGTTTTACCGAGGCGTCCACACGCTCTTGTATGTCGTTTACCACGCTGCGCAGGTCGCGGTCGGCAACGTTGGCGGAGATTACGATTTTCCGTTTCACGTTCTCGCGGCTGATAGTGTTAGGTCCCATTGCCGAGCGTACTTCCGCTACATAGTTCAGCGGTATCTTTTGTCCGTTGCCGGTATCGAGCATCAGGTTACGTATCTTTTCCATCTCATCCCGCAAATCATCCTTTACGCGTACGGTGAGGTCGAAACTTTTTCCTTTTTCATATACCTGGGATACGGTTTCGCCGGCAAGGCATACGTTGACAAACTCCGAAAACTCCGGTAAGGAGATGCCGTATTTGGCAAGCACTTCCCGTTTGGGAGCGATGATAAGCTGCGGACGTTCAATCTGTTGCTCCACGTTCAGGTCGGCAATGCCGGGAATGTCCTGAATGGTATTCTTTATCTCATTGCCCAAAGCGAACATGCGGTTCAAATCGTCGCCGAACAGCTTAATGGCTATATTGGCTTTCGTACCCGACAGCATGGCATCGATACGGTGGCTGATAGGCTGGCCGATTTCCACATTGGCGCCTACAATTGTACCCAGCTTTTCACGTACATCGGCCACCAGCTCGCTGCGCGAACGGTCTTTCAGCTCGAACGGAGCTTCGATTTCCGATACGTTCACGCCTAAGGCATGTTCATCCAGTTCGGCACGTCCCGTCTTGCGGGCTACGGTTTGTATTTCGGGGATGGAAAGCAGTAGTTCTTCGGCACGATGTCCCATCTTGTCGCTCTCTTCCAGTGAAATGCCCGGCAGGGATGATATGTTGATTGTGAACGAACCTTCGTTGAACGGCGGCAGGAACGAGCGTCCCAATGTGAAGAAGCAGGCAAGCGCCACTGCAAACAGACCGATGGTTCCGCCCAATACGCTCTTCTTATGACCCAGCACAAAAGCAAGCGCTGCACCGTACCACTCTTTCATCTTGCGTGCTACGGGCGAATCGCCGGTGGAACGCTTTTCGTCTTTTATCTTTTCTTTGCCCAGCAGGTAGGAACACAATACAGGTGTCACCGTCAGTGCCACAACCGTAGAAGCTGCCAATGCCACGATGAAGGCAATGCCCAAAGGTACAAGCATACGGCCTTCCATGCCGCTCAGGAAAAACAGAGGAACGAAGCTTACCACGATAATGAGCGTGGAGTTCAGGATAGGCATACGCACTTCTTTGGAAGCGTTGAATACGACTTCCAGTATCGGCAGGTGTTCCGCTTCCGGTTTCATCCGGTTCTCCCGCAAGCGTTTGTACACGTTCTCCACATCGACAATGGCGTCGTCCACCAGCGAACCGATGGCGATTGCCATACCGCCGAGGCTCATTGTGTTGATGGTGAATCCCATATAGTGCAACGCCAGCAGCGAAGCTATCAGCGATAAGGGGAGCGTCACCAGCGAGATTACGGTAGTCCGTACGTTGGCAAGGAACAGGAACAGTACGATAACAACGAATATACCGCCTTCAAACAGTGATTTCTGTACGTTGCCGATGGAACTTTCTATAAAGCGGCTTTGCCTGAAAATATCGGTGCTGACTTTTACATCGGGCGGCAGGTTCTTCTGTAAGTCCTTGAGAGATGCTTCCAGTTTGTCGGTCAGTTCAAGCGTGCTTGTGGCGGGTTGCTTGGTCACAGTCAGCAGTACGGCGGGCTTGCCGCGTTCGGAAGCCGTACCCAGTTTCGGCAGTTTGGCTCCGATACGTACATCGGCAATGTCTTCCAGCAAAATGGGGGAAGCGGAATACGGAGCATTGGACGTTGCTGGCTGGACACTGCCGTCCTGCAATTTGACAACAGCCTTTGCCAGTTGCTCCACCCAGTCGGTGGAGATGACACCGCGCACGATGTATTCGTTTCCGTATTCATAAAGCACTCCGCCGTTGGCGTTCAGATTCATTTCACGCGTAACGTTCATCACTTCGGTAAGGGTTACGCCATAATGCCGCATCCGTTCCGGGTCGAGTTGAATCTGATACTCTTTGATGTCGCCGCCCAGTACGGCAACTTGTGCCACGCCGCCGGTAGAAAGAAGGCGCGGACGGATAGTCCAGTCGGCTATGGTGCGCAGGTCGAGCATGGAAGTCGAGTCGGCGGTAAGTCCTACAATCAGCATCTCGCCTAAGATAGATGATTGCGGGCCAAGCGTGGGCTTGCCTACATTGGAGGGAAGGGACTCGCTGACAACCGCCAGTTTCTCGCTTACAATCTGGCGTGCCAGATAGACATCCGTTTCCCAGTCGAACTCAACCCATACAACGGAAAACCCGTTGGTGGAAGAAGAACGTACCCGGCGTACTCCCGTAGCACCGTTTACAGCCGTTTCAACAGGAAAAGTAACCAACTGTTCCACTTCCTCGGCTGCCATACCGTTGGCTTCGGTCATGATAACCACGGTTGGCGCATTCAGGTCGGGAAACACATCCACTTCCGTGTGCATTGCGGTATACGTACCGCCTATCAGCAGCAGTACCGATGCCACCAGCACCAGTATGCGGTTCTGAAGAGAGAAATGTATTATCTTGTTTAACATGACTGTACTGTTTAGTGTTCGTGGCTATGTGCCGGAATTGCATTGGTAGCGCCTGCAAGTTTCACCTGATAAGCGCCTTGAGTCACCACTTTGTCGCCTGCCTTGACTCCGGAAAGGATTTGTACCCGTTCGCCGTTATCGGCTCCAAGAGTGACCGGTTGTTTCTTGTATCCTTCCTCATCCACTTGCAGGTATACGAAGAAGCTGCCTTGTTCCTCGGTCAGAGCCGTATGGGGGAGTGAAATAACGTTCTCCATAGGCGAGGAGAGCAGGAATATCTCGACAAATGAGCCGGGAATGATATCTCCTTTGTTGTCGAATTCAAAAGTGACGGGCACATAATAACCGTTGTCGCCCGATGCCTTTCCGTAAGAGAGCAGGCGGCCGTTCAGGCCTTTCAGTGTATATACCTTATTATTGTAGGGAGTACAGAAGTTGGCGGAACCGATGGTGCGGAGATACGGATAGTATTTTTCCGAAACATCGGCGCGCAGGAACAGTCTGCGGTTTTGAGTGATGCTTACGAGCGGCTGCCCCACGGTTACATAATCGCCTTCCTTTACCAACAGGTTTTTCACGTATCCGCTGATGGGAGAGGTTACCGCCTGTCCTTGGGCCGAATGGTTCTTGGCAACGGCTTCATAGCTGATACGGGCATTCTCATATGTCTGTCGGGCTTGAGCAAAGTCTTTCTCCGAAACGATTTTATTGGGGAGAAGTTCTTTCATCCGTTCATACTCTTTTCGGGCTGTTTCGTAAGCGATGCGCGCTCTTTGTACGGGGTCGCCGTCCGCCATATTCTTGGACGAAAGCATCACGAGGGGAGTACCTTTGCCGACACTCATGCCCTCTATGACTTTTCCGTGAAAAGAAACGACACCTGCCACGGTAGCTACGGCAACGCTTTCGTCGCCTTGTGCAGCCATAACCTGCCCGCTGGTTTTAATCACCTGATTGAAAACGCCCGGTTCGATGGTGCTTACGGCTACTCCGGCAGCCTGCGCTTTGGCCGGGGGCAATATGATTTCGTCGCTATGTGCGGCAACGGTTTCCTCACCGTGGTGGTGTCCGTCGTCATGGTGGTGTCCGGGACCTTCGTTTTCATGGTCGTGCCCTTCGTGGTCATGTTCCGCATGGGCGTGTTCTTCCGTTTCGTGATTGTGTCCTTCACCGGACTTGCTGTTGCAGGAGCCTAACAGGAATAATCCTATGACTCCCATGAATAGAATTTTCTTCATGATAATTGTTTTTGTCCTTACTTGTTTGGAAATGCAAAATTAGAGAATAGTCGGTGCAACCGGGTTGCATACATTCCTGTGCCGGCAGGATAACCGTTTCCGGCAACTATCGGTCAAGCAAGGACGGAAGGGGGCGCACGAAGCCCTGTGGCACGTGTGATGAACGTGCCGTGAAGAGATTCCAGGTAGACAAACTCTTGCCTGATACCCGTTTCCTCGGGCAGAGCCAGGAGTTTGAGAAGCGGTTCGGTAAATAATGTGTTCACCCACACGAAACACGGATGTAGGTTACTGTTGTCCGAGTTGGGTGTCTGTTGGAAGAAATGGGTGGTCATGCATCCGGTGTCGCAGCAGCAATGTTCGCTGCAAGGGCCCTGATGCTGGCAGCACCCGTCGGACGGCAGGTCGTTTTTCATGCAGATTATGCCGTCTTCGTGGTGATGATGGGGAATGACAGGTACTATCAGCATAATCATGCTGATGAAGAACAGAAAGTATGCAATGTACCTTTTCGTTTTCATCCCTCTCTCTTTGATTGGTCGCAAAGATAGAAGTTAATCACTTAACTGCCAAACCCAAGATGCTAAAAAGCCTTGAATAAATCATTTAATCCTTCGCTCATACTGGGATGCGTAAAGATGAAATCCCGCAGAATGCTGTAATGCAAATCATTCTTCATGGCAAGCGATACTAAATTAATGACTTCGGGCGCATCGATACAAAACAGGGTGCAGCCTATTATGCGTCCCGTATGTGCGTTGACAATGGCTTTCATCATACCGTCTATCTGCTGCAAGGTACGGGCACGCGGTATGGCGGCAGCCGGCAATCGGGACACTTGAAGCGAATAACCGCGTTTTACGGCTTCCTCTTCGGTCATGCCGATATGCGCCAACGGCGGATCTGTAAAAATGACATATGGAACCGGAATCCTGTCATCGGTTTTTCGCTTTTTATTGCCGAACAACCGGTTGGTGATAATGCGGAAATCATCCAGGGATAAATAGTCATACAAGGCTCCGCCTCTTACGTCTCCCATAGCCCATATATGCGGGGCGGTGGTCTGAAGATGTTCATTGACGATGACAGCTCCCCGGGTGTCGGTCCGTATGCCGGCTGCGTGCAGGTTGAGGCCGTCGGTCATCGGTCTGCGTCCGGTGGCAAGCAGCAGTGCGTCTCCTTCCCAAAAATAGGGGGTATTGTCGGAATTGTCCGTATAGGTCAATGTTATGCCATCGGCAGTGTCGTATACGGACAGGGCATAGGCGTTCAAACGTATCTCGATGCCTTTCCTTTTCAGAGATTCCAGCATGGATTCCGCAATGTCCCGGTCGGCTTTGGGCATAAAGCGGCTGCCCGTTTCCAATAACGTGACTTTGCTTCCAAACCCCGCATACATGGTGGCAAACTCCATTCCGATAGCGCCGGCGCCGAGAATGAGCAGGCGTCCGGGAAGTTTGCTCTGTTGGAGTAGCGTTTCGCTGGTGAATACATGCTTGCTTGCGTCGATTCCTTTCACGGCGGGCAGGATAGGGGTAGCTCCCGTATTGATAAAAACTTCCTTTCCTTTAAGGAGAATTTCCTTTTTATTGTGCGAGACGACCTTTACCGTATCGTCGGATACAAAAGATGCCGTACCGTCATACAACGTAATATTGGGGTGCTCCTTGATACGCTCGTGATTCTTGTCCCGCAAGAATGATACGAGCTTGTTTTTCCGCCTTATGGCGAGTGCATAATATTTGGCCTGATTGCCGTAGTCGTCCCGGTAGAGCCGTTCGGCCTGTTCCGATTCGTAAATCAGCGCTTTGGTGGGTATACACCCTACATTCACACATGTTCCCCCGTACATCTGCGGAGAACGTTCGATGATTGCCACTTTCCAGTTGCGGTTGGCGAGTTCGGCAGCCAGCAGTTTTCCGCCTTTGCCGAACCCTATGATGATAGCGTCATATTGTTTCATTTCATTCGTAATTAGGAATTTGTGGCAATGAAACAATAGGAACTGTTTGTTTGTTGCGGGAAGTAAGTTAATGAAAGTTTACCGTTCCAGTTCGCGAAGCGAATCCATTTTCTTCTTTTCGAGGAATTCATAGATGCCGCTCAGGTGCTCAGTCACCCGCTTGTTGCCGAACTCGTACACTTTGCTCACCAGTCCGTCCAGGAAGTCACGGTCGTGGCTCACAAGTATCAGTGTACCGTCGAAGTCCATGAGTGCCTGTTTCAGAATATCTTTGGTCTTCATGTCCAGATGGTTGGTAGGCTCGTCCAGAATTAGCAGGTTTACGGGTTCCAGCAGCAGCTTAATCATGGCAAGGCGTGTACGCTCGCCACCGGACAGCACTTTCACTTTCTTCATGGACTCTTCCGGTCCGCCGAACATGAAAGCTCCCAGCAGGTCGCGAATCTTGTTGCGGATTTCTCCTTTGGCTACGTCGTCGATGGTTTGGAATACGGTCAGGTTCTCATCCAGCAAGGATGCCTGGTTTTGGGCGAAATAGCCTATTTGTACATTGTGTCCGATGGTAAGCGTTCCTTCGTGTTCTATTTCTCCCATAATACATTTTACCAATGTGGACTTACCTTCGCCGTTCTTGCCTACGAAAGCCACTTTGTCGCCTCTCTCTATAGTGAGGTTGGCATTCTTGAACACGACATGGTCGCCGTATGTCTTTCCTACGTTCTCCATAATCACCGGATAATTGCCGGAGCGCGGCGAGGGCGGGAATTTCAGCCGCAATGCCGAAGTATCTTCTTCGTCCACTTCCAGAAGCACCAGCTTTTCCAGCATCTTGACGCGGCTCTGCACTTGCAGGGTTTTGGAATAGGTTCCCTTGAAGCGCTCGATGAATTCTTTGGTTTCGGCGATGAACTTCTGTTGGTCGTCGTATGCCTTTTGTTGCTGTTCGCGCCGTTCTTTGCGGAGCTCCAGGTATTTGGAGTAGTTTACTTTATAGTCGTAGATTCGTCCCATGGTCACTTCAATGGTACGGGTCGTGATGTTATCCACAAACTTGCGGTCGTGGCTGATGACGATGACGGCTTTCCCATTGTTGATAAGAAACTCTTCCAGCCATTGGATGGACTCGATGTCGAGGTGGTTGGTAGGCTCGTCCAGCAGCAGTACGTCAGGTTTTTGCAGCAGCAGTTTGGCAAGCTCGATGCGCATGCGCCAGCCACCGCTGAAATCGCTTGTCTGGCGGTTGAAGTCCTCTCTGGTGAATCCGAGGCCGAGCAATGCCTTTTCAACGTCCTCTTCGTAATTGGTGGCATCGATGGCATAAAACTTCTCGCTTAGGGCAGACACCTGTTCGATAAGCTCCATGTAACTGTCGCTTTCGTAGTCGGTACGGGTCTCCAGTTCCTTGTTCATGCGGTCTATCTCGGCTTCCATCTCATGCAGGTGGGCAAAGGCCTGTGCCGTTTCCTGAAAGACGGTACGTCCGTCTTCCGTCATCAGATGCTGGGGCAGATAGGCGATGACACAATCTTTCGGTGCGGAGATTTTGCCGCGGGTGGGCTGCCGCACTCCGGCGAGTATTTTAAGTAATGTACTTTTTCCGGCTCCGTTCTTTCCCATGAGGGCGATACGGTCTTTTTCGTTGATTACGAAGGATATGTCACTGAATAAGGTTGTGCCGCCGAATTCTACGGCGAGTCCGTCAATAGAAATCATTATGTCGTTTTTAAAAATAAGGTGCAAAGATAATGCAAATATATTATTTTTTATACCTTTGTCTCGGACAAACAATAATACAGGTTATGGAAATCGATAATCAATCGGTAGATTACCGTCCGCTCATCCTTGTTGCGGAAGACGATGATAGTAACTTTAAGTTGATAAAGGCTATTATAGGGAGAAAGTGTGAGATAATGTGGGCGAAGAACGGTGAGGAGATTGTCTCTTTGTTTCGTGAATACCGTGACAGGGCGGATGCAATACTGATGGATATTAAGATGCCTGTAATGAATGGTTTGGAAGCTACGCAAATTATACGCCGGGAAGGCGGAACATTGCCTGTTATCATGCAAACGGCCTATGCTTTCTCTACCGACCGTGAAAATGCCATAAAGAGCGGTGCTTCGGAAGTATTGGTAAAGCCCATTACATTGAGCACCTTGCGCAACTGCTTGAGCAGTTACCTTCCCCGACTGGAATGGTAGGCTTTCCGCAATGAAAAGATAACTGTATCTTAGGGCTTGTTTATATTTTGATTAAAGAGTTATATAGCTTGCTATACTCCTCATAAAGACAGAAAAACATCCTCACAAAGAATTCTCAAAAGAATGCTGAACAAAAATTAAGCAGGTTCTGAACAAAATTTCTATTCTTTTGTTAATGAAGTCTAACCAAAATTTAACGGAATGAATAGTAAACTGCGCTTTTTGTTAATATCACTGTTTATATTCTTCGTGGCAGCATTACAGGCTTCAGCAGACGGTGATATCCGTGTATCGGGCGTTGTGATGTCGGAAGGAGAACCTTTGCCGGGAGCATCGGTATTGGTGAAAGGTACTCACAACGGAACGGTAACTGACGTTGACGGGAAATATACCCTTACCGTACCGGCGGACGGTACGCTGGTCTTTAGCTTTATCGGACTGAAAACCACAGAACAGAAAGTCAATGGACGCACAGTTGTCAATGCGGAATTGCTTCCGGACAGCGAACAACTGGATGAGGTAATGGTGGTGGCTTATGCCACTGCCAAGAAGTATAGCTTTACGGGAGCGGCTTCCACGGTAAAGGGGAGCGAGATTGCCAAGATGCAGGTGTCCAATGTGTCGCGTGCGCTCGAAGGTACGGTTTCCGGACTTCAGGCAAGTGCGCCCAGCGGCCAGCCGGGTACGGATGCTGAAATACGTATTCGCGGTATCGGCTCTATCAATGCGTCGAGCGCCCCGCTTTATGTGGTGGACGGCGTCCCTTTCGACGGTAGCATCAACTCCATTAATCCGGAAGATATAGCTTCGCTGACGGTACTGAAAGATGCCGCTTCGGCTGCTCTCTACGGTTCGCGGGGAGCCAACGGTGTCATTATCATAACTACCAAGCAGGGACATACCGACTCGAAAACCACGGTCAGCATCAATGCCAGCTTCGGTGGTTCCAACCGGGCTATCCGCGATTACGACCGTGTTGGAACCAATCAGTACTTCGAACTCTATTGGGAAGCTTTGCGCAACCAATATGCTCTGAATTCGGATAAATATACTCCGCAGACCGCAGCTGCCCAAGCCTCGAAAGACCTGGTAGGCAAGCTGATGGGCGGCGGCCCTAATCCCTACGGACCCAACTATCCGCAACCTGTAGGTACGGACGGCAAACTGCTTGCCGGCGCTACTCCGCTTTGGAATGTGGATTGGCAGAAGGAAATGGAACAACAGGCATTGCGTACGGAAGTCGGATTGAATGTTTCCGGTGGCGGAAAGACCAACCAGTACTATTTCTCGGCCGGCTATCTGAACGACAAGGGTATTGCCCTTGAGTCCGGTTACCAACGCTTCAACTTGCGTTCCAACATTTCGAGCGAGATAACCCGTTGGTTGCGTGGCGGTGTGAATATGAGCTATGCCCACTCCATACAGAACTATCCGGTTTCGTCCGATGCCAAAACGAGCAATGTCATTAACGCCGGACGTCTAATGCCCGATTTTTATCCTGTGTATGAGATGAATGCCGACGGTACATACAAACTCGACTCGGAAGGAAAGCGGATTTACGACTTCGGTTCCTACCGGCCGTCGGGCGCCACAGCCAACTGGAACCTGCCTGCAACCTTACCCAATGATAAATCCGAGCGTATGCGGGACGAGTTCTCCGGACGTACTTTCCTTGAGGTCACTTTCCTTGAAGGGTTGAAATTCAAGACCAGCTTCAACTTCGACCTGATAGACTACAATACGCTGGATTATACCAATCCCAAAATTGGCCCTGCCGTCAATACAGGCGGTGGAGCAAGCCGCGAATATACCCGTACCTTCTCCTGGACATGGAATAACATCGTGACCTACGATAAGACTTTCGGCGAGCATCACTTCAATATCCTTGCCGGACAAGAGGCTTACTCTTACCGTTACGATGTGTTGCAGGCGGCACGAAGCAACATGGCTGTGCCCGATATGCCGGAACTGGCTGTCGGTTCGCTTGTAACCGCAGGCACGGGCTATCGCATCGATTATTCACTGTTAGGCTATCTTATCAATGCCCAATATGACTACCGGAGCAAGTATTTCTTCTCCGCTTCCTACCGCCGCGACGGTTCCTCGCGTTTCGCACCGGGTACACGCTGGGGCAATTTCTGGTCGTTGGGAGCTTCGTGGCGCATAGACCGCGAAGCGTTCATGCAGAATACCGCCGACTGGCTTTCCGCCCTGACCTTAAAGGTCAGTTATGGCGCGCAGGGCAATGACAACCTGGGTACGTATTATGCCAGCAGCGGACTGTATTCCATTGTTTCACAGGCAGGTGAGAATGCTTTGGTGTCCGACCGTCTTGCAACGCCCGATTTGAAATGGGAGACTAACCTCAACCTCAATGTAGGTATCGACTTTTCATTGTTCGATAACCGTTTCTCCGGTTCGTTCGATTTCTTCCAGCGCCGTTCCAAAGACCTGCTGTATTCCCGTCCGTTGGCAACTTCCCTGGGTTATACTTCTATGGACGAGAATATAGGTGCTTTAAAGAATACGGGCTTTGAAATAGACCTCAAGGGAACGCTTATACACACCCGTGACTTTATGTGGCGTATGGGAGTCAACCTTACGCACTACAAGAACGTGGTGACCGACCTTCCGCTGAAAGACATGCCCGTTACCGGAGTTACTCGCCTGAAGGAAGGGCGTTCGGTCTATGACTTCTATCTGCGCGAATGGGCAGGGGTAGACCCGGACAACGGCGACCCGCTGTGGTATAAGAACGTGAAGGATGAGCAGGGCAATATCACCGGACGCACCACCACCAATGACTATGCTCAGGCTGATTATTACTATGTGGACAAATCCTCGCTCCCTAAGGTGTATGGCGGGTTCAACACCGCTTTCTCATACAAGGGCTTTGAGTTGTCCGCCATCTTTGCCTACAGCATAGGCGGTTATATCGTAGACCGTGACGTTACGATGCTGTGGAGCAACGGAAGCAATCCGGGACGTGCCTGGTCTACCGAGATACTGAAACGCTGGACGCCGGAAAACCGCTACACGGACGTGCCGGCCCTGAAAACAGTGTCCAATAACTGGAACTCCAACTCCACCCGCAATCTGTTCAACAATTCGTATCTGCGGATGAAGAACATCACGTTGTCCTACAACTTCCCGCAGCCGTTGATAAAGAAAATCAGCCTGAACAGCCTGCAACTTTTTGTACAGGCGGACAACCTGCTGACTTTCTCCAAGAATCAGGGACTGGACCCGGAGCAGGGCATCACAGGACTGACCTATTACCGTTATCCTGCCATGCGTTCCATTTCGGGCGGGCTTAATGTTTCATTCTAAATCACTGTTAACAATGAATACTTTCCTTAAAAATACAGCAATCCTCGCAGTGGGATTATTATCCGTCTTGTCCTCGTGCAGCGGAGACTTTCTCGACAACAAACCTACGGACGCCGTAGATTCGGGTATCGTCCCCGTACCTTCCAATGCCGGACGTATCTTCAACGGTGCATGGTATAACTTGTTTGAGTACAGCAGTACGTATGCCAATATCGGCTATCGTGCCCTGATGTTGCAGGACGACATGATGGCGGACGATGTGGTGTCGCGTCCGATGTATGGTTTCAACTCATCCTACCAGTTTAACGATGTGGGGATGCCGGCCAACAACCGCACCGCATTTGCCTGGTATCTGATGTACAAGACTATCGACAATTGCAATACCGCCATTTCCATTACCGCGACCGGTGATGATAATACGGCCGATTTCCGCCATTCCCAGGGGCAAGCCTACGCTTTGCGGGCTTTCTGTTACCTGCATCTGGCTCAGCACTACCAGTTTACTTACCTGAAAGACCCTTCCGCACCGGCTGTTCCTCTTTATACGGAACCTACCGCCTCTACGACAGAGCCCAAAGGGAAGGCTACCCTGGAAGAGATATATACGCAGATATTCAAAGACCTGAATAAGGCTAAGGAGCTTCTTGAAGGGTATGTCCGTCCGGACGACAAATCCAAGTTCAAGCCGGATGTAAGTGTTGTCAACGGATTGCTGGCACGTGCCTGTTTGCTTACCGGACAATGGAATGAAGCCGCCGGGGCTGCACTTGAGGCGGCTGAAGGATATACTTTGATGACGGATGCCAAAACGTATATGGGCTTTAACGACATATCCAATACCGAGTGGATGTGGGGGCATCCCCAATCTGTGAGTCAGTCCGACGCCAGTTATAATTTCTATTATATTGATGTGGTGACTCCCGATGCGTATAACAGTTTTATGGCCGACCCGCACTTTAAGGACATTTTCGAAACGGGGGATATCCGTTTGGAGCTGTTCCAGTGGATGCGCGAAGGCTATTTGGGTTATCGCAAGTTCCGCATCCGTGCCGACCAGACCGGTGATATCGTCGTGATGCGTTCCGCCGAGATGTATCTGATAGCTGCGGAAGCACTGGCTCGTGAAGGACGGTTGGAGGAAGCCGTGAAGCCGTTGAACACATTGCGTAATGCCCGCGGACTTGCCGATTATGACCTGGCAGGCAAGACGCAGGAACGGCTTGTCGATGATATTCTGCTGGAACGCCGCCGCGAATTGTGGGGTGAGGGATTCGGCATTACCGATATTCTCCGTACGCAACGTTCGGTAGAACGCATGCCGTTGACGAAAGAGGAAGCGGAGAAAACGTACGATTGTTGGCAGCAGGGAGATACTTATAGGGAATATACCCCCGAAGGTCATTGGTTTACTTCCTTTCCCGACGGAACGAAGTTTGTGCCGAACAGTGTGTATTATTTGTATGCCATTCCGGAAAAGGAGACGAATGCGAATCCTAATCTATAGGAGAAGGGTGTTGGGTAGTGATTGATGTTTTTTTAGGCACGGATTACGCAGAATTACGCGGATTGCACGGATTTATTTTATTCTTTTTCCGTGTAATCCGCGTAATTCTGCGTAATCCGTGCCTAAAAATAGTACCCTGAATAGTGCGTAACCGGCATATCTTCAGATTTGTTACTCCGTCTTCTTACTTTCTCTTTCCTGCATTTTGCGTTTCACGAACTCAATCTTCAGGTTGGCCTCTTCCATATTCTTCTTGATTTCCGTGATGGAAGACAGCAGTTGCGCCAGTTCATAGACAGCTGCCACCGCCTTGCGGTCGTTCGGTGTCATGACAGTGGCATAGGAACGTTCGCCAAGATAGTGTACGCGGATATTCTTGTCTTTATTCAGATTGAGGAAAGCGATTACATTACCGTCTTCGCCCAGTTTATAGTCCGCTTTCTCTATCTTCTCGCCCAAATCGGTCGTTTCATAGCTGTCCTTGGAAGCCGGGGTTTCGGCAAAACTGCCGTCGGGTGCAGTGACTTTCACTGCGAGGTGATGGATGTTATGCGGGCCGCAATAGATGGAAGTCATGCTCATCACTCCGGTTTCATCTACCTGAAAGCGCAGGTAAGAGCGGTGCAGGTTCTTTTCTATTACTTGTGAGGGATGCAGGTAATTGCCGATTTTTTGATATTCGGCATCTTTCTCGAAAGTATAATTCTTCTTGATGGCATCCACCTCTTTTTGTTTTTCCTGAAGCATACTGTCGAGGTAGACCAGCGTTTTCTCCTGTTCTTTCAGTTCCACCTGCTGCATTAGTCCGATACCCTCGCGGCGTGTTTCAAAGGCCTTCGGATAGAGTATCTTGATGCTGTCAATCTGAATCTTCGCTTCGCTGTAATCTCCGCGTTTAAACGCTTCGCGGGCTGCCTGGAGTTTCTCTCCTGCTTTTTTCTCTACATTGCTGCAAGAGAAGAGCGTGCAGCAGAGGCACGCAAGGAATGCTGCTTTCTTCATAATTTTCATTCTTGATGTTAGTGGGGGCAAAAATAAAAAATAATATCCGTATCTTTGCACCCTCAAAATGATTTATTGACAAATGATTGAATTGACGACAGAAGAACTGAAGCAGCGTTTCAGTGACAGCATATTTAAGCGGATTTCCGAAACAGCGGATGAATTGGGACTGGAGTGCTACGTAGTCGGCGGCTACGTGCGCGACATATTCCTGCAGCGTCCTTCCAAAGATATCGATGTGGTAGTAGTGGGCAGCGGCATTGCAATGGCCGAGGCGCTTGCCAGGCGTTTGGGTCGCGGCGCGCATCTTTCTGTTTTCAAGAATTTCGGGACGGCGCAGTTAAAGTATCACGGCACGGAAGTGGAGTTTGTGGGTGCACGTAAGGAGTCCTACACGCACGATTCGCGCAAACCGATTGTTGAGGACGGCTCGCTGGAAGACGACCAGAACCGCCGGGATTTTACTATCAATGCCTTGGCGGTCTGCCTGAACAGTCAGCGTTACGGCGAACTGGTAGACCCTTTCGGCGGAATGGCGGATATGAAGGGGAAGACCATCCGCACGCCGCTTGACCCGGACATCACCTTCAGCGACGACCCTCTGCGCATGATGCGTTGTATCCGTTTTGCCACCCAACTGAATTTCTATATCGACGATGATACGTTCGAGTCCTTATGCCGCAACAAAGAGCGCATCTCCATCATATCCAAAGAGCGCATTGCAGACGAGCTGAACAAGATTCTGCTCTCTCCCGTCCCGTCCAAAGGATTTATAGACTTGGACCGTTCGGGCCTGTTGCAGCTCATCTTCCCGGAACTGGTTGCCTTGCAAGGCGTTGAAACCCGTAATGGCAGAGCGCATAAGGACAACTTCTACCATACGCTCGAAGTGCTCGATAATATCAGCAAAAAGACCGATAACCTCTGGCTGCGCTGGGCAGCCCTTCTGCACGATATAGCCAAACCGGCGACCAAACGCTGGGAACCTCGTGCCGGGTGGACATTCCACAACCATAACTTCATCGGCGAGAAGATGATACCCGATATCTTCCGGAGAATGAAGCTTCCCATGAATGAGAAGATGAAATGCGTGCAGAAGCTGGTAGGGTTGCACATGCGTCCCATAGTGATAGCGGATGATGTGGTGACCGACTCGGCCGTACGTCGCCTGCTGTTTGAGGCTGGCGATGATATAGACGACCTCATGACCTTGTGCGAGGCCGATATCACTTCCAAGAATATGGAGCGCAAGCAGCGCTTTCTGAACAACTTCCAACTGGTGCGTCAGAAACTGAAGGACTTGGAAGAGCGCGACCGTATCCGTAACTTCCAGCCTCCTGTCAGCGGTGAGGAGATTATGAAAACATTCAATCTTCCCCCCTGCCAGCAAGTGGGTGCATTGAAGAGTGCTATCAAGGATGCCATATTGGACGGCGTCATTCCCAATGAGTATGAAGCTGCCCGTGCGTTTATGCTGCAACGGGCGGAGAAAATGGGGCTGAAATAGACTTCGGCACTCTATGGAAGAAAACAGGGAGTGTGTCAAAATTCAATTTTGAGGAGATAAACTTTTAACTTGAAATTTGCACATTCTGAAAGAATCAGAAAAGGGTCGTATCATAACTCTCAAAGTGGAGTTTGATACGACCCTTTTAAAGGTTATAATTACAATCTGTAACTTTTCAGAGGCTCATTTTAGTTTTGACAACCTCTTAGCAAAATGTATATCGCTTGACTTTCGGTTGATAAAGGGATGTCCTTACTCTTCCGCCTGGAATTTTCGGCTCACCTTCATCAGGTTGATGGAGTAGGTCACAATATTCTGTGCTTCCTGTATCATCGTCAGATACACCATGCTTACCTTAATGCTGCCGGACTGGCTTTGAATGCGCTGTAACTCTTCGCGTTTCAGGTGGGCGAGCTGGCCGTTCAGGTCGTTGGCTTTGTGTATATCTTCTTCGAAGTTATTGTAGTTGTTGTTCTCCAGCTTGTGGCGGCACACCTGCAACAGGTAAACGATGTCTTCCGTTACATCGGCAAACTCGCCTTTCTGGATGGTGTCGAGCGGTTTGAAGTTATTGTCGATATGCTCCAGACACGGTTCGCAAAGACGTCCCACACTATATACCAGTTCGCTGGCAAAGTCATTGCCCTGGTAGTAGTAAAGTCCTTTTTCGAGCACCGTATTGTTGTCCAGGCGGCACATGGCAAGCGTACCGGTACGTTTCATCTGTTTAATCAGTTGTTTCTCGAACTTCACGGAACCCATTGCCCGGCGCAGTCCGCGCAGGTTTTCGTGAAGGAAAGCGGTAACGGTGCGTTCGAAGTTATCTTCCGTAAATTCCAGTATTTTGCCCAATTCCTCACGGGTGTGCTTGCGCAGCAATTCCAGAATCTCCATGTTGTCCGTGCTCTGCATCAGTTGCTTGATGGTAGCGTTTCCTTTTTCCTTCTCTTTGCGCTTCTTGTACATTACCTGGCTGCGTATCAGCATGAATACTGCCAGACCGATAAGGGCGATGATAGCGATTGTACCGCCGAAATGAATTACGAAGGTAACGAAGAAACAGATGGTAAACGCTGCTCCGGCAGTGATGAACCAGCCACCGATAACGCTCAGTACGCCGGTGATACGGAACACGGCGGAGTCGCGTCCCCAGGCGCGGTCGGCAAGGGAAGTACCCATAGCCACCATGAAAGTAACGTAAGTGGTGGAGAGCGGGAGTTTCAGTGAAGTACCCAGGGCAATGAGCAGGCCGGCAAGTACCAGATTGATGGAGGCACGTACCAAGTCGAACGCCGCACCGTCGGCAATGATGGCTTCGTCCTTTTGGAAACGGGTCTCAATCCAGCGTTTGCCGCTTTCGGGCATCACTTTGGAAAGTCCGTTGGCTATCGTCATACTGAAACGTACCAGTGTACGTGCTATGGGAGTGCTGCCGAAGCTCTCTTCACCTTCGTCCTGGCGGGAGAGGTCGACGGAAGTCTTGATTACATTGTGTGCTTTCTTGGATGTGCACAGCGCATATACCATGATGGCGCCCGCACCGATAAGGAAGTACCACGGTGTTTTGGCAGGGCCGAGCAGTGAGGTCATCAGGAAGCCGTCGGGACCTGCGGCAGTGCCGTTGGTCGTATAGTCGATGAAAGAGGAGTAACCGGCAAGGGGCACACCTATGAAGTTCACCAAGTCGTTGCCGGCAAAGGCGAGGGCGAGGGCGAAGGTACCCAGAAGAACCACTATCTTGAATACGTTTACCTTGCACCAGTGCAGCACCTGCATCAATATGGTGAAGAACACGAAGAAGCAGCCGATGAGCATAGCAGTGTTCTCCTGTATCCAGTGCTTGTTTTCGGGAGTCATGAAAGAGCTGTCCTTCAAACCTTTTATCAGCATGAAGTAGATGATGGAAGTAGCTGCGATACCGCCGAAGATACCGATGCTGTACTTCATCTTTTTGGTGTAGTTGAAAGTGAAGACGATACGTGCCAGCCATTGCACCAGCATACCGAAGAAGAAGGCGATGGCTACGGATACGAATATCGCCATGATAACGGACAATGCCTTGTCTGTGTTGATAAGATCGCCCAACCCGAGCGTATCGCTACCGTACACTTTGATGAGGGCGAGGGCAAAGGTTCCGCCCAGCAGCTCAAAGACCATGGATACGGTGGTGGACGTCGGCATTCCCATGGTGTTGAATACATCCAGCAGTACCACGTCTGTCAGCATCACTGCCAACAGGATGCACATGATTTCCGCAAAATAAAAATGCTCCGGCTGGTAGATACCGTGACGGGCAATGTCCATCATGCCGTTGGAGAGGGCAGCGCCGATGAATACACCGATACCTGCTATAAACAGTATCGTCTTGAAAGATGCTGCTTTGGCTCCGACAGCAGATTGTAGAAAGTTAACCGCATCATTACTGACACCCACGACGAGGTCGAAGACCGCGAGGACGAACAGGAAGATGACAATGCATAAGTAGATAGTTTCCATAACATGTATTTTATTTCCGGTTGCAAAGGAACGTGTTTCGTGTTGCAGGGAAATGTCATATATGTTACAGAAATGTTACAAACTTCTCTCTCAGCTTTCCACTCTCAGTTCTCCGCTTTTCAGGTATTCGTAGAAAGTATATTGCGCCCGTACTTTCTCCTTTTGCGGACGGGCTGATTTCCAGCGGTTACGCAGGTGGTCATCCACAAAGCAGGCTTTGCGCTTGTCCGAGAGCTGGATGGAAAGCATGTCCGACAGTTCCCGTTTCAAATCCGGGTCCAGAATTGGGGTTACAGCCTCTATGCGGCGATACAGGTTGCGGCGCATCCAGTCCGGCGAGCCGAGGAAAAGTTTCGGCTTCCCGCCGTTGCCGAAGTACCACACGCGGGCATGTTCCAGAAATGTATCCACAATGCGTGTTACACGGATGTTACGGCTGTACTTCCGTCCGGGAATGAGGCAGCAGATACCCCGTACAATAAGGTCTATCCTGACTCCGGCCTGCGAGGCTTCGTACAGGCGGTCTATCATGGCGGGGTCTTGCAGGGCGTTCATTTTGAGTATAATTCTTCCTTGTTTTCCGCTTTTCGCCAGTTCTATTTCATGGTCGATGAGGCGGTTCAGTTCGGGAATCAGGTTGAAGCGTGCCACCAGCAGGCGGTGGAACACGGGATTTTCCTTGCCCTGAAAAGTGCGGAACAGGTTGTGCAGGTCGTTTACGAGTATGGGGTTGCAGGTGAACAGACCGGAGTCGGCATAGAGCGTGGCGGTCTTTTCGTTGAAGTTTCCGGTGCTGATGTAGGCATAGCTGGGCAGTTTGTGGCCTTGTCTGTCGCGGCGCAGCACAAGGGCTACTTTGGCATGTACCTTCAGTCCGGGCAGGCTGAACAGGATATTGATACCGGCGGCTTTCATCATCTCGGCGGTGGCAAGGTTGTTCTCCTCGTCGAAACGGGCTTTCAGCTCTACGAAAACGGTTACTTTCTTACCGTTCTGTGCGGCGGCTATCAGGGTGTTGATAACTGCGGAGTTTTCCGCAACGCGGTATTGGGTTACCATGATTTCGCGCACGGTGGGTTCGTGTACGGCTTCGTACAGGAAATGGATGAAGTGCTCGAAAGAGTGGTACGGGTAGTGCAACAGCAGGTCTTTTTTCTCCACATACCGGAAGATGGACTCCCGCTCGTCCAGGCAGGTCAGCTTCATGGGCTGAGGCTTGCGGATGGGGCGCACGGCATTGTTCGGATTGGGCAGATGCCGCAGGTCTTCCATATTGAGGTGTTTGTCGCCCGGAACCAGTTCCTGGCGGTTGATGCGGAAGGCATCTACAAGGAAGTCCAGAAAATCGTCGGGCATGGCGCGGTCGTACACAAAACGGCAGACGGCTCCTATCTTGCGTTTTTTCACTTTGCTTTTCACCTGCTCTATAATTTCGGAAGTGTTGGCGGACTCGTCTATCAGTATGTCCGCATCCCGCGAAATCTTGATGCAGTAGCTGCTGTCCACATCATAGCCGGGGAATATCGTGTCGATATTGGCTTTGATGATGTCCTCGATGAACATCAGGTAGTAGTTCTTCCCGTGCTTGGGCAGCTCGATGAAGCGGGGCACTTTGCTGTAGGGTAGCTTCATCACGAAGTATTGGGGAGTTCTTCCTTTGTTTGCTTGTCCCTCTGTGCCCTTGTCTCCTTTCGGATACAGTCGTATGGCAAGGTACAGGCGGTTGTCGCGCAGGAACGATATTACCTTGTCTTTGCTGACGGGTACGGGAGAGAGATACGGAAAGATTTCTTCCCGGAAGAAGCTCCGCAGGAATTCTTTATGAAAAGGCTCTACGTTGCGGTTCTGGTAGAAGATGATGTGCTGTTGCCGCAGGGCAGGCAGTATTTTCTGTTCGTAGATGCGGATACGCTCTTCCAGTTGGCGGTTTACCTCTTCGTTGATTTCGGACACCAGTTGCATGGCGGACTGCACACTCTCTTCATCGCTGTGTGCGGCGCCGGTGGCAATGGCCTTATGGTCGGCTACACGTATTTTGTAGAACTCTTCCAGGTTGGACGAGTATATGGATATAAAGTTGATGCGCTCGTACAGCGGCAGTGTATCGTCTTCCGCTTCCAGCAATACCCGGTAGTTGAATGACAGCCAACTGATGTCGCGCTTGAAATATCTGCTCTCCATAAATAAGATTAGGTTTATTTTCCAAATATAGCTACCTTTGCACATATAAACAAATGAAAAATGACAAAAGTTGGTTTACTGTCGGATACGCACGGGTATTGGGATGAGAAGTATTTGCAGTACTTCGAGCCGTGCGATGAAATATGGCATGCAGGTGACATCGGTACGTTGGAAGTGGCACAGAAGCTGGCGGCTTTCCGTCCGTTCCGTGCGGTGTATGGCAACATAGACGGGCAGGATCTGCGCCGGCTCTATCCGCAGGTGCTCCGCTTTACGGTAGACGGCGCCGAGGTGCTGATGAAACATATCGGCGGCTATCCCGGCAAATACGATCCGTCCATACAGGGAAGCATCCTGGTGCATCCGCCCAAGCTGTTCATCAGCGGTCATTCGCATATATTGAAGGTGAAGTTCGACAAGACACTGGGCATGCTTCATATAAACCCCGGCGCAGCGGGCATTTACGGCTTTCATAAAGTGCGTACCATGGTGCGTTTCGTTGTGGACAACGGCGTGTTCAAAGACCTTGAAGTCATAGAGCTTGCCGGCTGATTTTGACTTTATTATTTTGTCATGTCAGAACTTTTTCAGAACTTTGTGCCCTGAATAGCAACGAGAGCCGTGGGGCATTGTCCTCCTTCTTATTTTATTCTACATTTGAAGTCAATCCAATAAAGAACTGAAATATGAAAGGAATTATTCTTGCAGGTGGCAGCGCCACTCGTCTCTATCCATTGTCAAAGGCTATCTCCAAGCAGATTATGCCGGTCTACGACAAACCCATGATTTACTACCCCCTTTCTACATTGATGCTGGCGGGAATACGTGAAGTGCTGATTATCTCCACTCCGCGCGACCTACCCATGTTTCGCGATTTGTTAGGAACAGGCGAGGAGCTTGGTATGTCTTTCTCTTATAAGATACAGGAAAAGCCCAACGGACTGGCACAGGCTTTCGTGCTTGGAGCGGAATTTCTGAACGGTGAGCCGGGATGCCTTATTTTGGGCGATAATATGTTCTATGGTCAGGGCTTTTCCGCCATGTTGAAGCGTGCCGCTTCTATCGAGAAGGGTGCATGTATCTTCGGTTATTATGTAAAAGACCCGCGTGCATACGGCGTGGTAGAGTTCGATGCCGACGGCAAGGCCATCTCTCTGGAAGAGAAACCGGCACAGCCCAAGAGCAATTATGCGGTTCCCGGTTTGTACTTCTACGATTCTACTGTAACGGAAAAGGCCGCCGCCTTGAAGCCTTCCGCCCGCGGTGAATATGAAATAACCGACCTCAACCGTCTTTATCTGGAAGAAGGAACGCTGAAAGTGGAACTCTTCGGACGTGGGTTCGCCTGGTTGGATACGGGTAATTGCGACAGCCTGCTCGAAGCAAGCAATTTCGTTGCTACCATACAGAACCGTCAGGGATTCCGTGTGAGCTGTATTGAGGAGATAGCATGGCGCAAAGGCTGGATAGACGTAGACCAGCTCCATCGTCTCGGTGAACAGCTCGGAAAAACCGAATATGGCAAATATCTGATGGAACTTGCAGACTCGTACCGCTGACAAGAAACATGTGACTTCTCTATTTCTTAATTTTTAATTCTCAATTTTTAATTTATGAAGACTTATCTTGTAACCGGTGCTGCCGGTTTTATCGGAGCTAATTATATAAAGTATATTCTGGCAAAGCACGACGATATAAAAGTTGTAATATTGGATGCCCTGACCTATGCGGGCAATTTAGGTACTATTGCCAAAGACATCGATGATGAACGTTGCTTCTTCGTGAAAGGCGACATCTGCGACCGTATCCTTGCCGATGAACTGTTTGCCAAATATAAATTCGATTATGTGGTGAACTTCGCAGCCGAAAGCCATGTAGACCGCAGTATCGAGAATCCGCAACTGTTCCTTATGACCAACATTCTGGGTACTCAGAATCTGCTGGATGCCGCCCGTCGTGCATGGGTGACGGGTAAGGACGAGTCAGGCTATCCTACCTGGCGTAACGGAGTGCGCTATCATCAGGTATCTACGGACGAGGTTTACGGTTCGCTGGGAGCGGAAGGCTTCTTCACGGAGAAGACCCCACTGTGTCCGCATAGCCCGTACAGCGCTTCCAAGACCAGTGCCGATATGGTGGTGATGGCCTATCATGATACCTACAAAATGCCTGTTACCATTACCCGCTGTTCCAATAACTACGGCCCGTATCACTTCCCGGAAAAACTGATTCCGCTGATTATAAAGAATATCCTTGAAGGCAAGAACCTGCCAGTGTACGGTGACGGCAGCAATGTACGCGATTGGCTGTACGTGGAAGACCACTGCAAGGCCATCGACCTTGTGGTGCGCAAAGGCGTGGAAGGTGAGGTTTATAACGTAGGCGGCCACAACGAAAAGACCAATCTGGAGATTGTGAAACTGACTATCGCTACTATCCGCCGTCTCATGGAAGAGGATCCGAAATACCGTGCAGTCCTGAAAAAGCAAGTGAAAGATGCCGACGGACAGATTGACATCAGTTGGATAAACGAAGATCTGATAACGTTCGTGAAGGACCGCCTCGGTCATGACCAGCGTTATGCCATCGACCCCACCAAGATAACGGATGCCTTAGGCTGGTATCCCGAAACAAAATTTGAAGTGGGTATCGTTAAGACCATCGAATGGTATCTGAATAATCAGGACTGGGTGGAAGAAGTTACCAGCGGCGATTATCAGAAGTACTACGAAAGAATGTACGGAAAGAAATAACCGTTACAAAATAAAGGCAAGGCTTAGCAACAAGCCGAAGAACAGCATATTACGTGAGGTTTCACCTAATATGCTGTTCAGTTTTTTACCGCTTCGTATGGCTACCATTCTGTGCCAGGTCAGCACATGCAGACAGAGGTAGACGCAGGGAGCCCAGATAAAGGCAAGCGGTTCTATTTTGCCGGTATAAACAAACCATAGGCTGAGCAAGGTGGCTGCCACGCCTAATCCCAGATACAGGTAACGGCCGAAAGGTTCGCCGAAACGGACAATCAGCGTACGTTTGCCGCTGAGGGCGTCCTGTTCCCGGTCGCGGTAGTTGTTTACGACCAGTAAGGTGTCTATTACCAGGCCGCAGATGAACGAGGCTACCCATACGTCGGCTGTAATGGCGTGGGCTTGTACGTAATAAGTTCCGCCTACGGGGATAAAGCCGAAGAAAACCAGTACGAGCAAGTCACCCCAGCCTTTGTAGGAGAGTAGGGTGGTGTATAGGAAAGCGAATATTACGCAGAGCAATCCCAGCAGTATCAGTTCCCAACCGCCGTGAGGCAATTGTCCCCAGCACTGCTGCAAGAGTGTGCAACCTATGAGGCAGGAGAATATGAGCATACCTGCTATCCCCCGTTTCATGGCTGTGGGAGTAATCCAGCCTTGTGCGCAGGCACGTTCGGGGCCGAGGCGGTCTGCACGGTCACTGCCTTTCAGGTAATCGTAAAGGTCGTTGATGAAATTGGCGGCAATCTGCATGCCGCAGGCAAACAGCGCACATAGCAGCGCCGGTATGATGTTGAATGCTTCATCGGCAAATGCCAGGGCGGAACCTGTCAATACGGGAATAACGGCTCCCGTCAGTGTCTTGGGACGGGCGGCAAGTATCCATGCGTGGAACGAGTTGGTAGCTATTGCTTTCATGTCGTACTTTTAGAAAGTTATACTACAAAGATACGTAAAGGATTTGTTATCTTTGCACTGCTATTCGGGTAAAATTATTCGTTGTACCAAACAATAAAGATAAATCTATGGCTCAGGCACTGTTTTATAGAGGGTTCGGGAGACTGCTGTTTTTTTCTTTTCCGGTATTGCTGTTCTTTTCATCGTGCCGGTCTGCGCGTAATTTTACCTCGCCTCTTCCCGGTGAGTATTCTGTCCGGATATCCGGATTTCCGGCATCCGGATATAAGAATGTGAAGCGCGTCAGGCAGTATGAGTTTGCACACCGTGATGTTCCTGCCGCATTCGACGGTTGCAGGCTGGCTTTTGTCTCGGATTTGCACTACCGTAGTTTGCTGAAAGAGAAAGGGCTGAAGGACATCACCCGCCTGTTGAATGATTTGCAGGTCGATGCCCTGCTGATAGGCGGCGACCTGCATGAGGGCTGCGAGTATGTTCCGGCTGTGATTGCGGCATTGGGAGCTGTGAAAACGCCTTTGGGCACTTATGCCGTTCTTGGAAACAATGATTATGAGGCTTGTTACGATGATATTCTAAAGGAAATGGAGCGTCAGGGCATTCGCTTGCTGGAGCATAAAGCGGATACCTTGAAGCGGAATGGTGAGCGGATTGTGATAGCCGGGGTGCGCAATCCTTTCAATCTTGAACGGAACGGGCAGTCGCCCACGCTTTCCCTCTCTCCCGATGACTTCGTCATATTGCTGACGCATACTCCCGATTATGCCGAAGATGTTCCCATAACCAATGCCGACCTTGTGCTTGCAGGACATACGCACGGCGGGCAGGTAACGCTGTTTGGGCTGTATGCTCCTGTAGTTCCTTCTCGTTACGGGCAGCGTTTTCTGAAAGGGATAAGGACTAATTCCGAGAGGCAACCTGTCATCATAACAAACGGTATCGGAACTTCCAGTAAGAATCTGCGGTTGTTTGCACCAAGTGAGGTGGTAGTCCTGACACTGAGAAAGTTATAAGCGTATTTATATTTGTGCCAAGCTTGTGGCACAACCGTGCCTATTAAATGGCACAACTGTGCCACCCTAAAAACACAATTATGCTGTCAGGGTGGAATAGCTGGAGGATGTCTCTTGCGTCATCATTCTGATATTACAAACAGATGATGGTGCTGCTGAAAACGTAAAATGGGTATATCCTGCGTTTTATAAGTAAGGATTTACTTCTACATCTTGAGGCTTTTCTTCTACGGTGTCGTCAACCGAAATTCCCATGTCAATTCTGCCGCTGGCGCTGGTTTTTATATTCAGTTTATACCATTTTGCCGCTTCAAGCTGAATGGTTTGCGTTGCTGTACGCACATTGCCTTTATATGTACCGGAAACGGTGCATTTCAGATTAGGATTTTTACTGTCGATGTTAAAAAATGCTGCATCGTATGTACTGTTGCATTTGCCGTTACTGTCGAACGTGATGACCCGTGAAGGTTCCGCCTCTGTAGAAACCTCAACGGTATAACCATTGAATACCTGTGCAAAGACTTCGTCATAGGCAATACTTACTTTGGCATTGGCCATAGTGCAGGTTACTTTGACGTTGCTTATTTCATTGGTTCTGACTTCAAAAGGAGCGCTTGTTCCGAAGTAACGTATTTGTCCCACTCCGTCATTAGCAGATTGTCCAACCTCTTCCGTGCAGCTTTCAGCCGTAACTGTGTAGCCGCTTCCTATGGGGAAGATGAAGGTGGTGTTCTTAAAGGTCAGAAAGTTGGTTGACTCTAATTTTACATTGCCGTTTTGGAGGACTTGTATGTTGTAGTCCTTCGCATCCGTTTCCGTAAGGTCTGTTACCGTGCGGGTGCTTACTTCGATTTCAGGAGCAGTGGAGTTTTCCAGAGTGAGATTAATCTGTCCGCACTCTTGTACCGGTTCATCATTATTGGTGCAGGCTGCTGCAATCAGCGCAATACCTGCTAAAGCTAAAAGTTTCTTCATTGTTATAATTGGGGTTTAATTATTCGTAATCATAGTTTAAGACAACATTGTCTATTTTGAGAACACTGCCTACGACACGGTCTTCTCCAAAGGGAGAACTACCGTAATCACCGTTTTCTCTATGCATATTGGAGATAGTGGTATCGTAACCGGATTGAAAAAAGACAGTAATATATTTGGCCTTGCTTTGCATATGCTCTTTGTTATATTCAAATTTGAGAGTCTGCGCGGTATACTCCTCTTGTTCGGATGAGTTGAATTCAATGGTACTTGCAATTTCTTTTTTATCCGCATTATATACTTTGGCATAAGCCAGGCACTTGTCGTTGATGACAGGGAAATATTTGTAGTCGAACGATATGCTTGTAGGACGGCTTTCATGCTGTATGCCTAATGTGTATGTATCGGTGTTTTTATCGAATGTGCCTGTGAAAAGGTAACCTGCATATGCTGTTCCGTTATCCCGGGTATAAGTATATACTTCATCTCTGCTCCAAAGGCCACTGACTTTTTTGTTGTAGAATGCCAATGTTGAAATTTCTACAGCATTTGCGTCTTTGCTGCTGTCTGCTGTTGGAACAGTACCGGAACACCAGCGCCACCAGACTCCATAACCGACTCCTGTTCCCCCGCCTGTGGCATTTTCCCCACCTTTGGTCGTTCTTTCATTTCTTGTGTTCCAACCTGGAAGGTAATAACAATATAATGGACGGCTCCAACTGCCGTTACCTCCATTTATCTTTTTTTTATTCCAGACTGATTCAAAATTGCCATTCTCCAATTGTTCTGCACTTTCCATTGTTACTTGCTGTGAATTAGTACAGATGATGCTTCCAAAGCGGGAATGGATGGTATATTGGTTGTTGGCAACGAGCCCCTTTATAACAGTCTTTCCATTATCATTTATAGCTTGTATCCAGTTAATTCCGTCCGCTGAAGCTTCGTACACGATATTGGCCAATACTTTTTCCGTCATTTCCGGTTTGGAGCTCATATTCGCTGCCGTCATAGGAGTAATATATATAAATGTACTCCATACATCTCCTTCCATTTGCTCCGGTAGTGTAAAAGAAGGCAAATCGGGATTGCAATTCAGTGTATAGCGATTAGCGACAAGCACGTCTTTTAGTTCCCAAGAGTTCGATTTTGCTTCATTTAAAGTATTCGTACCGGATAATGTTAATGTATAATCCTTGCCTGCCGGTACAAAAAAGTCAGCGTTATTAGGGATTTCTCGTATGCTTGTCCCATCGGAAATCTCGATTTTGTAGGTGTCGTAGTGCTCAAGCAAATTATCGGCTATTGCAGGATGGACGATTGCGCAGGATAGCTTTACGGAAAGGCTCTTTGCTGTTTCCGTGGCTGTTGTAATCCGGAACTCTTCTGTTGCGGCATACAAATAAGGGACGGTTCCCATGTTTTCCGTTCCATAATATGCTTCCAGTCTGTAAGAGCCTTCATCCAATACTAAAGACGTGAACTCTCCTGTTTGGTTGTACACCACTTCTCCGGTCTGCGTATCGGTTACTTTGTATGTCAGTTCAGATGCTGTCGGTGCGGTAAAAGTGCTTGTGGCACGGGTGACTGTTTCTGCTGAGGCTTCTGCCGAAATATCCACATCTTTCAGCACGAGCCGTCCTTTGCCTTTGTACGAGGGTTGCAAAACGTCTTCCTGGCAGCTTGCAAACCCAAGAAACAGGCAGAGTATGAATATGTATCGCATTCCGTTTCTCATATCTTCTTATTCTTTTCAATAGTCATAATCCAAACTAAACTCATCTACGTGAAGTGTGCTTCCTCTGCCCCCTACGAAGTAGTCGCCATATTTACTTGCCGAGCATACGATGACAATGTAGGTAGGTACACGGTTAGTAACACGGTAGTCCAGGTTCAATTCGAACTTTTTGTATTCCGTTACCGTTGTTCCGCTGTACATTTCGGCATAGGCGATGATATGTTCGTCGTTTTTGTCAAACAGCTTTCTGTTGGTAGGGCGGGTGCGTATCTCTATCGGTTCCGTCCAATCGCCCAAAGCGATGTATATGGCACATGTATCGGGCTTTCCCTTGTAATTTTGGAAACGCGTATAGTCCTGACTGCCTTCGGCTGGCAAGTCTGTAATAGGTGCGGTGGTATATTTGTAGTATCCTTTCAATTTTGTCGGGCGGCCTGTAAATGGCTGGCCGAAGTTCAAAATACCGTTTGTACCGTCCACCTTGATGAATTTTCCCGTAAACAGGTTGCCGGCAGCAAATTTCACGATTACGTTCTTCGATTCCAGCCTGGCTGCTTTGCCGCTTCCGGCAGCGGTGTCATCGGTGGGGGTGGAATTGCTCTGACTGGCTGTGGTAACGCCTATATTGCCGGTATCCCAAAATGGCGTACTATTTTCTTCCCAGGGGTTTGCCACTTTGCCATCCATGCTCCAATAATCGAAAGAAGCATTGGGCAGTTCTATTGCCGCTGTAGTGGTGAAGGTCTTTTCCGTACTTATGGAAGTTCCCGAATATGCACGGCAGACATAGGCGGTCGATGCTTTCAGGTGAGGAATGCGGGCCGAGAAACTGCCACCGGTCGTTATCATATAGGAAGCATCTACTTTCTGCCACTCTTCAGAGGTTGCCTCACGTATTTCGAAGCCGTTGTCTTCGCCTTCAAGCCCCTCTCCATACAGCCAGGCTACATTGACCCAACCGTCTGCCGATGTTATCTTGACAGCATCTGTTTCGAACACATTGAGTGTCCAGTCTTCCAGTATATCTCGGTAAGTGACGATTACGATTTGCGGTTGTCCGCCTGTAAAGTTCATTACCGTGGCGTTGCCGTCGTATCCGTGTATGGTGGAGCCGGTAGGTCCTAACTTTAGTTCTTTGATTTTAATTTTGGACAAATCCTGCTCTTTGCTTACATAGGCAATGGCTCTTCTCTCTTTTTCGTTTACATAGAAAATGGCCTCACCGATTTGGCCTTCTACAACAAAACGGCGGTCAATCGGCTGTTTGGCTATGATTTTCCACGGATAATCCTGGTAGAGGGACAGGATAACCGTTTGAGGATTGGTCAGGTCGAAAGTCGTGTCCGGACGTAAGATGCTTCTTGCACCTTCCGTCATTTCCACTTTCCTGATATATACTTTCTTCATATTTACGGTATCGGCAAGGGTCACTGTCACTGTACGGTTCTCCGTACTGATAACTGCTCCTGTAGTTTCCCCCTCTACTTCGAGCGCGGTAATGTCGAGCTTTATAATAGGATAGGGTACATTGTTCTCTATGCAGGAGCTCAGCAGCCCTGCCAATATCAGGAACAGTCCGGTTGCATATATTTTTATTTTCTTCATGTATCTTACAGGCAAAGTGTAATTCCTATATTTATGTTGAACAAGTTTATTTTGAAGTCGGCGCCGCTGGCAGTGCGTTTGCCTGTTTCACCTTCATTGTTCTTCTGTTTTTCTATTCTGTACTTGAAGCCGACAACACCGAATGACATCTCGGCGCATACATTCTCCATGATGAATACGGCAACACCGGGATTCAATCCCAGATGTATCTCGTGTATGGTGGTTTCCGTGCGTTTCAATGCTTCGTCCTTGCCACGGGTGAAAGTGCTGCTGCCATTGTTGTAGGAAAGCGAACTTTCATTGAAGAATCCGAAGCGCTTGCCTCTGTCCAGTCCCACATACGAACGGTGGAACAGTGCGATGTTATACGAGTCTTCCGAATAGCGTATGTCTTTGAGGTCGAAACTCAAATCGTCGTCAATGTTTAGCGATATGTTGCCCAGGTCGGCTACGGTGTGGTTATACCCGGCTTTGAGTCCGACTATGACATTGTCCTTGAATGCATAACCTACAAATGGTCTGACGGATATTGTACGGAAGTTGCAATCAAAGTCTTTTATCAATGAGAACAGCATCCGGCTGTCTTCGCCGTCATAATTGATATAGGAGAACGTAAGTCCGCCTACCCATTTCTTTTTGGGTATAAAACGGTAATTGATAATTCCCCGGTCGAAGCGTCCGACCGGTTTGGTATAGATAATTTCCGAACTGTCCGGTTGAGCCGCTTCAACAGCCGGCCGTTCAATGTATATCGTGTCGTGTACATAAACTGTCCGTACCCGTAACGAGTCGTGCGCTTGGGATAACGCTTCCTGCGTTTCTTGTGCCCGGACTGTTTCCATACCCACCATGATGCACACCATATATATAAGTAACTTCTTCATCCTTAATTATAAATAAAAGGCCAGTCCCAGACCTATGGAAAACAGGTTTATCTTGAAATTGGCGCTACTTGACGAATGTTCGCCTTGATACACCTGGTTGGTTGTCTGTTTGGTTTTACTGAAGTTCAATCCAAGCACACCGATACTGACTTCTACGGCAGTATAGTTGTTGATGAATGCCACAATGCCCGGTGCTGCTCCGATGCTCATGCCGGTGGTTGTGGCGAAAGTTCCGGTGACCGACTCGTCCTTTCCGTTTATTACTCTGGATTGGCTGCCTGACCATTCAAGCTGGGTTTCGTTAAAGAGTGCAAACCGCTTGCTTTTGCCCAAACTGATGTAGTTGCGCAGTATCAGCATACCTGAATATGTGTGTTTCAACTGATACAGGTCGTTGATGTCAAACTGATTGTCATCATCAATATTCAGCGTCAGGCCATCTATCTTTATCAATGAACGGCTGTAGGCAAACCGGCCTCCGGCCGCTATATTGTCTTTAAACGCATAGCATACCAGGGGACTGACTTTGAATGTATAGCCGTCGGATCTGAATCCGTCGATAATCAGGAACTGGTAGTTATCCTCGGTATGTTCGGAGTAAGATATCGAACTGCCTGCTATCCACTGGCCTTTGGGAACAAATGTGCTTTGTTCGATTTGGCGTTTGAATTCTTGCGCTTGGATTTTACCGCCTGCGATAGCTGCCAGGGCTAATGTTATGATGATTGCTTTTTGTCTCACTTCACAGATGTTTTTATTCATAAACTAATTCGAAGTCGTCGAGCCACATCGTACTTCCTGTTCCGCCACTGAAATAATCGCCGTACTTACTGGATGAGGCTACGATGATGATAGCTGTCGGCTTCCGGTTGGTATAACGGTACTCTACCGGAATGTTGAATTCAATCATTCCTTCTCCTTCTGTCGAAGATGTGAAGTCCTTTTCACCATAACCTATGATATACTCGCTGTTGACATCGAACAGTTGTGCGCTGCCGGGAGTCTTATAGTTGGTTCTGACTATTACAGGCCATGTCTCACCGCCGTATGTTTCGCCGGGCCAGTTGCCCAATACGATAAAGATGCTTCCTATATCCGGATCGCCTTTGTCGATAAATTCGCAACTGTTGTCGTAGTTCACGGTATTGGATTGGTAGCGGACATATCCGCGCAATGCCGTAGGACGGGATTCGAACGGACGTCCCCAACCCAGTACACCATTACCTACGACACCATCCATATTGGTAGCCAGGTATTTGCCGGAAAATACATTGCCGGCCGCAAACTGCCCGATGCCTAACATGCTGGCGAATTTGGATTCCAGTTTGGCTGAGTAGCTACCGCCATGCTTCACAGAACCGTCCGCGGTGGTTATATCCGTTCCGGCTTTTTGTGAACCGTGGTTGCCGGTATCCCAAAACATCGTTCCGCCGGATTCGTATACATAGGTCGGCTTGGAACCATGCCACTTCTCAAACCCGGCATTGGGAAGTTGGGCGGCTTTCTCCGTAGTGAATCTGCAAACCACGGAAGATGCCTTTTTTCCGGCAACCGCTACATATTCATAGGTGGTAGCCACTTTCAGACCGGTGATGGCAGCTGTCATTTCTTTACCGTTCAACACAGCTTCCACTTCCTTCCAGTCGGACGAGCCGGTTATCCGGTAACGGAATATCAAGGGATCGGATGTTTCTTTCATCAGACCGCCCCGCAAGACTGCTCTCGATGTCCATATGTCACCTTCTGTAACCTCTTTGGTCAGCACCACTGCATCGGAAGCGGATATGGATAATACTCCCTCATTGGTGCGGTTGCGGACATCGGTAGCATGTAATATTATGTTATAAGTCCCTTCTTTTGCTGTGATATGTTTCATTAAACCGTCTGAAAACGTCACACGCATCGTACCGACATTGCTGCCGGTATTGTATTCGGATTTGTATGACAGGCCGGAAGCTTCCAAACGCCCCCTTTCCATTTCCGTCAGTCTCATGAGGTTCATCCGGACGGGAAGTCCGCATTGTGCGAATTGTTCGCAGTACATGGACAGTTCATTGAGTACGGATGTACTTGTTACGGTATACGATAATTCCGTTCCCATGCCTACTTCATAGAATGCGGAAGAGGTTATATCGAAGTTTTCGCCGCGGAAGATAGGTCGTTGATAAATCTGTACTTCATCGGTTATTTCTCTTATCGGATTGGCGTTGACACTGACTTTTACCGTACCGCCACCGTCTGCGTAGTCTGTCGGTATGAAGTTGAAGGACAAGTCGTAGCGATAGGCGGATTGCGCATCCGGAATGTTTCCTTCTTTTGTATAGCTTTTTCCGTTGGGCATGGTTGCTTCCAGATGCCATTGCAGCTTAGTATTGCCCGCCGGCAGCATGTAGTAGCCGATGGAGTCTTTGGTTTCGGGAAGATAATCTAAAGTGCCATCTGCAGTGGATACCGTAACTTTATAGGTTTGGAATACGGAGCTCAATGCTTCATCATATTTTACGGCAACTACCGTGTTGGCGATGCCGCAAGTCAGCTCCAGGTTGGTAACTTCGCCGCTGTTAATGTGGAAGGGACGTTCTTCTTTATAGTATACAGTTTCGAAAGAAGCGGGTACTGAGTCGCCTGCCGTAACAAGGGCTGTGTAGCTGCCGGCAGAGAGGTAAAGCGCTTCCGGAAGTTCGTTTACTCCTTTGTACCGGCGGACGGTTCCCTTTTCATTAAGGATGCCGATTGTACAGTGGCGTTGTAAAGAATCCTGTAATTCATCGGTCATAGAACGGGTTGTAACTTTCACCTGGTCGGTTACACCTACTTTTAAATGAAGCATTCCCTCTCCGTTCAAGGTGTACTTTTCCGAACAGGCGATAAATGAAATCACTGTTATGGCTGTCAGATAATATTTGAAGTATCTCTTTGGCATTGTGCTTTGCTTAATTTACGATAAGGGCTAATATTGCGGATGCCGTGTTTCCTTTGTCATCCGTAACCTTTAGATTGAATCTGTGGGTTCCGGGAAAGCCCACCAATAATCCTGTAAATCCACTGATATCAAAGTCAATATCGGTTTTACCGACAACTTTATCCCCATAGGGTAGACCTAAGTTCTGGAGTATTCCGATTAACGCTCCCGGGTTTGCCAAGTCAAAGTCGGTGAGTCCCAAATCGGAAATGGCATTTGCAAAATCGGTACTGCTGGACGTTATTCCTATTTCTAAATTCCGGATACCTTCCGGTACCGCTATTTTTACAATTACGGGATAGGGATTGTCCGTTGAGACACCGGGTGGTATGGTTATGCTTTGGGTAATATCGAAACCTTTGCCGGTGATTGCCGGTTTGGTTCCGGGACTCGGTTCGGGATTCGGTTCGGGTTCGGGTAGCGGCTCTTCTTCTCCCGGGGCTATGGTTATGTCTTTCTCTACAACCTCACATGTTGCATCTATCTGGATGTCGACCTTTCCAATCTCTCCATTGTCACCGTCACCACCGCTGTTTTGTTTCATCGAATATTTAATGATACGTTCTTCACCGGGAAGGACGTCGATGAAGGCTTTGGACATCGTAACTTTCTCTCCTTGAATGGTTGCGCTGAGGTCGGCAATCAGAATGTTGGTTTCACCGATGGATTTGAAATATCCTGCACGTGTTTCGTCTTTTGCATATTCCAAACGCCCTTCACCAACGGATACCTTGACCTTGGAGTCTTCATCCAACAGCTTTTGAAGTTCGCTGTCATAGGCTATTCTTACCTTGATATTATTCAAGGTACAAACCAGTTCTTTAAGATCCGTTACCGTATTTTCAGTAATTTCAAAATCCTGCTTGGAGAAGTAATAGGGCTTTTCGAACTCTGCCGGTTGTACTTCGTGAGACATGGCTGTGATACTGTAATGGCTTACCTTTAGCGTGAATATTTCGGGCATCTCGCTGTATTTCCACTCTTGCACCATTTTTCCTTCTTTATCCATATCGTAAATGCGGATGATGAAATTGCCGGTATTGATTCCTGCACGGGTAACTGTAGTAGCTGTTTTCTCGTCTACGGAGACTTTTAATGCAGACAGTCCTATTTGACCTTCGGCACGATTGTCTATGTCGTCAGGACCTTTTTGGGCGTTTCCCCATTGCTCGCGTTCGCATGAAGAGAATGCCAGAATAGCAAAGAATGCCAGAGTAAACAGGGTGTTTGATTTCTTCATATTTTGTTATTCATATATAAGTTCTAAATCGTCTATTTTGAGGCGGCTGCCTAAATGGGTGGTCCAGCCTGTTGCACAATCTGTCAAATCAATTGTTCCGGCTTTCTGTAAATCGTCACTGCCGAAAGAGGTTTTGGTTGTTGATAGAATATTGACATATATGTCAGTTGCTTTTTCCATATTTCCTTGGTAGTCGAGGTTGATATATGCTTCCTGATATTCGCTGTCTGCAGAACTTGCGGCTTCTGATATGTACGAGCCGCCTGCTATGACTTTATTCCCGCTGCGTATCTCGATTTCAACTTTAAAGTTGTCTGTCTGATAGGGAGTGTATTTATACCAGAATTTCATTCCGTAGGGTCTGGAGGTGAAAGGATGTCCAGTTGTTACGGTCTCTTTCTTGTCACTCCAATTATAGGTCCCTATGAATAAGCGTCCTGCTTTTGCTCCCTCGGGGTACATCGTGACAGGGGTACTCGAATATCCTCCGCCAGAACCGGCAGTGTGAATCTCCGCTGCTTTAGCACCGCTTTTTGCGTCTTTTACATAGATAACGGCCGGACAGGTTGTTGTCTGTACCGGTGCCACAACCCATGCTTGGGAATATTTGTTGTTTGTATCCCACCATATATCAGTAGCACCTTTAGTATAAGGGTAATAAAAATAGTGGGTGAAATTTCCAAAAGTCCCAGCAGACCACCGTGTATCGGAATCTGTATGCCAGTCTTCAAAACCGGAATTGGGTATCTGTAGTGCTTCTTCGGTTTTTACGGATACTTCATTCTTGACGGTAATTGTATTGGTTCCATCTATTACGGCTTTAAATATGTAATCGGTGCCAGGCTCTAATCCGCTAACCTCAACCGCATTTTTTATTTTTTCTTGTGATGGAGAAAACCAGTCTCCTGACGCTTTTCTGCATTTTACGGTAATATCCTTAACCGTCTTCAGATATTCGGTTGTTCCCTCTGTGTCTCCAACCAAATAGAGAGTGGCTTTTTTAGCCCATACATCCCCTTCGGGAGCAGTCAGGGAGCAGGATGATTCACCGATTCCTACTGTCACGGTCTTTTCTTTATCTCCCGCAATTACTTTTATCTGTTGAGGTTCCTGCAACCCGTCTTTGAACGTGATGGTTACTTGGTGCGTATCTTTGTCGCTCTCTATGCTTGTAGGAACTACAGGTTGCCAATAGCCGTATGCCTGATATTGATAGCTGACTTTGGATATGTCCCCTTTCAAAATGACGGTCAGCAGTATGGTAGTGCTTCCACGTTCGGCATTCATGGGCTTGGCTACGTCAAAACCATTAGGCAGAGATTTGATTTTGAGTACCAATGGCTCTTTGTTTACTTTACTCAATTTGTCTGTTGCGGTCAAGGTAAATGTATTTTCTTCGTCTGTTTCCGAATGAGATATATTGACCAGTACTTTTGTGAAGTCCAATATTGCCATTTTATCGACATTGGCACTTAATCCTTTTAACTCCAGCCCCAGATCTTGTAATGTGGTAAGCATGCCTGGTTCCGGATTTACCAGATCAATCTCGGCAGGCCATCCCTTGCTTAACAGAGAAGGAGAGCGGGTTGTCAAGACACATTTGGATATTCCGCCACGCGCCGTCAGCAAGGCTGATAAAGGGGATTCGGGTTCTGTCCATTCTGTTAACTCCCGGGCAACTCCCGATTCAAATCCCGTTGGCGTAAAGAACGGTGGCTGTGTGTTCAAGGCATCGTCCGAAATATCTATGGTTATCGGCACTCTTTCCGTTTCGTCCGTGAATGATACATCCAATTCCGTACCCCCTGCTTGTACGTCAAATTTCAGACAGTAATGCTGGCGTGCCTTTGCATTCTCTATGGTAGCGGCTTCAAATGTGACTTTGTTTCCTTGTTGCTTGCTTCCTGACAGGTAAATGCTTATCTTACCAGGCTTTACGTATGCGGCCCTTGTTTCATTCTTGTCGAACGAAATGTCCGTACTGCCGGCAGGGCGTATATTTACGGTGTAGTCTGTAAAATATTTTTTGAAAAGTTCCGTGTATTCTGTTGTAACTTTTACATTGGCAAGATAACATATGACCGATATGTTTGTACTTTCGTTCTTTTTTATGGAGAACTCTTTTGCTCCTTCGTAGTAAGGGGCTTCAAAACCTTGGGTTTCTATGTTTCCATAAGTGGCCTTTAGTGTATAGTTGCCGGCTGCAATTTCTGTTCCGTCTGTAAAGTCGGCATACCTGTTCCAGGTAAGTTGTACGTTATTATTTTGAAGAACGGCAATTGAGAAGTCGTTGATGTCGGGTAATGTCTCTTCATCAGCGGTAGCACGTGTTACCATGTTTTCTACATTTGTATCAACTGCTAATTTCAGATTAAGTCTGCCCTGGTTTGCAGTTTGTTCATTCTCCCGCTCACATCCGGTCAATGTAATACATATTACTGTAAACAGGGTTAGAAAAGTTGTATATTTTTTACCCATTAACAACAGTGTTTGGTTATCTTTTTACCTGCTAATTCTTGAAGTCGGGTACAAAAATATGTTTTTTAGATGAGATAATTAGCGCTTATCGCCTTGTTTTGCAGTTATAAATGAAAAATGGGACATCATTTGTCCCATTTTTCTCAAAAAAAGAATAGTTGATTAATCTGGCTTTAATCTTGTTTTAGGCATAAAATCTTATCGTGAGGGTAGCAATACTACTCCCTGTTTCTTCTTTCCGTCCATTTTGGCGGTTATAGGATGTTCAAAGTGCACGTGACGCAGGTATTTGGATTCATATACAGCAGGTTGCGCATTCAGAAAGTCTTGATTATACACACCGTCATTCATGAAAGCATTGATTGTGAAATAGCCTACTCCGAATGAAGTCAGGTTCTGAAAAAAGTGTGTTCCCTGGCTAGGATCGACACGATAGTTCGTCAGTCCTGCTTCTACAATGATACGCGCTGCACTGATGTGGGGCCATTTAACGGGAATACCGAGCCAGGTATCACTGCTGCCCCAACGTCCCGGTCCTATCAGTACATAGTTCTTGCCCTCGTCCAAAAATTGCTGGTTCAATTTTTCTATCTCCCAGGCTATTTCCTGATTGTGGGAAGCGCTGTAGTTGTCGGTCTTTACATAAATTACATCCTGTAATTCATTCATTATGCCATGCCCTAATGAATTATTGGATCGTAGCAGCAGTTTTTCATCGGGAATGGCTGTGAGGTCCTCGTCAAGCATTTCCTTGCTGTCGACAATCGGACGTATTTGCAACAGGTAGAACGTCCCGGTCTTGTCCTTTTCACGGTTCATGGTAGCTGCAAATTCGATTTCTACAGGACGGCGCATTTCCTGCTGTCCGTATTTCAATGCCAATTGCAAAATGCGGGGCAGAGGAAATACATCATGCTGCAAGATATTGGCGAAGGTGATAACCTTGCGTCCGCCCGGATATAAACCGTCACGGATTATCTGGTCGTAAGGGTCGTAGGTGGAAGCTATATATTTGAGAGCACCGTCTTTCTCGGCCTCTTTTACGTGTAATTTCAATAGGTTGAAACCATCGTCAATGGAGAAGTCATGTCCGGCGTTACGCAGGTCGAGTGCATAAAAACGTGTTTGGGTTTCTTTGAGCGCAATCTCCATTTCGCTGGTTTGCAGAACTTGGTTGGGGTGATAGGGAGAGAACCGGAGAGTCATACCGCCGTCTACGATATATTTGCCCAGCCCGAGTGCCAGGTTGACAATACCCTCTTCAGCTTTTTCGTCTCCGATAGGATAATAGTTGAGCGAACGCGCCACGCCCGACATGGACGGGTAATAACGGTCGCCATACTGGTTGCCGACCACTTCTTGCAGGATTACGGCCATTTTCTCCTGGTCGATAACATTGCTTGTGGCTTGCATATAAGCCTTTGAATCGCGGAAATATACAGAAGCATAGACTCCTTTGATTGCATCACTGAGCATACGGAGCATTTCATACTTATCGTCCAGATAAGGAATCATATAAGTATTGTATATACCGGCGAAAGGTTGGTAATGCGAGTCTTCCAATAGTGAGGAAGAGCGGATGGCAATAGGTGATTTTACCACATCGAAGAAAGTGAAAAAGTCCTCAACCAGACGGTCGGGCAGTTTGGCTTTCAGAAAGTAGCGGAGAATCACATC
>OHUV01000285.1_pt1 | contig 42782 bp, 33 predicted proteins | sample 1579281 | NCBI WGS metagenome assembly OHUV01 (sample SAMEA3882515, study PRJEB24775) | human gut metagenome | biome: human-associated habitat; feature: intestine environment; material: feces | place: Netherlands | collected 2009/2010
CGCAGCCGCCGGAACGGTGCTTAAGCCGTAAGGCGGGAATTGTGCGGTATTGCCTAGATAAAAGGAGCTTTTATGAGAACCGTAGATCTTCTCTTTTTTATGGGGCAAAGTAATATGGCGGGGCGCGGGGAAGCCGCCCTTGCCCCTGTTGTCGCCCCCGGCATGGGGTACGAATACCGCGCCGTCACCGACCCCGACACACTGCACCCGCTGGAAGAACCCTTCGGTGTGAACGAGAACGACCCCGCCGGTGTGTATGAACCGGGCATGAAAACGGGGGCGATGGTGTCGTCCTTCGTCAATGCCTGCACCGCCCAAACCGGTGTGCCGGTGGTGGGCGTGTCCTGCGCCAAGGGCGGCTCTGCCATTGCCAAGTGGTTGCCCGGCACACCGTACTATCAGGATGCCGTGCGCCGCGCCCGCAAGGCGCGCGCCTTTTTGCAGGCAAACGGCTATATCATCCGCCACAGCGCCATGGTCTGGTGCCAGGGTTGCACCGACGGCGACCTGCACACCCCCAAGGATGTTTACAAAGCCGACACCGAGCGCGTTCTGCACAGCTTTATGCAGGACGCAGGCGCGCAAACCTGCTTTTTGATCCAAATCGGCAACCAGCGCGATGAGCCGGAGCTGTACCTGCCCATGCAGCAGGCGCAGGAGGAACTGGCCTCCGAACAGGGCGACATCGTGCTGGTCAGCCGTCAATTCAAGACCTTCGCCGCAAAAGGGTTGATGAAGGATCGCTTCCACTACCTGCAGCCCGCCTACAACGCTGTAGGCACCGAAGCCGGCAGAAACGCAGCGGCCTATTGGAATCGCTGACAAAATACGAAAAAAACCAACCGCAAAACGGTTGGGCAATTTTTTTACTTTTACACAGTGTCGGTCATCCTGCGCAGATACCGCACATCGGCGGTGTCGGCGGGCAGAATAACCTCATCGCGCAGCAGCGGTGCTGCGGGCGCACGGTTCGCCAGGAAGGCGCGAATGGCAGAATAATCCATATCGCCCGCGCCCAGCGGCAGCAGCGTTTTGCTGCCGTCCGCCTCGATGCGGCAGTCCTTGACGTGTACGGCACCGAGCTGACTGCCGATGACCTCCAGCCAGCGGCTCCAGTGGGCAGTCTGGTACGCTTTGTCCTGCCCGTCCTTGGCACAGAACAGGTTGACGGGGTCAAAAATGACCTTGCAGTGCTGTATATCAGCGGCAGTGTCCAACACGGTGCGCAGCAGCTCCGGTGTACAGAGGGGGTGTACGTCCACAGATTCCACGGCAAAAACGACGTTCAGGCGGGCGGCTTCCTCGGTGATGCGGGCGATGCTGTCCAGCATCAGCGGACGGCGGACAGCCTTTTCCTCGTCTGTGCATGCACCCCATGCCGTTTCGCTGCCCACCATTTTGGCACCCAGCAGCTTTGCGCAGCCCAGTGTGCGCTTTACGGTATCGACAGCGGTGCGGCGGGTGTCCGCATCGGGGGCAGACAAATCCTGATAGCAGCTCAGCACCGAAATTTCCACGTCCTGTGCGGCAAACGCCGTTCGAATCTCTGCAAGCTGTTTATCGGTGATGTGGGAAAAATCCTCAATGCCTGCAATGGCGCGCGGCATGGCAAGCTGGGCGGCGTTGTACCCTTTGGCACGCAACGTGGCAGCAAGCGCGACGGCGGGCAGCTTGCCGTAGTCATGGGCGCGGCATCCGATCCTTGTCATGGTTCAGTCCTCCGTTCCCGCAATGCGGGGCAAAAATACAAAGTTGTGGCCGCTGTCCGGGTGGGCCTTCTGCTCCGGCGTAAAGCGTGCAAAATGGCTTTCGGGGTCGGCGGCGATCCATGCGTCCAGCTCGGGGCTGTGCGCGCCCGGCTGGTGCTTGATGTTCACATTGGTGCGCGGCTCCTCAAGGTAGGAGAAAAGCACCCCCTCCTGCACACAGATGAGATGCCAGCGGTCCCCCTCGACCAGCCCCTCGGTGACAATGCGCAGGTGATGCTCCATATAGCTGCACCAGCTGTCGGGCGGCAGCAGCGCAATGCGCCCGCGGCGGCGCTGCGGGCAGCGGCCCCGCTGCCAGTCGGCGGCGGTGGTGGGTACATCGTGGTAAAAATACGGCTGCATGGCGGCCCATGGGCGGGGTGCTGCCTCACCCAGAGCGGGCGGCCACGGCAGCAGCGCCGCGTCCAGCGCGGGGCAAAGCCCCTGCGGCGTGAACGGGCGGTTCAGCCCCTCGGCATAAAAAAACAGGTGGTTTTCATACCGGAAAAGGCTTGCGGTCAGGATCCGCCCCTCCGCCTGTGCTTTTTGCAGCGCAGCGGAAAAGTCGGCAAAAACGGCCTCACCGGCTTCCCCGCCCAAAACGGCATGAAAGGAGCCGCGGCAGACGGCGGCATCGGCCAGCGATGCAGGCAGTGTGCAGGGCATAACATTCCTCTCCTTTATCTTGTGATTATTCTTTATTGTACAATGCCCGGGCAGCAAAAGATATGCGGCATAGTGCAGTATTCTTTGTGATAATTGCACTTTACATACCCCTGCTTCTGTGCTATGCTGAAGAAAGAATACAGACAAAAAATAAGGAGCAGGAGCGATGGACTACAGTATCTTACGCTACGGCGCTGTGGCAGACGGTGTGACCAACTGCGCGGCAGCCATCCAACAGGCGGTCGATGCAGCCGCAGCAGCGGGCGGCGGGCGCGTTATCGTGCCGGCCGGGCGCTTTTTGAGCGGCTCCGTGCTGCTGAAGGACAATGTGGAGCTGCATCTGGAGAGCGGCGCGGTGCTTATCAGCAGCCTGAACCCCGCCGATATTACCCCGTTCCCTCAGGGCGGGGACGGCACCGACCCTGACGACACCGCCGATGGCTGGGAGGGCGGCTTCTTTTTGGGGGCCAGCCACGCCAAAAATGTGACCATCAGCGGCATGGGCACGATCTACGGTCAGGGCGACAAGGTGTTTTTGGACAAGGATGTGGACAACGGCTTCCACGAATGCCCGAAATTCTGCGAGGCGTTCCGCCCGCGCATGATGCTGTTTGAGGCAGTCGAAAACTTTACCGTGCGCGATGTGACCCTGCAGGACGCGGCGTTCTGGACGCTGCACATGGCGGGCTGCCGGCATGTGCGCATCCAGAACATCATGATTTTAAACGATGACCGCGGCGCCAACAATGACGGTATCGACCCCGATTGCTGCCAGGATGTCGTCATCTCCAACTGCATCGTGCGCACCGGCGATGACGCCATCGTGGTCAAATCCACCGGGCCGATGTCCCGCCGCTACGGTGCAAGCGAGAATGTGGCCATCACGGGCTGCATCTTACATTCCCGCGATTCTGCGCTGAAAATCGGAACCGAGACCCACGGTGTGATCCGCAATGTGACGCTGAGCGACTGCGTCATTGACGACTGCTCCCGCGCGGTGGGCGTCTGGGTGCGGGACGGCGGCACGGTGGAGGACATCCATGTCCACCATCTGACCGGCTGCACCCGCCGCTACGCCGACTCCTACCAGCTGCCCGGTGCGCCGGGCTGGTGGGGCAAGGGCGAGCCGGTGTTTGTCAGCGCCACGCCGCGCAAGGGCAAGACCGGCCCGGCAGGCGTGATCCGCCGCGTCAGCTTTGACCATTTGTACCTGACAAGTGAAAGCTGCGCCTTTGCGGCCGGTGAGCCGGACAGCGAAATTCAGGACCTGCGCATCAGCGAGATGCACCTGATCTTGCAGCACCGCGGCACCCAGCCCGGCGGCCTGTTTGACGAGCAGCCCTCGGCCCGGCACATCTACCCGCACGCCATCCCGGCGCTGTACGCCCGCTGCGTGGACGGCCTGACCGTCAAGGACAGCACGGTGCGCTTTATCGGTGAGAACGAGGCGTGGGACGGCAGCGTAGCCGAGCTGGAGCATTGCCGCCGCGCAAAGCTGGATTTGGAAAAGCTTGTATAACAAAAGGAGCGTATACAAATGGAGCATATGGCATGGAAGGGCCGCATCAAGCCCGGCTGCAAGGCAGAATATCAGCGCCGCCACGCGGAAATCTGGCCCGAGATGGTCAAGGTGCTGAAGGATGCAGGCATCTGCAATTACAGCATTTTCTACTGCAACGATGAGCTGTTCGGCTATTACGAGTGCGAAAAGGGTGTTGCCTACGCCGAAAAGGTACAGGCCGAAAGCCCGGTCGTTGACCGCTGGAACGACTACATGAAGGACATTCTGGAGCTGGAAATGGACCCCGTAACAGGCGCCCAGCCCAAGCTGGAGCAGGTGTTCCGGCTGGATTGAGAAAGGGCAAAACATCGATATGCAGGCAAAAGCCCCCGCTGCTTATGGCAGCGGGGGCTTTTGCCCTGTCAGACAATTTATAGTGCGCCGTCCGAGCGGACGTTGTCGTAGTTCAGCACACCGGCGAAGAAGGCCAGCGCCAGACCCTGACCCCAGCCCTGAATCCAGTCGCGGCTGATGCCGCGGTAGCCGTCGGCGTCCTTCATGACCGCCGTGCCGCCCGAGACATTCAGCACACGGCCGTCCGGGCTGACATTGGCCAGCATACCGGGGATAGCCTTGTTGATGTACTTGATGTGCAGGGGGTTGCCCTTGGTGATCATGGCGGCGGCGATACCGGCGCTTGCGCTGACCTCCTCATAGGAGGCGGCATCGTCCACGATCGTGCGCCACAGGCCGTTCTCGGTCTGGTAAAGCTTGAGCGCGGCCAGTTGGTCGTTCAGGCTGCCGACCACATCCAAGAACTTGGGGTAGAGGTAGCACTGCGGCAGCCGCACGCCAACCTGCGACATCGTGTAGGCCGCCCATGCATTGGCGCGCCCCCACTTGATGCCCGACATATGGTCGCCGGTGATGTTGTTGTAGCCGTGGTAGTACAGCCCGCTCTCGGGGTCCTGCAGGTACTTGATGTGCCAGTAATACTGGTTCAGCGCATCATCGATCAGGGCCTCGTCCTTCAAAAGCACGCCCATCCGCAGCAGGAAGAAGCCCGCCATAAAGAGCGTGTCTGCCCACGCCTGCTCGGGAAAGTCGTTGTTGACCGAGACGGTGTGCTGCAGAACATGATCCCCGAAGCGCAGCGCTTCTTTTTCCAGATACTCGACCTTGCTTTTGGCGATGTCCAGATACTTTTCATCGCCGGTATGCTCATACAGGGTGATCAGGCAGTGCCCCATTGAGCAGGTGTTGACCGTCCAGCTCGGCAGGCCCAGCTCGATATACTCGTCCACGCGGTCCTTGACCAGCTGCAGGTAGCGCTCGTTTTTGGTGACCTCATATGCCTCGCAGATGCCGTAGTAGGCAACACCGCAGGGCCAGTCCCATGTCATGTCCATCCGCATCGTGCGGTCCACGATCTTGTCGATGGTAGCCTCAATTTGGGCCTTGTCAAAAATCAGGTTTGCCATTGCTCTCTCCTTTTTAAATTGCGAATCCGCTTATACCAGCGCCACTGTCTTTCCGGCGGGGATCTCATAGTGGCGGCCGTCCACCTCGACCCAGATGGACTGGGCGTTGGGGTTGCAGACCTTATCGCCCGCGGCGGTGTACTGCAGGCGGGCGGCATCGGCCATGTAGTCCACGATCTCGATGTTGGTGGCGTACCAGGTGTCCTCGCGCCCGCCGGCCAGCTGGCAGAACTGCTCCATCAGGGCCCAGTCCTCCTCGGTGCGGAACTCAAAGCTGTGGCCCCAGACATACATCATGTAGAGATACTGCGTCTTGTACAGCTCTACAAAGCGCTTGCCGTCCTCCAGCAGGTTGTGGGTGTGGTGGCAGGTGGCTTTCCATGTCATAAAATCGTGGGGCATCGCAAAGTCGTGGGTGTCACCCACCACGCGGGCGTAGCGGATGCCCAGCGCGGGCAGCAGGGCGGCGATCTCCGGTGTCCAGCTGCCGTTGGGGTAGGCAAGGCCGCGCACGGGGTAGCCCATGACGCCCTCAAGCTGCATACGGTCGGCCAGCACCTGCCGGGCGGTCTGGTCCAGCGGGCTGCGGGAGATGGTGGGGTGGTGGTAGGTATGACAGGCGACCTCATGGCCCTTGTACAGCTCGACCCACTCGCTCTCCGGGATGCGCTCGGGGCGGGGCAGGCCGCCGTTCAGGTTAAAGGTGCCCCGGATGCCGTAGCGGTTGAACAGCTCGACAAGGCGGCGGTCCTCCAAACGGCCGTCATCATAGCTCATCGTCAGCACCTTATGCTTGCCGCCGGGGAAGCAGGTGTAAATGACCTTCGGTTCGGTGTAGTTCATAAACAAAACCTTCTTTTTTGTCAAAATTTATTTGAAATTCGCCCGCAGCACATCCAGTGCCGGGGTGGTATCCTGCAAAAGCTGCTGCACAAAGGCCTGTGCCGTGCGGCAGGCGCCGGCGTTTTGCTGGTGGGCGTTGTCCTGCTTTGCGCCCACCCACATATAGCGGGCTTTGCAGCGCTCAGCGCCAAAGGCGGTGTTGGCGGCGGCGGTGGCGGCGCCAAGGTCGATAAACGGCGCGCCGACCTCGGCGGCAAAGGCGCGCATCGCCTCGCGGTAGGCGGCAAACGAGGGGTGGCAGACACCGGCCTCGTCAAACTCGCGCATCGCCACGGGGGAGGCAAAGATGCACACTGCGCCGTGGCTGCGGGCAGCGTCCCAGAAGGGGCGCAGGCTCTCACCGAAGGCATCCGCCGGGACATAGCGCTCGGCCTTTGCGCGGTTGGCATCGTTATGGCCGAAGCTGACCACCAGCAGATCACCGGGGCGGATATGCGCGGCAATGTCGTCCAGCCGCCCCTCCTCGCGGAAGGTCTTGCTGCTGCGGCCCGCCATGGCGCAGTTGTCAATGACAAGGCCCGGCAGCTCGTAGCGCATCTCCTGCGGGAAGGGGCAGTCCGCGCGGTGGGCAGTTTGACATACAGCGTCACCGTGCGCCAGCGTGTGGAGCATCTCGCCCCAGCCTGTCACCGGCTTATCGCCGGGGGCGTAGCTCTGCATGATGGAATCGCCCGCCATCCAGAGGGTAGGCTTGGCGTTCAGCTGCGGCAGCACATTGGCAAAATCCATGTCGCCTGCATAGTAGAAGGACGGGTAGCACGGCTGGTTGTAGCAGTTGTTCTGCCATGCCACGCCGCAGCGGTACTGCGCATCGTGCATCAGGGTAAACAGCTTGTGGGGGGTAAGATCGGTGGTGGTGTAGATGCGGATAGCGGTGTCGTCCGCCGTGCGCACCAGCAGCTCCTCGCGGAAATCACCCAGCACATCGGCCACCAGACAGGGGTTGCCCTTGGTGCCGTTGTTGGTGGCGGTGCCCGCGGGCTGCAGCATGACGCCGTGGGTCAGATCGTTAATGACGCCGTATTGGCTGCCGTGCAGGTAGTCCGCACCATCGGTGATCTGGGTCGAAAGATCGCCCGCCCAGTAGATTTTCATGTTGGTGCCGGGGGTGGGCAGCTCCAGCGTGCGCCCGTTTACATCGTACACATCCTTGACCCAGACCTGCAGGCCGCGGGTGTTCGGGTCGATCTTGCCGATCATACAGCGGCCCAGATCCTCTTCGGCATATTCGCCAAAGCGGACATCGCCGGTCTCGGCGTCGCGCAGCGCCCAGCCGTAGGGGGCGCGCTCGCCCTCCTCATAAACATTGAAGATCTCCAGACCGGGGCTGTCGGGGTCGATGTCAGCCACATGCATCGCATCGCCGTGGCCGAACTTGGCACGGGTCCTGCCGTCCGGCAGGGTGCCGTATTTGGAGTAGAGCAGGCTTCCGTCATGGTCGATGGCTGCTGCGCCGTACACAATTTCCATGCAGCCGTCCCCATCAATGTCAGCAGTCGAAATACTGTGGTTGCCCTGCCCGGCCAGAATGCCGTACACAGGGTCGGTGCCGACAGCGAGATGGCAGCCGCTGTCGTTGAAGGGGTTCGCCATCGGCACAAAGCCGGAGTCGATACCCCATACCTTGTGAAAGCGGTTCTCAAAAAAGTCGTAGGCCGCCAGCGTGGCGCGGGTGTAGTAACCGCGGCAGGCGATCAGATAGGGGCGCTCACCGTCCAGATAGGCCACCCCGGCGTTAAAGCGGTCCACGCGGTTGCACGGCTCGATGCGGGGCATTGCATAATCGCCCCACAAAAGGCCGTCATCCACGCGGGGGTAGGGGTAGTCGATCGTGTCCAGCTCGGCGCCGTCCCCGCCGAACATCGTCAGGTACTCGGGGCCGTCATAGACAAAGCCCTCGAACCTGCGCAGCTCGTTTTTGGGGCTGCGGCTCGGCGCGTACACATCAAGGAAATAGTCGGCCAGCGCAAGGGCATCGGCCTCGCACAGGGGGTAGGCGTACTGCGGCGCAAGGCCGAAGCACTGCTCCACCGTGGCGGGCCAGCGGCCGTTTACGACCTCGGGGTGGGTGTGCCAGCGGCGGAACACCTCGGCCATATGCAGGCGGTAATCCTGCGCCGTGCAGACATAGTTGTCCGCGTGGCTGTACCCGGCGTCCAGATCCTTCTGCGGCATCGTGATATACCGGCGGGACAGCACGGTGCCGTCCGGCGCAAAGCGGGTCATCACGGTGCCGGGCGCGGTCTTGACAGCCATCTCGGCCCTGCCGTCCCCGTTGAAGTCGTACACCATAAACTGGGTGTAGTGCGCTCCGGCGCGGATGTTCTGCCCCATGTCCAGCCGCCAGACCAGCGTGCCGTCCAGCTTATAGCAGTCGATAAAGCACCGCCCGGTGTAGCCCTTGATCGACACATCGTGGGAATTGTCAGGATCCCACTTTACAAAATACTCGTACTCGCCGTCATTGTCAATATCACCCACACTCATATCGTTGGCATGGTAGGCAAAGGGCTCCCCGGCCGGGGTCACGCCGTCCGCCGGCTTTTGCAGCGGAAGCTCATAGTACCCCTTCTGCCACGGCTTTACGCCCCTGCAGGCGGGCCCTTCTACGCCGTTTACCAGCGGGGCCACGGCGTAGGTATCCCCGCTTGTGCCCTGCGCGTCAAGATAGTTTGTGCTGTCGGTCACGGTGGCCAGCCTGACCCCGTTTTTATAGAGCACAAAGTCGGTGCCGGTCAGGCCGGTGGCGTTGTGGCCGGTGACCTCGCTTTTAAAGAGCCGCCAGCTGATAAACACACCGGTGTTTGCCGTGACAGCCACCAGTCCGCGGGACAGCGCCTCCAGCTGCTGCTGCAGCACGCGGCCCACGGGGGTCTGCACGGGTGTGCTTTCCTCCAGCAGGGCCCCGTTTTCTGCCAGCGCCTGCACCTTGATGTAATAGGGGATATGCGTCGAGCGGCAGAAGGTGAAAAGGCTTTCCCCGCTCTCGCCTGCCGTTTTGAACCGCACGGTCTCGCCAAGGCGGTCGCTCCACAAAATGCGGTAGCGGGCGGCCCCGGCCACCGGCTGCCAGCTAAGGGTGGTTTGGGCAGCCGTCTGGCTGCGCACAGAGATTTGCATGGACTTTCCCTCCATCATAAAAGAGCGCCGCAACATCCGCTGCGGCGCTCACATTCAATTAGGCTTTATCTGCTGCGTACAGGGCGTTGACTTCCTCAATGACCTGCGTGCCGCCGCGGGCATTCCACTGGTCGAAGGCAGCCTGCAGACCGGCCTCGTCGATCTGGCCGCAGATATACTGGGTGCGGGCATCGTCCAGAATCTGGACAAGGTCGCTGCCGCACTCGGCGTAGGTGTCGGACTGGGTCAGGTAGCCCAGCGCGGGGTTGAACACGGCATACTGCACGTTGTTGGCAATGCTCTCCTCGTAAGCCAGCTGATAGTCAGCCTTTTCCAGCTGGTAATCGGGGTTCTGCTCGGTCAGGTAGGGGACATAGGGCACAGCCTGATTCAAACCTGCATTCGGGCAGTTGGTGGTGTCGTACTTGCCGTTGGGAACGACCTTGCCGTCGGCGTTGATGTCATAGCAGATGTCCTTCAGGCCGTAGTCGGCCAGCGCCATCATTTCGGGGTCGCACATCTTGTCAAGGAAGTGCAGGCAGGCCTTGACATCCTCCTCGGTCTTGGCGCCGGACTTGGTGATGAGGTAGAAGCCGTTGTAGCCGGTGGTGGCAAGGGTGTGGCCGTTGATGGGGCCGACAGAGGTCATCGTTGCAATCTTGGAGGCATCGTTTACATCGGCAATGGCATTGTCCTCAAAGTATTTCCAGATGCGCTTGGTGCCGTCCATCGTGTCGACAAAGACGCCGGTGACGCCCTTCTGGCTGTCGACCTGGAAGTTGGCAGTGTCTACGGTTGCCCAGTCGGGGCGAACCAGACCATCGGCGTAGATTTTGCGCATCCAGTCAAGGGCTTCCTTATACTCAGCGGTCTGGTGTACGGGAACCAGCTTGCCGTCCTGCTCGACCCAGCCGTTGCCGCAGCCGAACCATGTCTGGATAATATCCCACGGGCCGGTGTATTTGCACATTTCCAGACCGTAGGTGTCGTTGGCACCGTTGCCGTCCGGATCGTCATAGGTGAACTTATAGAGCATGTCATAGACATCCTCGACCGTCTTGGGGGCCTCGGTGATGCCCACGGCCTCGGCCCAGTCGGTGCGGTAGCCCAGACCGTTACGGCCGATGGCGCGGGAGCGGGGGATGCCGATGATCTGGCCGTCCACGGTCAGGCCCTTCAGAACATCGGGGCTGATCTGGGACAGGTTGGGGTAGGCCTCGCTGTCCTGCAGGTACTCGGTCAGATCCCAGAAGGCGCCGCGCTTGGCAGCATCGGCTGCGTTGGCGTTCTGGTCCAGCGTCTTGGTTGCGGTCAGGATCATCGGCATGTTGTCCTTGTCCATCAGGGTCAGGCCGAACTTCTCGCTGTAGGTGTCGTTGGCCTCGGTGCGCCACTCGACATGGGTGCCGGTGTAGGCCTCGTACTTGGCGATGACCTCATCGGAATGTTCATTGCTCAGCACATGGCCGGTGAAGTCGGGGATCATAAAGCTGACGGTGGGGGTGCCGGAGGCAGCGCTGTCCGCAGAGGAAGCAGCGTCGGAAGCGGAGGTGCTGTCGGAGGCGGAGCCGCCGCAGCCTGCGAGCATGGCGGCGGACATCGCCAGCGCCATAGAGAGGGCAAGTGCCTTTTTCATTTTCGTTTTTCTCCTTTTTGTATAAAAGTGGTTGTATTGCTTGGTATCAGCCCTTGACCGAGCCGACCATGACACCTTGGGTAAAGAACTTCTGCACAAACGGATAGATGCAGAGGATCGGCAGGGTGGACAGCACCGTGGTGGCCATCTTGACAGCCTTGATGGGCGGCATACCGGCCGCGCCCCAGTCAAAGGTGGAATCCTCGGCTACCTGTGTGGTCAGGAACACCAGACGCCGCAGCACGATGGTGATGACCTCCATGTCGGAGTTGTTGATGTACAGCATCGCATTGAAGTAGCTGTTCCAGTGGCTGACCGCGTAGAACAGGCTGACCGAGGCCAGCACCGGCGCGGACAGCGGCAGGATGATGCGCACGAAGGTGATCAGATCGTTGGAGCCGTCAATGATGGCGGCCTCCTCCAGCTCCATGGGGATGCCCTGGAAGTAGTTCTTGATGATGATCATGTTGAAGGCGCTCATCGCCGTGGGCAGCCAGAGCGCCCAGTAGGTGTTGCCCAGATGCAGCACATTGACCACCATAATGTAGGCGGGGACCATGCCGCCGGTGAACAGCATCGTGACGATGACCATATTGATAAAGCCATTGCGGCCCTTGAGGTAGGGGCGGGACAGCGGGTAGGCGATCGTGCAGGAGACGAACATATTGATCAGCGTGCCGATCACGGTGACGATCACCGAATTTTTCAGTCCGCGGAACACATCGCCCTGCTTGAGGATGTACTGGTAGGCGTTCAGCGATACATCCTGCGGGATCAGGAAGAAGGGACGCTCGGTCAGCTCGCGCTCGGTCGCAAAGGAGCCGGCCACCACATAGATGAAGGGCAGCACACAGGCCAGCGCCACCAGCGCAATGATGACATACAAAAGAACCTGTACAGCCTGATCGCCGGGGGTGCGGGCTTCCAGCGTGCCGGTGGCGCGCACCTCGTCTTTCTTATGGGTAAAGGGCATTGTCATTGTAGCACAGCTCCCTTCTTTAGTACAGGCCGGACTCGCCGCACAGCTTGGCGATCTTGTTGGCGGTGACGACCATCAGCATACTGATGGTGGACTTGAACAGGCCGGTGGCGGTCGCCAGCGAGTACTGGCCGCCCGTGATGCCCTTGGTGTAGACATAGGTGTCAAACACATCGGAGGCTGCGCGGTTCATCGAGTTCTGCATCAGGAAGATCTGCTCGTAGCTGGTGTTCAGAAGCTGGCCGACCTTCATGATCAGCATCAGGACAATGGTGCCGCGGATGGCGGGCAGCGTGACATGCCACATCAGCTGCCAACGGCCTGCGCCGTCAATCTTGGCAGCCTCATACAGCTGCACATCCACGCTGGACAGCGCCGCCAGATAGATGATGGTGCCGTAGCCGGTCTCTTTCCAGATATTCTGGCCGACGATCAGCGCGGGAAAGAGCTTGGGGTCGCTGAGCAGGTCGGGCGCATTCGCGCCGAAGATCTGGGTCAGCACATGGTAGATGGCGCCGTCCGTGGTGGAGAACATCTGGAAAGTCAGCGCCGCCACAATGACGATGGAGACAAAGTGGGGGATGTAGACCAGCGTCTGCGCTGTGCGCTTGAACCATTTGCAGCGCAGCTCATTTAAAATCAGCGCCAGAATGATGGGGGCCGGGAAGGCGAAGAAAAGGTTGGCCAGCGAGATAGACAGCGTGTTGCGGAACAGCGTCCAGAAGTCCGGGCCGGTGAAGAGCTTTTTAAAGTACTTCAGCCCGACAAAGGGGCTGCCGAACACAGATTCCAGAATCGTGTCACCGTTGAAGGGGCTGAAATCGGTAAATGCCATATACAGGCCCGTCATCGGCAGGTAATTGAAGATGATCATGTAGAGCAGCGCCGGCAGCATCATGATATATAACCAGTAGTGCTGCATGAACGCCTTGCGCCATGTGTTGTGGCCCAGCTGTTTCTGGGCGCGGGCATTGGCCTTGCTCTGCTTGACCGCAGCGGTTTGTGCCATAAGCGTTTCCTCCTTGCTTTGTGTTCTCATCAGCCGGCGGCCGCGGTGCTTTGGTCGGGATCGCGGGCCCTCGTCATCCGGCGGCGGCTGTTTCGTTGCTTCCATTGTATCCCCTGCTCTGCGGATTTGGCTACAATCAAAAGCATGCGAAAATTTTCATTATATTTCACGATGCAGCGCAATTATCAATGCGAATGACACACAAAACAATCCTTATATCTACCGGCACTATCGTTTGCTGTTTCGGGTTGAAATTGTGAATATTTTATACATGGTGCCTGCCTGTTTTGTGCATCTTGACAAATGGCGTTTTTAGGCCTGCTGCAGCCTTACGGCTGCGGAATCTTTACCGCACAGCCTTGCCCTGACTGCCCCGCTTTGCCGATGGGGTTGGGTCACTCCGCCCTGCTGCCAACAAACAGGTCCTGTTTCCATATCTTAACATTTATCGCTGCACCGCGCATTCAAAACCTTCTGCCCATCAAATGACACTTGTTTTTCGCCGCGGCAGCGCGTATGATAAAGATAAGATCGCGGGCCTGCAACTGTATACAGCACATCTGACAGGGAGAAAACGCTATGTCTACACTGCAAGGCGAAAGCTTTTATTTCCACCACGGCTGGCACTTTTTGCGGGCAGATGCCTTCCCCATGGCAAAGGCCATTGACGCGCACCGGGACGCTGAGGGGCACGCCTTTTACGAGGCCGACTACCGGGAAACCGGCTGGCAGCCCGTCACGCTGCCCCACACCTTCAATGATGAGGATCTGTTCCGTGACCGCATTCAGGACGGCGGCAGCGGCCAGCGCCGCACGGCGGCCTTCTACCGCAGCATCCTCACCATTCCGGCGCGGCACAAAAACCACAAGGTGCTGCTTGCGTTTGAGGGGCTGCGCCAGACCTGCTACCTCTATGTAAACGGCACGCTGGCCGGCTACTATGAGGCCGGCGTTGCGCCGTTCGGCTTTGACATTACCCCCTATGTGCGGTACGATGCGCCGAACCTCATCGCCATTGCGACCGACAACACCGCCACCCGCAATGCGCCGTTCTGCATTGCCGAGACCCCCAACAAGCCCGATGCTGTCCCCGGCAGCTATCTCTTTCCGCAGGAGCAGGCCGTCCCCGCCGACCGCGTGGGCGTCCCCTTTTTCTGGAACTGCAACGACTTCAATCCCTCGGTCGGCGGCATCACCCGCCCCGTGCAGGTGTTTTTCAAGCCCAATGTCTATCTGACGCTGCCGCTCTACTCCAATTTGCAGACCAAGGGCCTCTATGTCTACGGCCGGAATTTTGATTTGGACAATGCCACGGCGGATATTCGGGTCGAGGCCGAGGTCCGCAACGAGAGCAAGGTCCCCGTTTCCGCCCAGCTGCGCATCACGCTGCGCCGCCCGGACGGCAGCGTTGCCGCCATCTTTGACGGTGCCCCGGCCACTGCAGCCCCCACGGGCCGCGCCGTCCCACCGCTGAGCATCACCCCGGCGGACGCCTATATCCCCGATGAGGCTGTGCCCGGGCATTACCGCCCTGTGGAGGACGAAAGTCTGCCCGCACCGACCGCTACAGATTCCATGGCGGTCACTGTGCTGCACGCCGGGGCCGACACCCTGCCGCTGCGCTTCTGGAGCATCGACGACCCCTACCTCTACACCGTGGAGGCCGAGCTGTTTGTAAACGGCGAAAAGGCCGATGCCCAGCAGCTGACGACCGGCTTCCGCGCCGTAAGCTACGACAAAGACCGGGGCCTGCGCATCAACGGCGCGGTGCAGTGGCTGCGCGGCTACGCCCAGCGCGCCGCCAACGAGTGGGCAGCCATCGGCATTGCGCCCGAGTGGCTGCACGATGAGGACGCCGCCCTCATCCGCGAGAGCAACGCCAACCACATCCGCTTTATGCATGTGGCGGGCAGCCCCGCCGATGTCCGTGCGTTTGACCGCCGCGGCATCGTCTGCACCCAGCCTGCCGGTGACAAGGAGAAGGAGAGCTTCGGCCGCCAGTGGGACCAGCGCGTAGAGCTGATGCGCGATGTCATCATCGCCTTCCGCAACCACCCGTCCATTCTGTTCTGGGAGGCCGGCAACAACTCGATCTCCCGCGAGCACATGCGGGAGATGCGGCTGCTCAAGCAGCGGCTGGACCCCCACGGCGGGCGTTTTATGGGCTGTCGCACCCTGAACACCGAGGAGGTCGTCAACGAGAGCGAGTATGTCGGCACGATGCTGAACCGCCACGCCGCCCGCTTTTTGTCGCAGCACGGCCCCGTCACCGAGACCGAGTACAGCCGCGAGGAGGCCCCCCGCCGCATCTGGGACGACTTCACCCCGCCGGATTTCGACTACCGCAACCGCTGGGTCGGCAAGGGCGGCAAAAAAGCTGTTGGGTACGACTTCTACGACCTTACCAGTGAAGATCTCGCGCTTGAAAACGCGCGCGGCTACGCCGAGTTTTTCAATGATCGGATGGGCGGTGCCTCCGGCAAGAACTACTACAGCGCCTGTGCGGCGCTCTGCTGGACAGACTCTGCCCAGCATGGCCGCCAGTCCTACAGCGAAAACGCCCGCATGAGCGGCCGCGTGGACCCCTGCCGCACCAAAAAGCAGAGCTTTGACTGCTTCCGCGTTATGCAGAGCGAGGCCCCCGCCGTCAAAATCATCGGCCACTGGAACTACCCCGCCCCCACCGCTGCCAACTATCGCTATGAAGAAAAGCGCTTTAACGGCACCTATTGGGAGGGCACCGGCGTCTGGCACACCCGCGACCCGCACCATAAGACGGTGTATGTGGTGGCAAGCTACCCTGTTGCCGCGGTCGAGCTGCTCGTCAACGGGCGCCGTGTCGGTCGGTGCGACAAGCCGCAAAACACCTTTGTGTTCGCCTTCCCCGGTGTGGATGTGACCCAATCCGGCTGGATCGAGGCCGTGGGCTACGGCTATGACGGCACCCCCTCCGCGTCCGACCGGCTGGAAACCGCCGACAGCCCCGCCGCCCTGCGGCTGACGCTGCATACCGCACCGGGCGGCCTTGCTGCCGACGGAGCCGACATCGCCTATGTCGATATTGCCGTGCAGGACAGCGCCGGGCGGGTCTGCCCGCTCTGCGATGCGCGCATCGACTTCACCTTGGACGGCCCCGCGCAGTTTTTGGGCGGCTACAACAGCGGCCGCTTTGCAGGCTACGGCCATGACGACAGCGTCATCCACCAAAACCATGTCTATGCTGAGTGCGGCACCAACCGCGTATTTCTGCGTGCGGGCACAGCGCCCGGCACCATCCGCCTGACCGCCGTGATGGGCAGCCTCCGCAATGTCATCACGCTGCAGAGCAAGCCTGCCGACCTCTCACCGCTGACAGCCGCACCGCTGCCCTGCCGCCTGCCGGACTATGCCGCCTGTGCGCCGCAGCACCGCGATGCGTTCGTCCCCATCCCGCAGGCCGATGCAGCAAAATACCAGCCGGAGGACAAGTGCTACACCAAGATCCTCGTCAACGGGCAGGAGCCGGACACCCGCGGCGTGCGCAGCGTCAACGAGAACGGCCGCGTCTGGGGCGCGGTGCTCTGCATTTTGGAGCGGCTGCAGACGGTCATCCCCGATGCCTTCCGCTATGATTGGAACGCCGCCGGGGGCTGCCTGACGCTGCACAGCGGCGGGCACACCGTGACCGCGCAGGTCGGCGTCACCCACCTGCTGGTTGACGGCAAGGAAAACCTGATGGACGGCCAGCCCTATCTGACCGCCGAGGGCGCGCTGGTCATGGAGGTCAACGCCCTGATCCCCCACATCACCGGCACCCGCACCCAGTACGATGACAAGGTCAATGTACTGCGCATAGAAACCGAATAACAGCAAAGACCGCACCCGAAACGCATCGGGTGCGGTCTTTGCTGTCGGTGAGGGAAATCCCCCTCACTTCTTCTCGTTCTGGTAATCCTTGCGGTATTTGCCGGGGGTCATGCCGACCTTTTTGCTGAAAAATCGGATGAAATTCTGCACATTGGAATAGTTCAGCGTCTCGGCGATCTGCACGACCGTCATGTCGCTGGTCAGCAGCAGTTCCTTGGCCATCTCCAGCTTTTCATTGTTGGCCAGATCGCTGAAGCTGGTATCCTTCTCGGTGCGCAGCACCTTCCAGATATAACTCGGGTTATAGTTCAGCCGGTCGGCGCACTCGTTCAGCGTAATGTCGCCGCGCGTCTGCTTGATCAGCGCCAGCACATTCTTGACCAGCTCGCTGGAGCTGCTCTGGCGGAACTCCGTCAGCAGGTCCATAACAGGCACGGCCACCTCGTCCATCAGGAAATTCTGCATCTGGTCGGCGGTGTAGATCTTGCCGATCGTCTCAAACAGGTTGGCCTGCCGGTCGGCCAGCACCTGGTTGACCGAAAGCCCGGCGTTTTCCGCCACGGCCAGCATGGCCGCCACCAGCCGCTGGATGTAAAACTGCCGTTCATACCCGCGGATGTTCTTTTCCAGCATTTTGGCGGTAAAGCGCTCCAGCAGGTGGCGCACCTCCTTGGCCTTGCAGGCGGTTACGGCTGCCGTGATCTCATGCTCCAGCAGTGTATCATAGCCGTTGCGGGCGCACTGCTCGTCGGGCGGCTGGTAGTACAGCATCTGCCCGCTTGCCTCGGGGGCATCGGCCTCCGGCAGGCGCAGGGCCTCCCATGCCTCCTGCGCGGCCAGCTGCATGTGGTGCAGCTTGTGGAAGGGGCGGCTGACGCCCGCGCGGCAGCTGACCCCCAGCGCGGTGCGGATGCTGCGCGCCGCCGCCGTATATACCACGCGGCAGGCCTCGTTCAGATCAGCCTCCTCGCCGCCCACGACCAGCAGCAGGGTAAAGTTCAGCATTACGGGCTGGAACGCGCAGCGGCGCAGCAGCTCGGTGGGCATCGTCTGTATGGCGGTCAGCAGCATCGTCTCCCGCACCGGGCCGGAGGTGCCCGCCGGGGTATCCAGCGCCAGCGCGATCAGCCGATACGCGGGGCAGACTGCCAGCCCCAGCTCCTGCATCGTGTGGCCGGCGGCCTCATCGGTGACCTCGCTGCGGATCAGATTTTCCACAAAGCTCTGCTGCAGGCGGCGGTTTTGCTGCTGCATCAGGCTTTGCATCGCCTGCTTGTCCCGGGCCACCTGCTTGACGCCGGCGGCCAGATAGGCAAACTCCTCCTCATCGCTGCCGGGCTGGCCGAACACACCGCTGGCCGCGTGCATCAGATCATCCACAGGGGCGTACAGCACACTGGTCGATCGGCGGCAGATCAGCAGCACCGCCACCAGTCCCCCGGCCAGCACAAAAGCGATCAGAATCACCATGCCGGCGGTAGCCGCCAGCGTGCGCTGCGGCAGCGCCGCATAGTAGGTCAGCCCATTCACGCCCATCTTGCCGCTGTTCAGCCGCCAGCCACCCAGCACGCAGCTGCCCTCGGCGGGGGTGTCGGCGTCCAGCAGGGCGGTCAGCGCAGCAGAGGTGCTCAGCACGGTCTTGCCGGTGAAATCCCGCGCGGCAATACTGTAGCCGCCGGTCTGCCAGCTCTCGGTCATCTCATACAGCGGCGAAAGATCCAGCTTGACGATCAGCACCGCATAGCTGCCCGTGCGGTAGGAGCTGCTGCGCAGCACGAGCAGCTCGCCGGTCAGATCCACCGTGTTCAGCGGTGTGTCTGCCAGCGCGGGGGTGGGCTGGTCGGTGCGGTTGACCCACATCATGGCAGCATGCTGCTCCGCCCATTCGTTCAGCAGGTGGGCGACCTCATCCCGGTTGGCGGCATCAGCCAGCCGGTACATGCCGTTGTTGCTTAAAATCCACCCGCTGCGCAGGTTGATGTAGGTATACCCCTCGACATATTTATCCACCAGATTGCCGCCGCGCATGGCGGTCTGCATATCGCGCACAAGGGTGTACTCGCTGTACGGCGGCACAGTTTTTTGGCACAGGGTCTGGTAATTGTCCGCGCTGACGACCGTGCTGTAGTAGGCACGCAGGTTGCTCAGCGCAATTTCCATCTGCGTCTCGACATTCTCCCGCGCCGAGGCCAGCAGGGCATCGCTGCGCGTGACGGTCTGCCGGTAGTACACCACGCTGGACAGCACGCCCAACAGCAGCAGCGGGGCGGTGACAAGGGTCACGAGATAGAAAAAAATACGGTTCTGATAAGCAGAGTATCTGCGCTTGACGCGCGTGTTGTTCTGTCTTGTCAGAGGCTTCCGCATACAAATTTTACTTCCTTTTTACTGAATTTGATTTTAACGATAGCACATTTTGCGCCGCAGTGGCAAGCCCTTTTGCGGCAAATCTTGCTGTCAATGTTACCGATTTTGTCCATCTTTGTTTGTGGAACCTGCACAAAACGGTAAAAAAGCACGCCCTTCCAACGCCGCAAAGGGCGTGATTGTTTTTTACACCGCACCGCCAAAATTGTTCGCCGCATCGTTTATATTCATCCAAAAATCAAAGGATAATGATTGTTGCAACCGGCGCGGTTTCCTCGTACAATGTAGATAAGAAAATCTGTCATGCCGGGGGGATAGGGCTATGCCGTCTTACCGAAAATCCGCACAAGTTGATATGACCCACGGCTCCGTGCTGGGGCGCGCGGCGCTGTTTGCGCTGCCCATCTGCGCCGGCAATATTTTGCAGCTGCTGTACAGCACGGTGGACACGCTCGTCATCGGCAATTTCTGCGACACTACGGCGCTGGCATCGGTGGCGACCAGCTCCCAGCCGCTCGAAATTCTGCTCTGTGTCTTTGTGGGCATCGGCTCGGGCATCTCCATCCTCGTATCGCAGGCGGTCGGCCGCGCCGACCATGACCAGCTGCAAAAGCTCGTGCGCACCTCGGTCTGGCTGCTGTTTGCAGCATCGCTGCCGCTGACCGTCATCGGGTTCCTGCTGGGTCCGTGGATGCTGCGGCTGATGCAGGTCCCGGCGGACGCCATGCCGGGGGCGGTGCTGTATCTGCGCATCACGATGCTGGGTATTCTGGGCAACATGGGCTATAACTTCAACGCCGGTCTTTTGCGCGGCATAGGCAACAGCTCATCCTCGTTGCTGCTGCTGTTTATCAGCTGCGCGGCGAATATTGTGCTGGATCTTGTGCTTACCGGCGCGCTCGGCCTTGGCATCGGCGGCGTGGCGGCAGCCACGGCGATTGCACTGTTTTTATCGTGGATATGCAGCATTTTTTACATTCGCCGCCGCTGCACAGAGCTTGCGCTGCCTGTTTTGCCCTGCGGCTTTGATGCCGGAGCCCTGCGCCAGATTGTGCGCATCGGTCTGCCGCTGGGGCTGAACTCAGCGCTCTACTCCATCGGTCACATCTTTTTGCAGGTGCTGTACAACCTGCAGGGGTCGGTGTTTGTGGCGGGCTGCTCGGTAGCGGGCAAGGTCGGCGGGCTGGCCAACATCACGGTCACCTCGCTTTCGCAGTCGACCTCGGTGTTTGCGGGGCAAAACCTCGGCGCACAGAGCTACAGCCGTCTGCATAGGGGCGGCTGGCTGCTCCCGGCAGCCTCGGGGCTGCTCTCCCTCGCAGGCGGGCTGCTGATGGCGGCCTGCTGCCGCCCTCTGCTGCTGCTTTTTACGCAGGACGAGGCCGTGCTTGCCTTTGCCGTGCGGTATATCCGCGTTGTGCTGCCGTTCCAGTGGTGCTATGCAGCCTTCAACGCTATTATGAGCTTTGCCAACGGCATGGGCGAGATCCGCTATTCCACCATCGTCAACATCATTCTGCTGTGGGGTGTGCGTATCCCGGCATCCTACCTGCTGGCGTGGCTGGGCTACGGCGGCTACGCCATGGCGGGTGTTTCGCTCAGCTTTGTTGTCGGGCTGCTGGCGATGCTGTTCTACTATAAATCCCACGCATGGGCGGACATCTGCGCCCGCGCCGAAGCACAGGAGGCCGCATAATGAAGTTTCTTGCCCAACTGCAAAACCCGCCCAGAGAATTTACCGCCATCCCGTTTTGGTTTTTGAACGGCGAGCTGACCGCTGAGGAGCTGCGCCGTCAGCTGGCGGACTTTGCCGCCCACGGCATTTACGGCGTGGTCCTGCACCCGCGCATGGGGCTTAGCCCCGACATCACCTATCTGGGTGAACGCTACTTTGCCCATATCCGCACGGCTGTCGAAGCCGCCGCCGCGCTGGATATGAAAATCGTTTTGTACGATGAAGGGATGTACCCCTCCGGCTCGGCGAGCGGGCTGGTCGTAAAGGATCACCCTGAGCTTGCCAGCGAGGGCATCACGCTGACCCAAACCGTTTTGCCGGGGGACGAGCTGCTGGCGCAGGCGGAAAACGGCGCGCTGGTCGTGCGCAAAAGCGGCGGCACAATGCGCGGGCTGCACTGGGGCGAGGATGACGGCGAGAAAAACGCCCCCAAAACTGCTGATATTCTGAACCCTGCGGCCGTCAGCCGCTTTATTGAACTGACCCACGAAGCCTACTATCGGGAACTGAAAGAGTATTTCGGAGCTGCGATCATCGGCTTTTTTACCGATGAACCGAGCATTCTGGGGCGTAATGTCAGCGGTATGTTCCCGTGGACGCACGGCTTTGCCGAGATTTTCCGCCGTGCGGGCGGCAACGCCGCCAACCTTGCCGCCCTGTTTGACGGCAGGGAAAACGACGATACAAGGCTGTATCACAAGCTGCTTTTGCAGCGCGAGGGCGAGGTCTACTATGGCGCGCTCTCCCGCTGGTGCGAGGCGCACGGCATCGGCCTGATGGGCCACCCCCACCAGAGCGATGATATAGAAGTAGAAAAATACTTCGCCGTGCCGGGGCAGGATCTGGTGCTGCGCTGGCTCGCCCCTGAAAAGGACGGCTTGGCGGGCATCGACTCCACGATGGCCAAGTGCAGTGCCGACGCCGCCCGGCTGATGCACCGCCGCCGCAACGCCAACGAGTGCTTTGGCGCCTGCAACAAGGACGACAACCCGTGGCAGCTTTCGGGCGGGGACATCAAATGGTACACCGACTGGCTGGCGGTGCGCGGGGTCAACCTGTTTATCCCGCACGCCTTTTATTACAGCATCCGCGGCAAGCGCAAGGACGAGCGCCCGCCCGATGTCGGCCCCCACAGCATCTGGTGGGCGCATTACGAGGCGTGGAGCACCTACTGGCGGCGGCTGTCCTGGCTGATGACCGACATCGACCTGCATGCGGAGACTGCCGTGCTTTGCCGCAACCGCGACCTCTGCCCCGACACCGTGCGCCCGCTGTTTGAGCGGCAGATCGGCTTTCAGTATATTCCCGAAAGCTATTTCCCTGCCTGCACGGTCGAGGACGGCGCGCTTTGGTTACACGGGCACCGCTACACCGCCGTGCTGGGGGACAAGGCGCTGTTCCCGGACGCTGCGCATCCGGAGGTCTCGGCGCTCGAGTCGGACTGCCGCTGCGACCCGCCGCAGCCCATGCTGCGCTGCGCCTCTTTTAATAAGGAAGGGCGCGCCTGCTGGCTGCTGGTCAACGAGGGCAACACCCTCATCAAGACCCGACTGACCCTGCCGGTGGATGCTCCGCTTTGCCGGTACGATCTGTGGAGCGGCCAGCCCTGCGCCTGCCCGGCCGAGCGCACCGCCAAGGGGGCCTGCCTGCCGCTGGAGCTGCCCGCGCGCGGCAGCCTGCTGCTGTTCACCTGCACTGCGCGGGAAAGCGAGGCCCTTCCCCTGCCGCCTACCTATCTGTCGCTGGCCGCACCAGCCTTTGCTCTTGCGGACGAGGACGCGGCCCATCTCACCAAGACCTACCGCGCCACACTGCAGATCACAGCAACGGAGCTGCAGACCGCCACGCCGCTGCTGACCCTGCCCGGGCAGGAGATGGCCGAGCTGACTGTCAACGGCCAGCCGGCGGGCGTCTCCTTCTGGCCGCCGCACAAATTCCCGCTGGCGGGGCTTTTGACCCCCGGCGAAAACACCCTGACGCTGACCCTGACCGGCAGCCCCGCCAACCGCTACGGCAACCACCCGGTTCCCTACGGGCTGGAAAGATAAACCGTTTTTTATTCAACAGGAGGTACTTTTATGTCTGTCTGCACACCCAAATCCTTCGACCTGACCGGTAAGGTCGCGCTGATTACCGGCGCATCCTACGGCATCGGCTTTGCCATTGCCACCGCCATGGCGAACTGCGGCGCCACCATCGTTTTCAACGACATCAAGCAGGAGCTGGTCGACAAGGGCCTGGCTGCCTACAGGGAAGCCGGCATCGAGGCCCACGGCTATGTCTGCGACGTCACCAACGAGGACGCCGTCAATGAGATGGTCAAGAAGATCACCGCCGAGGTCGGCCACATCAACGTGCTGGTCAACAACGCCGGCATCATCAAGCGCATCCCGATGATCGAGATGACCGCTGCCCAGTTCCGTCAGGTCATTGACGTGGACCTGAACGCTCCCTTCATCGTTGCCAAGGCTGTCATTCCCGATATGATCGAGCAGGGCGGCGGCAAGATCATCAACATCTGCTCTATGATGAGCGAGCTGGGCCGTGAGACTGTTTCCGCCTACGCTGCTGCCAAGGGCGGTCTGAAGATGCTGACCAAGAACATTGCCTCCGAGTACGGCAAGTACAACATCCAGTGCAACGGCATCGGACCCGGCTACATCGCCACCCCGCAGACCGCACCCCTGCGCGAGATCCAGCCCGATGGCTCCCGCCATCCCTTCGACCAGTTCATCGTTGCCAAGACCCCCGCTGAGCGCTGGGGCGAGGCCGAGGATCTGGGCGGCCCCGCCGTCTTCCTCGCCTCCGAGGCTTCCGACTTTGTCAACGGCCTGATCCTCTACGTTGACGGCGGCATCCTCGCCTACATCGGCAAGCAGCCCGGCTGATTTACTTTCTTCGAGAAGAAAGTAAACAAAGAAGCATTCAAACAATAAAAAGGACATCCGCTCGTGAAAGGGCGGATGTCCTTTTTTGTTTTAGCTGCACGGTAGGGGCCGGGCATGCCCGGCCCGGCAGTGTATGGTAAACGGACGCTTGCGGGAATCTCCCGGGCCGCATATATGCGGCCCCTACACCTCTGCTGCCCTGTAGGGGTCAAGACCCCTCCCTGCAAAACGACCCGCAAAGGGGGCTTTACCCGATGGTCACGCTCCACTTGAACTCCTTGCTCTCGCCGGGGTTCAGCTCGATGTGATGGCCTGCCTCGTTGACGGAGTTGGCCCAGCCGTTCCAGGGTTCCATGCAGACGAAGCTCTCGGCGTCCTGCTGCCAGAGCACGCCGTTGGTGAAAACGCTCTCGTCAAAGCTGACCGTGACCTTGTGGCCGTTGCCGGAGTCGGTGAAGCGCATCGGGCTCTTGACGCCGGTCATCAGGCGGATGGAGTCGGCACTCCCCTCCTTGCGGGTCAGGGTGATGGTCTCGGGCGCGGCGGGCTGCTCGCCCTTGGCGCTTTCGCTGCAGGTGGCGGCGTCGATGTCAAACGCGACGTTGTCCAGCTTGCTGGCGGAGAAGTACGGGTGGAAGCCGACGCTGAACGGCAGGGCCATGTCGCCGGTGTTGGCGACGGTCAGGGCCAGCGTGGCGGTGCTGCCGGTCAGGGTGTAGCGCATGGTCAGGGAAAAATCGAACGGGTAGACGAACTTTGTCAGACCGTTGGGGGTCAGGGTCAGCTCAATGGCGGTGTCGTCCGCGCTCTTGACCTGCCACGGCACAAGGTCGGCCAGGCCGTGGACCTCGATGGGATAGGCCGCGCCGTTGAAGTGGTGCACGCCGTCGTCCGGTTTGCCGCAGTTCGGGAACAGGATGGGGATGCCGCAGCGCGGGCGATCCGTGGACTCGAAGTTTTTGTCGCGCAGCCACAGGTATTCGTCACCGTTTTTGGTGAAGGATGTGGCCATGCCGCCCTTCTCGGGCGTGACGGTGAAGGCGTACTCGCCGTCGGTCAGGGTCAGGGTCTTGTAGGAAGCACCGTATTTTTCATAGGTGCCGGTAGTCAGAGTAGACATGATAAGGCTCTCCTTTGTATGCACGTAGGGGCCGCACATGTGCGGCCCGCAACTTTGTGGAAAGCACCCGATTGCGGGTAAGTTGCGGGCCGGGCATGCCCGGCCCCTACAGCGTAGTGGATTTTCGTGTTTAATTATACCACAAACTGGCTTACAATACAACGCCATCCTTAAAGATCGAGATCTCGCGGAAGCCCTTCTTCTCGGCGCAGGTCTGCTTGCCGGAGGCAACGTCCAGCACGAGCTGGTACAGGTCGGCACCGGCCTCGTCCAGCGTGCGCTCGCCGTCCGCGACGACACCGGCGTTGAAGTCGATCCAGGTCTTTTTTCTGGCGGCCAGCTGGCTGTTGGTGGCAATTTTCAGCGTCGGCGCGGGGGCACCAAACGGCGTGCCGCGGCCCGTGCTGAACAGCACCATGTGCGCACCCGCAGCAGTCAGCGCCGTGGCGGAGACCAGGTCGTTGCCGGGGCCGTACAGCATGTTCAGGCCCTTGGTGGTAACGGGCTCGCCGTAGTCGATGACATCCATGATCGGCGCGGAGCCGCCCTTCTGCACGCAGCCGCAGGACTTGTCCTCCAGCGTTGTGATGCCGCCCTGCTTGTTGCCCGGGCTCGGGTTGTCGTAGACGACCTCATTGTGGCTGATGAAGTACTCTTTGAAGCCGTTGATCATCCTGACGGCCTTCTCAAAGACCTGCTCGTTCTGGCAGCGGTCCATCAGGAAGCCCTCGGCACCGAACATCTCGGGCACCTCGGTCAGCACGGTGGAGCCGCCGCGGGCGCACAGCATATCGCTGAAGCGGCCAATCGTCGGGTTGGCGGTGATGCCGGACAAACCGTCCGAGCCGCCGCACTTCATGCCGACGACCAGCTCGCTGGCAGGGATCGGCTCACGCTTAAACTGCGCGGCGTAGGCGGCCAGCTCTTTCAGGATCTCGCGTCCCGCGACCAGCTCGTCCTCAACGTCCTGGCAGGTCAGGAACTTGACGCGGTCATGGTCGTAGTCGCCCAGCTCGGCTAGGAACTGCTCATGGGTCAGGTTTTCGCAGCCCAGGCTCAGCACCAGAACCGCGCCCGCGTTGGGGTGACGCACCAGAGATGCCAGCAGCTTGCGGGTCTGTGCGTGGTCATGGCCGGTCTGGGAGCAGCCGAACGGATGGGTGAAGGCATACAGCCCGTCAATGCTGCCGGTCACAAGGTCCTGATTGTCGCGCACGAGCGCCTTGGCGCAGTCGTTGACGCAGCCGACAGTCGGGATGATCCAGATCTCGTTGCGGATGGCAGCGCGGCCATCCTTGCGGCGGTAGCCCATGAAGGTGTCAGGCGCGGCGGGGGTCAGCGGGTGTACATTGGGGTGATAGCTGTACTCGATCTCGCCGGAGAGGTTCGTGTGGATGTTGTGGGTGTGCATCCAGGTGCCGGGCACGGCGTCCGCCGTGGCGTGGCCGATGGGAAAGCCGTATTTGATGACGTTTTCGCCGCTCTTGATGGGCGCAATGGCCATCTTGTGGCCCTGGGGGATGTCCTCAATGGCGGTGACGGTGGTGTTATCGACGGGGACTGCCGTGCCTTTGGCGATGGGATGCAGGGCGACGACGACGTTGTCCTTGGGGTTGATCTTAATGGCGATAGGCATAAGATGTCTCCTTAGCTTCTGATAAAAGTGGGGCCGGAGGGCAACCTCCGGCCCCAATGGGGTACGTTTTAAGCCTTCCCCCTTGGGGGAAGGTGGCCGTAAGGCCGGATGAGGGGCGGGTGTGCGGGGCAGACCGTAAACGGTCAAATCGGCAGACTCGGCCCTCATCAGTCGGCTGCGCCGACAGCTTCTCCCGATGGAGAAGCCTTTGGACGCTTACAGGCAGGAAGCATACGCGGCCAGTGCGCCGTTCTCGCGGATGTTGGTCAGATTCTTGACGGTGGCCTCCTCGAAGCCGGGAACCTTGGTCAGGTCCTGGCCCCACATCTGCTCGTTGGTCATGACGGCATGGACCAGCGTCGGGACATCGTCGTTCTTGTGCTCATTGTAGAATTCAAGGACCCAGCGGTCATCGGAGACGGTGTACTCGTTGCCCTTGGCGCGCTTGCAGACCAGACCCTTGTCGGTCAGCTCCTGCACATCATTGCTGTAGAAGGCAATGTAGGCGGCGAAGCTCATGGTCAGGCAGGTGGGCAGCTTACCGTTTTTCCCGACGTACTCGAGGAAGGACGGCATGTTGCGGGCACGCCACTTGGAGGTGGAGTTCAGGGAGATGCTCATCAGCTCATGGTTGACGAACGGGTTGTTGAAGCGGTCCTGCACAGCGGCGGCGAACTTCTTGCAGTCCTCCTGATCCAGCGGCAGGATGGGCACGACCTCGTCCAGCAGCATCTTGTTCATGTAGCCCAGGACGGTGGCGTCGTGCATGCAGTCACGGACGATGTCAAAACCGGCCAGATAAGCGCCCAGCACAAAGCCGGTGTGCGCGCCGTTCAGGATGCGGACCTTGCGCTTCTTGTACGGGCTCATGTCGGGGGTCACAAAGACGCGGCTCTCAAGACCGGCCTTGCGGAAGGGCAGCACGTCGTTCAGCTTGGTATCACCCTCGATGACCCAGACGCCAAAGACCTCGCCGACGTCCAGCAGGGGGTCAGCGTAGCCGTGCTTCTGCTCAAGCTCGGCGACCTCCTTCGGGTCACGGATGCGGCCCGGAACGATGCGGTCAACCAGAGAACCGCAGAAGGTGCAGTCCTCATTGACGTACTTCCTGAAGCCGTCGTCCAGGCCCCACTGGTCAATGTACTGGTTGACGCACTTGAGCAGCTCCTTGCCGTTGTTGTCGATCAGCTCGCAGGCCAGCATGATGATGCCCTTCTTGCCTGCCTTGTAGCGGTGGTACAGCACCTGGGTCAGCTTGCCGGGGAAGCTGGATGCGGGCACGTCCTCCAGCTTGCAGGCGGGGTCGTAGACGATGCCTGCCTCGGTGGTGTTGGAAACGATGATCTCGAGATCGTCGCTGGCGGCGACGTCCATCATCTGCTTAAAGCCCTCCTCCTCATACGGGTTCAGGCAGCGGGAGACGCTGGAGATAACGCGCTTGTCATCGACCTTATGGCCGTTTTCACTGCCGCGCAGATACAGGGTGTACAGACCCTCCTGCTCGTTGATCATCTTGGCCAGGCCGGGGGCGATGGGCTGGACCAGAACGCACTTGCCGTTCCAGTCGGCCTTCTCGTTGGCCAGATCGAACCAGTAATCCACGAACGCACGCAGGAAGTTGCCCTCGCCGAACTGCAGGACCTTCTCCGGGGCGTTTTTCAAAATATAGCCGTTGTAGCCGGATTTTGCAAGAACTTCATAATTCAAGGTATCCATATATGCTTCTCCTTAACATAAACAAATCTGGTGCGCAGCGGGGGGCTGCAGCACGTCCTGTTACCTGAATTATATTTTCTTTAGGCCGTTTCGTCAAGATTCATTCCGTAAACAGCGCACATATTTTGCGCAGTTTTGAGGCCAATTTTGGGATTCCACATCTTGCACAACAAAGAACCGCACTTTTTGGCTATAATTTCGATTAACAAGCAATTTTTGCAACTTGTGCAAGGCAAAATAGTTATGTATAATAATAGCAGAGCATGCTGTTTTGGGTCATCTTTACAGCGCAAGGTATGTGCTATCAGGGCCCGGGGCGGCATTCCCCCGACTATCATTTATAACATCATTAAGGAGCGTCTGTACATGAAAGCATTTATGGACAAGGACTTTTTGCTGGAGACCCCTACCGCGCAGCATCTGTACCACGACTATTCGGCTAAGCTGCCCATCGTGGATTACCACTGCCACATTCCCCCGCAGGAAATTTATGAGGACCGCCGCTTTGAGAACATCGCGCAGGTCTGGCTGGGCGGCCATCAGGTGCTGGCCGACGGCAGCGACTACTATTTCGGCGACCACTACAAGTGGCGCGTGATGCGCTCCAACGGCGTGCCCGAGGAGTACATCACCGGTGACAAGCCGGATCGTGAGCGCTTTCAGAAGTTTGCTGAGAGCCTGGAAATGGCCATCGGCAACCCGATGTATACCTGGTGCCACCTCGAGCTGAAGAAGTACTTCGGCTATGAGGGCGTGCTGAACGGCGAGACCGCCGAGGAGGTCTGGAACCTCTGCAACGACAAGCTGCAGCATGACCCGAAGCTGACCGTCCGCGGCCTGATCGAGCAGAGCAACGTTGCCATGGTCGGCACCACCGACGACCCCATCGACTCCCTCGAGTGGCACAAGAAGATCAAGGAAGACCCGACCATCAAGGTCGTCGTCGCCCCGTCCTTCCGCCCCGACAAGGCCCTGAACATCCGCAAGGAGGGCTTCGCCGATTACATCCATAAGCTGGAGGAAGTTGTGGGCCGCAAGTTTGCCTGCGCAAATTGCGTTGTCAGTGCACTGGAAGAACGCCTGGAGTTCTTCGTCGAGATGGGCTGCCGCGCTTCTGACCACGGTCTGGACTACATCCCCTTTGCCGAAACGAACGCTGAGAAGGCAACTGCTGCCTTCAAGAAGGCCATGGCCGGTGAGACCCTGACCAAGGAGGAAGGCGACGAGTACACCACCTACCTGCTGCTGAAGCTGGGTGCCCTGTACAAGAAGCACAACGTTGTCATGCAGATGCACTACAGCTGCCTGCGCAATGTCAACGACAAGATGTACCGCAAGCTCGGCCCCGACACCGGCTTTGATATGATCGCCGTGACCGATTGCAGCGCTACCATCAGCAGCCTGCTGAGCGCACTGACCAAAGAGGACGCCTGCCCGAAGGTCATCCTGTACAGCCTGAACCCCGCCGACTTCGACATGCTGGGCACCATTCTGGGTGCGTTCCAGGATGACGAGATCCCCGGCAAGATCCAGCTGGGCTCCGCCTGGTGGTTCTGCGACACCGACGACGGCATGTACCAGCAGATGAAGACCCTGGCCCGCTTGGGCCTGCTGGGCAACTTCATCGGTATGCTGACCGACAGCCGCAGCTTCCTGAGCTACACCCGCCACGAACTGTTCCGCCGCCTGATGTGCAACCTCATCGGCAACTGGGTCGAGAACGGCCAGTACCCCAACGACGAGAAGTCTCTGAAGAAGATCGTCGAGGGCATCAGCTATTATAATGCGAAGCGGTATTTTAATCTGTAATTGAGATAGTGTGATAAAAATTTCCCGCCTGTAACGTGTTGTTACAGGCGGGATTTTTTGTTGGTGGTAACGGGAAAAGGCAAAAGCCCCTCAGGCCGAGCAAAGCGAAGACCGGAGGGGCTTTTGCCCGTTCCCGGTTACTCACAGCTTTCCTGTTCCTCCGACACCTCGGGCATCGTCCGCAGCTGCTCCAGCGTGATGCCATCCACATATTTATTGATCAGGTCATTCAGCCCGGACCAGAAGTCCAGCGTGTGGCACTGGCTGCGGTGGGGGCAGTCCACCGACGACGCCAAACACGGGATGGCCGTCAGCTCACCCTCGACGGCGCGCAGGATCTCGCCGGAGGTGATCTCCCCTGCCGGGCGCGCAAGCCGGTAGCCGCCCTGCGCACCGCGCACGCTGGATACCAGCCCGGCCTTCGCCAGCGGGGTGACGATCTGCTCCAGATATTTTAAGCTGATGCGCTGCTTATCACTGATGTCCTTCAGCGGGATCAGGTCGTTGGGGCGGTTGGCCAGTTCCACCATCAGGCGCAGGGCATACCGGTCACGGGTCGAAAATTTCATGGTAAAGCTCCCTTTATCGGAATTAGTAACACTAATCATAGCATAATTCTAGGAATTTTGCAAGTTATCAACCTATTAAAATAGTGGGATATATGCAAAATGCCAAAATGTGCAATTTTATGCAAACAAGTGTTGACAGAACCGGTTCACAGGCGTATACTGTGAGCCATGGAAAGCAAACAACGCCGACCAAAGATTCAAGAAAGGGGTACAGAACCATGAATGCAGTCTGCTTTGGTATGATGATGTGCATGTGCATGATGCGTAAGCGTCCTGTGCCAGCTTTCTTGTGCGCAAATTACAGCGCGTAATGAAAACTTGCAGCGGGATGCCGGAAAGCCGACATCCCGCTTTTGTTTGGAAAGGAAGTTTGTGACTATGGAAAGAGGTTCCGTTTACAAGCAGCCCGGTGTGCGAATGTGACGCTTTGAGGGAAGCTGACCGTTCAAAACCAACACACCTGACGATATATAAAGGAGAATTTACCATGAAAAAACTGATTTCTGCAACGCTCGCCGCTTCTCTGGCCCTGTCGCTGGCCGCCTGCGGCTCCTCCGCTTCTACTGATTCCGCCGCCGCATCCTCTGAGGCTGCCTCCACCGAGAGCACCGCAGCTTCCTCCGAGGCTGCCGAGTCCACCGCCGAGACCAGTGAGCTGGCCGGTACGACCCTGAAGGTCGCTGCCTCCCCCACGCCCCATGCCGAGATTCTGAATGTGGCCAAGGAGATTCTGGCCGAGCAGGGCATCGACCTCGAGGTTGTTGAGTTCAGCGACTACGTCCAGCCCAACCTCGTCACCGAGAGCGGCGAGGTTGACGCCAACTACTTCCAGCACACCCCCTACCTCGACAGCTTCAACGAGGAGAACGGCACCCATCTGGTCAGCGTCGGCGCGGTCCACTATGAGCCGTTCGGCATCTATCCGGGCAAGAGCGATGATCTGGCAAACATTGCGGACGGCGCGACCATCGCCGTGCCCAACGACACCACCAACGAGGCCCGCGCTCTGCAGCTGCTGGCCGCCCAGGGCCTGATCACCGTCCGCGACGGCGACGGTCTGACCGCTACGATCAACGACATCACCGAGAACCCCCACAACCTGCAGATTAAGGAGATCGAGGCTGCCCAGCTGCCCCGCACCGTGCAGGATGTTGACTTCGCCGTCATCAACGGCAACTACGCAATGGAGGCCGGCTTCTCCGTCGGCAAGGACGCTCTTGCTACCGAGGATGCTTCCTCCGAGGCTGCCCAGACCTACGCCAACGTACTGGTTGTGAAGGAAGGCCGCGAGAACGACCCCGCCATTCAGGCGCTGTACGCTGCCCTGACCGGCGACAAGGTCAAGGATTACATCAACAGCACCTACGACGGTGCGGTTGTGCCGATTTTCTAAGATAAAGCCTCGCACCGCCGTAAACGGGCACGGGCGGATATGGAATCCGCCCCTACGGTACGGCAGGCAACGAAATTGTAGGGGCGCATTCCATATGCGCCCGCTGGCAGAACGCAAAGAAAAAACTTGCAACCTGTCAGAATAAAGCGTAAAATTATAGCGAATGAGTTTTTGCGCTCATTCGCTATCTTTGTAAATGAGGGAGAATCACCCATGATCGAACTGCAACACCTGACCAAGCGCTTTGCCACGCAGGGCGGCACGGTCGTCGCGCTGAACGACATCAACCTGACGATCCGGGACGGCGACGTCTACGGCATCATCGGTATGTCAGGCGCTGGAAAATCAACACTGGTACGCTGCATCAATATGCTGGAGCGCCCGGACGAGGGAAATGTCATCGTCAACGGCAAGCAGATGCAGGACCTGCGCGCCGCCGATCTGCGCGCAGCCCGGCGTGAGATCACCATGATTTTTCAGCAGTTCAACCTGCTGATGCAGCGCACCTGTCTGCGCAATATCATGTTCCCGATGGAGCTGGCGAAGGTCCCCGGAGACAAGGCCGAGGCCCGCGCCCGTGAGCTGCTGGAGCTGGTCGGTCTGCCCGATAAGGCCGATGCCTACCCGGCGCAGCTGTCCGGCGGCCAGAAGCAGCGCATTGCGATTGCCCGTGCGCTGGCAACGGACCCGAAGGTGCTGCTCTGCGACGAGGCGACGAGCGCCCTGGACCCGAACACGACCCACGCCATTTTGCAGCTCATTCAAAAAATCAACCGTGAGCTGGGCATCACAGTCGTCATCATCACCCACCAGATGAGCGTTGTGGAGGAGGTCTGCAACCGTGTGGCCATTCTCGATAACGGCACCGTCGTCGAGGAGGGCGAGGTACAGGCTATCTTCAGCCATCCTACGTCCAAGGCGGCGCGGCGGCTCGTCTACCCCGCCGGTGCGCCCCAGGCCGAGGTCCTGCCCGGCCACAAGCTGGTGCGTGTGGCCTTCGGCGGCACCCAGACCACGGACAAGCCGCTGGTGGCAAGCCTTGCCATTGAGTGCGGTGCGCTCGTCTCGATCATGGCGGCGGACACCCGCATTGTGAACGGCCAGACGCTGGGCAGCATGCTGCTGGCGCTGCCAGACGACGACAAGGCCGCCGCGGCACTGGAGTACATCAGGAACTATCCCGGCATTACTTTTGAGGAGGTGAACGGCTGATGGCAGAGCTTTTTGCAGGCAAGGAATGGCAAACGTTCTTGCAGATTTTGCCCACAATTCCGTTTGAAACATGGGAGACCGTCTGGTCCACCGTCGTCGCAACGCTGATGGCGCTGGTCATCGGTCTGCCGCTGGGCGTCTGCCTGGTCACGGGCGAACAGGGCGGCGTGCGTCCCCTGCCCCGCTGGCTCATGGCGCTGCTGAACGGCCTGGTGAATCTGCTGCGCAGCGTGCCGTTTTTGATTTTGATGATCATTGTCATTCCGCTGTCCCGCGCCATCGTGGGCACGTCCATCGGTACGGTGGCGTCCATTGTGCCGCTGGTCATCGCATCGTTCCCGTTTGTGTCGCGTCTGGTCGAGACCAGTATGCGCGAGGTGGACGCGGGTGTCATTGAGGCCGCCCAGAGCATGGGCGCAACGCCGCTGCAGATCATCACCAAGGTCATGGTGCCCGAGAGCATGCCGAGCCTGGTTGCCAACGTGACGATTGCCGCCACGACCATCATGGGTTACGGCGCAATGGCCGGCATCATCGGCGGCGGCGGCCTTGGCAAGATCGCCATCAACTACGGCTACTACCGCTTTAACGTGGTGCTGGAGTTCTTTGCCACGGCGCTGCTGGTCGTGCTGGTACAGATTTTGCAGACCGTCGGCACAAAGCTGGCCATCAAGTGCGACAAGCGCATCCAGAAGTGATTTGAGGGAACCGAGATTTAACATATTTTTCAAATTGGCGTGACAGGGCGGACATAAATGCAGTGTATAGTATAACCAGAGTTAAGGGGGAACGCCCCAAGACACATTACACTGCCGCCTTGGCCATGCCAGAAGCAATCGCTTCGGCCACGGCGCAGACAACCAACAAGGCCGTGAAGCCATTTGAATAGATACAAAAGCCTCCTGCATCGGTTGTGATGTAGGAGGCTTTTATTTTGGTGCGCCCGCCACTGTAAGGCGAACGGACGTTTGCGGGAAGGCTGCGGGCCGGGCGTGCCCGGCCCCTACAGGAGGTTTGTAGGGAGCGGTCTTGACCGCTCCGGGAAACCTGGCGGCGGATGCGCACGGCCCGGAGGGGTCAAGACCCCTCCCTACAATGCAGTTATTACAGCGTTGCGACGTCTTGAATCAGCTGCTCCACGGCTTCGTCCTTCGTGGCCCAGCTGGTGCATACGCGCACGGCGGTGTGGTGCTTATCAGGCTTGCCCATGTGGGTCATGGCGTAGGTCTCGGCCAGCTTGTCGTACCACTCGTCGGGCAGGACAAAGAACTGCTGGTTCGTCGGGGAGTCGTGCAGCACCTTGCAGCCCTTTGCCTCAAAGGCGGTGCGGATGCGCAGGGCCTGCTCGTCGGCTTTTTTCGCCATCGTGAAATACAGGCTGCTGCCGCTGCCGTCCTCGCCGTAGCAGAGCCAGGAACTGCTCGCCCAGCAGGCGGCCTTTCGCAAGCATGCCGCCGTGCTGCTTCAGGCAGTAGCGGAAATCGGGCTTCAGATCGTCGTTTGTGATGACGACGGCCTCGCCGAACAGCGCACCGCACTTGGTACCGCCCAAGTAAAACACGTCGCAGAGCGCGGCGTAGTCCTGCAGGCTCAGATCGTTGGCGGGGCTCATCAGGCCGTAGGCCATCCGCGCGCCGTCCACGAACAGGTAGAGTCCCAGCTCGTAGCAGGCGGCGGAAATGTCGGTCAATTCCTCCTTATTATAAAGGGTGCCAACCTCGGTGGGGTTCGAGATGTAGACCATGCCGGGCTGGACCTCGTGCTCGTGGCTGGCGTTGGCGCGGTGCTCCTCCACGGCTTTGCGGATCTGGCGGGCCGTGATCTTGCCGTTTTTGCCGGGCAGCGCCAGGCACTTGTGGCCTGTGGCCTCGACGGAGCCGGTCTCGTGCACATGGATGTGCCCGGAGTCGGCGCACAGCACGCCCTGCCACGGCTTGAGCGCCGCCGCGATAACGGTCAGATTTGCCTGGGTCGCACCGACGAAAAAGTGTACGTCGGCGTCGGGAGCGTCGCACAGGCGCTTGATCTGCGCGGCGGCCTTGGCGCAGTATTCATCCTCGCCATAGCCGGGGGTCTGGTCGAAATTGGTCTTTTGCAGAAGCTCCAAAACCGCGGGGGCCGCGCCCTCGCCATAGTCACATTCAAAACGAAGCATATTTTTGACTCCTTAGTAAAGTATTGCACGCTTTGCAGGGGCGGACAGTATTTGCCCGCGGAGCCTTCCGGCTGCGGCAAGGCTGGCGGGCCGATGCGAGCATCGGCCTCTACAGGTACGGGCAAATCTCCAATCGACCCACGCCGCGGGTGTTGCTATAATTATAACACTGTGATTCCCCACTTGCAAGTTTCGCCGCGGTACGCTATAATAATTCTACTTTTGGATAGAAAAGAGGAATTGTATGGATCCCCAAAATCAACGCGAAAGCTTCGGCTCACGCCTTGGCTTCATTCTGGTCAGCGCGGGCTGTGCTATCGGCATCGGCAACGTCTGGCGCTTCCCCACAGTCACCGGCCAGTACGGCGGCGGCATCTTTGTGCTGTTCTACCTGCTCTTTCTGGTGCTCATGGGTCTGCCGGTCCTGACGATGGAGCTGGCCGTGGGCCGTGCGGGCCGCGGCGCGGCGCGCAGCGCCTACAAGGCGCTGGAGCCCGGGGGCAGCAAGTGGCATATCCACGGCTGGTTCTGCATGGTGGGCTGTGTGCTGCTGATGATGTACTACACCACCGTCTCCGGCTGGATGGTCGACTACTTCTTCCGCTTCCTGACCGGCAGCTTTGACGGCCTGACCTCCGAGCAGGCCGCAGGCGCCTTTGGCGAGATGCTCTCGAACCCTGTCGAGATGGTTTTCTGGATGGTCGTCATCACGCTGGCGGGCTTTGTCGTCTGCGGGCGCGGCCTGCAGGGCGGTCTGGAAAAGGTCGGCAAATGGATGATGAGCGCCCTGCTCGTATTGATCCTTGTGCTGGTTGTGCACAGCTTCACGCTGTCCGGCGCGGGCGAGGGTCTGGCCTTCTACCTGCTGCCCGACTGGTCCCGCGCCACCGGGCAGGGTCTGGGCAGCGTCATTACGGCGGCCATGAACCAGTCGTTCTTTACCTTAAGCCTCGGCATCGGCGCAATTGAGATTTTCGGCAGCTACATGGACCGCCGCTTTACCCTGCCGGGTGAGGCCGCCCGCATCTGCGTGCTGGACACCTTTGTGGCGGTCTGCGCGGGCCTTATCATCTTCCCGGCCTGCTTCTCCTTCGGCATCTCGCCCGACGCGGGACCGAGCTTGATTTTCATCACGCTGCCCAACGTCTTTACAAACATGGCGGGCGGACGCCTGTGGGGCGCGCTGTTCTTCCTGTTCATGACGTTCGCCAGCTTCTCCACGGTCATTGCGGTGTTTGAGAACATCATCGCCTGTGCGCGGGAGAATTTCGGCTGGGACCGCCGCAGGGCTTGCCTGGTGGGCGCGGCGGCGCTGGTCGTGCTGGGCCTGCCCTGCGCGCTGGGCTACAACGTGTGGAGCGGCATCCAGCCCTTGGGCGCGGGCAGCACCGTGCTGGATTTTGAGGACTTCCTTGTCAGCAACATTCTGCTGCCGGGCGGCAGCCTTGTTTATCTGCTGTTTTGTGTCACCAAATGGGGCTGGGGCTTCGACAAATACACCGCCGAGTGCAACACCGGCAGCGGCCCCAAAATGCCGCAGTGGGTCAAGCCCTACTTTAAATACGTTCTGCCGGTCCTGATCGCCGTCATTCTGGTGCAGGGTCTGCTCTGAAGCAAAATGCCGCGCGGCTCCCTGTGAGCCGCGCGGCATTTGTTAATTGCGGTTTACCTCCGGGTTATCGGTGCGCCCCAGCAGATAGTCTATACTGACGTTATAGAAGTCGGCCAGCTTGACCAGCCTTTCTGCGGTCAGCTCAATAACGCCGTTTTCATACTGAGAGTAGGTGTTCTGGGATACGTGGAGGACACTGGCAAGATCGCACTGACGAAAATCGTGATCTTCCCGTAGGCTTCGTATGTTCGGATATTCCATAGGTTGACTACCTCCTTACGACTATTATCGTTATCTTGGAGGCAGATATCGACATTTATCTGTAATACAGATATAATAGATTGCATAACAATAGGAAGAAACGATACGACGGAAAGTAAAGGGCGTTCTACGGCCCTTTGTCTGCCTGCGGGCGGGCTGCGTATACGATTGCAGGAGTCCTTCTATGTTGTCAAACCATGAAATTGCATTTTTTGAGTATCGGCTCACGCCGACTGCGCGTTCAGCCAGCGGTGCAGCTCGTCCCGGATGGCGGCAAACGCAGCGGCGGTGTCCGGGTTATCGGTTTTAAAATCCAGCAGCCGCCACAGCCAGCCCTGCTCGTCCACGATGCGCAGGCTCTCGGGATAGCACAGCTCAAACACAAGCGACGCATGGCCGACGGCGTTGTCGGCGGGGTACTGCTTTAAGCTGTGCAGCACGCAGTGGTGGGCGTAAAAGGCGTCCAGCACGGCGGGCGTCACCGGGCTCCGGCGCAGCGCCGCAGTGCTGACGTTGTAAATTTCCTCCATCGGTGTCTCGACGTTGACCCGCAGAATGTCGATCTTGTCGGCGTCGCGCAAAATCTGGCAGAACAGACGCGTGCGGTCATCCAGCGCCTCCGGCAGACGGAACGCGCTGTGCCATTCCACAGCGGTGCGCAGCAGTGCGTCGGCACCGGCATCGTCCAGATAGTCCCGGATGCGTCCCTCGTCGAACAGCACCGCGACGCTCAGCGCGGCGTGGCTGACCGACTGTGCATCGATAAATGTGTTGTAGCGGCGCAGCTGCTCAAAGCGGCCTACATCGTGCAGGATGCCGGACAGCCACGCCAGATCGACATCCTCCGGCGGCAGGGCCAGGCTTTGGGCAATGCGGGCGCAGAGCGCCGCCACGCGGTAGGTATGGTCGATTTTCAATTTGACCTTGGCGTCAGCGGTGTTGTAGTGCGCGGCATAGTCGGCAAAGGCCTTTTGTGCGCGGGCACGGTCAATTTTCATACTATCACTTCCCTGTTTCAGTGTACCACATCCGGCAAAATGTGTAAACTGCAATGTTTATAAAATTTACTCCACAACGAATGACATTTTTGGATAAATAGTTTAAAAATCCTTGACATCGGGGCAAAAAGACGCTATTCTTAAAGTAGTAAATCGCGAGGAAGGCGGTGCATACGATGAACGCCAAAGGGGACGCAAACCGCAGTGTGCGCATGACCAAGCAGCGGCTCTACCAGGCGCTTATTACGCTGTTGCAGCAGAAAAGTCTGCGGGAAATAACAGTCCGGGAGCTGACCGAGTTGGCAGGGATCAGCCGCGGCACATTCTATTTTCACTACGCGGACATTTATGCCCTGATGGACCAGATGGAGGCCGCCCAGCTGGCACGGCTGAACGACCTGATGGACTCCCTGATCCCCAGCATCTCGCAGGAGGACGCGCCCCCCGCGCTGGTGGCGCTGTTCACCTACATGACCGAGAACCCCGACCTCTGTCAGGCCCTCTACGGCAAAAGCTGGGAGTCGGAGTTTACCCGCAACGCCAAAAAGCTGATTGCAGAGCGCTGCCTGGGCGAGTTTGCACCCGACGGCGGCACCGAGGAGCAGAAATATATGCTGGCCTTTGCGGTGAACGGCTGCTTTGGCACGATTGTAGCCTGGCAGGAGGCCGGTTTTCAGCCGCCCGCGGCGGAGATCGCCCGCATCACCTGGCAGGCCATCCGCGCTGTGAAGGAGCGGATGTGAGCGAAGCAAGTTTCCCTTGCTTGCCTTGCCTTTTGGGGCAAGACGGGGTATAATATAATTACAAGTACGCCCGCCTGACCGGGCTGATGAAGGAGAGCTTTACGATGGGTTTCTTTGATTTTCTGAAAAAGTCTGCCGAGCCTGCCGCCCCCGCGGCCCCAGCCTTCCCCGTGACCCTGGCTGCTGATGCCAAGGGTACCGTTGTGGCGATGGAGAACATCCCCGACGAGGTGTTTGCACAGGGCATCCTGGGCAAGTGCTGCGGCATCGACCCTACCGAGGGCAAAATTTACGCCCCCGCGGACGGTGAGATCACCCAGGCCCCCGACAGCGGCCACGCGCTGGGCATCATGACCACTGCCGGTGTTGAGGTACTGATCCATGTCGGCGTTGACACCGTCGAGATGAAGGGCGACGGCTTCAGCCCGAAGGTCAAGGAGGGCGACAAGGTCAAGAAGGGCGATCTGCTGCTGGAGATGGATCTGGACAAAATCGCGGCTGCCGCTCACCCCGCCGTGGTGATTACCGTCGTCACGAACACCGATGATTTCAAGGACGTCGAGGTCGTGGCCTCCGGCGCCGTGGAGCCGGGCGCGGATCTGATCAAGATCAGCAAGTAAATTTTTACCGATAAAAAAGCGGGCACCCGATTGGGTGTCCGCTTTTTGGCTTCCCCCGAGGGGGAAGCTGTCACCGTAAGGTGACTGATGAGGGCAGAGCTTGCCATGGCTGCCCGTTTGCGGTTCGCAATCGGCAGCTTACCCCTCATCCGGCCCTGCGGGGCCACCTTCCCCCACGGGGGAAGGCTTTAGGATTTTGCAGCCTCGCAGAGAATACGCTTTTTCTTCATATCGATCACTCCTGTCTGGGTGTTTTTTGAGTACAGCTACAGTATACCCGGTACAGATGAAAGAACATTGAAGAAAGCGTGTAAAACCTGGGGGGAATCGTGTGGATAAAATTTGAAAGGCTTGACAATCAGCGGTGGACGTGTATAATAGGTTTGGACATAAAAACAGGGGCGCTGAGGGGCATCCTCGGCTGAGATCGAAACAAACCGCAGTTTCGGGCCGCCTTGAACCTGATCCGGGCAATGCCGGCGTAGGAAGTTTGACCCAACACGTCATAACGCTTTTGCGCCTGCAAGTGTACCTTGCGGGCGCTTTCCTGTTTTTACGTTACATTTTTTGAGGAGTGGATACCATGTCCAAAACCTATTCCAAGACCCGCACTCTTGTGGAGTGCGCCCTGATGATCGCCCTGGGCACCGTGCTGGCGAACATCAAAATTTTTGAGATGCCCAACGGCGGCTCCATCACCCTGCTGAGCATGCTGCCGTTCATCCTGGTCTCCTACCGCCACGGCACAAAATGGGGACTGTTCACGGGCTTTGTCAACAGCCTGCTGCAGATGCTGCTGGGCTTCTACGCGCCCCCGGCTCCCGGCCTGCTGCCGCTGGTGGGTATGATCCTGCTGGACTACGTGCTGGCCTTCACCCTGCTGGGCCTGGCCGGTGCGATTGCCAAGCCGTTCAAGAACCGTCTGGTCGGCGTGGCCGTCGGCACGGCAGCGGTGTGCGGCATCCGCTTCCTGTGCAGCTTCCTGTCCGGCGTGCTGATCTGGGGCAACCTGAGCGACGGTCTGCCCGCCTGGACCTACAGCCTGACCTACAACGGCAGCTACATGCTGCCCGAGACCATCCTGACCACGGTGGCCGCGGTGCTGATCTACAAGGCAGCCCCGCAGCTGTTTGCCGCGCAGGAGCAGTAAGAGCTAAATACTTTTCCCGGTACGCACGGTATGAGCGTACCGGGATTTTTGTTGATTGCAGAGCGGTAGGGGCCGGGCATGCCCGGCCCGCGGCGTTTTGATAAGCGCACATTTCCGGGCAGTTTGTAGGGGAGGGTCTTGACCCTCCCGTGCCCGCGCCCGACACCGTATACTTCCCGGGAGGGATAAATCCCTCCCCTACACGCACATCACAACAAATCCATATACAGGAGGTCCCACCATGTTAGTCGAAACCAAAGCCCGCGTTGGCGTGTTCGCCATTGCGCTGGGCGCTTACCTGCCGCAGTTCCCCACGCTGGTCCCCGAGTTTGAGGGCCAGTACGCCGCCTTCAAAAAGACGCTGCCCGACACCGTCGAGGTCATCGACGGCGGCATCGTCACCACCAAGGAGCAGTCCATGGCCGCGGGCGATAAGTTCCGCACCGCCGACGTTGACCTTGTCATTCTGCAGCTGCTGACCTACGCTACCTCTTACAATATGCTGCCCGCCGTGCGCGACCTCGACGTGCCCGTCGTCCTCGTCAACGTGCAGAAGAAGAAGGCCCCCGACTACGCCAACACCGACACCCCCACCTGGCTGGGTGAGCTGTACGCCTGCGGCGCTGTCGGCGAGATGGTCGCTGATCTGGAGCGCGCCGGTAAGCGCCACGCCGTCATCACCGGCGTTGTCGAGGGCGGTGACCCCGCCGTGCAGGCCGAAATCAACGACTGGTGCAAGGCCGCGCAGGTGCGCCGCCGCTTCCGTGATACGAACCTTGCGCAGATCGGCCGCCCGTACCCCGGCATGATGGATCTGTACATCGACGAGACGAACCTGTACAACCGTATGTGGCTCTACACCAAGCAGTTTGACTGGGAGAAGATGTGGGCCATCGCCGACAACATCACCGACGAGGACGCCATCCGCGCCAAGGCGCAGGACATTCTGGACACCTTCGATATTGAGGGCGGCGGCACGGTGGAGAAGGTCTGGGATATGGCCCGCTACGTTGTCGCATTTGAGCAGTGGGTCAGGGACGAGAAGATCGCCTTCGTCGCCAGCCACTACGACGGCTTTGCCAAGGGCGTGGCCGGTAAGCTGGACTCGATGCTGATCCCCGCGTTCTCGATGCTCATCAAGCAGGGCACGGCCTGCGCCGTCGAGGGCGACATCAAGGTCGCGATGGCCATGTCCATCCTCAAGACCATTGCGGGCTGCGGCCAGCTGAGCGAGATGTACTCCATCGACTTCAATGAGGACATCTGCATTATCGGCCACTCCGGCTCCGGCGACGCTGACATCTCCACGGCCAGAAAGCCGACCATGAAGATCGTGCCCGTGTTCCACGGCAAGACCGGCGGCGGCTACCTGACCCAGTTCTACCCGCCGGTGGGCGATGTGACCTATCTGGCCATCACGCAGGACAAGGACGGCCACTTCAAGTTTGTCGTGGCCGAGGGCGTCAACGAGCCCGGCCCGATCTTCACCTTCGGTGACACGAACATGCGCACCCGCTTCAGCTGCGGTGCCCGCGAGTTCGTCAACCGCTGGAGCGCGGCCGGCCCCACCCACCACATGGCCGCCGCTACCGGCCACCACATCGACACGATTTTGAAGGTTGCCGAGATCTTCAACGTGCCGGTGGATGTGATCACGCGCTGATTTATAATCGATGCACGGTAGGGGCCGGGCATGCCCGGCCCTCAACATAAAAATTATGACCCGTAAATGGGCAGCTGCGCAAGGTGGCGGGCCGGACATGTCCGGCCCCTACGGACGCGGCAAAAAGCAAAAAAGGAGCAGAAATTATGTCTACGATTTATGAAATTCCCTGTGTCAAGGGCTTTATCCGCATGTGCAACGATGGCTGGCTGCAGGGCTGGCACGAGCGCAACGGCGGCAACCTGA
>OHUV01000296.1_pt1 | contig 41674 bp, 39 predicted proteins | sample 1579281 | NCBI WGS metagenome assembly OHUV01 (sample SAMEA3882515, study PRJEB24775) | human gut metagenome | biome: human-associated habitat; feature: intestine environment; material: feces | place: Netherlands | collected 2009/2010
TCATGGGCTGCCCCCGCAGACCTGCCCCTCATCCGGCCTTCGGCCACCTTCCCCCTAGGGGGAAGGCTTTTATCTTGCGCAGCCGCGGATCTCATCCAGCGTCTTGACGCCGTGGGCGTCCATCCACTGACCGATCTCGTTCGTGATGCGGGTGCAGGCCTTCGGGTCCAGGAAGTTCGCGGTGCCGACCTGTACCGCCGCTGCACCGGCCATGATGAACTCCAAGGCGTCCTTACCCGTCAGAATGCCGCCCAGTCCCACGACGGGGATGCTGACGGCCCCCACGGCCTGCCAGACCATGCGCAGGGCGATGGGACGCACCGCCGGGCCGGACAGGCCCGCAAACGTGTTGTTGAACACGGGACGGCGCTTTTCCAGATCGATCGCGCACGCCTGGAAGGTGTTGCACAGGCTGATGGCGTCCGCGCCGGCAGCCTCAACGGCCTTGCACATCTCGGGGATGCTTTCGGCCTGCGGGCTCAATTTAACGATGAGCGGCACGGTGCAGACCTTGCGCACCGCGCTGACGACCTCGCCGGCGTCTGCCGCGCGGATGCCGAACGCGAGACCGCCCTGCTTGACGTTGGGGCAGCTGATGTTCAGCTCAATAAAATCCACGCCCGCGGCGCAGAGCATCTGCACGCCCTCGACGTTTTCTTCAATCGTGTGGCCGCCGAGGTTCGCCCAGACGGTGGTGCCGCACCGTCGCATGGCAGGCAGCTCGTGGTCGATAAAGTGCTGCACACCGGGGTTCTGCAGGCCGATGGAGTTCATCAGGCCCGACGGCGTCTCGTAGAGGCGCTCACCCTCGTTGCCGGGCTGGCCGTTCAGGGTCAGCCCCTTGCCGGAGATGCCGCCCAACACGCGCAGATCCTCAATGCCCGCGTACTCGGGGCCGAAGCCGAAGGTGCCGCTGGCCGCGATGACCGGCCCGGCCAGCCGCTTGCCGAGAAAATCAACATGCAGGTCTGCCATCAGTCAAACACCTCCTGTGCGTTAAAGACCGGGCCGTCCTTGCAGACGGTGACCGGGCCGATTTTCGTATGGCAGGTGCAGCCCAGGCACGCGCCCAGACCGCAGGCCATCTTCTTTTCAAGGCTGGCCAGGCAGGGCACGCCAGCGGCGGCGCAGAGCTTAGCCACGCCGCGCATCATGACCATGGGGCCGCAGGTCAGCACAATGTCGTACTTGCTCACGTCCAGCAGGTCGGTGACCAGGCCGTGGTGTCCCTCCTTGCCGGAGTCGGTTGCGGCGTAGATGTCGCGGCACCAGGGCACAAAGCGATCCATGCCGTAGGTCGTGTCGCGGAAGCCCACGAACAGGTCGGGGCGCACGCCCGCGCGGCAGAGCTCCTTGCAGAGCAGCAGCAACGGCGCGGTGCCGATGCCGCCGCCGACCACGGCAATGCGCTTGTACTGCCCGGCCAGTGCGGCAGTGTCAAAGCCGTTGCCGCAGGGGCCGGTCACGGTCAGCGTGTCGTCCTTTTTCAGCGCGGCCAGCTTGTGGGTGCCCTCGCCCTTGACCTGATACAGGAAGGTCAGTGCGCCGGTCTGGTTGTCAAAGTCGTCAACGCTGATGGGGCGGGAAAGAATCGGCGTGGCGTCCGCGGCCCAGGCGCGCAGCATGTAAAACTGCCCGGCGTGGGGCTCACGGCTGCGGTCCTGCCACTGGACCGTAAGGCGCATAATATCCTCTGCGACGGTTTCCTGACGCAGGACCGTCAGATCACAGCTTGTTGCATTCACCCTGAATATCCTCCCGCATACGCACGCACTCGTTGTAGGCGGCCTCGTCAAAGGCAACGCCGGGCTGCTTCTTGTAGGCCAGCAGGATGCCGCGGCTGGAGTTGACAACGCCGCCGTTGCCCTTGGTCAGGTACTGCGCGATGTCCGCCGCCTTGCCGCCCTGTGCGCCGTAGCCGGGGATCAGGAAGAAGGTGTCCTTGTAGGCCGCGCGGATGGCGGTGGCCTCCTCGGTGTGGGTGCCGCCGATGACCAGGCCGATGCTGGAATAGCCGTGCTCGCCCATGTAGTCCTTGCCAAGGGCGGTCAGGCTGTCGCCGACGAGGTCGTACACATGGCGGCCATCGTCGAGCTTTTTGTACTCAAAGTCCTTCGCGCCGGGGTTGGAGGTGCGGCAGAGCACGAACACGCCCTTGCCCTGCTCGGCGCAGTACGGCAGATACGGGCTGATGGAGTCAAGGCCCATGTAGGGGGCCAGCGTGATGATGTCGGCCTCAAAATCACCGGTAAAGTGCGCCTTGGCGTACATTTCGGCGGTCTTGGCAATGTCGCCGCGCTTGATGTCGGCAATGACGGGCAGGCCGGTGGCGCGGGCCAGCTTCAGCGTTTCGGCGTAGGCGCGCATGCCGTCCAGGCCCAGGGACTCATAATAGGCGATCTGCACCTTGTAGCAGCCCGCGACGCCTTTGGTGGCGTCGATCAGCGCACGGTTGAACGCGACGACGTTCTCCCCCGCCGTCTTGGCGGTGTCGGTGGTGGGCAGGTAGCTGATCTCGGTGTCCAGGCCCACGCAGACCGGGCCGTTTGCTGCGACGCTCTCGTAGAGCTTGTCCATGTTGGTAAGCATGCTGATTCCTCCGTTTGATGTATGTAAATTGCGGCTCTATTATATAATGTTGGGAATCGTAGGGGCGGATTCCCTATCCGCCCGCGGGACTGTGCCAGCGTCAGCCTTGCACGGGCGCATATAGAATGCGCCCCTACGGGTGTTTTGTGCGTGAAGGGGTGTTATTCTTCAATCTGGAACGTAACCTTCCCGCCTTTGATCGTGGTTACCACTTTTCCGTACAGCAGTGCGCCGTCGTAGGGGCAGTTCTTGCTCTTGCTGTGCAGCTCGTCGGCGTGGACCTCGTACATGTGGTCAAGGTCAACCAGCACGATGTCGGCGTCGTAGCCCGGCTCCAGCATGCCCTTGCGGTCGGCCAGGCCCAGCACGGCGGCGGGACCGGCGCTCATCAGGAAGCTGAGCATTTCCAGCGGCAGACGCTGCTCACGGCAGAGCTTGGTGTAGCAGACGCCGAAGGCCGTTTCCAGACCCACCATACCGGCAGCGCCCTTCTCCTTCTCCTCGGCGGTGTGGGGGGCGTGGTCGGTGCCGATGCAGGTCACGGTGCCGTCCTTGATGGCGTCGATCAGCGCGGTCACGTCGTCCGCCTTGCGGATGGGCGGGTTGACGCGGTAGGTCAGGCGGCTGTCGTCAAACCACAGGTGGTGCGGCGTGACCTCGCAGCTGACCCGCGCACCGCGCATCCGGCTCATGCGGACGGCATCGACGGATTCCCTGGTGGAGACGTGGCACATGTGCAGCCGGGTGCCGTAGTACTCGGCCAGATGGCAGTTGCGCACAGTCTCGATGTTCTCGGCCAGGCGGTAGTCCCAGGGGCTGATCTCGCGGTCCTCGGCGTGGGACATGATGGTCAGGCCGCGCTCGGTGGCAATCGCGAACGCACGGGCCATGACGGCGTTGTTCATGACGCCGTTGCCGTCCTCGGTGATGAACTTGATGTCCTCGGGCAAGGTCAGCAGATGATCCAGCGTTTTGCCGTCGAAATCCTTCGTAATGGAGACGGTCTGGTTTGCGTCGCACAGGCCGACGCGGGCGGCCTCGGCCTCAACGGCGTGGGCGATCTCGGCACTGGAGCAGACCGGCTTCGTGTTGGGCATCAGGTTGACGAAGGTGTACCCGCCCGCGGCAGCCGCGGCGGAGCCGGTGGAGATGTCCTCCTTGTATTCAAAGCCGGGGGTGCGCCAGTGGCAGTGGGTGTCGATGAAGGCGGGCAGGACCGTGCGGCCCTTCGCGTCGAGTACCTCCTCCCCTTCCGGGACGAGCAGCCCCAGACCGACAGCGGCAATTTTTCCGTCGCGCAGCCAGACCTCAATGGCCTTGCCCGCGCTGTCCTTTGCGTTGCGGATCAGCATGGTGGGAACCTCCTTAAAAATAGGAAACTTTGTCATAGCTGAGAGTGTAGGGGCGAACATTGTTCGCCCGTCAACTTTGCGTGGTTGAGCTTCTGCGGGAAAGCCGCGCATGAGGCAAACGGCCTGCGGGCGAGCAATGCTCGCCCCTACAAAGCCCCATGCAAAAACATCCCGCAGGGATATTTTTGCAAAAAAAAACTTTTCCCAAAAAGGGAAAAGTCAAAAAGTCACACACAAAGCAGCGACGGGAAAGAACACTGCGCCGTGATTTTTAAAGACAGAAATAAAACGCATCATCCCGGCACACTCCTTCCTATAGCTTCACCTAAGTTTAACTTATTGTACCATGTAGGGGCGGCGGTGTCAATGCAAACGGGCTTTTTGTAAAAGTAAGGATTTTATAGATTTTTGCGCTGACTTTTGGAGGATTTGACAAAATCCGCAAAAATCCGCGCGCGGTGCGTACAGCATTGCACTTTGTCCGGCTTTGTGGTATATTTATAATAAGTATGGTGAATAGGAAGAGGAACGAACTATGGGCCTTTGGGAAGATGCAAAAAATATCCGCGATAAAGACCCCGCCGCGCGCAATGTGGCGGAGGTCATCATCCTGTACCCCGGCTTTCATGTGCTGGTCACGCACAAGATCGCACATTTTCTGTACAACCACCGGTGTTTCTTCCTGGCCCGTTTTGTCAGCCAGCTGGCGCGCCACCTGACCGGCATCGAGATCCATCCCGGCGCCAAGATCGGGCGCAAGCTCTTTATCGACCACGGTATGGGCATCGTCTTTGGTGAGACGACGGAGATCGGCGACAACTGCACGATCTACCACGGCGTCACCCTGGGCGGTACCGGCAAGGACACCGGCAAGCGCCATCCGACGCTGGGCGACAATGTGCTGATCGGCGCGGGCGCGAAGGTGCTGGGCCCGGTCTACATCGGTGATAACGTCCGCGTCGGCGCGGGCAGCGTTGTGCTGAAGAACCTGCCCGCCAACGCCACTGCCGTCGGTGTACCCGCGGAGATCGTCCGCGTCGGCAATATCAAGTGCTGCCCGGCGGACGATCTGGACCAGCAGGATCTGCCGGATATTGTCAACCAGCGCATCTCCGAGCTCGAAGCCCGCCTGAGCCGCCTGGAAGCCGAAAAGCAGGGTGAGTTCCCGCCGGATAAAAAAGAATAATAAAAACGCACGCCGTGAAATTTACGGCGTGCATTTTTTGTCAGTATGGCTTCCCCCTCTGGGGAAGCTGTCAGCGGCCCCGCCCGCTGACTGATGAGGGGCAAACTTACCGGGAATTTCCCACTGACGGGCAATAGGGCAAACCCGCCCCTCATCCGCCCTCGGTCGGGGCCTCGGGCACCTTCCCCCACGGGGGAAGGCAATCAACTCATTTCAGATTCCGCAAATCCCCGCTCTCGCGGAAATCCTCATAATCCAGCGACAGCGACGGGCTGTAATAGGGGTCGTGCAGAATATTCTCCCGCCCGTGCACGGCATAGAGACGTTCATGCTCGGCGTCAAAGCGTGCTTTTTTGGCGGGATCGTTCTCGTCGGAGCCGCGGGACTTGCTTTCGTAGTGGTAGAGCTCGGCGTAGGGCGTCCAGACAATGCGCCAGCCCGCGTCGCGCACACGCAGGCAGAAGTCCACATCGTTATAGGCAACCGTGAACTCCTCATCCAGGCCGTGCAGCTCGTCGTAAACGGCGGTGCGCACCAGCAGGCAGGCTGCCGTCACGGCGGAAAAATCCTGCACCGTGGCCAGCCGGAACATATACCCGCTGCCGCCGCGCTTGTGGTACTTGTGGCTGTGCCCGGCGTAGCCGCCCAGCCCCGTGATGATGCCGGCGTGCTGGATCGTGTCGTCGGGATAGTAGAGCATTGCCCCGCAGAGGCCGACGCCGGGCTGGCTGCACTCGCCCACCATCTGGGTGAGCCAGTCGCCGTTGATGACCTCGACGTCATTGTTGAGCAGCAGCAGGTACTTGCCCGCCGCGTACCTGCGGCCAAAATTGTTGATGCGGCTGAAGTTGAAGCCGCCCTTGTAAGTCACGACCCGCGCGCGGTCATACCGCTCCGGCAGGTTTTTGTAGTAGGCCGCTGTGGCCGGGTCGGTGGAATTGTTCTCAATGACGATGACCTCGAAATTCTCGTAGGTCGTTTTGGCGTAGATGCTGTGCAGGCATTTTTCCAAATCATCGGTGTGGTCCTTGTTGGGAATCAAAATTGACACGAGCGGCTGCGGCTCCGGGATGTCCCAGACGACGTGGCAGGTGCCGGGGAAGCGCCCGGCCTCCACCCTGCCCTGCCGCCCGGTGGCAGCGAGGTGGTCGGTGACGGCGCGCTGCGCGGCCTGCTCGACATAGGGCTTAGCCGCTGTGCCGCCGCTGGTGGACGCCGCATGCACCCGCCAGTAGTAGAGCACCTGCGGCACATGGGCGGCACCGCCGGTCTTTTCCAGCAGACGCAGGAACAGGTCATGATCCTGACTGCCGTCGCATTCCGGGCGTTCGCCGCCCAGCTGCTCCCACAGCGCTTTTTGGAACACCGCCAGATGGCAGATGTAGTTGCAGCACAGCAGGTAATCCGGGGCGTAATCCGGCTTGAAGTGCGCCACCATGGGGCGGCGGATGCTCTTGGTGAACAGTGCCTCGTCGCTGTACAGAAAACCGTCCGGCTCGCCGCGCTGCCGCAGCTGCAGGATGGCCTTGCCCATGGTGTACAGGGCATGGGGTGCCAGAATGTCGTCGTGGTCAGCCAGCGCCAGATACTCCCCTGTCGCCAGCTGCGCGGCGGCGTTGGTGTTGGCCGCAATGCCCTTATTTTCGATCTTTTTGTATACGATCTGTTGATTCTTTTGCTGATATTCCTTTACGATCCGCTCCACATCCCCGTGGGCAGCGTCCGAAGCATCGGCAAGGCAGAGCTGTCCGTTGGGCGCGGTCTGCCCCACAAAGGAATCCAGAAACTCCCGCAGGTACTTTTCCGGGGTATTATACAGCGGGGTCAGCACCGAGATGGTGGGCAGGCCGCAGTCTGTCGCCGTTTTGCCGGCCATCTCGGCACGCTGGGCTTCCAGCACCTTTTTGGCGGGCAGGTAGCGTGCACACTTGCCAAAGCAACGGCGCTTCACAAAGCCCGCGCCGCGCCTGACCATGGTGGGCAGGCCCTCTTCCTTTGTCAGCTGCACGGCATAGCCGGCAAGCTCCTTGGCGCGTTTCAACCGTACATTCATATCAGACCTCGCCGCGCTGGGTCGCCTTGTAGGCGGCGCAGACTGTCTGGGTATCCCCGTTCATTTTCAGGTGGCCGTGGCTCAGCCATGCCACCTTGGTGCACATCCGCTCGATCTGCTCGATAGAGTGGGACACCAAAATGACCGTGGTGCCGCCCGCCATCAGCTCCTGCATCCGCTTTTCGCACTTCTGCTGGAACAGGAAATCGCCCACCGACAGCACCTCGTCCGCAATGAGGATATCGGGCTTGGTGATGGTGGCAATGGCAAAGCCGATGCGCGCCACCATGCCGGAGGAGTAGTTTTTCAGCGGCACATCCAGAAAGTTTTCCAGCTCGCTGAATTCTACGATCTCGTCAAATTTTTCGTCCAGATACTTGGGCGAGAAGCCCAGCACCGTGCCGTTGAGGTAGATATTCTCGCGGGCGGTCAGATCCATATCAAAGCCCGCGCCCAGCTCGATGAGCGGGGCGATGGTGCCGTTTACGGTCACCTTGCCCTTGCTGGGCTTGTACACCCCAGCAATGGTCTTGAGCAGGGTGGATTTGCCCGAGCCGTTCAAGCCCACAAGGCCGTAAAAATCGCCGGGCATGATGTCCAGACTGACGTCCTTCAGGGCGTAGAACTCGTCGTATTGCAGCCGTCCCTGCACCATGGCCAGAAAGTACTCCTTCAGGCTCTCATGCTTTTCCTTGGAAAGGTTGAAGCACATGGAAACATTGTCCACTTTGATGATCGGTTCCATTGTTCACCCTCCTTAAATGTGCAGCACAAAGTGGTCCTGCGTTTTGCGGAACACCTGCAGCCCCACTACCATGGACACTACGGCGCAGATGCCACAGACAAGGAACATATTTACGTCCAGCGGGATGCCCCACATCACCGTGCGGCGGAAGCCCGTGATATACCAGTACATGGGGTTCAGCTTGATGATCTGCTGCATATTGAACCCGCCGATGGAAAAGGTCATCTGGGTGGGGTCGTAGAAGATGGCGGAGAAATACAGCAGCGCGGTGACGAACACGCTCCAGATATGCATAATATCCCGGAAGAACACAGTAGCCGCCGCTAAGAACATACTGACCCCGAGGCTGAAGAAGAACAAGGTCACCAGCGGGTACAGCGCCTCAAAAATGGTCAGGTGGAAAGACGCGCCGGTAAAGATCATGACCAGCAGCAGCGCCACAAAGCTGAAGATGCAGTTCACCATGGCAAAGCAGCACTTTTCCAGCGGGAAGATATACTTGGGGATATACACCTTTTTCAGCAGCGGAGCGGCGCTGAGCACGCTGCTCATACTGGTGGAGGTAGCCTCGTTGAAGAAGTTGAACAGCAGCTGACCGCACATCAGAAAGACGGCAAAGTTGTCGATGCCGCTGCCGCGCATATCCATCAGACTGCTGAACACCGCCCAGTACACAAGGCACATGAGCAGCGGGTTCAAAACGCTCCACACCACGCCCAGCACGCTGCGGCGGTATTTCAGCTTGAAATCACGACTTACAAGGTTCCACAGCAGATAGCGGTAGCGCCAGAAGCCATTCCACATTGCTTTGAGTTTTGCCACGGGCGATCACCACTTTTCAAAATACTCGAACTTCTGGGCGGCAAAGGGCTCGTGCAGCTTGTCCTTTGCGCTGGTCTTGTGCTCGCAGCCGCAGTCCGGCCACTGCACGTTGACGGTGGGGTCATCGTAGGGGATGCCGCCCTCGCTGGTGGGGTCGTAGACATCGGTGCACTTATAGCAGAACTCTGCCACATCGCTCAGCACCAGAAAACCGTGGGCAAAGCCCTCCGGGATATAGAACATCTTCTTGTTGTCCTCGGAAAGGGCCACGCCCACCCACTTGCCAAAGGTGGCGCTGTGGGGGCGGCAGTCCACGGCCACATCGTACACCTCGCCCTTGGTCACGCGCACCAGCTTGCCCTGGGTGTGGTTCTTCTGGAAGTGCAGCCCGCGCAGCACGCCCCGGGTGGAGCGGCTCTGGTTGTCCTGCACAAATTCCTTGTCGATACCGGCCTCTGCGAACTGGTCCTTCTGGTAGGTCTCCATAAAATAGCCGCGGTCGTCGCCGAACACCTGCGGCTCAATGACCACCACGCCGGGGATCTCGGTCTGCGTAAAAATAAACTTACCCATGATATTGTACCTCTCTTTTTTTCTGAAAGCTTTTTCTTTATCTGGAAAAGTCTGGTTTTGAACAGGCTTTTACGCTTTTTTATGGTGCCTTGCCGTTTTGCGGCGCTTTTTCAGGCGGGAATGTACCCGCAGCACCAGTACGGTAACCACGGCTGCACCTATGGTGCACCCCACCGAGATGCCCGCCAGCAGCCATGCGCTGCTGCCCGGTTCCACGTCCCTGGCGGCTTCCAGCTTTGTGCCGACGCTCTGCTCCAGCAATTCCGCCAGACCTGTGATCTCCGCCTTTACCCGCACGCTGGTGCTCTCCTGCTGCGCGCCGCCGTTCAGGGTGTACACCGCATACACGGCGGGCTCTGCGCCAAGCAGATACTGCTCCGGCAGCTCCAGGTCCACGGTCACATCCTGCGCGGATAAGCCCTCGGCCAGCAGCAGCTTCACCCCGGGGTCGGCTACGGTAACGGTGCCAAGGCTCTGCCCGCCGCCCGCCACAGCCAGCTGTGCGGTGACCGTGCCGCCGGGCAGCTGGGTGTAGCTTTTATAGGTGGAAAAGGCGTAGTCCAGCAGGGTGCGCATATCGTTATATTTATCGGTGCTCAGCTGGCTTTGCATGGTCGCGCAGATCAGCCGCACCCCGTCCTGCTCCGCCAGACAGACATAGCTGTACCGGGCGGTGTTGGTATAGCCCAGCTTGGAGCCCAGCACACTGTCGATATGGTAGCGGCTGGAGCCGATGCGGATCTTATCCTGCTGGGAGAAGTAGCGGGTCACCGGCTGGATATTGGTGGGCTGCATGGTGTACATCTCGTTGCGGGTGAACAAGTCCTCAAACCCCGGCTGCTGCAGCGCCCAGCGCAAAATCTGTGCCATATCGTAGCAGCTGGTATAGTGGTCGTCGTCGCTGATGCCGTGGGGGTTTGAAAAGTGGGTGTGGGCAAGGCCAAGCTCCTCCACCTGTGCATTCATGGCCGCCACGCCGTCCGCGATGGTGCCGCCGCCGAAATACTCCGCCAGCAGGTTGGCGCCGTCGTTGGCGCTGGCCATCTGGGTGGCGTACAGCGCATCCGCCAGGGGGACTTCTTCCCCCTCCAGCAGAGCGATGTGGCTGGAATCCGTGCCCGCCAGCGAGTAAACGTCCTCATGGCTCACGGTCAGCTTTACGTCATCCCAGTCTCCCTGCGCCTTTTCGCAGGCAAGACCAAGGGTCATTACTTTGGTAATGGAGGCCGGGTGCAGCTCCTCGTCCATATTCTGCTGCGCCAGCACAAGGCCGGTGTCTGCATCCATGATGCAGTATGCCCGGGTATTGGCCAGCGCCGGGCCGGCTGCTGCTGCGCCGGGCACCAGCACAGCGCCTATCAAAAGCAGCACAGTGCACAGTGCTGCGGTAAATTTTTTCATCTGGTATTCTCCGCTTATCCGTTTTATGCCGACAAGACATCATTTGAAGTATACCACATTTTTTCCCCGCTGAAAAGAGATTTACACATTCCTTTGTCCCAGCAGCACCGGTTGCAGCTGCTCACCCCGCAAAGCGGCGTCCACGGCGGCGGGCAGCAGGGCAAGGTCGGCCTTCAGGCTCTGGGGCTTGGCAAAGGGGTCGTCCTGCCCGTAGGGCACAAAGTAATAGTGCTTGCGCTGGCACAACCGCGCCATATTTTCGCCGGAGGCGCCAAGGCCGTCGTTGGTAGACACTGCCAGCACCACCGGGCTGCCCACCCGCAGCAGGCTTTTGGCGGCAAGGGTCACCGGCGTATCCGAAAGTCCCGCCGCCAGCCGCGCAAGTGTTGTGCCGGTGCAGGGCGCGACCACCAGCGCCTGCGCCAGCCGCCGGGGGCCCAGCGGCTCCACCGCCTGCAGGGTGTCCAGCACCGGCTGCCCGGTAACGGCCTGTAAGCGCTGCCGCCAGCCTTTCCCGGTGCCGAACCGGGTATCCTGCTGCGCGGCAAAGCTCATGACGGGCAGCAGCGTCCAGCCCTGTACCGTCAGTGCCTGCGCCGCGCCCAAGGCGTCCTCCAACGTGCAAAAGCTGCCGCACACCGCAAAGGCAAGACAGCCCTTTTTCTCTGTGATCATATTGTTCCCTCCCGCTCCTGCAAAATGGCTTGCACCGTGCGCGCCAGCGCCTCCCCTGCCGTTTCCGGTGCCCAGACCGTCGGCAGGCTCAGCGCGTGCAGCGCCGTGTGCCCCAGCCGCCGGGCGGCGGCAAAGTCCGTGCCGCCGGGCTTTGAGGCCAGATCCACGATCAGGCATCCCTTCGGCAGCGCCGCCAGCACTGCCGCCGTCAGCACCGGTGCGGGGATGGTGTTCACCACCGTATCAAAGGCGGCAGCTGCGGCAACAAGGTCTGTCAGCGACACCGCCCGCAGACCCAGTTCCTCTGCCATGGCCCGCTGCACCGGGCGGCGTGCCGCCACGGTCACCCGCGCGCCCAGTGCCGCCAGACGCACCGCAAGCGCCCGCCCCACCGGGCCAAAGCCCAGCACCAGCACCGCCGCGCCCCACAGGGTACGGCTGCGCCGTTCCAGCAGAATGCCGATGCAGCCCTCGGCGGTGGGGATGGCGTTATACACGGTCAGCTCCGGGCGGGCAAAGTAGTCCACCAGCTCCACCCCCGCCGCCCGGGCGATAGTCCTTGCGCTGTCCGTCACCTTACCGCCCAGCGCCAATGCCCCGGGCTTTGCCATGCCCAGCAGCTGCGCCAGCGGCAAATCCGCCTGTTCCAGCGGGAGCGGCAGCAGGATGCAGTCTGCCTGCGGCAGCTGCTGCACGCCACCCACCGTATACCCCGCCCGCGCCAGTGCACGCCCTGCCGCCGCCTGCCGGGCATCGCTGCCCACCACCGCAAACCGCTTTGTCTGCCTCATGTCGTCATCTCCCCTTTTCCGCTGTGCACTATCCTATGCAGGAAGAGGAAACCGCGTGAACAGAAAGATGCTGACCGGCAGAAACAAAAAAGCTCCCCCGAGGGGGAGCCGTCATCGCGCAGCGGTGACTGAGAGGATTCTTATTTCAGCGCTTCTTCCAGCACTTTCAGCAGGTGCGGGATATCCAGCGGCTTTGCGATATGGCCGTTCATGCCCGCATTCAGGGCGTTCTGCTTGTCCTCCTCAAAGGCGTTGGCGGTCATGGCAAAAATGGGGATGTCCGCCTTGCGGGGGTCGGGCAGGGCGCGGATACGCCGGGTGGCTTCGTAGCCGTCCATCCGAGGCATCTGGATGTCCATCAAAATCAGGTCGTACTGCCCGGGCACGGACTGTTCCATCTTCTCCACTGCTTCAACGCCGTCTCCGGCGGTATCCACAAGGAAGCCCGCTTCCTTTAAAATCTCCATGGCGATCTCCCGGTTCAGGGCGTTATCCTCCACCAGCAGCAGGTGCTTACCGCTGAAGTCTGCCTTGGGCGGCAGCACGGACGTCTGTGCCGGCTGCACCCGGAAGGGCTCTGCCAGCACCTTGCGCAGCTCCGAGAGAAACAGCGGCTTTTCGCAGAAGGCGGTCACACCGGCGGCGCGCGCCTCCTCCTCGATATCCGCCCAGTCATAGGCGGTCAGGATGATGATGGGGCAGCTGTCCCCAATGACCTTGCGGATCTGCCGCACGATCTCAATGCCGTTCATATCCGGGATGAGCCAGTCGATGATATACACGCTGAAAGCATCGCCCTGCTCCACGGCGTACTTCGTGCGGATGACTGCTTCCTTGCCGGAGATGGTCCACTCCGGCCGCATGCCGATCTTGGAAAGCATGGTGCTGACGCTCAGGCAGGTGTTAGTGTCGTCGTCCGCCACCAGCGCCCGCAGCCCTTCCAGCTGGGGCAGCTGCTTGATCTCCGCCTTCTGCCCGCTGAGGGGGAAGCAGAGGTTCACGATGAACTCGCTGCCCTTGCCCGGCTCGCTTTCAAGGGTGATGGTACCGCCCATCAGGTCTACGATATTCTTGGTGATGGAAAGGCCCAGACCCGTGCCCTGGATGCCGCTGACGGTGGAGCTTTCCTCCCGGGTGAACTCCTCAAAGATGTGCTTCTGGAACTCCTTATTGATGCCGATGCCGTTGTCCTTGATGCGGAATTCGTAGTTGCCGCAGCCCTTGGGCGCGCCGGGCTTCTGGGCAATGCGGATGCTCACCATGCCGCCGGTGGGGGTGAACTTGATGGCATTGGAAAGGATGTTCAGCAGCACCTGATTCAGCCGCAGCGGGTCGGTGATGATATCCTCGTCCACCACATCCATGGTGTCGATGAACAGCGACAACCGTTTGGAACTGATGTTGGGCTGGATGATGGAGCGTATATCGTGCACGAGATCCGGCAGATGCACCGCCTTTTCCTCGATCTTCACCTTGCCGCTCTCGATACGGCTCATGTCCAGCACATCGTTGATGAGGGAGAGCAGGTGCTGGCTGGAGGTGGAGATCTTTTTCAGGTAGTCCAGCACCTGTTCTTTATTATCAACATGGGTCGCCGCCAGTGAGGTAAAGCCAATAATGGCGTTCATCGGGGTGCGGATGTCGTGGCTCATGTTGAACAAAAACTCCCGCTTGGCGCGGTTTGCCGCTGCCTCGTGCCGGACGGCAAGTTCCAGCTTGCGGTTCTGTTCCTCCAGCTGGGCGTGGTACTTCTGCTCCTGCTCCTTTTTTTGCTGCTCCGCAAGCTTCATGGAGCGGCGGCGCAGCGTTTGCAGCACTGCCACGCAGATCAGATAGAAGATCAGCGCAGCCAGCAGTGCGCTGCTGGAATTGCGGAACACGGATTTTTCGTTGATATAGAGATACAGGTCAAAATTCTGTCCGTTGCTGTACATCCCGAAATAGCAGCCGGAATTTGCCCAGTCGCGGGTGTGGGTCAGAATGTCGGGCGCACCGGCCTTGCGGATGCCCTGCACCAGCGGGCTGTTCGTGGTGTACAGTCCGATGAGGCTCGGGTCGTTTGCGGCGATCACCTTGTTGTCCTGCACGATAAAGATGGTGCCGCTGATGTTCTTCGGGTAGCCGTCCAGCACGCTTTGGATGGACAGGGCTGTCCCCTCCACAAACTCCGGCGGAGTCACCCGGTAAGCCAGCAGCACGGCGTCCCCTGCTGCGGCGCGGCGGGTGGCAACATCCACCGCTGTACCATCCTGTAACAGAATGCGCTTGAGGTAGGTCTTTTGCGGGTTTTGCAGCACGTTCAGCGCAGCTTGCTCTCGCAGCGATTCCGCAAACTGCGCATAGCCGATATTACCATCCGTATATTCGCGCAGTGATTCTCCATTTTCGTCCAGCACGGCAATGCCGGTAAGCCAGAGGGACTCCGTTTCTGCCCGGAGGCTTTCGGGGTCGTAGAGATCCAAGGTATCATTTTCGGCCAGCTGCCGCACCGACACCGCCATCCGGCGCAGCGCCTTTGCGGTGATGGTATCGTTATATTTTTCGTAGCTGGTGGACTGCACTTTTACAAAGTTGATGGTGCGGTCAAAGTATTCCTCGGTAGCACGCATGGATTCCCGCCCGGAGAAGAGGGTGACTGCCAGCAAAAGCAGCACGCCCATCAGCAGGTAGAGCACCGCCACCCGCATCCCAGAGGGGAACGGTTTCTTGTTACGGTTCAAGTGCGTCCACCTCCAGATATTTTTCCGGGTCCGGCAGATACTTGCCTACGATCTGCTTCATCGTGCCGTCGGCGCGCATGGCGGCAAAGGTCTCGGTCAACTTTTCGTCCAGCCCGCGGGTGTCGTTCAGCGCAAAGGCCACGCCGATGCCGGTGACCAGCAGCGGCTCCTCCAGAATGCGGAAATTGGCATTGCAATCCTGCATATACCGCAAAATGGCGGCCTCGTGGGCGGCAATGGCGTCCACATAGCCGCAGTTCAGCATGGCGTACTGCACGCTGCGGTCCTCGGCGCTCAGCAGTTCACCAAACTGCGGGATGCGGGGGTCGGTGCCGGCGAGGAAGATTTCCTCCGGCTTGGTGGTGCTTTGCACCATCATGGTCTTGCCCGCAAGGTCGGCAATCGTTTCAATGCCGCTATCGGCATTGACCGCCACCACCTGACGGCTGACCATATACGGCCCTACCCAGCGGTACAGCTGCTCCCGCCCATCCATGGAAAAGCAGCCCCAGATGCAGTCGATGGCACCACTTTCCACCAGATTAGTTTTCTGCTCCCAGTCAATGATTTCAAACCGTACCGCATACCCTATGCGGGCAAAGGCCTCGGTGGCAATGTCCACATCAATGCCGGTGGGCGTGCTGTCATTGTTCAGATAGATAAAAGGCGGGTAGTTATCGCTGCCCACCGTAAGCTCGGGCAGCGCTGCCGCCGCCTGTGTTTTGCCGCAAGCGGTCAGCCCGGCTGCCGCTGCCGCCGCGCACACCTTTAAAAAGGTACGGCGGGGTATTTTATGGTTGAATCGCTGTTTTGTCACGCGTAGATGTCCTCACATTACCATTGTAAAATTTCCTGTTTCAGTTCCCCCTGCACGTCCAGCAGACACTGCAGCAGCAGCGGGTTGAAGGCTCCGCACGCGCCGTTCGTGATCATCTGGACAGCCGTTTCGTGCGGGAAAGCCTTTTTATAGCACCGTTCGCTGGTCAGTGCGTCATACACATCCGCCATGGAGACCAGCTGGGCGCTGATGGGGATATCGTCGCCCTTCAGCCCGTCCGGGTAGCCTTTGCCGTCCCAGCGCTCGTGGTGCCAGCGGGCGATCTCGTAGGCGGTCTGCAACAGCGGCTGGTCTGCAAAGCTTTCAGTCTTTTGCAGCATCTCTGCGCCCAGCATACTGTGGGTCTTGATCACCGCAAATTCCTCTGCGGTCAGCTTGCCGGGCTTATTCAGGATGGCTTCGTCAATGCCGATCTTGCCGATATCGTGCAGCGCCGACGCCAGCGGGATATTATCCTGCTGCTCGGGGGTCAGGTCGTAGCGGCTGGTCAGCTCTATCAGCCGGTGCAGCAGCGTCTCGGTGATGATGCGGATGTGCCGCACATGAGAGCCGGACTTGCCGTTACGGAACTCCACGATCTGGCTCAGCACACCCACCAGCACATCGGTGTTCTTTTCCCGCGCGCGGATCTGGTCAGACACCATCTGCACCAGCCGCCGCTGCTTGGCGTACAGCTTGATGGTGTTGGACACCCGGCGGTAGACGATCTTGGCGTCAAAGGGGCGGTTGACATAGTCGCTGGCACCCAGCTCGTAGGCCTTGCGGATGGCTTCCTCCGAGTCGTCACTGGAGATCATGATCACCGGCACGTCCTCGATGGTGTGGTTGGTGTTCATGGTGCGCAGCACCTCAAAGCCGTCCATGACCGGCATATTGATATCCAGCAGCACCAGCGAGATCTGCCCGGCGTTTGCCCGCAGCAGCTCCAGACACTGCTTGCCGTTCTCGGCTTCCAGAATGCGGTAGTCATCGCCCAGAATGCCGGCAAGCATCATGCGGTTCATCAGGGAATCGTCCACCAGCAGGATGACGGGCTTTTCCTCCAGGACTTGCTCCTGAGCTGCCAACCGGCTGTCCTGTGTGTCCACCGCTACCGCGTCCTTGTGGTTTTTGGCCTGATACATTATAAAATCTGCCCGGCGCACCACGTTTTCCATAGGGTCGGCAAGGGTCTGCATCGCGCCGCCGATGCTCAGCGAAAGCCGGAAGTGAGGGTAGCCCGGCACCACCGCCTTTTGCACTGCGTCGCGGATCTGCTCCAGCTTTGTCCTGAGGTAATCCGCCGGGATGCCGGGCAGCACCAGCAAAAACTCATCGCCGCCGTAGCGGATCAGCAGATCTGTTTCCCGGATGCAGCTGCGGATGGCCTTTGCAGCGGTTTCCAGCGCCAGATCTCCGGCGTGGTGGCCGTAGGTATCGTTGCAGATCTTGAAATCATCGATATCCATCAGGGCAATGCCCGCCGGGCCGATGTTATTGCGCACCACTTCCTCGTAATAGCGGCGGTTGTAGGTGCCAATCAGGGCGTCATGGTTCAGCCGCTGCCGGTAGTGCTTTTCTTTTTCCATATTCCGGGCGGCGGTCTGGGCAAGCTGCGCCTTCTGCTCCTCCATCTGCTGCATCATCCGCAGCAGGTTATGGTTGGCGGTTTCCAGCGCCTCCCGCTGGGTACGGTTCTGCTGTTCCAGCTTTTCCCGCAGTTCCATATAGGGGGTGATATCCGTGATCGTGCCCACGATATAGCCTTTGCCGTACCATTCCACCTGATTGGCAGCGTTGGTGACCCAGCGGTAGCCGTTTTTGCCCAGCAACCGGAAGATGCTGTCGCCATTCTTGGCGTAAGTCGCGCTGTTTTCCGCGTTCCGGTAGCGCAGCCCGGTCGCCAGATCATCCGGGTGTACCAGCGCTGTATAGCGGTTATCGAACCTTGCCGCAAACTCTGCCCGCTCCCAGCCCAGTATCTCCAGAAAACGGTCACTGACATAAGCAAACGGATAGCCGTTTTCAGGGTCCTCTGCGCAGCAGTGAAAGCCGCCCGGTATATTCTGTGCATAGCGTTCCAGCCGCAGAAATCCTTTTTTTATTGTCTCGTCTGTTTCCATTTTACCTTTCCTGCCTTTTTCTCCGCGCATTGCAGCACGCAGTACCCCCTGTTACCGCAATTTCAAACTTTACCTTCCTGTACGCCCCGCTTTTGGGCATACTGTAACATTTTGATTCTATCATCAAAACTGCCTAGATGCAAGCATTTTTTGCCAATGGAAAGGCAGGTAAGGCAACGCAAAAAAGCCGCCGCACAAAAAGTGCAGCGGCTTTGCGGGGTGTCACATCACAGCCAGCGCTCAGAGATGATCCACCACATACCAGGCAGGTTGATCCGACCCAGCAGATGCTCCAATACGATCAGCATGGTATTCTCCTTTCAGACCGTCCGTTTCAGCCGAACAGCCCCTTCAGTAAAAACAGAAGCAGCTTAGTAAAGCTGCCGCCGCCCAAAAGGCTGAGCAGCGGCCCAAGGCCTTGAAACATGGGAGGTTTGCTCCTTTCGTTTCATTCCGTCCCGACTGCTGCCGGGTGCCGGTCTGCTTTATATACGAACCAGCCCGCCGCAGGATTGCAAATGCCGTGGTGGTAAATATTGGGAGTATTGCAGTTGCCGTCTGCCTTTACGACCCCTTCCCGTGAAAAAGTTGCTCAGAAACGCCTGCGGGCGTTTCTGAGCAACAAATCAAAAATACTATTTCCGCTGAAAATGCCCATAGCAGCGCGGAGGGCATTCCCAATCGTCTTACTTAAAACGCTTCCATGCCGGGGTAGACGGCGCTTTCGCCCAGCTGCTCCTCAATGCGCAGCAGCTGGTTGTACTTTGCCACACGTTCGGTGCGGCTGGGCGCGCCGGTCTTGATCTGGCAGGTGTTCAGCGCCACAGCCAAGTCCGCAATGGTGGTGTCCTCGGTCTCTCCGGAGCGGTGGGAGCTGATGGCGTTGTAACCGGCCTTGTGCGCCATCTTGATGGCCTCCAGGGTCTCGGAGACAGAGCCGATCTGGTTCAGTTTGATCAGGATAGCGTTGCCCGCACCCAGCTGGATGCCCTTTGCCAGGCGCTCGGTGTTGGTCACAAACAGGTCGTCGCCCACCAGCTGCACCTTGCCGCCCAGCTCGCGGGTCATCTGCTGCCAGCCCTCCCAGTCCTCTTCGTCCAGACCGTCCTCGATGGAGATGATGGGGTACTTTTCCACAAGGCTCTTCCAGTGCGCGATCAGCTCGGCAGAGGTGAACTCGGTGCCCGCCTTGGGCAGCTTGTAAAAGCCCTTGCCCTTGGGGCTCTTCCACTCGGAGGCGGCGGCATCCATTGCCAGCATAAAGTCCTTGCCCGGCAGATAGCCCGCCTTTTCGATGGCTGCCAGAATGGTCTCGATGGTCTCCTCATCGCTGGAAAGGTTGGGCGCAAAGCCGCCCTCATCGCCCACGGAGGTAGCCAGCCCCTTGGACTTCAGGATGGCAGCCAGCGCATGGAACACCTCGGCGCACCAGCGCAGCGCTTCCTTAAAAGAGGGTGCGCCCACCGGCATGATCATAAACTCCTGTGTATCCACAGTATTCGTTGCGTGTGCGCCGCCGTTCAGAATGTTCATCATGGGCACAGGCAGGCGGTTGCCGTTTACGCCGCCCAGAAAACGGTACAGCGGCATTTCCAGCGAAGCGGCTGCTGCGCGGCAGGCTGCAATGGACACCGCCAGAATGGCGTTTGCGCCCAGATTGGACTTATCCTTGGTGCCGTCTGCTTTGATCATGGCGGCGTCGATGGCGTAAATGTCGGAGGCATCCATGCCCACCACTACGTCCGCAATGACCGTGTTGATGTTTTCCACCGCCTTGGTCACGCCCTTGCCCAGATAGCGGCTCTTGTCGCCGTCCCGCAGTTCCAGCGCCTCAAACTCGCCGGTGGATGCACCGGAAGGGGCGCAGCCGCGCGCCACGGTGCCGTCCGCCAGCGTGATCTCGGCTTCTACGGTGGGGTTGCCGCGGGAGTCTAAGATCTCGCGGCCAACAACAGCTTCAATTTCCAGATAATTCATCTTGAAACCCTCCTGAATATCATTTTCTCTCCCGTACTGCCCGGGCGGGCAGACGGGGAACTGCTCTATTTAGATGGTTATATATAACTAACCGTCAATATCCTACCACGCTTTGCACCCCGGCGCAAGAGCCGGTGCGTATGTTTGCAGACCTAAATTTTTAACGGGAACACAAACCGCCGTGGAAAACCCGTTTACAGTCTGCCCCCTTGCGGCAGCGGGGATACGTTATGCTTACCATGTGTTTTTTATATGGCATATATGCCAAAAATTTTCTTTACTTTTTGGCGATTCGGTTCTATACTGGTTGCGGCGTTTTCGCTGTTTTCCCATTTATAGTCGTTATAGAGGAGGATTTTTGCAATGAATAAGGATCTGACGGTGGGCAAGCCGTCACAGGTATTGTGGCAATTCTGTCTGCCCATGTTCGGCAGCATCATTTTCCAGCAGTTGTACAATATCGCGGATAGTCTGGTAGCGGGCAAGTTCATCGGTGAGAACGCGCTGGCTGCGGTGGGCAACAGCTACGAGATTACCCTGATTTTCATCGCCTTTGCCTTTGGCTGCAACATCGGCTGCTCGGTCATCGTGTCCCGCTACTTTGGCGCAAAGGAATACCGCGAGATGAAGACCTCGGTCTACACCTCCCTCATCGGCTCTGCCGTGCTGTGCGCCGTGCTGATGGGCATCGGTCTGTTTGGCTGCGACGCCCTGCTGGAGCTCATCAACACCCCGGAGGAGATCCTTGCAGATTCTGCGCTGTATCTGGATATCTACGTTCTGGGCCTGCCCTTCATGTTCTTCTACAACATTGCCACCGGCATCTTCTCTGCCCTTGGCGACAGCAAGACCCCCTTCTACTTCCTTGCAGTCTCTTCTTTGTCCAACATCGGCGTGGACATCCTGTTTGTAGCAGGTTTCCAGATGGGCATTGCCGGTGTAGCATGGGCTACCTTCCTGTGTCAGGGTGTCAGCTGCGTGCTGGCCATGGTGGTGGTGTTCCGCCGCATCCGCGCTTTCCACACCGAGGGTCATGTGCAGCTGTTCTCGTGGAATATGCTGGGCAAGGTGGCCGTGGTGGCTGTGCCCAGCATCCTGCAGCAGAGCTTTGTCTCGGTGGGCAACATCATCCTGCAGAGCATCATCAACACCTTTGGCGCCAGCGTCATTGCAGGCTACTCTGCCGCCGTCAAGCTGAACAACATGGTCATCACCTCCTTTACCACCCTGGGCAACGGCATCTCCAACTACACCTCCCAGAACATGGGTGCAGGCAAGATGGACCGCGTCAAGGAAGGCTTTGGCGCAGGCCGCAATCTGGTGTGGCTGCTGTGCGTGCCGCTGGTGGTGCTGTACTTCTTCTTTGGCCGCTTTTTGCTGCTGCTGTTCATGAACGACCCGCAGGGCCCCGCCATTGACACCGGTATGCTGTTTTTGCGCATCCTCTCTCCCTTCTACTTTGTGGTGTCGGTCAAGCTGGTGGCAGACGGCATCCTGCGCGGCTGCGGCCTGATGGTGCGGTTTATGATCGCCACCTTCACCGACCTGATTTTGCGCGTGGGCATTGCCGCCGTGCTCAGCGCCACCGCGCTGGGCTCCACCGGCATCTGGATGGCATGGCCTGTGGGCTGGTGCATCGGTACGGCGCTTTCCATGGTGTTCTACGTCACCGCCATCCGCAAGGCACTGGCAGAGCCGTTGGCTGTTGCCGAGGCCGAGGGACAGGCCGCCGAAGTCCGCGCCGAGGCCGAATTTGCCGCCGACGCCGAGATGGAGACCCTGTAACCTTTTTGCAACTTGTGAATCTGTTTCATCTCACAGATAAACAAAATGAACAATTTGAAATAGTGCACAAAATCACGCTTTAATTTTTGTATAAAGTATCAACAAAGCCGAGAAAATGCGCCCAAAAGTATGGACGGTTTGTGAATTGCGGATTTGAACCCAGATAGCTATAATAACAGACAAGAATAGAAGCAAGGCCGCTTTAGAGGGGAAGGGCCTTGCTTCCGTTTTTATCAATTTACTTTATAGAACACTCCGAAGGAGGAGATTTTTATGAAAAAGATGATCACTCGTCGTCAGTTCATGGCCGTTGCCGGTGTTGTTGCCGCAGCAAGCGCTCTGACTGCCTGCGGAGGTTCTTCCGCAAGCACTGCCGCTTCTTCTGCTGCCGGTTCTACTGCTGCTTCCGGCAGCACCATCAAGGTGGGTGTGATGGGCCCCCTGACCGGTGACGCTTCCGTTTACGGTCAGGCTGTTGTAAACGGTGCCAGCCTGTACATGAAGCAGGTCAATGCCGATGGCGGTGTCAACGGCAAGCAGCTGGAAGTCATCTCCATGGACGAGCAGGGCGATGAAACGCAGGCTGTGACCTGCTTTACCAAGATGGTGGATCAGGGCATCACCGCTCTGGTGGGCGATGTAACCACCGCTCCCACGCTGGCTGTTGCCGCCGAGAGCGCCGATTACAATATGCCTATGGTCACCGCTTCCGCTACTGCCGAGGCTGTTACCTACGATGCCGAGACCGACACCGTGAACGGGAATGTGTTCCGTGCCTGCTTCACCGACCCCTTCCAGGGCGTGAAGATGGCAGATTACGCTTACGAGAAGCTGGGCTACACCAAGGCAGCCGTCATCTTCCTGAAGGGCAAGGACTACAACGAGGGTCTGGCCGAGAACTTTGCCAAGGAGTTTGAGGCAAAGGGCGGCACCGTCGTGGATCAGGAGAGCTACTCTGAGGGCGACGTGGACTTCAAGACCCAGCTGACCAGCATCCTTGGCAAGAACCCCGAGATGGTGTTCTGCCCCAACTACTATCAGGAAGTGGGTCAGATCCTGGCTCAGGCTGAGAGCATCGGCTTGACCGTTCCCTTCCTCGGCGGCGACGGCTGGGATGGTCTGGAGGGCTACGCCACCGCCGACCAGCTGAAGGACTCCTACTTCTGCGCCTGCTACGCTAAGGGCTCCAGCACCGCGTTTGAGGATGCCTACAAGGCTGAGTACGGCGAGGCCTACCCCAACGGCTTTGCACCCTTGGGCTATGATGCTGCCATGACCGTCGTGTACGGCATTAAGGCTGCCGAGGAGCAGGGCCTCGAGGCCGGCTCCGACGAGTACAAGCAGGCCGTCATCGATGCCATTGCCGGCGGCACCATCGAGGGCATCACCGGCACCTTTACCTTCGACGAGCACCACAACCCCGTCAAGAGCACTGCCATCCTGACCTACGTGGACGGCAAGCCCGAGCTGAAGGAAATGTTCTGATCCGCGCTGTTCCATCCACCGGTGATGGAGCCGCCCGCACAGAGCAGAAACCCCATGATTTTTTTGGAGAACGCCGGAACAGCTTTTTTCTGGTCAGGCGTTCTCCGTTTTTTATATCAAAAAGTGTAAACGCCGCAAAGAAAGGAAGTATCCAACCATGACAGTGTTCTTTAGCCAGCTGATCAACGGCTTGTCCCTTGGCAGCATCTATGCACTGATCGCACTGGGCTACAGCATGGTGTACGGCATTATCCTGCTGCTGAACTTTGCCCACGGCGATGTCATCATGGTGGGCGCATACATGTCCTGGTTCGTCATGAACCAGCTGGGTCTTGGCCCGGTCACCGCTGTGTGCGCCACCATCATCACCTGTACGCTGCTGGGCGTGGTGATTGAAAAAATCGCCTACACCCCCCTGCGCAGCGCACCCCGTATCTCGCTGCTGATCACCGCCATTGGTGTCTCCTTCTTTCTGGAGTACACGGCAGAGCTCATCCTCGGCTCGGGTGCAAAGGTGATCCCCGCCTACTACACCAACCAGACCTTCCGTCTGGGCAAGGTGCCGCTGGGTCTTACCTCCATCATCACGCTGGTGGTCACCGTGCTGTCCATGCTGGTGCTCACCTTTCTGGTGCAAAAGACTAAGCTCGGCAAGGCCATGCGCGCCGTCTCGGAGGATATGGATGCTGCCCGCCTGATGGGCATCAACGTCAACAGCACCATCTCCTTTACCTTTGCCGTGGGCTCGGCGCTGGCGGGCATCGGCAGCGTGCTGTACTGCTGCTCCTACCCGCAGGCCACCCCCACCATGGGCTCCATGCTGGGTCTGAAGGCCTTCGTCGCCGCCGTGCTGGGCGGCATCGGCTCCATCCCGGGCGCCATGGTCGGCGGCATTGCCATCGGCCTGTGCGAGTGCTTTGTTTCCGCCATCGGCCTTTCCGCTTGGAAGGACGCTGTTACGTTTGCAATTCTGATCATCGTGCTGCTGGTCAAGCCCACGGGCTTCCTTGGCCGCAAGGTGCAGGAAAAGGTGTAAGGGGGCATAACGATGAATACCAAACGCAAGACCCTCAAAATGCCCGTGCGCTACCTGATGAATCTGGTGCTGGTGGGGCTGCTGTTCGTGGGGCTTTCCTATGTGACCGGCAATATGCTGTCCACCTACCAGAATAAGGTGCTGCTGACCGTGGGCATCAACATCATTCTGGCTGTCTCGCTGAACGTTGCCACCGGTTATCTGGGGCAGCTGCCGCTGGGTCATGCCGGTTTTATGGCCGTGGGTGCCTACGCCTGCGCCCTGTTCACCAAATCCTCGGGCCTGCCCAAGGGCGTGGCCTTTGCCATCGGTCTGGTGCTGGCATGGGTGATCGCCGGGCTGTTCGGGGTGCTTATCGGCATCCCTGCCCTGCGCCTGACCGGCGACTATCTGGCCATCCTGACGCTGGGCTTTGGCGAGATCATCCGCATCACCCTGAACAACATTGATGATGTGCTGGGCTTTAAGCTGTTCTACGGCTCTAAGGGCCTGAAGAACATCCCCAAGTATTCCAATTTTACCAACGTGTTCCTGTGCGTGGTCATCACCTGTTTCCTCATCCACGCCATGATGAAGAGCCGCCACGGCCGTGCTGTGCTGGCCATCCGCGACAACGAGATCGCCGCCGAGAGCTGCGGCATCCAGACCACCTATTATAAGGTGATGGCCTTTGCCTTCTCCGCTGCCTTCGCAGGCTTGGCGGGCGGCCTGTACGCCTGCTACATCGGCGTGCTGAACCCCTCCACCTTCGGCTTTATGAAGTCCATTGAGATCCTTGTCATGGTGGTTCTGGGCGGCATGGGCTCCATGCTGGGCTCCATTCTGTCCGCTACCGTGCTGACCATCCTGCCGGAGGCCACCCGCAGCTTCGACAGCTACCGCATGGTGGTCTACTCGCTGGTGCTGGTGCTGATGATGATCTTCCGCCCGGGTGGACTGCTGGGCAGCTACGATTTCTCCCTGAGCCGCATCGTGGAAAAGGCCATGAACGGCGAACTGTTCCGCAAACATACCGAAAAGGAGGCCGCTGACCATGAGTGAGTTCAAGACCAGACTGCACAGTGTGCCCTCCGGCGGTTTTCTGACCGACCGCGACAAGGACAAAAAGCCCATTCTGGACGTGCGTGAGCTGGGCATCGACTTCGGCGGTCTGACCGCCGTAGACGGCTTCAACCTGATGATCGGCCGCAACGAGATCACCGGCCTCATCGGCCCCAACGGTGCCGGTAAGACTACGGTGTTCAACCTGCTCACCAACGTCTACCAGCCCACCCGCGGCTCCATCCTGATCGATGGGATGCCCACCGCCGGAAAAAAGACCTATCAGGTCAACCGCATGGGCGTGGCGCGTACCTTCCAGAACATCCGTCTGTTCAAGGAGCTGAGCGTCATCGACAACATCAAGGTAGGTCTGCACGAGTCCATGAAGTATAATCTGGCGTCCTCCCTGCTGCGGATGCCGAACTACTGGAAAGAGGAAAAGCAGTGCACCGAGCGTGCACTGGAACTGCTGGACATCTTCCACATGGCAGACCTTGCCAACGCACAGGCCGGCAGCCTGCCCTACGGCGCACAGCGCCGGTTGGAGATCATGCGCGCACTGGCTACCGGCCCGAAGCTTCTGCTGCTGGACGAGCCTGCCGCCGGCATGAACCCCTCCGAGACGGCCGAACTGACCGAGACCATCCGCCGCATCCGCGACGAGTTCAACATTGCCGTGCTGCTCATCGAGCACGACATGAGCCTTGTCATGGGCATCTGCGAGGGCATTGCGGTGCTGAACTTCGGCCGCATCATCGCCAAGGGCACCCCGGACGAGATCCGCGATAACCCGCAGGTCATCGAGGCCTATCTGGGCAAAAAGGAGGGCTGAGCCATGGCTGATACATTACTGAAGGTGGACGGCATCAACGTCTACTACGGCAACATCCACGCCGTAAAGGATATCTCTTTCACCGTCAATGCGGGCGAGATCGTCACCCTGATCGGTGCAAACGGCGCTGGCAAATCCACCACCCTGAAAACCATTTCCGGCCTTTTGAAGCCCCGCACCGGCGATGTGCTGTACAAGGGCAAGAGCATCAAGGGCGTGCGCGCCCACAAGATCGTGGAAAGCGGCCTTGCACAAGTACCGGAGGGACGCCATGTGTTTTTGCACATGACGGTGGACGAGAACCTTGATATGGGCGCCTACACCCAGCCCGCTTCCACCATTGCCGCCAACAAGGAAAAGGTGTTCACCCTGTTCCCCCGCCTGAAGGAGCGCCGCAAGCAGCTGGCGGGCACCATGTCCGGCGGCGAGCAGCAGATGCTGGCCATGGGACGTGCGCTCATGAGCAACGCTTCCATGCTGATGCTGGACGAGCCCTCCATGGGTCTTTCGCCGCTGCTGGTGCAGGAGATCTTTGACATCATCCGCGACATCCACAAGGAGGGCATGACCATCCTGCTGGTGGAGCAGAACGCGCAGATGGCGCTTTCGGTGGCCGACCGCGCCTATGTGCTGGAGACCGGCCGCGTGGTCATGGACGGCACCGGTGCCGAGCTGCTGACCAACGAGCGCGTCCGCAACGCCTATCTGGGCGGGTAAACGGAAAAATAGTTTGATTTGCAGTTCCGAAACGCCCTTGGGCGTTTCGGAACTGCTTTTTCCTGCTATCACTTTACTTTCGTAAAAAATTGTGCCATAATGGGTGCAGTATTCCGGCTTTGCAAAAGCCACGCTCCGGCTCGGGAAAGCGGGGCGCAAACCACACAGAATGAGGGGTAAACGTTATGAGCAAGATCATCATCCCGGCAAACTACACACCCGCGCTGAATCTGTACGACACCCAGCGCGCCATCGGCACGGTGAAGCGGCTGTTCGCTGATACCCTGTGCGCCACGCTGAACCTGTACCGCGTGTCCGCACCTCTGTTTCTGGAGGCTTCCACCGGCCTGAACGATGACCTGAACGGCGTGGAGCGCAAGGTGACCTTTGACATCAAGGACAGCGGCACCGAGGCACAGGTGGTGCAGTCGCTGGCAAAGTGGAAGCGGCAGGCGCTGAAGGACTACGATTTCCGCGTGGGCAAGGGCCTGTACTGCGATATGAACGCCATCCGCCGGGACGAGGAGCTGGATAACCTCCACTCGGTCTATGTGGACCAGTGGGACTGGGAAAAGATCATCACAGTGGAGGACCGCAACGAGACCTACCTGAAAAACGTGGTGCGCTGCATCGTGTCTGCGGTGTGCGCCACCGAGATGAACCTGCACGCCATGTTCCCCCAGCTGCAGGATCTGCCTCTGCACACCCCCAACGTGACCTTTGTCACCTCACAGGAGCTGGAGGACAAGTACCCCGAGCTGACCCCGAAGGAGCGGGAGAACGCCTTTGTCAAGGAGAACGGCACCACTTTCCTGATGAAGATCGGCGCACCCCTGCGCAGCGGCAAGCCCCACGATGGCCGCGCCCCGGACTATGACGACTGGGATCTGAACGGCGATCTGCTGTTCTGGAACGACCCGCTGCAGTGCAGCTACGAGTTGAGCAGCATGGGCATCCGCGTCAGCCCGGAGAGCATGGATAAGCAGCTGACCATGGCGGGCTGCGACGACCGCCGCGCCCTGCCTTTCCACAAGGCAGTGCTGGCTGGCGAGCTGCCCTATACCATCGGCGGCGGCATCGGCCAGAGCCGCCTGTGCATGCTGCTGCTGGGCAGCGTCCACATCGGTGAGGTGCAGGCCAGTGTCTGGGACAAGGCCACCCGCGAAGCCTGCGCTAAGGCTGGAATCCCGCTGCTGTAAGCGGAACGTTTTTTCAGCGGAAAATATTTTTGGTTTGAATACAGCCAAGCCTGCGGGCTTGGCTGTATTTCGCTTTTTCTTTTATAAAAACCAAGAAGGGACAGCCTGTGGGCTGTCCCTTCTTGGTTTTTATATATTATTAGTTCTGCTTTTTCCAGCGGCGCATGACGCCCATGCCCAAGGCATAGGGGCCGGTGTGCACCGCGATGGTGCAGCCGATCTGCAAAAGCCCTACCTCACACTGTGCGCCGGGGTACTTGGCGCGCAGGGCGGCACGGGTCTGCATCCACAGACGCTTGCCCTCGTCGGCATCGTAGCCGTAGCCCACCGTAATGCAGTAGTCGTCCGGGGTGCCGCCGTGGGCATCCAGATAGTTCATCAGCTGTTCCAGCGCCTTTTCAAAGCTCTTCTGTCGGCCGCGGGCCACGCCGCCGGAGAAGATCTCGCCCTCCTTGAACAGGATCATGGGCTTGAGTCCCAGCATATTGGCGGCGCGGCCGGTCACCTTGCCGATGCGCCCGCCCTTGATGAGGTAATCCAGATCACCCACGGTAAAGAAGATCTGGTTGGTGGATTTTTCCGCTTCCAGCCAAGTCACAGTCTCGTCCAAGGTGCAGCCTGCATCCCGCATGGCCACGGCGTTTTCCACCATGGTGGATTCGGTCACGGTGGCAGCGGCAGAGTCGATGACCTCGATGCGGGCATCGGGGTAGTCCTCCAGCACCAGATCCCGGGCGTTACGGGCGCTGCCCACGCAGCCGCTCATCTTGCCGGTGAACACCAGACACAATACCGCCCGACCCGCCTCGGCGTGTGCGCGGAAGGTCTTTTCAAAGTCCTCGATGGAGGCCAGACTGGTCTTGGGGTAGGCCGCCGGGTTATCCACCATGAACTGATAAAAGTCCCGCACAGGGATCTCCAGCCCTTCCTTGCGGTAATGCTCGCCGTCCAGCGATACATAAAAGGGCACGACCTCGATGCCAAGCTGCTTGGCGGTATCCAGCGTCAGGTCGCAGGCGCTGTCGGTAATGATATCAAACATCTGTGACGCTTCCTTTTCTGAAACTCGGGGGCTGCTTTTTGCGGCAGCTCAGCCGCGGTGGATGTAGGCCTCGCGCTCTGCGCCCACCGAGATATAGGTGATCTTGCAGCCCACAGCCTTTTCCAGATATTCCACATAATCGCGGGTCTGCTGGGGCAGATCCTCCCACTTGCGGGCTGCGGTGATATCGCAGTGCCAGCCGGGCAGGTACTCCACCACGGGCTGAGCGGTATCCAGTGCCTCACCCATGGGGAAGCGGGTGGTGGTGGTGCCGTCGGTCAGCTTGTAAGCGGTGACCATGGGGATCTTTTCCATGTAATCCAGCACGTCCAGCAGGGTCAGAGCCACCTCGTCGCAGCCCTGGCAGAACACGCCGTAGCGGCTTGCCACCAGGTCGATGGGGCCCACGCGGCGGGGACGGCCGGTGGCTGCGCCGTACTCGTGGCCGGCCTCACGCAGGGCGTGCTTCTCTTCCTCGGTCATGGCCAGTTCGGCGGCAAAGGGGCCGTCGCCCACGCAGGAGGAGTAGGCCTTCATGACGCCGATGGAGTTGTGCAGCTTGTGGCCGGGGATACCGGCACCGATGGGTGCATAAGCACCGATGACGTTGGAGGAGGTGGTGTAGGGGTAGATGCCAAAGTCGATATCGCGCAGGGCACCCAGCTGTGCCTCAAACAGCACCTTCTTGCCGGCTGCATCGGCATCGGCCAGATACTGACCCACATCGCAGATATAGTCCTTGAAGATGGCAGCATACTTTTCGAGCCATGCCCACATCTCGTCCACGCTGATGGGCGCTGCGTTGTAGCTGCCCTCCATGACCAGATTCTTGGAATCCACCATGGTGACCAGACGCTTCTTCACGGCATCGTCCAGATGCAGCAGATCGCCCATGCGCAGGGTCTTTTTCATGTACTTGTCGCCATAAGCGTAGGCAATGCCGCGCTTGGTGGAGCCGAACTGTGCGCCGGTCTTGGACAGGCGTGCCTCCTCCAGACCATCCTGCTCCACATGGTAGGGCATGGTGATGGTTGCGCGGTCGGAGATCTTCAGGTTTGCCGGGGTGATCTCAATGCCCTGCTCGCGCAGCTTATTGATCTCGCCGTCCAGATGATGCGGGTCGATGACCATGCCGTTGCCCATAACGCACACGACGTTGGGGCGCAGGATGCCGGAGGGCAGCAGGTTCAGCACGAACTTGCCGCGCTCGTTTTTAACGGTATGGCCTGCGTTGTTGCCGCCCTGATACCGTGCAACGATGTCGTACTCCTGGCTGATCAGGTCGACCATGCGGCCCTTGCCCTCATCGCCCCAGTTGATACCCGTAATTGCAGTAAGCATAATAAATGACCTCTTTATCCTTTTTTCAAAAGACAGCCTTTTCCGTGCACCTTGCCCGGGATACGCTACCTTGGGTAAAACGCACCGGTTTGCTGCCCTTGCGGCACGCACCAATGCTATTATAGTATAGCACAGTCTGCCGCGCAAAAAAAGGGGGAATGCACCTTTTTACGACCCCACCCGTGAAAACGGGATGCAGAAACGCCAGCAGGCGTTTCTGCATCCCAAAATTAAAAATATTCTTTCCGCTGAATATGGCCAGAGCGCAGCGAAGGCCATTCAAAATCGTCCCGTTCTCAGCTGCGCTCCCCGGTCAGGTCGGTGCGGCGGGTCACCTTGTGGATGGTGCCGTCCGGCTCCTGAATGGACGTGCGCTCCAGCTGGCTGCGCAGGCTGGCTTTGATGTCGGCCAGATACTCCTGCCGCAGTGCCTGCTGCTCGGCTTTTTCGGCCTCGGTCAGGCCGACGGTCTTGCTCTTTTTGGCCAGCGCATTGATGCGGGCGATCTTTTCTTCCGTCATGGGAGAACCTCCTGTATTTCATCGTAAAATATGCTATAATGTAGGCAAGACCATTATAGCAAAGGATGATACCAATGGCAACACAACGCAACTATGCCCAGCAGATGGACGCCGTGCTGGCAGGCCTTGGCGGTACTCGCCCGCGCCTTTTGCTCCACGCCTGCTGCGGCCCCTGTTCCAGTGCCGTGCTGGAGCAGCTGTGCCGGTATTTTGAGATCACGGTGCTGTACTATAACCCCAACACATGGCCGGCGGCAGAGTATTACCGCCGGGGCGAGGAGCTGCAGAAGTTCGTGGCAGCAGCCCACCCGCTGGGGGTGACCGTGGTGGAGGACACTTACGACCCGCAGCAGTTCTACACCGCCGTAGCCGGGCTGGAAAACGAGCCGGAGCGCGGCAGCCGCTGCACCGTCTGCTACCGGCTGCGGATGCGCCGCGCGGCGCAATACGCCCGGGACAACGGCTTTGACTGGTTCACCACCACCCTGTCCATCAGCCCCCACAAGGACGCTGCCCGCATCAATGCCATCGGGCAGGAGCTGGAGGCAGAGTTCGGGGTAAAGCATCTGCCCTCGGACTTCAAAAAGCACAACGGCTACCTGCGCAGCCTGCAGCTTTCGGAGCAATACGGCCTGTACCGGCAGGACTACTGCGGCTGCGAGTTCAGCGCCAAAGCAAGAGGCATTGAAGGATAACGCAAAACAATTTAAAATGCGCTCCGCAGGGAAAGTTTCTGCTTGCCGGGGGATGTTCTCTTTTGACACCAAAAGAGAACCAGAAAAGTGCCAGCGATTTCGACGCGCTGGAGCCACGAAAAAGGGGCTGCTCGCCCCTTTTAACCCCAAAAGGGTGGGCTACACCGGAAAAAACTGAAGATTCACGCCTGTTCGGCGTGAAGATCTTTTAACCGTTTTTTCTGGCTCCACCGATTTGAAGCCCCTCAGTCGCTGCGCGACAGCTCCCCCAAGGGGGAGCGTTCCCGCCCGCAGCGCCACGCTTTCGCAGAAAGCGGCGCTGCAAATGCTGTTTTCCGTTACGATCCCACCCGTGAAAATAGCGTTTGGAGCGCTCCGCAGAGCGCGACAAACGCGAAATATCAAATAATTATTCCGCTGACTATGCGCAGAGCAACGCGGAGCGCATTCAAATCGTCCAGCTTCCAAACAAAAACTCCCGCCCTGCGGGGTGCAGAGCGGGAGAGGAGAGTTTTTTGGGGATTATTCCGCAAACAGCGGGGTGGACAGGTAGCGGTCGCCGGTATCAGGCAGCAGAACAACGATGTTCTTGCCGGCGTTCTCCGGGCGCTTTGCCAGCTGGATGGCAGCCCAGACGGCAGCACCGGAGGAAATACCCACCAGCACGCCTTCCTTGTGGCCGATCAGACGGCCGGTGGCAAAGGCGTCGTCGTTCTCCACGGCGATAATCTCGTCATAGACGGTGGTGTCCAGCACGTCCGGCACAAAGCCTGCGCCGATGCCCTGGATCTTATGTGCACCGGCAGTGCCCTTGCTCAGCACGGGGGAGGAGGCGGGCTCAACAGCCACCACCTTGACATCAGGATTCTTGCTCTTGAGGTACTTGCCTACGCCGGTCACGGTGCCGCCGGTGCCAACGCCTGCCACAAAGATATCCACCTTACCATCGGTATCCTCCCAGATCTCGGGGCCGGTGGTCTCGATGTGTGCCTGCGGGTTGGCGGGGTTCACGAACTGGCCGGGGATGAAGGAATTGGGAATCTCCTTGGCCAGCTCATCGGCCTTGGCAATGGCACCCTTCATGCCCTTGGCACCCTCGCTCAGCACCAGCTCAGCACCGTAAGCCTTCATCAGCTGGCGGCGCTCCACGCTCATGGTCTCGGGCATCACGATGATGATGCGGTAGCCCTTGGCAGCTGCCACGGCAGCCAGACCGATGCCGGTGTTGCCGGAGGTGGGCTCGATGATGACGGAGCCTTCCTTCAGCAGACCCTTGGCCTCGGCGTCATCGATCATCTTCTTGGCAATGCGGTCCTTCACAGAACCGGCGGGGTTGAAGTACTCCAGCTTGGCGATAACGTGGGCGGGCAGCTGCTCTTCCTTCTCAATATGACTGAGTTCCAGCAGCGGGGTGTGACCGATCAACTGATCTGCGGCGGTATAGATCTTGCTCATAATACTTGTCCCTCTTTCTGATATCGTTACGGGGTGTGTAGCCCTGTCTTGCGCCGGGGTGCCCGGCTGTGATTCCCTCTAAACCTTTTAACCAACATTGTTTGTGGGTTTGATGGCATTATAGCCCTGTTTTCCATGCTTGTCAAGGGGTTTTTTGAAAAAAGTGGGATTGAAAAGTGACTTACCCTGTTGTATAATGGGTTATAATAAAATTTAACCGGAAGGAAGTACGGATCATGATCGTTTCGACCAAAGGACGCTATGCGCTGCGGGTGATGATCGACCTCGCGGAGCATCAGTCTGAAAAATATGTTCCCTTAAAGGAAGTTGCCGCCCGGCAGGAGATCTCGGAAAAGTATCTGGAGAACATCCTCAAGGTGCTGGTGCAGAACGGCTTTCTGGAGGGGCTGCGCGGCAAGGGCGGCGGCTACCGGCTGACCCGCAGCCCGGATCAGTACACCGTAAGCGAGATCCTGATGCTTACCGAGGGCAGTCTTGCCCCGGTAAGCTGCCTGACCCCCGGTGCCTCTGCCTGCGCCCGGATGGCCAACTGCCGCACCTACGAGATGTGGAAGGGGCTCAACGATCTGATCTCGGACTATTTCGGCAAGATCACGCTGGCAGACCTTGCCCTGCCGGATCAGGCCGGCAACGATTATGTGATCTGACCCTTGCGCACCGGAATTGCACCGGTGCGTTTTTTTGTACAGTTCTGCGCAAAAGGTGCAGAACTTCTTGGCAAGATTTACGGTTGATGGAGCGGGCAGTCCGCGGTATACTTTTACTTTGTGTGAGACAAAAAATTCCGGGCGAAAAGCCCGTTGTCTGTTCGTTATAAGACCATAAGACCAGAAAGGGGAGTTCTGACACGAAGTATATTTTTCAGTTCGGGCGCATTCTCGCGTTTTGTTTTCTGGGCGAGGTGCTGCACGCGGTACTGCCGCTGCCGGTGCCTGCCAGTGTGTACGGTCTGGTGCTGCTGCTGGCAGCCCTGACCACCGGGTTTGTAAAGCTGGAGCAGGTCAAGGAGACCGGCACCTACCTGACCGGTATTTTTCCGCTGCTGTTCGTGCCCGCCGCTGCGGGCATTATGGAACTGTGGGCAGAGATGGGACAGCTGCTGCTGCCCATCCTGATCGCCATTCTGCCGGTGACGGTGCTGGTAATGGCGGCCGCAGGCCGCACCACGCAGGCGCTGACCGCCCGCAATAAAAAAGAGGAGGCCGACCATGACTGAGCTGCTGAACGACTTTCTGACCGGCTCTGTGGCATGGGGCGTGCTGCTTACGCTGGCAGCCTTTGGGCTGGGTGTGCTCATCAACCGGGTGACCGGCAAGGCCATCTTTAACCCGCTGCTGCTGGGCAGTATTTTTGTCATCATTTTTCTGTCGGTGTGCAATATCCCCTATGGGGACTACAAGACCAGCGCCGCGCCGGTAAGCTACCTGCTGCTGCCTGCCACGGTGGCGCTGGCCATCCCGCTGTATGAAAAGCTGGATCTGCTCAAGGAGAACGCGCCCGCCATCATCGCAGGCATCTCGGTGGGCACGCTGGTCAGTCTGGGCAGCGCCTTTGCACTGGCGCTGGCAATGGACCTGACCCAGGAGCAGTACGCCACCCTGCTGCCGAAGTCGGTGACCACCGCCATCAGCATGGACGTGGCCGCAGAGCTGGGCGGCATTGCCGCCCTGACCGGTGCCATCGTCATCGTCACCGGCATCGTGGGTGCACTGCTGGCCGAGACCGTGTGCAAGCTGTTCCACATCACCGACCCCATCGCCAAGGGCGTGGGCATCGGCACGGCAGCCCATGCCGTGGGCACCAGCAAGGCGCTGCAGATGGGTGATGTGGAAGGTGCCATGAGCGGCCTTTCCATCGCCGTAGCCGGTGTGCTGACCGCTGTGCTCTGCCCGGTGTTCGTGGGCTTTGTCCACTGAGCCGAGTGCAAATCTAAAGATACAGAAACACCCCCGGCGGCCATTGCGGCTGCCGGGGGTGTTTCTCTGTGGGTGGAAAACAAAAAAGAGGTGAAAAGAAGAATGGTTGGTTGATATCAGTTTTACGCAGTCTTTGCCGGGGCAAAGACCACGGCCTTCTTCTGCCGCGCCTGCATGGAGCGGACGATGCAGCTCAGGGATGATGTTGCGGTGGGCCTGCGGCAGAATGATGTACAGCAGTACCTCTGCAGTCAGCTAGCAGCGGCGGGGGGACATATCACTTTTTGAAAAAGGAGAACAGCCCCTTCTTTTCATACGGTGCGCTGTAGATGGTGCCCACATGGTATCCGGTGGCTTCAATGGCGGCGCGGAGCGCGTTTTCGTCCAGCGGCTCCTTGGAAAGGATCACGGTCTTGCCCTTGGCGTGGGAGGACGAGACTTTATCCACAGGAAACGCACTGCGCACGGCGTCATTGATATGGGCTTCGCACATGGAACACGCCATGCCGCCTACTTCTACGGTCGTCTGGATCATTTTTATACCTTCTTTCAGGAATATCTTATAAAATAATAGTTAGATTTGACTAACTTTTCACTCCGGGAAAAGCCGTCCGAAAGCGGCTCTTCTGCCCAAATAATACGCCATACAGCCGCAGCTGTCAAGCGCTTTGCCTATTTTTTCCGGTAGTCCCGGGGGGTCATGCCGAAATGCGCCTTGAACGCCCGGTTGAAATAGGAAAGGTTCTCAAACCCGCACCGGGAGGCAATGGTCAGCACGGTCTCATCGGTGGTTTGCAGCGCCTCGGCGGCGGTGTTCAGCCGGTACTCATTCAGAAAGGCAATAAAGCTCTGCCCGGTCATCTGCCGGAACCAGCGCATAAAATGGCTGGCGCTGAAGGAGCAGACCCCGGCGGCATCGGCTACCCGGAGAGGCTCGGCATAATGGGCGGAGAGCCATTGCAGCACGGTTTTCAGCCGCTGGGTGTCGGCGGTTTCGGCGGGAAGCTGCTGCCTGCCCTGCGCAATGAGCAGGGCAAGAAAGCGCAGCAACGCCCCTTTTACCAGCAGCTCGTAGCCGGGGCGCTTGGCGCGGTTGGCATCCTCCAGCTCCCGCAGGCAGGCGGCGGCTTGCAGATAGCACAAATCGTTCGGGGTCAGACGCACCGGCAGCGAAAGCCGCCCGCTTTGCAGCGGTAGCAGATATTTTTCGGCGCAAAGGTCCTCTGCGCCGCCCAGAAGCTCCGGTTCAAAGATGATATTTTCGTATTCCATGCGCTGTCCCTCTGCCTGCCGCAGCGCGTGGAGCGTGCCCGGGGCAAAAATAAAGATATCCCCCCGGTAGGCCGGGTAGGTCACCACGCCCACCTGTACCAGCCCCATGCCCTGTTTGACAAAGACCAGTTCCATGCTCTCGTGCCAGTGCAGTGCCACCTGCTGGAAATCCCCCGGAATGGTGCAGGGGTACAAATTGAACGGAAAGCGCACCGCACCGTGCTGTTTTGTCTCCTGCAAAGAAGCCTGATTTTGCATTGTTCCACCCCCCTGATGATAGGATTGTACCATAGTTTGCACTTTTTAGGCAAGATTTTGAACGTTTTATGTGGTATATCTTGAGGTACAGATGTCAAACCTGTTTTCCGTAAGGTGTATCTGAAAACAAAGAAATAGACGGAATTTTCTACTTTTCAGATACACCCTAGCAAAGGAGGATGCTTTTATGAGCTTTACCGAGACGTTACAGAGTATCACCGGCAAGCTGCTGGCAGACTGCACCGATCAGGAACTGTATCTGGCACTGCTGGAACTTGTGCGGCAGAAGAGCGCCGACCGCGTGCAGCCGGTCACCGGGCGCAAGCTGTACTATATCAGCGCCGAATTCCTTATTGGCAAGCTGCTGTCCAACAACCTCATCAATCTGGGGCTGTACGACGAAGCCCGGTCTGCGCTGGCTGCTGCCGGAAAGCGCCTTTCCGATATTGAAGAGGTAGAGCCGGAGCCTTCTCTGGGCAACGGCGGCTTGGGGCGCCTGGCTGCCTGTTTCCTCGACTCTCTGGCAACGCTGAACCTGCCCGGCGACGGTGTGGGTCTGCGGTACCACTTCGGTCTGTTCCATCAGTCCTTTGAGGACGGCGTGCAGAACGAAAAGCCCGACCCGTGGCTGACTGCCCACAGCTGGGCGGAAAAGACCGACACCACCTACCCGGTGGAGCTGGCCGGCAAGGAGTACACCGCCCGGCTGTACAAGCTGGCGGTTACCGGCTACGAGGGGCGCACCAACACCCTGAACCTGTTCGATCTGGACACCATCGACGAGAGCATCGTCCATGACGGCATTGCCTTCGACAAGACCGCTATCGACAAGAACCTGACCCTCTTCCTCTACCCGGACGATTCCGACGAGGCGGGCCGCCGTCTGCGGGTGTACCAGCAGTACCTGATGGTTTCTGCCGGTGCACAGCTCATTCTGGCCGAGTGCGCCGCCCGGGGCTGCAACTTCCATGATCTGGCGGACTACGCCGCTATCCAGATCAACGACACCCACCCCAGCATGGTCATCCCGGAGCTGATCCGTCTGCTGGGCGAGCACGGCATCGAGTTTGAAGAGGCCGTGGAGATCGTCACCAAGACCTGCGCCTACACCAACCACACCATTCTGGCCGAAGCACTGGAAAAGTGGCCCCGCGCCTATCTGGACGCCGTGGTGCCGCAGCTGATGCCCATCATTGAAAAGCTGGATGCGCTGGCACGCACCCGCACCGAGGACGAGAGCCTTGCCATCATCGACAAGGACGACCGGGTGCACATGGCACACATGGACATCCACTTTACCCACTCCACCAACGGCGTGGCGGCGCTGCACACCGAGATTTTGAAAAACTCCGAGCTGCACGGCTTCTACGAGCTGTATCCGGAAAAGTTCAACAACAAGACCAACGGCATCACCTTCCGCCGTTGGCTGCTGGAGTGCGACCCGCGCCTGACCGCCACGCTGGAAAAGCACATCGGCTCCGGTTTCCGCAAGGATGCCGCTGAACTGGAAAAACTGCTGGCCTTTGTCGATGACGATGCGGTGCTCAGCGAGCTGACCACCGTGAAAAAGGCCAACAAGGAAGCGCTTGCCGATTGGCTGCTGCACACCCAGAAGGTGCGCGTGAACACCGATGCAGTGTTCGATATCCAGTCCAAGCGCCTGCACGAGTACAAGCGCCAGCAGCTCAACCTGTTGTACCTCATCCACCAGTACTACGAGATCAAGGCAGGGCACCTGCCCGCTGCTCCGCTGGTGAGCATCTTCGGCGCCAAAGCCGCTCCCGCCTACACCATTGCCAAAGACATCATCCATGCGCTGCTGACCCTCTCCAAGGTCATTGCCGCAGACCCGGAGGTGTCCAAGTGGCTGCAGGTGGTGTTCGTGGAAAACTACAACGTCACCGCCGCCGAAAAGCTGATCCCGGCCTGCGACCTGTCTGAGCAGATCAGCCTTGCCTCCAAGGAAGCCTCCGGCACCGGCAACATGAAGTTTATGCTGAACGGCGCGCTGACGCTGGGCACCATGGACGGTGCCAATGTGGAGATCAGCCAGCAGGTGGGCGAGGAGAACATCTATATCTTCGGCCAGACCTCCGATCAGGTCATCCACCGCTACGCCGTGGGCGATTACGACCCCGCCCAGTGGGTGGAGGGCGATGCCAACATCCGCCGCGCCATCAGCTTCCTCACCGGGCCGGAGATGCTGGCCGCCGGTCATGCCGAAAACCTGACCCGCCTGCACGACGAGCTGATCCATAAGGACTGGTTCCAGACTCTGCCGGACTTCAATGCCTACGTTGTGCGCAAGGGACAGGCGCTCAGTGATTACGCCTGCGACCCCACGGGCTGGCGGCGTAAGTGCCTTGTGAACATTGCCAAGGCTGGCATGTTCTCCTCTGACCGCACCATTGCCGAGTACGACCGCGATATCTGGCATCTGGGCAAATAATCTTTTTTGAACCTGCGTTTCTCCTTTATTTTCTCATAGGCTGCTGCACAAAGCTGTGCGGCAGCTTTTTTGTTTCCGTGCCAACAAGAAACGCCGCTGCACGGCTGTGCAGCGGCGTTTGATTCAGTTGATGAAAACCGGAACGGAAGCGGGATCAGTCCTCGCTCTCCTCTTCTTCCTCGTCCTCGTCGTCCGTATCACGCGGCTTATAGAAGATGCCGCTCAGGAAGATGCTGACGAAATACAGCAGCACCATGGGGAAAGCCACCATGCACTGGGACACGATGTCCGGCGGGGTGACCACAGCAGCGATGAAGAAGATGACCACGATGGCTACGCCGCGCACCTGCTTGAGGATCTGCGGGTTGATGATGCCCATCTTGGAAAGGATGATGGTGATCAGCGGCATCTCGAACACGCAGCCAAAGATGATGAACATGGTCAGGCAGAGGTTGACGTAGCTCTCGATACTGGTGGTGGTCTGGATGTACTCTGCACCCTCGATGCCGGTGCTGAGGAACCGCAGCATGAACGGCATCATGAGCTTATAGGCAAACAGCACGCCCACACAGAACAGGATCAGACCCAGCAGCATGACCAGCTTGAAAAAGGTGCTCTCGCTCTTTTTCAGACCCGGCTTTGCAAAGGCGTAGATGTTGTAAAAGGCCACAGGCACCGTTACCACCACACCGGCCAGAATGGACACCCGGAAATACTGCATCAGTTTTTCCTGCGGGGCAATGGATACGAACTGGTAATAGTCGCGGCCCATGGCGGTAAGCAGATCGATCAGACGGTCTGCATACGCCAGCGAGACCACTACGCCCACCACAAACACCACCGCGCAGATGATGAGCCGGTTCCGCAGTTCTTTCAGATGGCCGGTCAGCGTCATGCTGCCGTCCTCTGCCATGACTTCGGCTTTCTTTTTGCGCTTTTTGTTTGTAGCCACAATTACTCCTCGTCTTCGTCCTTCTTATCAGCCTTCTTTACAGTCTCCTCGGACTGCTCGGCGTCCTCGTCCTCCATGCCCTTCTTGAAGCCATTGATGGTCTTACCGAACATCTTGCCCAGCTTCGGCAGGTTCTTGGGTCCAAAGATCAGCAGAACGACAACCAGAATGATCAGCAGCTCATTAGTACCAATACGCATAATAAATATCTCCTTTTTCTTGCCGCGCCGCGTGGCGGGCGTATTACAGAATGTATCTGGCAACCGCGGGCGCGGGTGCATCCATAAATAAGTAGGGGCGCTTACACCTTTGCTTCCTCAGCGGGTGCAGCTTCGGCAGCCTCTTCGGCTGCGGCAGGGGCTTCCTGCACAGGCTCAGCCACCGGCTCAGCGGCGGGCTGTGCGGTCTCGGCAGCGGGCTGCTCCGGCTTTTCAGCGGGAGCCTCCACAGTTTCAGCAGTGTCAGCCGGGGCTTCGGCGGGCTGCTCGGGCAGTTCCTCCACAGCATCCTCGGTCAGGTCGGTGACCTCCTCGGTCTCAGCCAGCTTCTTGGCAGCTTCCTCCTTGCTGGTCTTGCCAATGCCGGTAAAGCTCTTGGTCACGTCCCGCATACTGCTGTCGATATCCTTCTTGATATCGGTCAGGGGGGCAACAGCTTCTTTCAGGGGTGCCTGAATCTCGTTCAGCGGCTCCACCACGTTCTTCTGGATCTCCTCAGAAGCAGCGCCGGTGTATTTCTTCAGCTCGCGGAGCATCTTGCCGATCTTCTTTGCGTAGACAGGCAGCTGGTCCGGGCCGATGAACACAAACGCCACGATGACGATGACGATAAGCTCCCAAAAACCAATTTTCATAAGTAACGTTTCCTTTCCTGTACCAAGGGCATTTCCAAGACCGCCGCACACCACAGCGGTCTGCGCTTTTTTGCCCTTTTTGGCGGGGGTTCGGCGCACTGCGCGCCTTTGTTGCCCTATGTATACCGAAAAGTGGTGTACTGAATGTTAATATATTATTAATATTTTATGAACGAGTGCCTATTCAGCCTGTTTTATTTAACAAAGTGCATTTTCGTCATTCGTTATTACAGTTTGGATAGGATACAACAGCGTCCTCAGGTCTGCACGCCCTCGAACTGGCTATTGTAGAGCTTGGCGTAGAAGCCGCCCTGCGCCAGCAGCTGGTCGTGGTTGCCCTGCTCCACGATGTGGCCGTCCTTCATCACAAGGATGACATCTGCCTCCCGGATAGTGGAAAGGCGGTGTGCCACGATAAAGCTGGTACGCCCCTGCATCATGCGGGCAAAGGCCTTCTGGATGCGCACCTCGGTGCGGGTATCCACCGAGCTGGTGGCCTCGTCCAGCACCAGAAGCTGCGGGCGGTGCGCCAGCGCGGCGGCAAAGGCCAGCTTTACGCGCATGCCGCGCGAAAATTCTTTATAGGGCTTTTTTTCCGGCAGGGAAAAGCGGCGGCAAAGCTGCCAGTACAGCGCGTCGTCCCAAGCGGGGTGCACAAGGCGCATCACGCCCGCCACCTCTGCTGTGGTGAAGGTGCTGGAAAAGAAGGCCCCCTCCATCACCACGCCCACATGGGCGTTCGCGGCATGGCTTTTGCGCGTGACGGGCTGGCCCAGCACGGTTATCTCGCCCGCGTCTGCGTGCACAAGGCCCAAAATGGCCTTGATGGTGGTGGTTTTGCCCGCGCCGTTTTCCCCAATAAAGCCCACGATAGAGCCCTGCGGCACGCGGAAGTTCACATCGCGCAGGCTGAAGCCTGAATAATGCTTTTCCAACCCGTGCACGGTGATGCTGTTTTCCATAGTTATTCTCCTTCTAAC
>OHUV01000298.1_pt1 | contig 41654 bp, 34 predicted proteins | sample 1579281 | NCBI WGS metagenome assembly OHUV01 (sample SAMEA3882515, study PRJEB24775) | human gut metagenome | biome: human-associated habitat; feature: intestine environment; material: feces | place: Netherlands | collected 2009/2010
CCGCCTTAACGGCTTGGGAAGCCGCTGTAATACCGATATACCAACCCTGCGAACGTTGCTATTATAGCAGGTCGGCACGGGTTTTGCAACCGCAATTTCTGTCGAAGCGCATGATTTCTCTCCTGTGGGCATAGGGATAGAAAAAACGCAGGGAGGGGTCTTATAATGAGGAAGATACGGCGCACGATCTGTCTGCTGACGGCGATGCTGTGCGCGCTGGGGCTGTACCCGGTGCGGGCGGATGCGGTGGAGCTGCCCATCACCAGCCGGGCGGCGCTGCTGATGGAGCGTTCCACGGGGCAGGTACTGTTCGCGCAGAACGAGCACGAGCAGCTGGAGCCCGCCAGCGTCACCAAGATCATGACGCTGCTGCTGACCATGGAGGCCATCGACAGCGGCACTATCGGCTACGACGACGTGGTGACGGTCAGTGCTGCGGCCGCCGGGATGGGCGGCAGTCAGGTCTATCTGGCGGAGGGCGAACAGATCACGGTGGAGGAGCTGCTGAAATCGGTGTGCGTGGCCTCCGGCAACGACGCGGCGGTGGCGCTGGCGGAGAAGGTCGCCGGCGTACACGAGCTGTTCGTGGAGCAGATGAACCGTCGGGCCTCTGAGCTGGGCATGGCGGACACCCATTTTGTCAACTGCACCGGCCTAACGGCGGAGGGACACGTCACCAGCGCCCACGATATCGCCCTTATGAGCCGGGAGCTGCTGCTGCACCATCCGGACATACGGCGCTTCACCACTATCTGGATGGACACCATCCGGGACGGCGCTTTTCAGCTGGCCAACACCAATAAGCTCATCCGCTTCTATGATGGCGCCACCGGTCTCAAGACCGGCTACACCGCCTCGGCGGGGTACTGCATCAGCGCCACGGCGGAGCGGGACGGCATGGAGCTGATCGCCGTCATCATGAAAGCGCCGGACAAGGACACCCGCGCCAAGGACGCCAAGGCGCTGCTGAACTACGGCTTTTCCACCTACACGCTGGCGGACGCCCTGCCGCCGGAGCCGCTGACGCCGGTGGCGGTAGCCATGGGCGCGTCGGACGCCGTACAGCCGGTACCGGAGGCAGAGAACACCGCCGTGCTGGTGGAAAAGGCCAAGGCCGGCGGCCTGACCCGCACCGTTACGCTGGAGCCGCAGGTCGCCGCTCCGGTGGAGGCCGGGCAGCGGTTGGGTGAGCTGTCCGTGCTGGACGGCGACACGGTGCTGCTGACCGTGCCGCTGGTGGCGGAGGAGGCCGTGGCGCGGCGCAGCTGGGGGCAGGTATTCACCCAGCTTCTGCGCATGGCGGTTTTCGCGGCGTAGGCGGCCTTTTTCCCCTTGTAATTTGGATATAATCGTTGTAAGATGGAAAACACCGAAAAAGACGTCTTTTACCAAGGAGGAATCATCCTATGATCCGTGTGGACCTCAATAGCTGCAACAGCTTTATCCCGCTGCCCTACGAGGCGGCGCTGGCGCCCCGCCTGCGCATCGCCCACGACCATCTGCAAAAGGGTGACGGCGCCGGCAGCGACTTTACCGGCTGGGTGCGCCTGCCGGAGAACTACGACAAGGAGGAGTTTGCCCGCATCAAGGCCGCGGCAGCGCGCATCAAGGCGGACTCTCAGGCGCTGGTGGTCATCGGCATCGGCGGCTCCTATCTGGGCGCCCGGGGCGTGATCGAGTGCCTGCGCTCCCCCAACTACAATCTGAAAAAGAAGGACACCCCCAACATCTACTTCGTGGGCAACGGCCTGTCCTCCGACTACATGAGCGAGATCGTGGAGCTGCTGGACGGCGTGGACTTCTCCGTCAATGTCATCTCCAAATCCGGCACCACCACAGAGCCGGCGGTGGCGTTCCGCTTCTTCCGCGAGCTGCTGGAGAAGAAGTACGGCCCGGAGGAGGCCGCCAAGCGCATCTACGCCACCACCGACCGGCACAGAGGCGCGCTGAAGTCTCTGGCGGACGCCAAGGGCTATGAGACGTTTGTGGTGCCCGACGACGTGGGCGGCCGGTACAGCGTGCTGACCGCCGTGGGGCTGCTGCCCATCGCCGTGGCGGGCATCGACATCGACGCCCTGATGAACGGCGCCCGCGAGATGATGGACACCTGCACGGCGGCGGACATGAGCGCTAATCCCGCATGGCAGTACGCCGCCGCCCGGTACGAGCTGTACCGCTGCGGCAAGAAGATCGAGATCCTGGCGGCCTATGAGCCCTGCTTCCGGTTTATGGCCGAGTGGTGGAAGCAGCTGTACGGCGAGTCCGAGGGCAAGGAGGGCAAGGGTCTGTTCCCCGCCAGCGTGGAGTTCACCGCCGACCTGCACTCCATGGGGCAGTATATCCAGCAGGGCGAGCGCCATCTCTTTGAGACGGTGGTGCGTTTCGGCCCGTCGCAGCACGAGAACCCCGTCCCCTACGACGAGACGGACGGCGACGGCCTGAACTTCCTGGCGGGCAAGAGCATGGACTTCATCCGCGAGCAGGCCATGGACGGCACGCTGCTGGCCCATGTGGAGGGCGGCGTCCCCAACATCACCCTGTACACCGGTGGGCTGGACGAGAGTGTGATGGGACAGCTCATCTACTTCTTCGAGTACGCCTGCGGTCTCAGCGGCTACCTGCTGGATGTGAACCCCTTCGACCAGCCGGGCGTGGAGGCCTATAAGAAGAATATGTTCGCACTGCTGGGCAAGCCCGGCTACGAGGAGCTGCGCGGAACGCTGCTGGCCAAGCTGGGACGGTAAGGCGTTTTGCCCAAAAAAAGAGCCTCTTTTTTTCGTTGCTATTTTTTACATGGTATGGTATTCTACAGACAGGAGTAGAACCAACTCCATCTATGACAAAGGAGTGATTTCTTATGGTTAGACTGATCATGGGCGCGAACGGTGCAGGTAAGACGAAGCAGCTTATCGAGCTGATCCACACCAGCGTGGATTCCGAGACCGGCAGCGTTGTTTGCATCGAACCCAGCCGCGACATGACCTACGACATCAGCTACAATGTGCGTCTGGTCAATGCCAGCGAGTACAATGTGGATTCTTTTGACTGCCTGCGCGGTTTCCTTTGCGGTCTGTATGCGGGCAATTACGATATCTCCCATGTGTTTGTGGACAACCTGTGCAAGATCGCCGGCAGCACCGACTGGCAGGCGGTGGAGAACTTCCTCCAGTGGCTGGATCGCTTCAGCGAGAAGAACGACGTGAAGTTCACCGTCACCGTCAGCGCTGACGAGGATGTGGCCACCGAGGGTATGCGCCAGTACATCTGAACAGAAGCATAAAAAAGAGACGCCTTACAGGGCGTCTCTTTTTTTATGCGCTTTATGTGTTTACTGCTGACGAAACCGCTCCTGTAAGGCGCGGAGCGTCACCTCGTAGGCCCGCTGCTCGTGGGGACAGTCCTGCGCCTGATAGGGCAGTCCCGCCCGGCGGCACAGCAGCTCCGTGAAGTAGGCGTTGACGTGGGGGTTCTTCATCAGCAGAGGGCCGATGAGATGGGTGCCGTAAAAGCTGCCCTCCCACGCGCCGTCCTCCGCCGTATCAGCGGCGTTGCCGGGGCCGTGCTCCATGTGGAACAGCGGATGGGCGACCTCCGTGGTCTGGCTGGCCTTGTTCACAAAGCCCACCGCCGTCTGCCCGGTGGCAGCGCCCACCGCCAGACAGTCGCCCTGTATGCGCGCCGTGTCGGACACGGTGGTGCGGAAGGGGAACAGTCCCAGTCCGGCGTGCGCCGCGCCGTCGGGCGAGGTGATGCTGCTGCCGAACAGCTCCATGGCGTTGCCGGTGGCCAGCACCACAACGCCGCGCGCCAGCGCCGCGCCTACGGCGTCTGTATAGCGGCGCAGATCCTCCAGCGCCACAAGCTGGGCGCTTTCGGTGCCGGCACCCATGTAGACAAAGTCCGCGTTGGAGAAGTCGATATCCTCATACAGCGTGCCGGTGCGGACGACGACCTCCGCCCCCTGCCGCTCCAGACTGCGCCGCAGTGCCGCCACGTTGGCGTACTCGCCGTACAGATTCATCAGATCGGGATAGAGATGCAAAAGCTGGATGCGCATATGCAGACCCTCCTTAAAGCGTATTGACCAGCGACAGGAACTTGCCCTTGTCGGAGAAACAGGTGATGGTATAGGCTTGGGTCACGCCATCCCGCACGGCGGCGTCCACGCCCTCGCTGATGCTCTCGTAGGCGCTGAGCTTCTCCGGCGGCACGTCGGTGTAGGAGAACCGGACGTACAGATCGTCGGCATATTTGCCCAGCAGATAAATGTGGGAGGTGTTCTCCGTGTTCAGCATACCGAAGTCGATGTCCCACAGCCAGCTGGTCTCGCTGGTGAAATACTTGCGGCTCACCGCGTCCACGATGATGATGACGGCGTGGGGCTCCTTCTGCTGCACCGTGTATCGCAGGGACTGGTCATAGGACACGGAGTTCTCGTGCTTGGAGGCCAGCAGCGTGCCGTGCATGGTCTGGTACTGCCAGTTGACGATGCGGCCGTTCTTCAGCACATAGCGGCTGATGCTGCGGGCGATATCCGCGCCGTCCACCCCCGCCAGCGCACACACGGTATAACAGGCCAGAATGTTATAGGCGTTGTAGATGCTCTTGAACGCCAGCTCGATGCGGTCCCTGCCGTTGATGGTGAGGAAGCCGGTATCCAGATCCGCGTCGGTGACGGTATAGGCCGTCTCCGGCCGGTGAAAATCGCATTTCGTGCAGTGGTACGCGCCGATGTGGTTGTAGTGGTAGTAGTCGTAGGCCATGGGCGCGTGGCACAGCGGGCAGTATTTCCCGTCGTTATAGATGCCGGTGCAGTGGTCGGTGGAAAAGCGCTGGCGATCCATGCCGAACCAGACCACCCGGTTCTGCCGTCCCCGGGCGAACAGCGCCACCAGCGGGTCGTCGGCGTTGAGGATCAGCGTGCAGTCCGGGCCGATGCTGGGCTCGATGGACTTGAACACCCACTGAGGGTGGCCGTTGCGGGTGAGCTGGTCGCGGTACAGGTTGGTGATGACGTAGTGGGTGGGCTGGAAATAGCGGAAGGTGTACTGGGCGTAGCGCTCATCGGACTCGATGACCACCGCGTCGCTCTTACACCGTCCTGTCAGGGTGCTGCTGCACAGCAGCATGGTGGTGACGCCCTCGATCTGGTTGGAGCCCTCCCGGTTGAACACCACCTTTTTTCCGGCGGCGGTGAGCACATGGGCGATCATCTCGGACGTGGAGGTCTTGCCGTTGCTGCCGGTAACGGCGATGATCTCCGGCGGAAGCTGCACCCGCTGCAAAATGTCGGGGCAGATCTTCAGCGCGATCTGTCCGGGCAGGCTGCTGCCCCGCCCCACAAAGGAACCGACAAAGCGTATGAGCTTGCAGACCAGAATGGCCAGAAATTTTCTCATGGAAACCCTCCTTATCGTGTTGCGCGGCAGCGTGCCGCCTTATCCTTGCAAAACTATCCGCGGCGGGACTGGAGCCAGATCATCAGCGCGCCGATATCCGCCGGGGATACGCCGGAGATGCGGCTGGCCTGCCCCAGATTCAGGGGGCGCACCGCGCTCAGCTTCTCCCGCGCCTCCAGACGCAGGCCCTGAATATCGCTGTAATCCATGTCGTCAGGCAGCTCGTGCTTTTCCAGCTGCTCAAACTCCTCCACCTGCCGCTGCTGGCGGCGGATGTAGCCCTCGTACTTGACGGTGATCTCCACCTGCTCCCGCACGGCCTTGTCCAGCGTCGGTGCGCCGGGGTCGAAGGGCCGCAGATCGTCGTAGGACACCTGCGGGCGGCGCAGCAGGTCGATGAGCCGCGCCCCGTCCGCCACAGGGGCGGTGCCCCGCTGCACCAGCAGGGCGTTGAGCGCGTCGCTGCCGGCCACGCCGGTGTGGGTCAGACGCTTGACCTCCTGCTCCACGGCGGCGTACTTCTCCTCCACCGCCCGCAGCCGCTCCGTGGACACCAGCCCGATGCGGTGTCCGATGGCGCACAGCCGCCGGTCGGCGTTGTCCTGCCGCAGCAGCAGCCGGTACTCCGAGCGAGAGGTCATCATGCGGTACGGCTCCTCGGTGCCCTTGGTCACCAGATCGTCGATGAGGGTGCCGATATAGCTCTCACTGCGTTTGAGGAGCAGGGGCGGCTCCCCCTTCAGCGCCAGCGCCGCGTTGACGCCCGCCACAAAGCCCTGCACCGCCGCCTCCTCGTAGCCGGAGGAGCCGTTGAACTGTCCCGCGCCGTACAGCCCGCCCACGGTCTTGACCTCCAGCGTGGGCTTCAGCGCCAGCGGATCGATGCAGTCGTACTCGATGGCGTAGGCGGGGCGCATCATCTCCGCGTGCTCCAGACCCGCCACGCTGTGGAGCATCCGCAGCTGCACCTCCTCCGGCATGGAGGAGGAGAAGCCCTGAATATACATCTCCTCCGTGTCCAGACCCATGGGCTCGATAAACAGCTGGTGGCGGGGCTTGTCCGCAAACCGGACGATCTTCGTCTCGATGGACGGGCAGTACCGGGGGCCGACGCCCTCGATGACGCCGGAGTAGATGGGGCTGCGATCCAGATTCTCCCGGATGATCCGGTGTGTCTCCGCGTTGGTGTACGTCAGGTAGCACACTGCCCGGTTCTCCGGCGTCTGCGCCGTGTCGAAGCTGAAGGGCAGCGGATCGTCGTCGCCCACCTGCACCTCCATCCGGGAAAAATCGATGCTCCGGCGGTTCACACGGGGCGGCGTGCCGGTCTTGAAGCGGCGCAGAGGTAAGCCCAGCGCCAGCAGACTGTCCGTCAGCGCGTTGGCGGCGTGCATCCCGTCGGGGCCGGAGGATTCGATACACTCCCCCACGATGGTGCGGCCCGTCAGGTATGTGCCGGTGCAGAGGATGACGGCGCCGACGCGGAACACCGCACCGGTGCGCAGCACCACGGCGCTGACGTGTCCGTCCTCGCAGCGAAGCTCCGTCACCTCCGCCTGCCGCAGCGTCAGATTCTCCTGCCGTTCCAGCGTGTGCTTCATCACCTGCTGGTACAGCCGCCGGTCTGCCTGCGCCCGCAGCGACCACACCGCCGGGCCTTTGGCGCGGTTGAGCATCCGGTACTGGATGCAGGCGCGGTCCGCCGCGCGGGCCATTTCGCCGCCCAGCGCGTCCAGCTCCCGGACAAGATGTCCCTTGCCGGTGCCGCCGATGGCGGGGTTGCAGGGCATATTGCCCACCGCGTCCAGATCGATGGTAAAGCAGACGGTGCGCATCCCCAGCCGCGCCGCCGCCAGTGCCGCCTCGATACCCGCGTGACCGGCTCCGATAACGGCGATATCAAATTCTCCCGCAAAAAACTCTTTCATAGTCAGTATATCCCCGTTTACACGTTCATACGAAGCCATTATATATGGTATGACCCGCAGGTGTCATTGTGCAATCTATCAAAAATTAACGAAAAGAAATTATACATTATGTATAAATTTGCGCTTGCAAAGTTGACAAAACCAGCATATACTGTAAGCGTAAACAAATGAAGAAAGGAGCGTGATAAGGGTATGATGAACAACTGGATCCTGGGCGATCTGGACGATATGATCTTCGGTGACTGCCAGCAGCAGGTCAGCGAGCGGTAAGCGTCCCACCCACAGAAGATGACCACCACGCCAGTGTGCGTGGCGTTTTGCTTTTTATGGGCATTTTTCGCCCTGTTTATACAATATTCTACCGCAAAAACGATCATCGCAAGGGGAGAGGGAGCGGCTCTGCGGAGCCGCCCCCTCTCCCCTTCGGCGCAGCAGCGATCTCCCGGAGGCGGGGCGCGGACGCCGATCCGCAAAAAGCGCCGCGCCCCATTGACCACGGCGAAAACCTCCTATATAATAGGTGGTCACAGAGGAAAATTTTCGCAAAGGAGCTTTCGCGTATGAACGAGATCTATGTGACCGGGCACCGCAATCCGGACACCGACTCCATCGTGGCCGCTATGTCCTACGCCGCGCTGAAAAACGCGCTGGGTGAGAAGGAATATGTGGCCGTCCATCTGGGTACCGTCAGCGATGAGACCAACCGGATGCTGGAGCGGTTCCATTTCAATCCCCCCCGCTTTATCCAGAACGTCCGCACGCAGGTGAAGGATCTGGATTTCGACCGTCCGCCGTGTCTGGACGCCTCCGTCACCATGGACCGGGCGTGGAAGCTCATGCGGGAGCAGAAGATCTCCGCCATCCCCGTTGTCAATGAGGACGGCTCCCTGTACGGTATGCTGTCCGCCGGCGACATCGCCACCTTCAGCCTGAACACCGTGGGTGAGCCCCGTGTGGAGGCTATTCCCCTGTTCAACCTGTTGAGCGTCATTGAGGGGCGGATCATGGGCGACGGCGGCGACCTGGTGGACAGTGTCAGCGGCTCCGTGTCCATCGCCCTGCCCCAGGACTGCGAGAACCTGCTGTTCGACGGCCCCGACAGCATTGTGCTGTGCGGCAGCCAGCCGGGCATGATCCAGCGCGCACTGGATAAGCAGGTGGCCTGCCTGATCCTGTGCCAGACCGATGTGGAGCCGACTTGGCTGGAAAACGCCGGCAAGACCTGCGTCATCTCCACGCCGCTGGACGCCAGCCGCGTACACCGCCTGATTTATCAGGCCACGCCCATCGCCCGGCCCTGCGCCACGGAGGGGCTGATTTCCTTCCATCTGGACGACTACATCGACGACGTGCGGGAGGTCGTGCTGAAAAGCCGCTACCGCTGCTACCCCGTGCTGGACGAAAATGAGAAGGTCGTTGGCACGTTGTCCCGCTACCACCTGCTGAAGCCCCGGCGCAAGCGGGTGGTGCTGGTGGATCACAACGAGCTGTCCCAGACCGTGCCCGGCATCGACCAGGCGGAGATCCTGGGCATCATCGACCATCACCGTCTGGCGGACATCCAGACCCGGCAGCCCATCACCGTCCGCAACGAACCGGTGGGCAGCACCAACACCATCATCACCTCCATGTATCAGGAGCACGGCGTCACGCCGTCGCCCCACATGGCAGGTCTGATGGCGGCCGCCATCCTGTCCGACACTGTTATGTTCAAGTCGCCCACCTGCACCAAGCGGGATATCGCCATGGCGGAGCGGCTGGCCCGCATCGCCAAGGTGTCCCTCAGCGATCTGGGGCGGGAGCTGTTCAGCGGCAGCAATGACAGCCGCTCCGCCGAGGAGCTGCTGCGCAGCGACTTCAAGGAGTTCCATATCTCCGAGCAGGTGCTGGGCGTGGGACAGGTCACCTGCATCGACTCCCAGAAGCTGATGGAGCGCAAGGACGAGCTGCTGGATGCCATGCGCGCCGCGCAGAAGGCCAACAGCTACGACATGGTGATCCTGATGCTCACGGACGTATTGCAGGAGGGCTCCCAGCTCCTGTACATCGGCAGCGACGACACCATCCGCAACGCCTTCGCCGTGGAGCCCAAGGACAACATGGTGTTCCTCCCCGGCGTCATGTCCCGCAAGAAGCAGGTCATCCCCATGCTGACCACCCTATGGGGCTAAGAAACCGCCTTGCCTTGCATTTTGAAAGCAAAAAAACATCCGTCCGTACGGACGGATGTTTTTTTGCTTTCGTAAACTCTTACTCGGCCTCAGCCAGCGCCTTGGCAGCGGCAATGGCCTTCTCCTGCGCCGCAGCGGGGCAGTCCTCGTAGCGGACGAAGTTGAAGGTGAACGTACCGCGGGACTGGGTCATGGAGCGCAGGTCGATGGCGTAGCTCATCATCTCCGCCATGGGGACCTCGGCCTCCAGCACCGTCTCGCCGTCGCCGGTGGGGTTCATGCCCATCACGCGGCCGCGGCGCTTGTTCAGATCGCCCATCACGTCGCCCACGAAGTTGTCGGGTACGGTGACCTTCAGCTCGCCGATGGGCTCCATCAGCACGGGCTTGGCCTCGGGCAGCGCGGCCTTGAACGCCAGGTTGGCGGCCAGCTTGAACGCGATTTCGGAGGAATCAACGGGATGGTAGGAGCCATCCACCAGCGTGGCCTTCAGGAACACCACGGGATAGCCGGCCAGCACACCGTGCAGGCAGCTCTCGCGCAGGCCCTTTTCCACGGCGGGGAAGTAGTTCTTCGGCACGGAGCCGCCGAACACGTTCTCCTCGAAGATCATTTCCTCCTGCTCGCTCTGGGGCTCGAAGATAATGTGAACGTCACCGAACTGACCGCTGCCGCCGGTCTGCTTCTTATAGCGGCCCTGCTTGCGGACGGTGCTGCGGATCTTCTCGCGGTAGGCAACACGGGGGGTATCCAACTCGGCATCCACGCCGAAGCGGGACTTCAGCTTGCTGCACAGCACGTCGATCTGGATATCGCCGGCGCCGGAGATCACGGTCTGGTGGGTCTCGGCGTTGTTGGTGACGGAGAAGGTGGGATCCTCCTCGTTCAGCTTGTTCAGGCCGGTACCCAGCTTCTCGATCTCCTGCTTGGTCTTGGGGGCGATGGCGCGCTCGTAGCAGGCGGGTGCGAAGGCCAGAGGTGCAAACTTCACATAGGTCTTGGGCTCGCACAGGGTATCGCCTGTCTTGACCTTGTCCATCTTGCCGATGGCGCCGATATCGCCGCAGCAGATCTCCTTGGTCTCCTCGGTCTTCTTGCCCTTCATGACATACAGACGGCCCAGCTTCTCGGTGTTGCCGGTGGTCATGTTGTACAGGGACATATCGCTGGTGACCTTGCCGCGAACGACCTTGATCATGGAGAACTTGCCGTACTGGTCGGAGATGGTCTTGAACACGAAGGCGGCGGTGGTGCCGTTGGGATCGTAGGCGACCTCGATGGCGTTGCCGTCGTCGTCCTCAGCGGCCACGGCGGGCATATCGGTGGCGACAGGCACCAGATCCACGATGGTCTGCATCAGCATCTCCACGCCCATGCCGGTGGCGGCGCTGCCGCACAGCACGGGGCAGACGCTGCCCTCGCGGACGCCCAGCTTCAGACCCTTGGCCATATCCTCGGCAGACAGCTCCATGGTCTCGAAGAACTTCTCCATCAGCTCCTCGTCGGCACCGGCGGCGGCCTCCATCAGCTCGGCGCGGAGCGCCTCCACCTCGTCGGCCATGTCGGCGGGGATGGCGCACTCGCCCTTGGCGTCGTATGCCTTGTTGTGCAGCAGGTCCACGATAACGGTGACGGCCTTGTTGCCGTCGGCCTTGGTGGCAACGATGGGGGCAATGGCGGTGCCGAACTTGTTCTTGATGGCGTCGATGCAGGCGGCGTAGTCGGCGTTGGCCTCCTCCACGCGGTTGATGAACATCATGCGGGGCTTCTTGCCCAGCATCTTCCAGGTGCGCTCCATACCAACGGACAGGCCGTCCTTGGCGTTGCCCACGATGACGGCGCACTCGGCGGCGCGAATGGCGCAGACAGCCTCGCCGGAGAAATCGAAGTTGCCGGGAGCGTCCATGACGTTGATCTTCTTGCCCTTATACATGACGGGAGCAAATGCCAGAGAGATAGAGATCTGGCGCTTGATCTCCTCGGCGTCGTAGTCGCAGGTGGTGTTGCCGTCGACGGTCTTGCCCAGACGGTCCACACCCTTGGTCATAAACAGCATCTGCTCAGCAAGAGAGGTCTTGCCGGAGCCGCCGTGGCCCAGCAGTGCAATATTGCGAATGTCATTAGCAGTCATAGTGGTGATGTACTCCCTTCGTTTTCTTGAAGTCCGCCGCCCACATGGCTGCGGACAGTAGCTCAACGTACCGATTATAGCTTATATTCCGGGGTCTGACAACCTCTATTTTATTGATTTGTATGAAAATTCCCGGCTGCCGCCGGTTTTTTCGTCAACTTATACAATTATTTTTCCGCTCTGCTGGGCAGGTCGACGAGGGCGGCGGTGCAGGACGAAAAAAGAGGAGCCTCGCGGCTCCCCTTTTGCGTTGTCACAGGACGTTTCCGTCCTCATCCACCAGCAGCTCCGCCGGCGGGCGGTGGCTGGAAAACCGCTGCACAGACAGGGTGCAGGCGTAGGCGCCGGCGTTGGACACCGCCACCAGATCGCCGATCTCCAGCGCCGGGCCGGTAAAGCCCTCCTGCAAAACATCCAGCGCGCAGCAGAGATTGCCCACCAGATGCACCGTCTCCGTGCGGGTGGGATCGCCCAGCGACGTGACGGTGCAGGCGTCCTCCCGGGTGAACAGCGGCTCCTGGGGTGCGATCACCGCATCCGGCCCCACCGCACGGCGCAGCATGGCGGCAATGGCGGGCTTCTGGAAGCCGTTGAGACAGTTCTCCACGATGACGTAGGTCACACCTCGGGAGGTCTTTTTGTCCACCACCGGCATAAAGTATGTGCCGGCCTGACAGGTCAGGAACCGGCCGGACTCGATGAGCAGGCGGGCTCCCAGCGTGCGGCGGTTCTCCTCCGCGATACGCTGGGCGCACTGCCGCAGCGCGGCGTAGTCCAGCGGCTGCTGGGAGACCTCGTTGTAGGCGATGCCCACGCCGCCGCCGAAGTTGATATACTCCACGGTGCAGCCCAGCACCTCCTGCACCCGCAGCGCCAGCGCGAAGCAGTTCTCATAGTACCGGGTCAGCACGGCGGCGTCCAGATTCTGGGAGCGCAGATGGACGTGGATGCCGCAGACCGTAACGGGCAGCCCCTCCAGCGCCGTGCGCAGCTGGGGCAGATCCTCCTCGCAGATACCGAACTTGCCGGAGGTGCCGGGGCCGCCATCCATGTTGAAGCAGGGGTCGATCCGCACGCCGATAGGCCGCGCCTCCCCCTTCTCCGCGGCGATGCGGCCGATGCGCACCGCCTCACCGATGGAGTCGGCGATCAGGTGGCCGTGATCCCACGCCTCCCGCAGGGCGCTGTCGGACTTGCCGGCGGCAGAAAAGTAGATGTCGGCGGCGGCCATGCCGCACTCCTCCGCCAGCAGCACCTCCCGGGCGGAGGCGGCATCCGCGCCGATGCCCAGCGCCGCCAGCGCCCGCATTACCGGCGGGAACGGGTTGGCCTTCACGGAAAACAGAAAGTCAAAGCCGGGGAACGTGTCGCGCAGCAGCCCAGCCTGCCGCGCCAGTACATCGCGGGAGTAGATAAAGCAGGGGGCGTTTTCCCGCGCCAGACGCAGAATATGCTCGTTCATGGAAGATGCTCCTTTCGATGTGTCGTGATACGCCCAGTGTAGCATATCCGCCCCGCCGCCGTCAAAACATTCCTTGCGCACCAACAAAAATTGTGCTACAATACCGGCTGTATCTGCGGGCGTGGTGGAATTGGTAGACTCGATGGATTTAGGTTCCATTGCCGTAAGGCGTGCGGGTTCGAGTCCCGCCGCCCGCACCAAATAAGCCCGATGGTTTTGATACGAGACCATCGGGCTTTTTTTAGTATGGAAATTAGTGCAAGGATGTGATACAATCAATTCAGCAAAGGAAAATTGTCAGGCCTGTAAATTTAGGAGGTACAGCATGGAAAGAGAATACCCCCAGAAAATGTTTTGGCTATTTGTTCTAACGAATTTCCTATTTCACTTTTTCTACTTATCTGTTCCGGGGATCATCCTCTGCATCGTTGGGATTTGGATAAAGACCTGTCTTTACATTGGATGTGCGGTTCTTGGCCTGGATCTGATCCTTTCGATTGTTGAACAGTCACGCATCCGAAATGCTGCCGTGTCTCATAGCGAAAACCCTGATTTCAACGAACTGATGGACGCATTTTGCAGCCCTGACGGGCTACAGGCAGTCGGGAAAGTACTGGATGAAAAGATCAAATCCACCCCTGATGATGAATCTGAAAAAGGAAAAGACCAATAAGGTATCTTTTGATTCTTCTCTCGTCTCATTATGGTTTCACCTTTCACCGCTATGGTTTCGTTTTTGAGTGAAACCATTCGAAACCAAATGAAACCGTATCATTTTTATCAACTGTTGCCAGAAATACCCGAAACGGAGGTATCCCCCATGAAACGTATCGCATCCATTCAGGATATCTCCTGTTTGGGACGCTGCTCCCTGACCGTGGCGCTGCCGGTGATCTCTGCGCTGGGCGTGGAGTGCGCCATCGTACCCACTGCCGTCCTCAGCGCCCACACCGCCTTCCCCGGCTTCGTCAGCCGCGACCTGTCCGACCAGCTGACGGCTATCGCCGCCCACTGGCGCTCCCAGCACGTCCACTTTGACGCGCTGTACACCGGCTATATCGCCTCTGCTGAACAGGTGCGGCAGGTGCTGGATTTCTTTGACGCCGTAAGATCCCCTGACACCATGATCTTCGTGGACCCCGCCATGGCCGATCACGGAAAGCTCTACACCGGCTTCGGGCCGGACTTCCCCTCCGTCATGGCGCAGGTGGTGGCGCAGGCCGATGTGGCCATCCCCAACCTGACGGAGGCGTGTCTCCTCACCGGTACGCCCTACCGGGAGGAGATGGACGAGCCCTTCGTCCGGGAGCTGCTGCAGGGCGTGGCGGCGCTGGGTGCAAAGCGCGTGGTGCTCACCGGCGTGTCCTTCACGCCGGACAAGCTGGGCGCCATGGGCTACGACAGCTGCACCGACACATACTTCACCTGCCTTGACCGGCGGCAGCGCGGCTCCTTCCACGGCACCGGCGACATCTTCGCCGCCACGGTGGTGGGCGGCATGATGCGGGGTCTTTCGCTGGAGGAGGCCGCCTCGCTGGCGGTGCGCTTCACGCTGGCCTGCATCGACGTCACCGCCCGCGACCCGCAGGCGGACTGGTACGGTGTGGAGTTTGAAAAGGCGCTGCCCCTGCTGTGCGACACAGCGCGGACATTCCCGGAAAACTGACATTGTATTGGAAAACCGATATTGTAAAGGAGGCACCCGCGCCGTTGGCGCGGGTGCCTCCTTTTGTTTTTGTATCATTTTCTACGGGGATAGGGTTTCTTCTCATCGGTCAGCCCCGCCAGATAGTCCATACTGGTATCCAGCGCCAAGGCCACGCGGCGGCACTGCTCAAAGCTGAGATACCGCTCGCCCCGCTCGATTTTAGAATAGGCGCTTTGGTCGATGCCGGTCAACATCTGCATTTTGATCTGGGTATATCCCCGCTCTTTCCGGAGTTCCCGCAATCTGCTCATAACAATCACCGCATTTATTATGGCAAATTGTCCTATTGCAATTAGGGTAATATTGTCCTATAATTTTTGCAAGGGGGTGATGGTATGACAGATGCTGAGCTTTACCGTGAAATGTACCTGACAATGGCTCGTGCCGCTGAACGAGCCATCCGCCTGTTGGTGGAGGCGCAGCAGGCGTGCGAGGCGCTCTATATGGAGTGTGCAGATCACCAAACATCGCATGGCTAACCGAAAGGAGGCACCCGCGCCGTTGGCGCGGGTGCCTCCTTTTATCCTTTATTTCGTTTCGCCGTCCTGCGGCTCATCCTGTGCGGAGGGCTTCTCCTCTGCGGAGGGGCTCTCCGGCTGCTTTTCCTCCGACTGGTCGAAGTCCGGCATGGGGATCGGCTCGGACACGATGTTGATGTGCTTGGCGGGGGCCTCGATGGTCTCCGGCACGCTGGGACGGAACAGCTTCTGCTCCCCGTCGCGGGAGGCACCGTAGTTGTCCACCGTCTCCGGGTCGCGGCCCTCGATGATGGCCATCATCTCCTGTCCGGTGATGGTCTCCTTCTGCAGCAGGTACGCGGCGATCTTGTCCAGCAGCTCCCGGTTGTCCCGCAGGATCTGCTTGGCCTCCTCGTGGCACTGGCGGATGATCTTGATGGTCTCCCGATCCGCCGCGGCGTAGGTCTCCTGCGCGCAGGTCATGGAGTAGCTGCCGTCCAGATACTGGCTCTGGATGGTACCCAGTGCCATCATATCGAATTCGTCGCACATACCGAAGCGCGCCACCAGATTCCGCGCCATCTCCGTGGCGCGTTCAATGTCGTTGGCGGCGCCGGAGGTCATGGTATCGCACACGATCTCCTCGCTGGAGCGGCCGGCCAGCAGCGTGCGGATCTCCGCCAGAATGTCCTCCTTGGACATGAGGAATTTCTCCTCCTCCGGCAGATGCAGCGTGTAGCCCAGCGCGCCCTGCGTATGGGGTACAATGGTGATCTTGCTCACCGGCTGGGCATTCTTCTGCTTGGCCGCCACCAGCGCATGGCCCACCTCGTGGTAGGCGATGATGCGCTTTTCCTCCTCGGTGATGACGGTGCCCTTCTTTTCGGCGCCGGCGATGACCAGCTCGAAGGACACCAGCAGATCCTCCTGATTCACGGCCTTGCGGCCCTTGCGGACGGCGCGCAGCGCCGCCTCGTTTACCAGATTGGCCAGATCCGCGCCGACACAGCCGGCAGTGGCCTGGGCGATCTTGTTCAGATCCACGTCCTCGGACAGGCGGATGTTGCGGGTATGCACCTGCAAGGTGGCAAGACGCCCCGCCAGATTGGGACGATCCACGGTGATGCGCCGGTCGAAGCGGCCGGGACGCAGCAGCGCCTTGTCCAGCACCTCCGGGCGGTTGGTAGCGCCCAGCACGATAATGCCCTTGCCGGGGTCGAAGCCGTCCAGCTCCGCCAGCAGCTGGTTCAGCGTCTGCTCACGCTCGTCGTTGCCGCCGCCGAATTTGCCGCCGTCACGGGATTTACCGATGGTGTCGATCTCGTCGATGAAGATGATGCACGGGGCTACCTTGGCGGCCTCCTTGAACAGGTCGCGGACACGGCTGGCGCCCACGCCCACGAACATCTCCACGAAGTCAGAGCCGGAGATGGAGAAGAACGGCACGCCCGCCTCGCCTGCCACGGCCTTGGCCAACAGGGTCTTGCCGGTACCGGGAGAGCCCACCAGCAGCGCGCCCTTGGGCAGCTTGGCGCCGATGGCGGTGTACTTTCCGGGGTTGTGGAGGAAATCGATGATCTCCTCCAGCGACTCCTTGGCCTCGTCCTGTCCGGCCACATCCTTGAAGGTGACGCCGGTGGACTTCTCCATGTAGACCTTGGCGTTGGCCTTGCCCACGCTGCCGATGCCGCCGAAGCCTCCGCCGCCGCCGTTTTTCGCCAGTATACGGAACACCAGCATAAGCAGGCCCACCATGATGATGGTCGGCAGGATGTATTGCACCATGAACACCAGCACCGGGTTCATCTGCGACTCGTAGTAGCCGGTATAGGACACCTTATGTGCCTTCAGAAGGGGCAGCAGATCGGTGTCGTTGAGGTAGGCGGTGTACAGCGTCAGCTTGGAATCCTTGGACTGGGTATAGGATTTGGGCGGCGTCTTGCTGTTCTCGTCCTTCTCCTCGGTGTAGGTGTAGCCCTCCACCGGCGTGATGTAAATGGCGTCGTCCTTGAACAGCACCTCGTCCACCTTGCCGGCCTCGATGAGGGACACCATCTCGCTGTATTTGATCTCGTGGCTGGTGGCCTTATTGGTGGCGTTGCTGTTGTAGGCGGTGAAATAGTTGAACGCCACCGTCAGCACCAGCGCCCATGCCACCAGCGTCAGGATGCCCCGCAGGTTGCTGCGGCCCTTGTCGTTTTTGTTGTTTTTGTCGTGATTGGCCATGTGTATCCTCCGTAAAAACCACCGGGTGGTATACTTTTGCATTATGGCACAGTATACCACACTCCACCCTCCGTCACAAGCGGCACGCTGTCGGATTTTCTGTAAATTTTCTATGAATGCTCCTTTCTATCGTGGAGATAGTGTGGTATACTGGACAGGATACAAAGAAAACGAGGTCATACCCATGAGAGATATGAAGGATACTGAGCGCCGCCCCCTGCCCGATGCGGAGGCTGACGGCATCATCGAGGGGCGCAACGCCGTGATCGAGGCCCTGCGCGTCGGCACCGCCATCGACAAGATCTACCTCGCCAAGGGCGAGACGGACAAGACGCTGGGACACATCGCCTCCAAGGCCCGGGACGCGGGCATCGTGGTGGTGGAGGCCGACCGCCGCAAGCTGGACGGTATGTCCCGCACCCACGCCCATCAGGGCGTTATCGCGCTGGCCGCTGTCCGGGAATACGCCACGGTGGAGAGCATTCTGGCCGCCGCCGCGGAGAAAGGCGAGCCGCCTCTGCTGGTGGTGTGCGACGAGATCTCCGACCCCCACAATCTGGGCGCCATCCTCCGCACCGCCGAGTGCGCCGGCGCCCACGGCGTCATCATCCCCAAGCGCCGCTCCGCCGGTCTGACCGCCGTGGTGGCCAAGACCTCCGCCGGTGCGGTGAGCTATATCCCCGTGGCGCGGGTGGCCAACATCCCCTCCCTGCTGAAGGAGCTGAAAAAGCAGGGCGTCTGGGTGTTCGGCACCGCCGCCGACGGCACCACCGACCTTTACGGCGCGGACCTGAAGGGCCCCGCCGCCATCATCATCGGCTCCGAGGGCAGCGGCATGACCCGCCTTGTCTCCGAGAGCTGTGATTTTCTGGTAAGCATTCCCATGAAGGGCCGCATCTCCTCCCTGAACGCCTCCGCCGCCGCAGCCATCCTGCTGTACGAGGCGGTGCGCCAGCGGGGATGACCGGTGCTTCCCGTTTGATCTTTCGATCTGAGGTACTATGAGCAGGCGCGACCAACGACCCACCTATACGCCGCCCGTCCCGGACGACGAGCTTTCCTTGGAGGCCATCCTTGCCGAATACGGCAGGGGTGGGCGTCAGCCTGCCCCGCCTGCCCCGGACACCGCGCCTGCGGCGGAGTCTGTGTCTGCTGCCCCGTCCGTTCCGGAGCCTGTACCTGACCCGAAACCCGCGCCCGCGCCTGCGACGGAACCGGAGCCGGAACCTGTCCCCGAGCCAGAACCTGCGTCTGAGCCGGAGTCTGTACCTGAACCGGAGGATACGCCTCTTTCCGACGTGCCGGATCGCGTCAGCCTGAAGGACGTGATGAACCAGACGGTGGAGTCCGTGCTGGAGGAATCGGAGGACGGCGTTCTCGATGAGCCTGTCCCGCTGGGTCAGCGGCTGGCCGCACTGCTGCACCGCTTTACGGCGCGCGGCGATGACCGCCGGCGCGGCCTTTCACAGGAGACGGAGCAGCTTTTTGACGAGCCGGAGGACGAGCCGGAGCCGGAGGAACCGGAGGAGCCGGAACCCCGCATGGACGACGCCCTGCGGGAGGAAAAGCGCCGGTGCAACCGGCTGCGCCGCGGGCTGGTGCTGGGTGCGTTCCCCGCACTGCTGCTGGTGGTGGCCGCCGTTTTGCAGGAGCTGGAGGTATTGCCCCCCGCGTGGCTGGACGCCGCGCTGCTGCGCTGCGCCGTGCTGGGCGGCGGGCTGCTGCTGACGGCGCTGCTGTGTCTGCCGGTGTGGCAGACGGCTTACCGGATGCTGCGGGACGGCCGTGTGGGCTGCGAGCTGTGCGCCGGTGTGACGGTGCTGGCGGATCTTTTGTGCTGCGTCAGCGGCATCGTCACCGGCAGCACCCTGTCCACGCCCTACGCCGCCGCTGGCGCTCTTCTGATCCTGAGCTGTCAGCTGGGTCTTTACCTGACGGCGGAGACCCGCCGCATCGCCTTCCATCTGGCGGATGTCAACGGCGTACCGCCCTATGTGGTGTCTGTGCTGCCCGCCGGTGTCTGCAAGCAGCGGGGCGTGCTGGAGGGCTTTTACCGTACGACCATGCGCCCCGACCCCGCCCGTCAGTGGCAGAACTATGTGCTGCCGCTGCTGTTGAGCGTCGCGGTGGTGCTGTCCGGCGTGGTGTGCTTCACCGCCCGGCCCATGGAGGAATTCCCCTGGGTGCTGGCCGTCCTTACCGGCGCCGGCGTCCAGCTATCCCTGCCCCTGACAGGGACGCTGCCCCTGTACTACCTGTCCCGCCGGCTGGAGCGCAGCGGCGCGGCCGCCGCCGGGTACGCCGGTGCAAGAGCCGTGGCCCGCGCCGGGCGCATCGTCCTCACCGACGACGATCTGTTTCCCGCCGGTACTGTGACCCTCAACGGGTACAAGGTCTACGGTGAGGAGCGCGTGCGCGCCGTGTCCTACGCCGCCGCCGTATCCAAGGCCGCCGGCAGCAGCCTTGCGCCGCTGCTGGATCGGCAGCTCACGGTGGAGGGCGGCTACCCCATGCGGGTGGACGAGCTGCGCTACTGCGAGGAGGGCGGCGTGGAGGCTGCCATCCGCGGCGAGACGGTACTGATGGGCAGCGCCTATTTCATGAAAAAACGCCGGGTGGCGCTGCCGCGGGATCTGAAGCTCCAGACCGGCCTCTTTCTGGCGGTGGACGGCGTGCTGACAGCGGTGTTCGCCGTGAAGTACCAGCCCTCCCGCAACGCGGAGTGGGCGCTGCGGGCTATGCGCCGCAGCCGTATCACGCCGGTACTGGCCGTCCGCAGCAGCAATGTGACCCCCGGCCTTATCAAGCGGAAGTTCGGCGTGGACGCCAAGGTGGTCTATCCCGATGTGTCCACCCGGCTGGCGCTGGCACAGCTGGCGTCGCAGCAGGGTGACGCACCCAACGTCATCGTCTGCCGCGAGGGGCTTCTCCCGCTGGCAGAGTCGGTAGTGGGAAGCCGCCGCATGGTGCGGGCTGTCCGCACCGCCACCGTCCTCAGCTATATCGGCTCCCTGTGCGGCATCCTGCTGGCCTACTACCTGACCTCCGTGGGCGATTTCACGGTGCTGACGCCGGTAGCCATGGTGCTGTTCCTGCTGCTGTGGCTGCTGCCCACCCTGCTCATCGCCGGACTTGTCCGCCACTTCTGATCTTATGAAAAAGGAACGGAGAGCGCTGCTCTCCGTTCCTTTTTTGTCTCTATGCGGTTTTCTCTTTTTTTACGCCTCCGCCGGTGCAGGCTCCGGCAGCTTCTCCGGCCAGCCGGGCCAGCTCTGGCGGATAAAGTCCGCCACCTCGCCCCGCTCCGTACCCAGCACGGCGGCCAGCTCGCCATACAGCTGATCCTCGGCGCGCTTGAGATAGCGCTCGTCCATCTGGCTGACCTTTTTGCCGTGGCGCACCGCCCACGCCCGCTTGCGGCACACATTGTGGATCATGGCGGCCAGCTCGCCGCACTCGCAGCGCATCACCACCTGATGGTAGAAATCCCGGGCAGCCCGGACGCCCGCCTGCTCCGGCTTGCAGGGCGGCAGCATGGGAATAGACGCGATCAGCGCCAGCGCCGCCTCTCTCGTAATAACGGGGCGCATCAAAATGCCGGTGTCCACCGGCGTCAGCACCGTGCCGCTGCGGTACAGCGGCGTCAGATGATAGTAGAGCCGGCCGCCGTCATCATAGGCCATCCCGGACGGGCCGACACGCTCCACCCGGCAGACGCCCTCGCCGCCATACACCACCAGGTCACCTGCTGCAAACATTTTTTCACACTCCTTACACAAACACACAAAGCATGGAAACGCCGCACGTCCGCTTTTCCCCAGCCGTGCGGCTCTTTACTCACTACGAGAATTATACCACACTATGTCAAAAAATGTAAGGGCGATTTTTAAGAAATTTTGCCGGAAACGCTGGTTATCCGGAAAAAACGTGGTACAATGTGGAAAAACACTGAAAGGATCCTTTTCCCATGAAAAAGCCCGATATCCATCCCTCCGTTTTTGTGGCGCCCGGCGCTGTCGTCCGGGGCGACGTACAGCTGGCCGCCGGCAGCAGCGTGTTCTATAACGCGGTGCTGCGGGGCGACCGCGCCGCCATCTCCATCGGCGAGGGCACCAACATCCAGGACAACTGCGTGGTCCATGTGGAGTACGGCCTGCCGGTGACGGTGGGTAAGAATGTCACCGTGGGACACGGCGCCATCCTCCACGGCTGCACCATCGGCGACGAGACCCTCATCGGCATGGGCGCCATCGTCCTCAACGGCGCAAAAATCGGCAAGAACTGTCTCATCGGCGCCGGCGCGCTGGTGACCCAGAACACCGTCATCCCAGACGGCAGCATGGTCATCGGCTCTCCCGCCAAGGTAAAGCGCCCGCTGACGGAGGAGGAGATGGCCTCTGTCCGTCAGTCCGCCGCCGACTACCGGCAGGAGGCGCAGGAGTGCAAGGCGTTGGAGGAAGCGCTGTAAGCAAAAAAGAAAGCCGCAGGCCATCTGCGGCTTTCTTTTTTTGTTTATTTCTGCGCGGCAGCCTTCTCCCGATCCGCTTGGATCAGCAGCTTCAGCGCTTCCACGCCCACCTGCACGGCGGCGGTAGTGTCCTCACTCATGTCCTGATCCAACCCGGCCTTCTCCCGCTCCTGATTCCACACCACATGGAAGCAGGAACCGCAGCGGCATTGCAGGGCGTCCGCCACCACGAACAGTGCGGCAGACTCCATCTCGCTGGCCTTAACGTGCAGGCGCTTCCACGCCTCCCACTTGTTCAGCAGCTCGTAGGATACCGGCATCCTGGCAGGGCTGTGCTGGCCGTAGAACGCATCCTTGCACTGGACGACGCCCACCTGTGTCCGCTTGCCCAGCGTCTTGGCCGCCTGTACCAGTGCGGTGGTCACCTCGAAGTCCGCCACGGCGGGGTACTCGATGGGCGCGTACTCCCGGCTGGTATGCTCAAAGCGGATGGCGCCGGTGGCCACCACCACGTCGCCGCTGCGGACATCCAGATCGATGCCGCCGCAGGTGCCTACGCGGAGGAACGTGTCCGCGCCGATGTTGTGCAGCTCCTCCATGGCGATGGAGGCGGAAGGCCCGCCGATGCCGGTGGAACAGACGGACACCTTCTCCCCCAGCAGCGTGCCGGTGTAGACGGTGTACTCCCGGTTCTGCGCCACGAAATGGGCGTCGTCAAACAGCGCGGCGATCTTCTCGCAGCGGCCCGGGTCGCCGGGCAGGATCACATAGCGGCCTACGTCGCCCTCCTCGCAGTGGATATGGTATTGTTTTTCCAGATTTTGCATGATTTGACCTCCTGTCAGCTATACGGTCGGTCATATCCGCCGCATACATTACGTTTCGTAATCGTTTTTGCGTATCTTTGAATGAGTATTGTACCATACGCAGGTGCAAAAGGCAACGTTTCTGCGGCAAAAGCCAAAAAATGCACATTCCGCCAGTATTCCTCACGGCTATGAACGCCGCCGCAGACGGATACTAACTGCGGCGCAACGCGCACAACGAGCAAGGGAGGTTTTTGCATCATGAGACGATTTTCCGCGATCCTCGCGGTGCTGGCACTGGCATTGGTGCTGACGGCCTGCGGCAAGGACGATGACCGGAACAACGGCGGCAGTCCCAGCCGTCCCGATACCAACCAGAGCCAGAACGCCCCGCAGGATAACGGCAGCGGCGGCAGCTGGCAGAACGGCACCGACACGCCCACCCAGCCCGGCGCCGGAGAAAACCGGCAGAATGGGGAGGATACGCTGCCCGGCACGCAGACGGAGGGCCGCATGGGACGCCGTACCCTGCGGCGCGGCGCAGACAGCACCGCCACCTTCCGGCAGATGCTGGAAAACGGCTATGTCCACGACAGCGACGGCTTTCTCAACGACGGGGAAAACACCAGCTGGTAGCGGACACATACGCCGCTATGGGGCGCAGGGAGACAGTTTTTCCCTGCGCCCACTTGCATTTTCGAAAAAAAAGGATATGATATGAGAGAAAGATTATGTGCCGCCGCAGGCGGCAGAGAAAAGAAGGTTTTACTATGACAAAGATCGATATCGTATCCGGCTTTCTGGGCGCAGGCAAGACCACGCTCATCAAGAAGCTGCTGGCGGAGGCCTTTCAGGGCGAGAAGCTGGTGCTCATCGAAAATGAATTCGGCGAGATCAGCATCGACGGCGGCTTTCTGAAGGAGTCCGGCGTCCAGATCAGCGAGATGTCCTCCGGCTGCATCTGCTGCTCGCTGGTGGGCGACTTCAACAAGGCGCTGAAGGACGTGCATCAGCAGTTCGCCCCCGATCGCATCCTCATCGAGCCCTCCGGCGTGGGCAAGCTCAGCGACGTGATCGTGGCGGTGGAGAACACCGTCAAGGACGTGCCGGATATGAAGCTCAACAGCTTCGTCACCGTGGCCGACGCCACCAAGGTGAAGGTCTACATGAAGAACTTCGGTGAGTTCTACAACAACCAGATCGAATCCGCCGGCACCATCATCCTCTCCCGCACCCAGAAGCTGAATCAGGAGAAGCTGGAGGCTGCCGTGGCCCTGCTGCGGGAGAAAAATCCCAACGCCGCCATCCTCACCACGCCGTGGGACGAGCTGGACGGCAAGACCATCCTCAGCGCCATCGAGAAGGTGTCGCTGGCCGATGAGCTGCTGGCGCGGATGCAGGCCGAGCACGCGGCGGACGAGGCGGAGCATCACCATCATCACCATGACCATGATGAGGATGACCACGACCACGGCTGCCACCATGACCACGAGGAGCATGACCACTGCCATCATGACCATGACGAGGACGAGCATTGCCACGATCACGACCATGACCATGACGAGCATTGCCACGATCACGAGCATGAGCATCATCACCACGACGGTGAGGAGTGCGACGATCCCCATTGCAGCTGCCACCATCACCACCATCACGCTGACGAGGTGTTCACCAGCTGGGGCGTGGAGACGGTGAAGGTATTCACCGAAAGCGAGCTGGAGACCATCCTCACCGCGCTGGACAGCGGCGACTACGGCGCGATCCTCCGCGCCAAGGGCATCGTCCACAGCGAGGACGGCAAGTGGCTGCACTTCGACTTCGTGCCGGAGGAGCATCAGATCCGCTTCGGCGCCGCCGACTACACCGGCCGCCTGTGCGTCATCGGCTCCCAGCTGAAGGAGGACAAGCTGGCCGCGCTGTTCGGCCTGTAAGACGCGAGGTACACCGTATGGATATTCCTGTTTACCTCATCGCCGGTTTTCTGGACGCCGGCAAGACCAGCTTCATCAATGGCATTTTGCAGGACGGCTTCGCCGCCGAGGATCGGACGCTGCTGCTGTGCTGCGAGGAGGGCGAAACGGCCTACGACCCCAAGGTGCTGGGCAACGTGTTCACCTACACCATCGACGAGCCGGAGCAGATGACGCCGGAGCTTTTCAAGAAGCTGGAAAAGCAGTATCGCCCCAAGCAGGTCATCATCGAGTTCAACGGCATGTGGCAGATCGAGCCGCTGTACCGGGAGGGGCTGCCCGCCAACTGGATCCTGTATCAGATCATGTGTCTGGTGGACGCCAACACCTTTGAGCCGTATGTGCGGAACATGGGGCAGCTGATGATGGAGAAGATCTCCAACGCCGACCTGCTGATCTTCAACCGCTGCAACGAGCAGCTCCGGGCCCAGCTGCGCAGCCGCAACCTGCGGATGGTGAACCGCCGCGCCGATATCTATCTGGAGAACACCGACGGCACCAGCGAGGAGTATGTGACGCCGGAGATGTCCCCCTTCGACCTGTCCGGCGGCAAGCTGGACGTGCCGGACGACGACTACGGCATCTGGTATGTGGACATGATGGACAACCCCGACCGCTACGAGGGGGTGGAGGTGTCCTTCAAGGCCATCATGTGCCACTCCAAGAAGTTCAAGGGCGTTCACTGTCCCGGCCGCTTCGCCATGGTCTGCTGCGACAAGGATATGCAGTTCCTGGCGCTGGTCTGCCGGGGCGAGGGGCTGGAGCGCTTCAAGGACAAGGAGTGGGTGGAGATCCACGCCACCGTGAAGAAGGAGAGCTGCGACGCCTATCAGGGCGAGGGCCCCGTGCTGTATGTCAGCAGCGTGACCGCCGCCGCCAAGCCCGCCAACGAGGTGGTGTCCTTCTGAGGACACATCGGCAATAACATAAAAAAGATGACGTTCCGCACAGGCGGAGCGTCATCTTTTTACGTTTGCAGCGTGATGCGGCGGGCATCGGTGTCCCGCAGGGCGATCACGGTGTCCAGCACCTGATAGGCGACAATCCCGCCAAAGGGTGCGGTGTGCAGCGCGGTGACCCGCTGCCCGGGGAGAAAGCCCAGATCCTCCATGCGGCGGGCTTTCCGGGACGGAAAGTCCAGAGCGGCCACGCGGCCGCTCTCACCGGGTAACAGCTGCGCCAGTGTTTGCGTCATGCGGCACGGCCTCCTCATAAGGTGTCCATACCAGCCTATGCCGCCGGTCACTTCAGGGTGATGCTGTTTTGCAGGACGGTGGCGCTGTATAAAAGCAGCACATCCGCGTCGTCGGGAAAGTCCACGACGCGCCCCAGCCGGTCGGACGCCAGATACCGGATATCCACGGCGTACACCGTGCGGTAGCTCTCCGCCAGCAGCGGGATGATGCTGCTGCCGAAGGAGTCCCGGAACACCACCAGCGTCCTGTCCGACAGGGCGTTGGGGTTGTCGATACGCAGCAGGGAGCGGCTGCCGGACAGGAACAGGTCATAGGGCGCGTCCTGCGCGGCGGTGAAATCGTACACGCCGCCGTCGGTGTCCGTCTCGTAGTTATGGACGGTGCAGCCCTCCAGCACAGGGGAGGTCAGATAGGACAGGGTGTCCGGCTCCAGCGGCTCCTCGGTCTTTCCCCAGTAGCTGCCGTGAAACGCCCCCTCCAGCGCGCACAGCGTCTCGTCCCGCGTGCCGGACACCGGCGCGCCCATGGCGGTCAGCAAGGCGTCCGCCGTGGGATGCAGCTGCTCCTGCCGCCAGTGGGGGTCAGTGCGGTAGTAGTCCGCCAGCGTCAGACCGGCGGCGATATCCACCGGCGCCAAAAAGTCCAGCGCGCCGCACAGGTAGTCCGCCGTCTCCGCCGCGCCGGCGGGGGTGTAGCCCTCCGGCGGCACGGTGAACTGCGCCTTGTCCGGCACCACCGCCAGATAGACGGTGCGCCCGGCGAAGTACAGGTCGTGCAGATGCTGGAAGCGATAGGCGGCGCGATCCAGCGAATCCGTATCAAACGCCGCGTCCGTCTTGGCGGCGTAGCCGTTGTAGACGTACACCACGTCGTCCGGCGCGGGCGGCTCCGGCGCAGGCGCAGGCGCGGGGATACGGGATATCCCCAGTACCAGCGCCGCCGCCATCAGCAGGAACGCGCCCCGCTGCACCATCCTCCGCGTCACAGAATGGCCTCGTCGTAGGTGGCGCTGACGCCGTAGATGCCGTTCAGGTGGGTCATGAAGGTGTCCACCAGCTCATCCGCACCGAAGACGGTGACCACATACTCGCCCACCTCGGCCACGACCAGCTTGTCGGGGAAGCCGCACATCCACTGACGCTGCATGATGTTGTCACGCAGCTGCTGTGCCAGCTCAGCGGTGTCGCCGGTGGCGTGGTAGGCAGCGGCGGTGAAGGTGTTGGCGTTCATCATGTGGACAAGGGACGCGGCCTCGTCCACCGCGGCGGTCTCCGGCAGACCCAGCTCGCTGTCCACCAGCGCACGATCCTTCAGGTCAAAGACGCCGGGAGCGTCCTCGCGGGTGTTGGCCTCGGAGAAATCACCGCCGACGACGGCAAACTTCTCGTCCTCACCGTAGGTGTTCCATACCGTCTCCAGTATGTTCAGGGCGCTGGTGGGCTTTGCGGGCTTGTCTCCGTCGCCGGCGTTATTCTTGTCGCCGCAGGCGGCCAGACTCAGCACCAGCAGGGCTGCCAGCACAAGGGATACGATCTTTTTCATGGAAATGTCCTCCAAAATTTGAATGTCCCGCGCAGGGAAAAGAAGCGCGGCTGAGGATAAGACGCAGCCGCGCTCCGTTTTGTTCCCGCAGAGGGCAAAATATCGGGAAAATTTTCAGGGTGGAAATATTCGGTGGTCAAGATGAGCTGGCGGAAAAGATCCGGCGTCCGTTATAGCCAGCTGTGATCGAACCCATAGGGCAGCAGCTCCTTTAGGGTGAATTTCCGGCTCTCGCCGTTCTTATTCAGGCAGATCACCGTCAGGTCGGGGGCAAACTCCATCATCACCTGACGGCACGAGCCGCAGGGGACGCAGTAGTCGTCGCTGCGCCCGGCGATGGCGATGGCGGCAAAGTCACGGTGTCCCTCGCTGACGGCCTTGAAGATGGCGGTGCGCTCGGCGCAGATGGTGTCGCCGTAGGCGGCGTTTTCGATGTTGCAGCCGGTGAACACCGTGCCGTCCTTACAGAGCAGGGCGGCGCCCACAGGGAAGTGGGAGTAGGGGACGTAGGCCATGTCCAGCATGGCAATGGCTTTTTGGCAAAGCACCTGTTCGGTCATGGGTAGCTCCTCCTTAGTATGTTTGATTTTGGGAAAACGATTCAGCTCAGCTCCGCCTGTCCGGTGTAGAGCTGGTAGTACTTGCCGTGCTGCGCCAGCAGCTCGGCGTGGTCGCCGCGCTCGATGATGCGGCCCTGCTCCAGCACCAGAATAGCGCGGCTGTTGCGGACGGTGGACAGGCGGTGGGCGATGACGAACACCGTGCGTCCCTCCATGAGGGAGTCCATGCCCCGCTCGATCAGCGTCTCGGTGCGGGTGTCGATGGAGCTGGTGGCCTCGTCCAGGATCAGCACCGGCGGGTCGGACACGGCGGCGCGGGCAATAGCCAGCAGCTGCCGCTCGCCCTGACTAAGGCTGCCGCCGTCGCCAGTGATGACGGTGTCGTAGCCCTGGGGCAGGTGGCGGATGAAGGCGTCGGCGTTGGCCAGCTTAGCCGCAGCGCGCACCTCCTCGTCCGTAGCGTCCAGCTTGCCGTAGCGGATATTGTCCGCCACGGTGCCGGTGAACAGGTGGGTGTCCTGCAATACGATGCCCAGCGAGCGGCGGAGGGAATCCTTGGCGATGTCCTTCACGTCGATGCCGTCATAGGTAATGGTACCCTGCTGCACATCGTAAAAGCGGTTGATGAGGTTGGTGATGGTGGTCTTGCCCGCGCCGGTGGAGCCGACGAAGGCGATCTTCTGGCCGGGCTTGGCGAACAGGGACACGTCGTTCAGCACGGTCTTTTCCCCGTCGTAGGAGAAGCTCACGTGGTCGAACCGCACGTCGCCCCGCAGCTCCACCAGTGTGCCGTCCGGCTTTTTCCACGCCCAGTGACCGGTGCGCTCTGCCGTCTCCGTCAGGGTGTCGCCGTTTTTCTCCACCCGGACGATGACAGTCTTGCCCTCGTCCGTCTCCGGCTGCTCCTCCATGACGGCGAAGATGCGCTCGGCGCCGGCGGCAGCCGCCAGCAGCGTGTTGATCTGTTGGCTGATCTGACCCACGGGCTGGCTGACCTGCTTGACATACAGCAGGTACGCGCCCAGCGAGCCTACGTCGAACACGCCGCCGATGGCCAGCAGGCCGCCGACGCAGCAGGTGACGGCGTAGTTGATCTTGCTGAGGTTGCCCATGGCGGGCATCATCATACCGGCGTAGGCCTGCGCCGCGGTGGCCGCGTCCCGGTAGCCGTTGTTAAGGCCGGTGAAGCGCGAGATGGCCTCGTCCTCGTGGTTGAAGACCTTGATGACCTTCTGCCCCTCGATCATCTCCTCGATATAGCCGTTCATAGCGCCCAGCGCCGCCTGCTGCCGCTGGAAGCTGGTGCGGCTGCGGCCGCCGACGGTCTTGACCACCACGGCCATCAGCCCCAGAAACAGGAAGGTGATCAGCGTCAGCCACGGGTTCAGCACGATCATCATCACCACGGTGCCCACAAAGGTCAGCACGTTGGAGATGATGCTGGCGAAGCTGCTGTTCAGCATCTCCGAGACGGTGTCGATATCGTTGGTAAAGCGGCTCATCAGGTCGCCGGACTGGTGCCGGTCATAGTAACGGATGGGCAGCTCCTGCAGCCGGTCGAACAGATCCTGCCGCAGCGCCGCCACCGTGTTCTGTGCCACATGGACCATGATGCGGGCATAGGCGTAGGAGCACAGGGAGCTGAGGGCGAACAGGCCGCCCATCAGCAGCAGCATCCTGAAAAGTCCCGGAAAATCGCCGGGGATGATATAGTTGTTGAGCAGCGGCTTGAGCATATAGCTGGTGGCCACGCTGGCAACGGAGCTGACGATGAGGCATACCGCCACCAGCACCAGCGAGCCCTTGTACCGCCCCACATAGCGCATCAGCTTCTTGAAGGTACCCTTCATGTCCTTGGGCCGCTGGTAGCCGTGACCGCCGTGACCGTGTCTGCCGGGGCCCCGTCCGGATGCGGTGCGTTTCGTATCAGCCATCAATGCTCACCCCTTCCTGCTGGGATTCATAGACCTCGCGGTAGATCTCGCAGCTCTCCATGAGCTGGGCGTGGGTACCCTGCCCCACCACGCGGCCGTCGTCCAGCACCAGGATCATATCCGCGTCCATCACGGAGGTGATGCGCTGGGCGATGATGAGCTTGGTAGCGCCGGGCAGCGCCGTCTTCAGCGCGCCGCGGATCTTGGCATCCGTGGCGGTATCCACCGCGCTGGTGGAGTCGTCCAGGATCAGCACCTTGGGACGGCGCAGGATGGCGCGGGCGATGCACAGCCGCTGCTTCTGACCGCCGGACACATTGGTGCCGCCCTGCTCAATATAGGTATCGTAGCCGTCGGGCATCCGCTGGATAAACTCGTCGGCGCAGGCCATGCGGCAGGCCTCCTCGATCTCGGCGTCGGTGGCGTCCGCCCGGCCCCAGCGCAGGTTCTCCCGGATGGTGCCGGAGAACAGCGTGTTCTTTTGCAGCACCATGGCGCAGCCGCTTCGCAGTGCCTCCATGGTGTAGTCCTTTACGTTGCGGCCTCCCACATAGACGGCGCCCTCGTCCACCTCGTACAGCCGGGGGATCATGCTCACCAGCGTGGACTTGGCGCTGCCGGTGCCGCCCAGAATACCCACGGTCATACCACTTTCAATATGCAGATCGATGTCCGTCAGGTTCCAATCCTCCGCCGTGGTGTGGTACTTGAAGTACACATGGTCAAAGCGGATGTCGCCGTTTTCCACGGTCAGCGCCGGGTCTGCCTGCGCGTCGGTGATCTGAGGCTGCTCGTCCAGCACCTCCACGATACGCTTGCCGCAGGCGATGGCGCGGGTCAGGATCATCAGCACCATGGACACCATCATCAGAGCCATCAGGATCTCGCTGGCGTAGGTGAAGAACGCCAGCAGATCGCCGGACAGCAGGGTGCCTGCCGCCACCTGATGGCCGCCCAGCCACATAAGGGACACGATGGTGCCGCCCATGATCAGGATCATGATGGGCATGAACATCACCACGAAGCCGAAGGCCCGCTCCGCCGTGTCGCGGAGCTTATCGCTGCGGGTGCGGAATTTCTGCTCCTCCTCGTCCTCCCGGACGAAGGATTTCACCACGCGGACGGCGTTCAGGTTCTCCTGCACCACCAGATTCAGATCGTCGGTGGCGTTTTGCAGCGCCGTGAAGAACGGCCCCACATAGCGGATGACGATGACCACCGCCACCGCCAGCAGCGGCACGGCCACCAGAAACACCTGACTGAGGCTGAGGCTGATCTCCATGGTCTTGATCAACGCCGTCACCAGCATCACCGGTGCACGGACGCATATGCGCATCCCCATGAACAGCGTCATCTGCACCGACGCCACATCGTTGGTCAAACGGGTGATGAGGCTGGCGGTGGAGAAATGCTCGATGTTGGCGAAGGAAAACCGCTGCACCTGCTCATACTCCGCCTGCCGGATGTTGGCGCCGAAGCCCATGGCCGCCTTTGCCGCCATGACCGCCGCGCCTACGCCGCACGCCAGCGCCGCCATGGCCATCAGGAGCATCTTCAGCCCCGTCAGCAGGATATAGCTCCTGTCGCCGTTGGCGATGCCCACGTCCACGATGGCGCTCATGGCCTGGGGCAGCTCCAGCTCCAGAACCGCCTCCCCCACCGAGCACAATACGCCCAGCAGGATATACCACCGGTAGCCCCTTGTATACGGGGCGAGCTTTTTCAGCATACTTCGTCCTCCTCCGAGAGATTTTTTGCCACCCGCAGAAGAAGCGACGTCAGCAGCCGGATCTCCTCCGGCGAAAAGCCCTTTTCCAGTCGGTCGTTGACCTCATGCACGATAGCGGTGAACCTGTCATAAAACTGCTTCCCCTGCGCCGTCAGCGCCAGAATACGGCAGCGCCCGTCAGTGCGGCTGGCGGTGCGGGTGACCATGCCCTTCTCCTCCAGACGGTCCACGATGCCGTTGACCGTGCTGGGCTTCACCATCAGGTGCCGCTCCAACTGCTTCTGGTTGACCTCGCCCTCCGCCTCGTGGAGGTAGGTCAGCGTCCGGCACTGCATGGGCGATACGTCGTACTGCCGCAGCCGCCGGTCCATCAGTTTCTGCACCTGATGGTCGCAGTAGCCGAACAGCGGGCCGAAATGCTCCGGCCGTTCCGTGATACAGCGTTCCACAATGTGCCTCCTTTCGAATTGTTTCGCGTACTAATTATTGGTGTGCTAAATAATAGCACGGTGCTTTTCCAATGTCAAGAGCGTATTTGCGCGGAGCTTATGAACAATTTGTGAATCTTCTGACAAACCTGTTGACTTCTACGCAACCGCTGTGTATGATAGCCTTGCAAGATATGTAAGTGACATTGTTATTCTCTCTCCTTTACCAAAAAAGAAGACGCGCACCAAGCGGTGCGCGTCTTCTTTTTTCTGCCGCACCGCGGTATGCACCTGCCGTCCCGCCGGCGCATAGGATAGCCGGAAGCATCCCGTAAAAAAGGAGGAGACGGCCATGGAGCGGTACACAGCGGCACTGGCGGGCAATCCCAACGTGGGCAAGTCCACGGTATTTAATGCCCTGACGGGTATGCACCAGCACACCGGGAACTGGCCCGGCAAAACGGTGGAGGTGGCGGAGGGCGCTTACGTCTGGCGGGGAGCATCCTTCCGGCTCGTCGATCTGCCGGGGACATACTCCCTGCGGGCGGACTCGCCGGAGGAGGAGCTGGCACGGGACTTTATCTGCGGCGGCAACGCCGATGTGACGGTGGTGGTGGCGGACGCCACCTGCCTGCGGCGCAACCTCCATCTGGCGGTGCAGCTCCGCAGCCGCACGCCCCGGCTGGTACTGTGCCTGAATCTGATGGACGAGGCCCGGAAAAAAGGCGTCACCGTAGACACGGAGGCGTTGTCCCGCGCCCTTGCCGCGCCGGTGGTCACCACGGCAGCCCGCAGCGGCGAGGGGCTGGACGCACTGCGTACGGCGGTGCTGAATATGGCGCGCCGCCCTCCGCAGGACGACCCATGGCTGCCGCCGGAGGGCGACAGTGCCGCCGTGGCTCAGCGGGCGGCGGAGATCGCCGACGCCTGCCTCTCCTGCCGGCCGGAGGATGTCCACGCCCGCGACCGGCGGCTGGATCGGCTTCTCACCAGTCCCACCGTCGGCCTCCCGGTGATGCTGTTGCTGCTGGGGCTGGTGTTCTGGCTGACCATCTGGGGCGCCAACGCCCCCTCTGCCCTGCTGAGCCGGGGTTTTATGGCGCTGCAAGCGCCGCTGCGCAGCCTGCTCGCCGGTGCGCCGCCGTGGGTGCAGGGCGCGCTGGTGGACGGCGTGTACCGGACGGCGGCGTGGGTGGTGGCGGTAATGCTTCCGCCCATGGCCATCTTCTTCCCGCTGTTCACCCTGCTGGAGGACGCAGGCTACCTGCCCCGCGTGGCGTTCATGATGGACGGGTGCTTTCGCGCCGCCGGCGGCAGCGGACGGCAGAGCCTTACCATGTGCATGGGCTTTGGCTGCAACGCCTGCGGCGTCACCGGCTGCCGCATCATCGACAGCCCCCGGGAGCGGCTGGTGGCCATCCTCACCAACGCTTTTGTCCCCTGCAACGGCCGGTTTCCCACCCTCATCGCCCTCATCAGTCTGTTTTTTCTGGGCGGCACACTGGGGTTTGGCCGCTCCCTGCTGGCAACGGCGCTGTTTCTGGGGTGTATCCTCTTCGCCGTGGCCATGACGCTGCTGGCCTCCCGGCTGCTGACCGCCACAGTGCTGCGGGGCCAGCTTTCCGCCTTTTCCCTGGAGCTGCCGCCCTACCGGATGCCCCGTGTGGGGCAGGTGCTGGTGCGGTCACTGCTGGATCGGACGCTGTTCGTGCTGGGCCGTGCGGTGACGGTGGCCGCCCCCGCCGGACTGCTCATCTGGATCCTTGGCAGCATCTCCGTCCGCAACGGCAGCCTGCTGACGGTGCTGGCCGGTGCGCTGGATGGCCCCGGACGCCTTATGGGACTGGACGGCATGGTGCTGCTGGCGTTCCTGCTGGGCTTCCCCGCCAACGAGATCGTGCTGCCGGTGCTGCTGATGGGGTATCTCCAGACCGGGAGCCTTACAGACTACGGCAGTCTGGCGGAGCTGTCCGCCGTCCTCACCGCCAACGGCTGGACGGCGGAGACGGCGGTGTGTATGCTGGTGCTGTGCCTGCTGCACTTCCCCTGCGGCACCACCTGCCTCACCATCCTCCACGAGACGGGCAGCGCCCGGTGGACGGCGCTGGCGGCGGCGCTGCCCACCGCCATGGGCGCGGTGGTGTGTATGGTCATCCACGGCGTCTGGACGCTGCTGGGTTAGCAAATCGACAAAAAACTGTTGCCAAACGGCTGCATTTGTAGTAGAATACTCTGGTGAACTCGTCCTCCGCCGATAGCTGCGGGGCCGGTCTCGCGCAATGGATACCCACGAATCATGTCAGGCGGGGAACCGAGCAGCATTAAGAGGGATCATCCATGTGCCGCGGGGACGCCGGCTTCGCGGCTATGGGCGGAGGACGTTTCTATTTAATTTGACAGGTGGAAATAAGCTTATGAACGCAAAGCTCACATTTTACTTAGCTCTTGTAATCGCCGGGAGCGCATTGCTGGGCGTCGGGGAATTTTTCACCATAGCCGGGATGATCCTGACGGCGCTGGGACTTTTCCTGCTGCTCCTGGAAGCCATCAAGAAATAGCCGCAAAAACTGCGCCGGTTCAGAAACGACAGAAACGGAATTGCAAAGGCCGCATCGGGGTGTTTTCCTTACGGAGGACGCCCGATCGGTCACTCCTTTCTATATCAATGGAGTGATTTCCGGTTTCAGCCATGGCCGGGAACTCTTGCGATTACTGCGTTTCTTGCGTTTTGCTCATGGCTGATTTTTATTTGACAGGAGGTGCGCCCGTGTATCAGGCTCTGTACCGCAAATACCGTCCCAAGACCTTTTCCGAGGTGGTGGGACAGTCTCATATCACCGATACGCTCCAGCGGCAGGTGGCGGAGGGCCGCGTGGGACACGCCTACCTTTTCACCGGCACCCGCGGCACCGGCAAGACTACCTGCGCCCGTATCCTCGCCAAGGCGGTCAACTGCGAGCATCCTGTGGACGGCGCGCCCTGCTGCCAGTGCGACAGCTGCCGGGGCATCGACGCCGGTACGCTGCTGGATGTGACGGAGCTGGACGCCGCCTCCAACGGCAGCGTCAATGACGCCCGCACCCTGCGGGAGGAGGCGGTCTATCCCCCCTCCGTGCTGAAAAAGCGGGTGTACATCATCGACGAGGTGCATATGCTCTCCCGGGACGCCTTCAACGCCCTGCTGAAGATCATGGAGGAACCTCCGGAGCATCTGCTGTTCATCCTGGCTACCACCGAGCTGCAAAAAGTTCCCGCTACCATTCTCTCCCGGTGCCAGCGGTTCTCCTTCAAGCGCATTTTGCCCCGGGACATGGAGCAGCAGCTTCTGAAGATCGCGGAGGCGGAGCAGATCGACCTGACGGCGGACGGCGCAGAGATCCTGGCCCGCATGGCCAACGGCGCGCTCCGTGACGCCTTGAGCCTGCTGGATCAGTGCCGCGCCGTAGAGGGCGGCATTGATAGCCGCGCCGTGCTGGACACGCTGGGTCTGGCCGGCGGCACCCAGACGCTGCAAATGATGCGCTGCCTCGTGGCGCGGAACGCCGCCGATGCGCTGGCGCTGTTCGACAAGCTGTACCGCGGCGGCAAGGATGTGGCCGCTCTGCTGGGTGAGCTGAGCGATCTGGCCCGCGACATGACGGTGCTGAAGGCCGCGCCAGAGGGCGGCGCCGCCCTGCTGTCCGGCATCTACGACCGCAAGACCCTGACCGATCTGGGCCGCGATTTGCCCATGAGCCGGTTTTTGTATATGGCGGATACGCTGCAAGGCTGCTGCGCCTCGCTGGCGGACAGCATCCGCCCCCGCACGGCGGCAGAGTTGTGCTTGCTGAAGCTGTGCGACGAGAGTCTGTCCGGTGACCTGACCGCCTTTGACCAGCGGCTGGCACGGTTGGAGCAGGCGGTACAGCAGGGCGGCCTGCCCCCGCAGCGCCCCGCCCCCAAGCAGGAAGCAGCGCCGGTGCGCGCCAAGTCCCAGCCCCGCTATGAAGCCCCGCCCCTGCCGGAGGAGCCGCCTCTGCCGGAGGAGGCCATTCGCGATTTCGGTCTGCCGGAGGAGATGCCGGTGCAACCCGCACCGCAGGCCGCGCCCCGCTCCGTACCCAAAGCCGCGCCGGTTTCTCAGAGCGCCCCCGCCTCCGTCAGCGGCGACACCACCGTGTGGACGCGGCTGATAGAGAAATATAAGGCGCCGCTGCCCGTAAACGCACGGGCGATGCTGAGCATGGCCTCCGGCGTGGTGGACGGCGACTGTCTGACCGTGCTGTGCCGGGATGACTTTACCCTGAAGCAGCTGGACAAACCGGAGGTTCTCGCTGTGCTGCGGGACGTCACCGAGCAGGAGCTGGGACGGGACATCCGGGTGGTGCTGGAACGGGGACAAGCCCCGGCCTCCGGCAAGCGCGCCGCGCCCCGTACCGCACCGACGCCCACGCCGCGTCCGACGCCGCAGGAGACGCCCAAGCCCTCCGCCGCGGACACGCCGCCTTGGGAGAGTCCCTCCCCTCCGGCGGCATCCAGCAGGGACAAGCTGGATGAGCTGCTGGAGAACGGCAAGCAGTTGGATGGCTTTCAGATCAAATAAAACAAATGATATAAAGGAGAACTTACCATGGCAAAGGGATACAGCGCCCGCAAGGGCTTTTCCGGCGGTGCCGGCATGATGCAGCAGCAGGCTCAGATGCAGCAGAAGCTGATGAAGATGCAGCAGGAGATGAACAAGGCCCAGGAGGAGGTGGAGAACAGCTCCTTTACCGCCTCCGTCGGCGGCGGCGCTGTGACCGCCGTGGTCACCGGCAAGAAGGAGCTGACCGCCCTGACCATCAAGCCCGATGTGGTAGACCCCGAGGACGTGGAGATGCTGCAGGATCTGGTGATCTCCGCCGTCAATGAGGCTCTCCGTCAGGCGGAGGACGCCATGAACACCTCCATGAGCGCCCTGACCGGCGGTCTGAACATCCCCGGCTTTGGCCTGTGAGAACCTGACAGCAAGGAAGCCCCGAAGCAGTGCTTCGGGGCTTCCTTTTTATGTGTCAAAGTAGGTCACCAGCAGGTCCGTCACCATGCCGTAGCTGCGGACGCCGTTGGCATCGCCGTTCCCCTTGAGGAACGCGTCGTATACGCTCTCCGATGCCTGCGACACCGCACCTTGGAACTGCGCCCAGTAGGCGCTGTCCGTCCGCAGGTCGCACCGCACCTCCTCCGGCAGGGTATCCCGGATGGTGAGGCAGCGCTCCGGGTCGATGCTGTACAGGGAGTTGGACAGGCGGACATAGCCCTCCAGCCACCCGGCGTAGCGGTAGGCGGGGTCTTTGCATCGCGTGGCCGCCAGAATGCCGAGGAAGCTGCACTCCTGCTCGGATACGATGCCCCGCTGGTGGGCCATCTCATGGCACACCGTGGCGGGCAGATAGGCCACCGGGCTGTCCATATTCACATTGGCCTCGCCGGTGAAGGGGAAGTAAAACCCGGTGAACCGCAGAAAACTGAGCGCACGGGAGCAGCCGAAGGGCTTTACGCGCCCCGTCTCCATCCGGAGGAAGGAAAATTCCTCATATATGCCGTCGTAGGCGTCCCCGGCGGCGGCCAGAATGGCCTTCCGGTCTGCGGCGCAGACGCCGTCCGCGTTCCGGGGCACCTCCCCGGCGGCAGCGGACAGCTCCTCCGCAAAGTACAGCGTCACACGCTCCAGCGCCTCCGCCGACACGGGCTGGGCGGTGACGCCGCTCTTCTCCTGAAAACCGTCGGTATTGTAGGCTGTCCCCCACAGCAGACAGAAGCCTGCGTAGACCGTCAGGGCGATGCACCCGGCGGTCAGCGCGAAGTCCGCCAGCACCGCTCCGCGGCGCGGGCCTGTCGCCAGCCGCCGCACCGTACAGGCCACCCAGATCACCGCCGCCCAGATGCCCGTCAGCAGCAGCACCTCCCCCACCGAGCCGTCGAAAAAGTCGCACAGCCGGGAGATACGGCGCATCACCGGGAAGATCACAGCGCCGCACAGCCAATTCATGGCGGCGCGGCTGGTGCGCACCGTCAGGTAGACGGCGAAAAACAGCGCCAGCGCCGTCAGCCACCGAAGCAGCGGACGGCGCCGGGTCAGGTACGCCCTCACAGCGGCAGGGGGCGGCCCGTGAAGCTCATGACACAGCGCGCCTGCACAATGACCTTACCCGCCTCGTCGGTGACCTCACCGGAGCAGAACACCATCTTGCCGCCCATCCTGTCCACCTTCCCCACGGCGGTGAGGGTGCTGCCGGCGGCAGCGGCGGCCAGATAGTCGATGCTGGTGTTCACCGTCACCACCATCTCCTGCCGCAGTGTCATGATGGCCATGCCCATGGCCACGTCGCACAGGGAAAACAGGATGCCGCCGTGGGCGCCGCCCCAGCGGTTCAGACTGTCCTCGCACATGGGCAGCACCACGGTGGCGCAGCCGTCGGACAGGTCGGCGGTGTACATATGGTTATGCGTCAGAAACGGCTCCTTATTGTTGCTGAAATCCAGCAGGGTCTTTTTAAGCGCCTCAGTCATGGTGCTCCTCCAACGTGGTATCCTGCGGCGTTTTCTCCTGCCCCGTCGCTTGGGCGCGCTCCACATAGGCATACGCCTCCGTGGGCATATCGCGGCGGCGCAGCCGCCGATCCAGCAGGTACTTGACCAGCTCCTGCACGCAGGCGAAGATGGGTACGCCCAGGAACATACCCAGCACGCCGCCGAAGCCGCCGCCCACCAGAATAGCCACGATGACCCAGAAGCTGGAGATACCAGTGGCGTCGCCCAGGATCTTCGGCCCCAGGATGTTGCCGTCGAACTGCTGGAGCACCACGATGAAGATCACGAAGATCAGGCACTGCTTGGGGCTGACCAGCAGAATGAGGAAGGCGGACGGGATCGCACCCAGAAACGGGCCGAAAAACGGGATGACGTTGGTCACGCCCACCACCACGCTGACCAGCGGGGTGTAGGGCAGCTTCAGGATGGAGCCGCCGATAAAGCACAGCGCGCCGATGATAAGGGAGTCCAGCAGCTTGCCCCGGACGAAGCCAGAGAAGATGCTGTCCACCTGCCGGGTGCCGTGGACGACGGCGTTGGCCTTCTTCTCGTCGAACAGGGCGTAGACCGCCTTGCAGCAGCGGGCCAGACTCTTTTCCTTCATGGTCATCAGGTAGATGGACACGATGATGCCCACGATCAGATCCAGCGCGAAGCTGACCACGCTCCATATACCGTTCCAGATGCCGCCGGTCAGCGTACCCAGCGCCGCCTGCGCCCACGGCAGGATGTGATCCTTCAACAGCGTTACGCCGTCGCTGTAATACTTGGTCACGAAGTCCGCCACCCAGACGGCGATCTCGTTCTCGCTGTCCAGCAGGCCGTCCGCCCAGTTGTACACCTTATAGTAATATCCCTCTGCATTGTTGATGAGCATGGTCACGCTGTCCACCAGCTGGGGGATCAGCACGCTCATCAGCAGATATACCAGCAGGATGGCCACGGCCTCCGCCAGCAGGATGCTGACGAAGCGCAGGATGCCGGCGGCGTTTTTCAGGTGCTTTTGAGGGAACAGCTTCTGCCACCCGCGGCGGAGCGTCCGCTCGATCCAGTTCATCACCGGCGTCAGCAGATAGGCGATGACGCAGCCGTACAGCACCGGCGCCAGCACGGAGAACAGCTTACTCACAAAGCGCTGGAGCGTACCGCCCATGTAGAATGTGTCGTAGAACACCAGCACGGCGCAGACGGTGAGAAACGCCGTCAGCCCCCATTTCATATATTGTGTACGCCGCTTCATCCGCATCACTCCTTTTGCCTACTATCATAGCCGAGAGCCGCCGGTTTTGCAAGATATTTTCTGTCTCCCTGCACCGCCCGCCGTCCAGTCGCCGGGGCGCGTCTGCCTGTTGCAATTTTTCGCACTGTATGGCATAATGACCGTGAACCGCTGTCCAGCCGGGACAGCGCACGCACCTCGCATGGTATGCCATGCGCATCTGTTGCCACGCAAGAGGAGGAATGCCATGAAGAAGCTCCTGTTCATTGTCAATCCCCGGGCCGGGCGCACCAAATCCAGCGCCCCTCTGTTCGACGCGGTAGCGGCCTTTTCCCGTGCCGGTTATCTGGTGCGGGTCTTTGTGACGGAGGCCGGCGGCGACGCCTGCCGCGCAGCGGCGGAGTGGGGGCCGGAATACGATGTGGTGGCCTGCGCCGGCGGAGACGGTACGCTGAATGAGACGATCTCCGGTCTGATGACGCTGGAGCAGCGCCCCCTTCTGGGGTATCTGCCCAACGGCAGCACCAACGATTTTGCCGCCAGTCTGCACCTGTCCTCCGACCCGCGTCTGGCGGCGCTGGATATCGCCGGCGGCCAGCCCCACCCGCTGGACATCGGGCGGCACAACGACCGCTATTTCGCCTATGTAGCGTCCTTCGGTGCCTTCACCCGCTCGTCCTACTCCGCATCGCAGGCGGCGAAAAACGCACTGGGACACTTCGCGTATATCCTGGAGGGGCTTGGCGATCTGGACTCCCTGCGGCCCTACAACTGCTGCATCGAGGCGGACGGCGAGGTTTTCGAGGGGGATTTCATCTTCGGGGCCGTGTGCAACTGCACCTCCATGGGCGGACTGGTAAAGCTGGATCCCAACCGCGTCAAGATGGACGACGGGCAGTTCGAGCTGCTGCTGCTGCGGATGCCCAAGACGGCGCTGGATCTGCAAAACCTGATCACCGCCATGACCCGGATGCAGTACGACTACCCCGGTGTTGTTTTCCGCCATGTGCGCCACGTCACCCTGACCACCAAGAGCCATATCCCGTGGTCGCTGGACGGCGAATACGCCCCCAGTGCGGAGCGAGTGGACATTGACAGCCTGCCGGGCGCCATATCGCTTCTGCATTGAGTTGCATTTCCCGACAACAGGAAAAGGACGCCGGAGCATTGCTCCGGCGTCCTTTTATATTCCTTGCGTTTAGAAGAAGTATTCCTTGATCTGGCCGTACAGGACGAGGATCATGATGAGCGGGGTGATGTACTTGATGCAGACCTTGAAGAAGCCGTAGCCGCCCATGGCGTGGCCGGACGCCTCGCACTCCTCCTTGACCACATCGGGGCCGACCTCCCAGCCGAACATCAGGGACATCAGCAGGGCGCCCAAGGGCATCATGACGCCCTCAGACAGCATATCCCAGAAGTCCAGCCAGCAGTCGTTCCATGTACGGATCGATTCCGCCGGCAGGTTCAGCAGCTTCCACGGGGTAAAGCTGGCGTCGCCCAGACGGTCGGCGCACACCAGGATGCAGCCAACGCCCACGCAGGCCGCGGCGATAAGGGTGTACTTCTTGCGCATATCGCCCTTGCCCTCGTTGCGGGCCTTATCCACGAAGTGGGCCACGATGACCTCCAACAGAGAGATGGAGGAGGACACGGCGGCGAACACCACCAGCAGATAGAACAGGATGCCGAAGATGGGGCCGAAGCCGCCCATACGGCTGAACACGTTCTGCATGGTGACGAACAGCAGCTTGGGGCCGCCCAGATTAC
>OHUV01000330.1_pt1 | contig 39203 bp, 38 predicted proteins | sample 1579281 | NCBI WGS metagenome assembly OHUV01 (sample SAMEA3882515, study PRJEB24775) | human gut metagenome | biome: human-associated habitat; feature: intestine environment; material: feces | place: Netherlands | collected 2009/2010
CTTGCATGTGTTAAGCACGCCGCCAGCGTTCGTCCTGAGCCAGGATCAAACTCTCAATAAAATGGTATCAACACAGACCTAAGTCTGAGCTAATCTTTATCGAGCTATTTGTCATAGCTTAAAACTTTTTATCCTTACGATTCAGACGTAATTGACTTAACCGTCCTCCTCGCAAGCCACTGTACATATTGCACAGTTTTTCATCTGGTGCTTGTCAAAGTTTCGTTGTTTAATTTACAAGGTGCACGCTCCATTCGCGGAACAGGTGTTATCTTAGCACCTACCCGCCCTTTTGTCAACACCTTTTTTCACTTTTTTCAAATTATTTTTCAGAGCCAGATAGAGACAAATCCATCCATTGATGTTATAATAGGAAAACCGTTTCATTTTGGAGGTATTTCCCTTGGATTTCCAACATATTGAGGCAACTTTCGGGAAGCTGGAGTACCGTTCGCTCTCGTTTTCGAAAGGTCTTAATATTATAGAAGCGCCGAATGAGTCCGGCAAGTCGACGCTTCTCGCGTTTCTTCGCGTGATGCTCTACGGCTTTCCGCCGCGGGAGCGCGGCGCGCTGGCGGACAAGAACCGCTACGCCCCATGGTCACTATCGCCGATGCGCGGCACGCTGGCTCTCACATGTCAAAAGGGCGACATTACGTTGCAGCGCGACACCGCGCGCGCGAATAGTCCCATGGGCCGCTTTTCCGCCGTCTACACCGGCAGCGGCGAAACGGTCGACGGCCTGACCGCCGCCGACTGCGGCGAAACGCTGCTCGGTGTCCCGTGCGAGGTCTACGAGCGCAGCGCGTTCATCCGCCAGAGCAGTCTGACGGTCGACGCGAGCACCGAACTCGAGCGCCGCATCGCCGCGCTCATCACCACGGGCGAGGAGGGCCAGTCGTTCAGCGAAGCGTCCGCCGCGCTCAAAAAGCAGCTCAACGCCCGCAAATACAATAAGTCCGGCCGCATCCCCGCGCTCGAGGCCGAGATCAGCGCACAGGAGCGCGCGCTCGAGGAACTGTCGCAGCTCACGCGCAGCAAGCGCAAGGCCGAGGAAGCCCTCGCCTCATTCGATGCCGAGGAAGCCTCGCTGCGCGAACAGCTCCGCGCACACGATCTCTGCGATGCGCAGGACGCCCGCCGCGCCGCCGTGGAAGCGCAGCAGGCATGGCAGAGCACCGAAAGCAAAGCCGAATATCTTCGCCGCGCGCTGATTGAACAGAATGTACCCGCGCGCGACGCGCTGGAGCAGGGCCGCGCAAGGCTCAACGCGCTCTCTTCCCTCAAGGTTGAGGCCACGGACGCGCAGAAGCGCTGTGATGACGCCGAAGCTGCTCTGTCTGATTTTGACGCAAGACCCGCCGAGCGCCCGCGCTCACTATTACCTTATATAATAGTAAGTGCCGTGCTATTGCTGCTCTTTATATTTGTTCCCGCATTGCCCAGCCCTGTCGCTCTGGCCGGGTGCATCGTCTCCGGCGCTGCGCTGGCTGCACTTCTTGTCTTAAACTGGAACAACGCACGCAAAGTTCGCGCCGCACATGAGGAAAAGCGCGGTGTCTTAGAGCAAGCCCTGCGCGATGCGCGTTCCGACGCCGCCGCACAGCAAAAGCTGTATGATGCCGCCGCGCGCGAGCTGCTCGTGCTCATCCCCGCGGGCGACATCTCCCGCGTTGGCGCATATCTCGACGCCGCGCTGCAAAAATACGCCGAGCTGGACGCCCTGACGCGCGAGGCGCGCGACCTGTCGCTGCGCTGCGAGCTGCTTTCCGCCCGCGCGCCGAAGGGTGACGTTCCCGACGAGCCAGTTGTGCGCCCCGCACGCTCCCGTGCGGAGCTGCAAACTGCGCTCGACGCGCTCGCACGGTGCCGTCGTGAAGCGCAGAGCACCTTTGACTACACCTCCGGCCGCTGCCGCGCCATCGGCGACGCCGCCGAGCTTGAAGCCGCACTCACGCAGAAGCGCGACGAGCTTGCACAAAAACAAGCGGAATACGACGCCATCGCCCTCGCGATGGAATCGCTGCAAAGCGCGAACACCGCACTGCAAAACCGCTTTTCTCCCGCGCTCAGCCGCCGCGCCGGCGAGCTTTTCTCCCGCCTGACGGGCGGCAAATACGAAAGCGTCCTGCTTGACCGCACGTTTTCCGCGCAGGCGGGCGAAACGGGCGAGAGCGTTTCCCATGACGCACAGCTTTTGAGCCTCGGCACGCTCGACCAGCTGTATCTTGCCGTGCGCCTCGCCATCTGCGAAAGCGCCCTGCCCGCGGACGATCCCCCGCCCATCGTGCTCGACGACGCACTTGTCCGCTTCGACGACGAGCGCTGCCGCGCCGCGCTCGAGCTTTTATTAGAGGAAAGCAAATCCCGTCAAATTCTGCTTTTCACCTGTCAGCACCGCGAGAGCGCGTATCTCTCCGGCCGCGACGGCGTCACATTCCTGTCCCTATAATTCCAAATTGATAAAGGAGAAATTGAATGACCACACTGCAAGCCCTTCCCCTGCCTTCCAACTTCGAAGACCTCTGCGAGCTGTTTTTGCTCTACATCGCGTACAGCACCCTCGGCTGGTGCGGCGAGATGCTATACTGCTCCATCCCCAAGGGTCACATCTGCGAAAAGAGAGGCTTCCTCAACGGCTTCCTCTGCCCCATTTACGGCCATGGCGCGCTGCTCGTGCTGTATCTTCTGCACGGCGGCTTCCAGAATCCGGTGCTCACGTTCATCTTCGGTGCGATCGTCACGTCGATCCTTGAATACTTCACGAGCTGGATCATGGAAAAGCTCTTCCACATGCGCTGGTGGGACTACTCCCATTATAAATTCCAGATCAATGGCCGTGTGTGCCTTCTGAACTCCACATGCTTCGGCCTTGCGTGCGTGCTGCTGTGCCACCTTGTCCAGCCCTGGCTGTGGGAGCACATCGTGAATCTCGGCCCTACCATCACCGTGCCGCTCGCGTCCTTCATCTTCGGCATCTATCTGATGGACACCGTGCTCTCCATCCGCAGCGCCATCCAGCTCAGCTCTCAGATGGGCAAGCTGCGCGAGCTGCAATCGGAGCTCAAGGACTATGTCGCTGAAAAGCGTGAGGAGAGCCAGGAGCGCAAGGCCGAGCGCCGTGCCGAGGTACGCGAGCGCGCCCGCATGCTGCGTGACGGCGCGGATATCTTCGAGCGCCGCCTGCTCCACTCCCACCCCGACATCCGCAAGTCGCGTGAAGACCTGCTCGCCACGATCCGCGCCCGCCTGAACGAGAGCGAGACCGAGGCCAAGAAAGCTGCCGACGAGCTCTTCGGCGATGAGCGCAAGGCGTAATTTGCCAAGCCGCGCGCGGTTGACTTCCGCGCGCAAACGGTATAAACTAAGCGCGCCGTCGTTAAGCTGACGGCGCACCATGCAGCAAAGGAGAATACTGATCTATGAGCGAATGCACCCATAATTGCTCTACCTGCGGCGAGAGCTGCGCTGAGCGTGCAACGCCGCAATCCCTGCGCAAAGCGCCGCACCCCGAAAGCCGCATCGGCAAGGTGTTCGGCGTTGTGTCCGGCAAGGGCGGCGTCGGCAAGTCCATGGTCACGAGCCAGCTCGCCGTCACGCTGCACCGCCGCGGTTACAAGGTCGGCGTCATGGACGCCGATATCACCGGTCCCTCCATCCCGCAGGCCTTCGGCGTGCACGACAAGGCCGTCGGCACGCAGACCGCGCTCTACCCCTGCGTCAGCCACAGCGGCATCGAGGTCATGTCCATCAACCTGCTTTTGGAGGATGAGACCGATCCCGTCATCTGGCGCGGCCCCGTCATCGGCGGTGTCGTCCAGCAGTTCTGGACGGATGTTGCCTGGGATGTGGACTATCTGTTCGTCGATATGCCCCCCGGCACGGGCGACGTGCCACTGAGCGTCTTCCAGTCCATCGCGCTCGACGGCATCATCGTCGTCACCTCCCCGCAGGAGCTTGTCTCCATGGTCGTGGAGAAGGCCGTGAAGATGGCTGAAAAGATGGACGTCCCCATCGTCGGTGTCGTGGAGAACATGAGCTATGTCGCCTGCCCCGACTGCGGCAAAAAGATCTACCTCTTCGGCGAGGGCAAGAGCGAAGAGGCCGCAAAGCGTCACAATCTTCCCTTGCTCGCCCAGATGCCCATCGACCCGAAGCTCGCCGCCCTTGTGGACGCGGGCAGGATCGAAGAGTTCGAGGGCACATGGCTGAACGCCGCCGCCGATGCGCTCGAAAAGACGCGCAAGCGCGCCGAATAACTTGAGCATTGACAAAAAATCGCACCTCGAACGAGGTGCGATTTTTTATATTCTGTTTGTGGCTCAGTCGTTGGAATAGTTGTCGAAGTAGCCCTGAATGTAGACAATGGGCGTGCCCTTGTCGCCGCTGCCGCTCGTCAGGTCGCAGAGCGAGCCGATCAGGTCGGTCAGGCGGCGGGGCGTCGTGCCCTCGGACACCATGTTGCCGACCAGGCTCTCGCTGGTCTTCTCGCGGATGCGCTCTTCGATGGCTTCCTTCAGCGCCTCGCCCTTGAGATCGCCGAAGTCATTGTCGGCGAGGTACTTGAGCTTCAGCTCGTTCGGCGTGCCGACAAGGCCCTTGGTGTAGCCGGGGGAGACGACGGGGTCAGCGAGCTCCCAGATCTTGCCGACGGGGTCTTTGAACGCACCGTCGCCGTAGACCATGGCCTCGATGTGCTTGCCGCTGGCCTTGCTGAGTCTCTCGCCCAGCTCCTCGGCAACGGCCATGCAGTCGCGCGGGAAGAGCTTAACGGTCTCCTCGGTCGCCTTGTTGGAGCCGAGCAGGCCGTATTCGGCGTTGTAGCCGCTGCCGTCGACGCTTCTGTTGAGCAGATCGTCGAGGCCGAGCACCACGCGGGCGCCAGCGGCCTTGAGCAGGCGCTTGCTGCGCGCGCGGGTGTGGATGTCGCAGGTGATGACGGCGTCGGTGTAGTCGCACAGCGTCTGCACGCGATTGCCGAAGATGACCTCGACCTCAGCGTCGGCGTCGGTGATGATGCCGGAGTAGAAGTCGATGTAGTCGACGCCCGTGAACGGGTGCACCGCCGCGCCGAATTTCTTGCGGAATTGTTCGAGCGTCAGAACATCGCTGTACGGGTCGACGCCCGCCTCGTCGAGCTTGTCCCAGTCGACAAGGCCGTTGCCCACCTCGTCAGAGGGGTAGGAGAGCAGCAGCACGATCTTCTTGCAGCCCATCGCCATGCCGCGCAGCAGCAGGGAGAAGCGGTTGCGGCTCAGGATTGGGAACGCGACGCCCACGGTGCCGCCGCCGGTCTTTTCGCGCACGTCTTTCGCGATCTGGTCGAGCGTTGCGTAGTTGCCCTGCGCACGCGCCACGACGGATTCCGTCACGGCGACGACGTCGCGGTCGCGCGGCTCGATGCCCGCTTCCTTCCACGCTTCCATCACGGAAGCGGCAGCGACCTCAGCAATGTTATCTCCCTCGCGGATGATGGGTGCGCGCACGCCGCGCACGACAGTTCCGATCGTTCTCATCTTGATCTCCTTTTTATTTTATAGTCAGCGCACAAGGCGCTCTTGCAAAGTCATACAGTCTAGTATTATAATCACGGTATAGGGATAAGTAAAGCATCGTTTTTTGATAATAAATATAAATCATTCTTATGGTTTAAGATCAGGAGGGTTTGCCAAATGGTCAAGCTGGAGCTTTACCGCGTCTTCCGCGAGGTCGCCGAGGCCGGGAATATTTCCCTGGCAGCGGAGAATCTCTACCTTTCGCAGTCCGCCGTCAGCCAGAGCGTCAAGCAGCTCGAGCAGCAGCTCGGCACGCGTCTTTTCCTGCGCTCGCCGCGCGGCGTCACGCTCACCGAGGACGGCCGCCTCTTATTTGAATATGTGCGCAGCGCCATGGGTCTTCTCGAGACCGGAGAAGATAAGCTCCAGCAGTCGCGCACGCTTCAGGCCGGCACGCTCGTCATCGGCGCGAGCGACACGGTGACAAGTCAATTCCTGCTGCCGCATCTCGACGCCTTCCACCGCCGCTATCCCAACATCCACATCCGCATCATCAGCGGCCGCAGCTATAAGGTGCTGGGGCTTCTCCGCGCCGGAAGGGTCGATATCGCCTTTGCGAGCGCCCCCGGCGATGCGGACGACTTAGAGCACATCCCCTGCTTTGAAACGCATTCCTGCTTTGTCGCCGCGCCGGACTACCCCTGCGACTTCACCCGCGCCTACACGACCGAGGAGATCGCCGCATTCCCGCTCATTCTTCTTGAAAAGAAGGCCTCCTCGCGCACTTACCTTGAAAAATACTTCCTCCAAAGCGGCGTCAGGCTCACGCCGGAGATCGAGCTCGGCGCGCGCAGCCTTCTTGTCGACCTGGCGAAGATTGGCTTCGGCGTTGCGGGCGTCACGCGCGAATTCGTCCAGGGCGAGCTCGCCGCGGGCGAGATCCGCGAGCTTTCCACCGCTTTTTCCATCCCGCCGCGCACCGTCGACCTCTGCATGCTGCGCAACGTTTCGCCCAGCGCCGCAACCGAACGTTTTGCCCGCGATGTGCTTGAAAAATTACAGGGCAAATCCGTTTCCGTTTAAATTCTGCAAGGTTTCCGTCATTTCGCGCATTGAGTCTGCATAATTTTTGTCATTTTCGCCAAGGCGATTTTCTTGACAAGATTTTTGCGGCATGTTACCCTCTTTTTCGCTGCAACGAGCGAAGATACACGGTTTCAGGATCTTTTTGAAACTGAAAGCGCTGGAAAACTCTGGAGAACTCATTCAGTTGGGTGCCGAAGGGGCAAGGCCTTGTCTAAAATTGTTAAGGCTGAATCTCTCAGGCAAACGGACGGAGAGCATCGGCACCATGCCGGTTTTTCCGTCCTCACTTTTTCTCTCTATTGTTTTTTAAGCTGTCGATCTTCTGTTGGATCGGCAGCTTTTTATTTTTTGCATTTTCGACTTTACAATATAAGGAGAGCATCATGGCTTCATCATTCGAGACCACCCTTTTCCCTATCGTTCAGACCATCAATGAATACCTGAGCAACTATGTTCTGGTCTTCCTGCTGCTCGGCGTCGGCATCTGGTACACGATCAAAACGCACTGCGTGCAGGTCCGCTGCTTTAAGGAGGGCTGGAACCGCGTGTTCGGCAACATCACCCTCAACGGCAAGAAGGGCGGCGGCGGAATGAGCTCGTTTCAGGCGCTCGCCACCGCCATCGCGGCCCAGGTCGGCACCGGCATCATCGTCGGCGTCGCGGGCGCGATCCTCACCGGTGGCCCGGGCGCGGTGTTCTGGATGTGGGTCATCTCGTTTTTCGGCATGGCCACGATCTACGCGGAAGCGACGCTTGCGCAGGAGACGCGCATCGTCGAGCCCGACGGCACGATCAAGGGCGGTCCTGTCTACTACATTACGACAGCCTTCAAGGGGAAATTCGGCAAGTTTCTCGCGGGCTTCTTCGCCGTCGCCATCACGCTGGCGCTCGGCTTCATGGGCTGCATGGTGCAGTCCAACTCCATCGGCGCAACGATGGAAACCGCGTTCGGCATCCCGTCGTGGGTCGTCGGCGTCGTGCTGATCGTCATCTGCGCGTTCATCTTCCTCGGCGGCGTGCAGCGCCTTGCGTCCGTGACGGAAAAGGTCGTGCCGCTCATGGCGGCGGTGTTCCTCTTCGGCGGTCTCATCGTGCTGGTCGTTCGCATCAAGTACATTCCCGAGACCTTTGCCATGATCTTCCGCTACGCCTTTGAGCCGCAGGCCATCGTCGGCGGCGGCTTCGGCTACGCCATCAAGCTCGCCATCTCCCAGGGCGCGAAGCGCGGCCTGTTCTCCAACGAGGCCGGTATGGGCTCCACGCCCCACGCCCACGCGCTCGCCAACGTCAAAAATCCGCACGAGCAGGGTACCGTCGCCATCATCGGCGTGTTCATCGACATGTTCGTCATCCTGACGCTCAACGCCCTCGTCATCATCTCCACACTTTACGCAGGCGACGGCCCGCTCGCCGGCTGCGGCGCAGCGGCGCTGAGCAGCACCTTCAATAAGACGAACCTTGCCCAGTGCGCGTTCGGCACGGTGTTTGGCTACAAGGCGGGCAGTATGTTCGTCGCGATCTGTCTGTTCTTCTTCGCGTTCTCCACGATCCTGAGCTGGAACCTGTTCGGCAAGATCAACATGGTCTACCTCTTCGGCAAAAAGAGCGCCAACGTCTACACGCTGCTCGCGCTGATTCTCATCTTCCTCGGCACCACGATGTCCAACGACCTCGTCTGGGAGCTGAGCGACATGCTCAACCAGCTCATGGTCATCCCCAACGCCATCGCCCTGCTCGCCCTGACGAGCCACGTCGTCAAGCATTCCCACACGCCCGACCGCCTGTCCGGCCGGGAAAACGGCTGATATTCCCCAAAAAAGCACAAAAGAGCGCGGCTTTTGATAAAAGCCGCGCTCTTTTTTCATGCTCCACCCGCATTTTTTAAGGTTTTGCGGCGTGATTCCTTTTCGGAATGGTATTCCATTTTCCATTCATTAAAAATATAAAAGTTCATCATCAATTTGCATAATATTTTTGATGAATCTTTGGCGGTTTTGAAGCCGCCGCTTCTCTTGACTTCTTCTTTACGGCATGTTACGCTTTTACTGCTGAAACAAACGAATATCTACCGATGACGCTTTCGGGATCTCGCAAACCGGAGGCCGAGGAAACTCTGGAGAACTCATTGAATTGAGTGCCGAAGGTGCAAGGCCGTAATGGTCGAATCTCTCAGGCAAAGGGACAGAGAAGCAGGACGTTTTTACGTCGTCGCACCGTTTCTCCTCCCCGCTCAACTGAATGCTACTTCCGGAGTTGCTGATTTTCGTATCGGCAACTTCTTTGTTTTTTAGGAGAGAGAGAGTTATGATTGAATCCATCGAAGCCGCACTGTTCCCAATTGTATGCAAGATCAATGAATATCTGAGCAACTACATCCTTGTGTTCCTGCTGCTCGGCATTGGTTTCTGGTACTCCATCAAGACCCGCTTCGTCCAGATCCGCTGCTTCAAGGAGGGCTGGAACAGCGTGTTCGGCAACCTGTCGCTGCGCGGCAAGAAGCATGACAGCGGTATGAGCTCCTTCCAGGCGCTCGCCACCGCCATCGCCGCTCAGGTCGGTACGGGCAACATCGTCGGCGCGTCCGGCGCGATCCTGACCGGCGGCCCCGGCGCCATCTTCTGGATGTGGCTAATCGCCTTCTTCGGCATGGCCACCATCTACGCCGAAGCGACCCTCGCGCAGGAAACGCGCATCGTCGAAAAGGACGGCAACGTCAAGGGCGGTCCTGTCTACTACATCACGACGGCCTTTAAGGGCGGCTTCGGCAAGTTCCTCGCCGGCTTCTTCGCCATCGCCATCACGCTGGCGCTCGGCTTCTTCGGCTGCATGGTGCAGTCCAACTCCATCGGCTCGACGATGCAGACCGCCTTCGGTGTCCCGTCCTGGATCGTCGGTCTCGTGCTCGTCGCCATCTGCGGCTTCATCTTCCTCGGCGGCGTGCAGCGCCTCGCCTCCGTCACCGAGAAGGTCGTTCCCATCATGGCCGCGATCTTCCTGCTCGGCGGTCTCATCGTTCTCATCGCGCGCATCAAGTATGTCCCCGCGACCTTCGGCATGATCTTCAAGTATGCCTTCGCTCCGCAGGCCATCATCGGCGGCGGCTTCGGCTATGCCATCAAGACCGCCATTTCTCAGGGTGCCAAGCGCGGCCTGTTCTCCAATGAGGCCGGTATGGGTTCTACCCCCCACGCCCACGCGCTCGCGAACGTCAAGTGCCCGCACGATCAGGGCGTTGTCGCCATGATCGGTGTGTTCATCGATACCTTCGTCGTCCTGACCCTCAACGCGCTCGTCATCATCTCCACCCTCTACACTGAGGGCGGTCCCCTCCACGAATGCGGTGCTGCCGCCGCGTCCACCACGCTCGGCAAGGCCAACCTCGCCCAGACCGCGTTTGGCGTCGTCTTCGGTGAGACCGCGGGCAACATGTTCGTCGCGGTGTGCCTGTTCTTCTTTGCCTTCTCCACCATCCTCGGCTGGAATCTCTTCGGCAAGATCAACGTCGCCTACCTCTTCGGCAAGAAGAGCGTCATCGTCTACACCATCCTCGCGCTCATCTTCATCTTCCTTGGCACGATGATGGCCAACGACCTCGTCTGGGAGCTGAGCGATATGTTCAACAACCTCATGGTCATCCCCAACGTCATCGCCCTCTTCGCCCTGACGAACCTTGTGGTCAAGCACGCCAACGACCCGAACCGCATTCCTGGCAAAAAGTGATCCTTTCCATCCTCTGTTAAAATAGGCAAAAGCGCCCCTGATTCGTTCGGGGGCGCTTTTCCTGTCTTCACTTCTATCAAACAGGCCGCCGAATCATTCGATGCGGCGGCCTTGTCCCTCTTTGCCTTTTTATGCTTCCAGCAGCTCCCGGAACGCGAGGCCCAGTCCCCGCGTCACGAGCTCCCGCGGGCTCGCACAATACGCGGTCATTTCCTGCGCCAGAAGCTCTCCCGCGCGGCCGTGGAGCCACACGCCGAGCGCCGCGGCCTCTGCCGCGCCCATGCCCTGGCACAGAAGCGACGCGATCAAGCCTGTCAGCACGTCCCCGCTCCCGCCCTTTGAGAGCGCCGAGCAGCCGCTCGTGTTGACGAGCATCCGCCCGTCCGGCAGCGCAATGCGCGTCCGGTGCCCCTTGAGCACCAAGATACAGCCGTGCTCGCAGGCAAAGCGGCTCGCAAGCTCTGTCCGTTCGCTCGACGCGATCTCCCGGAGCGTCCGGTCCGTCAGGCGCGCAAATTCGCCGTCGTGCGGCGTCAAAATCGTCACGCATCCGCGGCGGACGTCCAGCTTTTCCGTGCAGCCCTGTAAGGCGTTCAGACCGTCGGCGTCCAGCACCAGCGGCTCTTTCACCTGCCACAAAAGCGCGTGGACGAGCTGCTCTGTCTCTTTTCCGCGGCCAAGGCCGGGACCGAGCGCTAAAACATCACAGCCTTTGAGCTTGTCCTGCATCTTGTCGAGCGCGGCGAGACAGAGCCTTCCGTCCGTCTCCGGCAGCGGGAACGGCATTGCGCTCACGCACTTTTGCGCCTCAACCGCCCAGATGCTCTCCGGCACGCCGAGATACACGAGCCCGCAGCCCGAATGCACCGCCGCGCTCGCCGCCAGATACGGCGCGCCCGTATAGCCCACGCTGCCGCCGAGGACTAAGAGCTTGCCGAAGTCGCCCTTGTGCCCATCTTCTTTGCGCGGCGGCAGGAGCGTCTTGGCATACGCGCGGTCGACGATCGTTTCACGCATCGCAGTTTTCCTCCGTCAGTTCGAGTTTTTTCGCGCGCGGCAGCTTCTTGATGGCGGCCTCGCGCCGCAGCGCCGCGCCCTTATCGCTGCATTGCTCGCGGTACACGACCGCGACAGGCGGGTGCGAGCGAGTGTACTTTGCCCCGTGTCCGCTCTTGTGCATGGCAAAGCGCTTTTCCACGTCTGAGGCAATGCCGGTGTAGAGCGAGCCATCCTCGCAGCGCAGCATGTAGACGTACCAGTCCATCTCAATACTTGAGCACGCCCGTCGTGCGCAGCGCGTTATAGAGCGCCGCTGCAGCCTGCTCGCGCAGGATGGGGATCTGGGGCTCGATATCTTCAAGGCTCATGCAGTACATATTCACAGCATCGCCGTTTTCATCGAACACGGAATTCGTCAAAAGCTCCGCGCTGCGGATGGCCCAGTGTGAAAAGCTCTTATACTTCGGCAGCGGCTGCAAAATGGCCAGCGGGTTCTTGTCCAAAAATTCCCGCGCATCCAGATTCACGAATTCCACGAGCCTGCCCAGCACCGTAATGAATTCCTCCTGTGTCATCGTCGCGTTCGGGTCGAATTTTCCCCCGCCCACGCCGGAGACAAGGCCGATGGCTGCCATCGCGTTCACAGAGGGCGCGTACCAGCTCCCTTTGGCAACGTCGGTAAAGCACCCGTTCGCCGTGGAGTAGAGGTCAAGCGCCTGCGCGAGCAGCGCACAGACCTCCGCGCGCGTCATCGTCGCGTCGGGGCGGAACTTGCCGCCATCGCCAAAGACGATGCGGCTCGCCGCAAGCGAATCGATCTCCTGCGCGTACTCGCTGTCCGCCACGTCGGAAAAGTCGAGCGCGGACGATGCGGCAAAGCCGCACTTTTCGCGCGCCTGCGCGAGCGTGAGCTTCCTTTCGCCGCCGTTTTCGCCCCAGTAAAGCACGGCGTCCGGCGTCAGCGCCGCCAAAATGGCCTCAAGCGCGGCGGAAGAGCTCTCCTTCCCCGCGGGAATGTCGATGTAAAAGTCGCAGCCGTTCAGCACCAGGCGGAGATACGCGCTGTCTTTCGTCTTCTCGCCGCTCAGCAGGCGCGCCGCCGCAACGGCCTGATCCTGCGGGATGTAGAGCGTCGGCACCACGCCGATGCGGTCGGTCGTGTTGCCGCCCGCGCAGTAGAAGCGGTACGCCGTCACCTTCACGGCGTCGCCGTGCAGATACGGGCAGTTCGACTCATCGTATAGGACCTGCGCCACGCCCTTGCCATAGCTGCGCGTGCCGATGACGATGCCGCTGCCCGTGCCGAGCACGCCGCCCGCAAAGATCTCCGACGCGCTGGCACTGCCGCTGTCCATCAGCACGATGGCGGGCTTGTCCGTCAGGTCCTTGCCCGAATAGCTCTGCGCGGTACTCTCGCCATCCTGATCGACAAAGTAGGTGAGGTCTCCCTCGCCCGAAAACGCGCCGAGCGCCGACACCGCCGCGGAGGTCAGCCCCCCGCCGTTGCCGCGAAGGTCCACGATCCACGCGTGCACAGCGCTGTCATTCCCGCGCACGCCCTCTTGAAAATACGTCCCCGTCTGCGTGCCGAAGCTGTCGCAGTCGATGTAGCCCACGCCGCCCGTGACCGAGACAGTCGTATTCGTCTGCGTGACGAGCGCGCGCGTAACGGTATAATCCGCCTGCGTGCCGTCCGCGTGGCGGACGGTGACGGTCACGCTCGTCCCCGCTTCGCCGAGGAGCTTGGCGCGGTGCTCCGCGCCGCCCGGCGCGCAGGACTCGCTCTCAATGGCGATGATAATGTCGCCTGCGGCAAGGCCCGCCTTCTCCGCGCCGCCGCCCTTGAGGACGGAGACGATGCGGATGCCCTCGGGCACATAGGTGATCTCCGCGCCGATGCCGGCGAAGCTCACATCACCCTCGACGCCCTGCAAAAACGCCTGATACTCCTCCGCCGTCATGTAGTACGTGTAGTCATCCGTGTAGGAAAAGAGCTCGTCGAGCGACTTCGCGTCCTGCGCGGCGCGCGGCAGCTTATCAACATAGCTGCGCTGCAAAATATCGTAGGCCTCCTCCACGCTGAGCGCCTGCGCGCTGGTCGTTATCGTCATCGCCGCGACGCAGCAGAGCGCGCCCAAGCGGAACAGTCTCTTTTTCATGCCCGATTCTCCTTTGTTCGGCAGTTTTCTCCATTATACCGTGCCCGCGGCAAAAAGCAATCGCAAATCCCGCCGCTTCTCCCGCCTTGCCAAGCGGGCGAAAATAGGCTATACTGTCAGCATAATGAGAAATTTTTGCTTTTTGGAGGATCTTATGGACGAGCAGAAGGCCACCGGCACCCTTTATATCGTCGCAACGCCCATCGGCAACTCGCGCGACATGTCCGAGCGCGGACGTGAAATCCTGTCCACCGCCGACATCATCGCCGCCGAGGACACCCGCCGCAGCGTGGTGCTGCTCAACAAGCTCGGCATCCGCGGCAACAGTCTGAGCGCCAACCACAAGTTCAACGAATACGGCAAGGCGAAGTGGTTCATCGAACAGCTTGCCTCCGGCAAGGACATCGCCGTCATCACCGACGCGGGCACGCCCTGCATCTCCGACCCCGGCAACGAGCTCATCCGCGCCGCAGTCGAAAACGGCATTCGCGTCGTCGGCGTGCCCGGCTGCTGCGCCGCGGTCAACGCGCTATCGATCTCGGGCTTTGACCTCTCGACCTTTTTCTTCTATGGCTTTTTCCCGCGCGAGACGGCCGACCGCCGCCGCGTGCTGATGATGATGCGCAAGGGCGACACCGCGACCTACGCCTTTTACGAATCTCCCAAGCGCATCATGAGCGTCATCGACTTCTTCATCGAGGAAAACGCGCAGCTGCGCCTGTGCCTCTGCAACGACATGACAAAGCTCCACGAGATGACCTTCCGCGGCACGCCGCAGGAGGTCAAGGATCAGCTCATCGCGAAGGAGACCTACGAAAAGGGTGAATATGCCCTCATTGTCGAGGTCTGCGATGACTACCGCCTGCGCGAGGTCGAACACATCACCTCGCCTGAGGCGCTGCTCGTCGACTGCATGGTGCGCAGTGACTGCACGGCCAAGGACGCCATCAAAATGCTTCTCAAGGACGAGAACAACACCTACAGCAAAAACGAGCTGTACGCTGCGCACCTTGCGCTCAAAGAGAGGTTTGGCGCATGAGCATCGTAGTCTCCGACCTCTCCGAACGGCTCGACACGCTCACCAAGCTCGTCCTCGCCGAGCCGGTCGCGCGCATCGGTCACTCGCGTGTCACCGTGCGGCCCTTAACGCTGCGCGGGAAGGTCTTTTTCCAGCTCGAATACCAGCAGGGGCAGAAGGTCGCGCACCGCAACGTCGCGCGCGGCGCGCTGCTCGAAACGTTCGAGCAGGAGCTTGACGGTCTGTTCCGCTCTGTCACGCTCTGCACCGAAACGGAGACGCGCCAGTACGTCCGCAAGACGAACGGCGCGTACAAGTGCACGGCCAAGTCCGGCGCGGCCCGCGCCGCCGTGACCGCCTCGCACAACCGCAAGAAGGAATACATTTTGCAGGAGGGCGAGAACATCCCCGCCCTCGTCGACCTCGGCGTATTTACGCCGGACTTCAAGATCGTCAAGGCGAAATACGACAAATATAAGCAGATCAACCGCTTCATCGAGCTCGTGGACGACGCGTTCCGCGCCTACGGCCGCGACGAGATCACGATTCTCGATTTTGGCTGCGGCAAATCGTACCTCACGTTCGTGCTGTACTACTATTTCGCCGTCAAGCGCGGCGTGCGCGCCAAGATCATCGGCTATGACTTGAAAGAAGACGTGGTCGAGCACTGCAATGAGGTCGCCGCGCGCTACGGCTATTCAGATCTTCACTTCGTCGTGGCTGATGTTACGCGCGATGTGCTCTACAGAGAGCACATTGACATGCTTGTCACGCTCCATGCCTGCGACGTCGCGACCGACTACGCCCTGCACTACGCCATCTCCCGCGGCGTCGAGCACATCTTCTCCGTCCCCTGCTGCCAGCACGAGGTCAATAAGACCATCCAAAAGGGCGGCGATTTCGACATTCTGCTCTCCCACGGGCTGTTTCAGGAGCGCTTCTCGGCGCTGCTGACTGACGCCATCCGCGCAGCGGTCCTGGAGGACGAAGGCTACGACGTCGACGTCATCGAGTTCATCGACTTCGCCCACTCGCCCAAAAATCTGATGCTCCGCTGTCACCGTACCGGCCACCGCGGCACCAAAAAGCTCACCGAGTCCCGCCGTCTCCGCGACCAATACGGCTTCGAGCAGACCCTACTCTCGCTGGTCGAAAACGAGCGGCAATAAAACGCGTCGCAGAGTTTTTACCCGCAAGGGGTACGCGGCATCCGTAAAGCAGCAAAGCTGCTAACGGTTGCCCAGGCGTCCGCAGACGCGAAAGAAATTAAAATCGTTTTTCTGACGACAGAAGGTGAATTGTCGCAAAGCGGCAAGAGAAGCCGCCCTGGGGCGTGCGCGTCAGAAAAACTCTTCTCACTCCGCAAACGTGCGCGCCTATGGCGCGTGCGCTGCCGCGGAGTGCAATCTTTCTCAAAAAAGAGGGACGCAGTTTTCAACTGCGTCCCTCTTTTTTGAATATTTTTTTATTGCGCCGTGCGCACCGTGTCGAGCGAGCGGTTCAGCAGGTTCACGACCGGCGGGGCCACGAACACCATCAGCACCGCCGTAGCCGCACCGGAGATGATACGCACCACCAGGCCGCCGAAAACATAGGCGTAGCTGTAGTAGTTGTAGATCACACTGTCGATATACATCGCTCCCGTGTTGAGCGCCGTCACGACCAGCGCCGTGCCGATCAGCGCAAGCGTGAGCTGACCGCTGGAGAACTTGTAGCCGCAGTGCTTGGCATACACGCCGACGAGCAGGCCACGCGCTGCCTGCGGCAGGATCCACAGGATCGTGGTCGCGGTCACGCCATAGGTGAGAAGCTGACCCATGAATGCGCCGAGAAGACCGACGAGCAGGCCGCCGACCGGACCGTAGAGCATCGCGCCCACGATGACGGGCAGCGACGCGACGGAGATATTGATCCAGCCAAGGCGCACCGTACCGGCAAAGTTCAGCACAACGTAAACTGCGGTCAGCATGGCGATGGTGACCATTTTGCGCGTGGACATGGCCGAGGACTTCCACGTGAAGACCACCGCGGCGATGAGCACGAGGGCGACCGCGATGATGATCGTCCACATGATAGGGGAAAGCGCTTCGATCTGAAGGGACATTGTGAGGACCTCCTTTTTCATCAAAAGATTTTCCCGCGGCTGCGGCGCCGCGCGGAACGGCTTAATCCGGTGAAAAAGAAAACACCTCTCCCTCCGGATGGCAGGAACCACGCGGAGGAGAGGCCTCACTTAAACTCTCTTCTGAGTGGCAAGCGGATGCGGAAACCATACTGCAAACCATGGGTTTTTCGTCCGCGGGCAACTTCCCATCCCGACGGCACTATTCGCTCTTCGCGTAAACACATGGTTTCCTACTCTGCCGATGCATAAAGCTCTTCAAAATTCAAACTTCATGCAGGCACAGCATAGCAGATTGCACAACACGCGTCAATCCCTTTTCGACCCTTTTGGCACACTTTTACGTTTTTAAGGTGATATTCCTCTTTTCCCTAATAAATTCAGCCCCTCCAAGGCCCGGTTTTCCTTGACAGGGCCTTACTTTTTTTGCTATCCTAAGGTGTGAGAGAACCGGCATAAGTTCGCACTTTTCAGCTTAGCCGCCGGTAATATATCAATCGACTGAAAAATCAGAGGAGGAACACGCACCATGATCAAAGAAACCATGGAATTCCTGTCCCAGTATGACCCCGAAGTCGGCGCCACTATTGAGAAGGAGTATCACCGCGAGCAGCGCAACATCGAGCTGATCGCCTCCGAAAACATCGTCTCCCCGGCTGTCATGATGGCTATGGGCACGTGCCTTACCAACAAGTACGCCGAGGGCTATCCCGGCAAGCGCTACTACGGCGGCTGCTACTGCGTCGACGAGACCGAAGAGATCGCCCGTCAGCGCGCCTGCAAGCTGTTCGGCGCTGAGCACGCCAACGTCCAGCCCCACTCCGGCGCTTCCGCCAACCTGGCCGCGTTCAAGGCTATGCTCCAGCCCGGCGACACCTTCATGGGCATGAACCTCGCCCATGGCGGCCACCTGTCCCACGGCAGCCCGGTCAACATCTCCGGCCAGTACTTCCATCAGGTCCCCTACTCCCTCAACGATGAGACCGAAATGATCGACTACGACGAGGTCTACCGCATCGCGCAGGAGTGCAAGCCCAAGATGATCCTTGCCGGCGCTTCCGCCTATCCCCGCAAGATCGACTTCGCCAAGTTCCGTGAGATCGCTGATTCCGTCGGCGCTTTCTTCATGGTCGATATGGCCCACATCGCCGGTCTCGTCGCCGCTGGCGTTCACGAGAGCCCCGTGCCCTATGCCGACGTTGTCACCACCACCACCCACAAGACCCTGCGCGGCCCCCGCGGCGGCATGATCCTGTGCAAGAACGAGATTACCAAGAAGAACATCGAGACTGGCGAGATGGAGACCATCAACTTGGCCAAGAAGATCGACTCCGCCGTGTTCCCCGGCACCCAGGGCGGCCCGCTCGAGCACATCATCGCTGCCAAGGCCATCTGCTTCGGCGAGGCGCTCAAGCCCGAGTTCAAGGCCTACGGTGAGCAGGTCGTCAAGAACGCTGCCGTTCTTGCCGAGGGTCTGAAGGCTGAAGGCTTCCGTCTGGTCTCCGGCGGCACCGACAACCACCTCATGCTCGTCGACGTCCGCAACTTCAACATCACCGGTAAGGAGATCGAGCGTCGCTTGGACGAGTGCTTCATCACCGTCAACAAGAACGCCATCCCCAACGACCCCGAGAAGCCGTTCGTCACTTCCGGCATCCGCGTCGGCACCCCCGCTGCCACCACCCGCGGCCTGAAGGAAGAGGACATGAAGGAGATCGCCCGCATCATGGGTATGGTCGCCCGCGACTTCGAGGGCAGCAAGGAGAAGGCTCAGGAGGCCGTCGTCGCCCTGACGAAGAAGTACCCCATCTACGAATAATTTCACTTCAAAAAAGAAAGGCTGTCCGAAAGGACAGCCTTTCTTTTTTGAAGGGGGGGTGCGCTCCGCTGCAGCGCACGCACCGTAGGCGCGCACGTTTGCGGAGCGAGAAGAATAAATCGTCACGCGCATGTCGCGGCGATTTATGATTAAAATTTTTTCGCGCCGTGCGCGGCGCGAAACTCTGCGAGGCTTAACTATGATGTAAGTCTTTGCGTCAATTGTAGTGCGGAGGGTCTGTTTTCTGCCTGTGGGGCAGAAAATGCGGCGCGAAGTGCCGGAGCCTGTTTGCCGCCGTAGGCGGCAAATGCGGCGGGGTGCGCAGGCCTGTTCGCCGCGGTGCGGCGAATGCTGTGTGATAGATTTTTGCGGAAAGCGCCGCGGGTCGAGAGATCCGCGGCGCTTTCTTATTTTTTGATGTCCAGAACGATCTTGCCGCAGGCGCGGCAAAGGTGGGCGATGGGGCGGTAGACGTCGGATGCTTTGCAGACGAAGAAATTGTTTCCGGTCGGGAGAGAGGTCATCTTGAACGGCTCTTCCGTCCACAGAAGCTCGTAGCCGCTGCCGCCGCGCAGGTAGCCGGACTCCATCTCCTTTGCACAGTAGGGGCAGTTCATGCGGAATCTCCTTTCTTTTTCCACAGGATGTTCTTCTTGTACGCAGTCTCTCACTTCCAATGCTTTCGCCTTAAATTTACCATTTTTACCGGAAAATGGCAAGATTTGCCTGCACAAAATGCTTGACAGGCGAAAATTTTCGGCTATAATTTGAAATTGATTTTCATTTTCAAATTCAGGAGGCCACTATGGCGACCTATACGACCAAACAGCAAAAGGCAGTGCTCGACTGCCTTTCTGAGCGCGCGGACTCGCCGGTCAGCGCGGCGGCGATCGTCGACGCGCTGCGCGAGCAGGGCGAGCACATCGGCATCGCGACGGTGTACCGGCAGCTTGAAAAGCTCGAGCGGCAGGGCAGCGTCCACAAGGTCACGACAGACGAGGGCGCGTACTATCAGTTCTGCACCCACAGCTGCGCATCGGACTGCTGCCTCTTTAAGTGCGAGCGCTGCGGGCGCATCGTGCACCTCGACTGCCACCAGCTCGCGCCGCTCTACGAGCATTTGGAGCATGAGCACGGCTTTTCCATCAATCCCCGCAAGACGATGTTCTACGGCCTGTGCCGCGAGTGTCAGGAGGGCGCATGAAACGCATTGCTTCCTTTTTTTTGGCGCTCGCGCTGGCATTTTCCCTCACCGCCTGCACCGTGCCTGCGGAAAAGGCGGACGACGGCAAAATCCAGATCGTCGCGACGCTTTTCCCCTATTATGACTTCGCCCGCGCCATCGTCGGCAACCGCGCGGACGTCACGCTTCTGCTCTCGCCGGGGCGCGAGGCGCACAGCTTCGAGCCCACGCCGCTCGACGCCGTCACGATCTCCGAATCCGATGTTTTCCTCTACAACGGCGGCGAGGGGGAATACTGGGTCGACAGCATGCTGGGCGCCGCGGGCGAAAATATCGCCGTCATCGCCCGCATGATGGACTACGTCGACGCGCTCGACGAGGAATATGTCGAGGGCATGCAGGGCGCGGACGGCCATGACCACGACCATGAGCATGGCAGCCACGATGACCATGATGACCATGACCACGATCATGAAGAAGATGAGCACGACAGCGACGAGGTCGAATACGACGAGCACATCTGGACGTCGCCGAAAAACGCCGTTGTCCTCTGCCGCGCCGTCTGCGACGCGATCTGCAAGGCCGATCACGCAAATGAAGATTTCTACCGCGCGAACTGTGATGGCTACTGCGCGCAGATCGAAGCACTGGACGCGCGCTTTGCCGACCTCTGCGCGTCCACGCCGCACAAGCTCCTCGTCTTCGCCGACCGCTTCCCGATGCTCTACTTCTGCCGCGAATTCGGCTTGGACTACCGCGCAGCGTTCCACGGCTGCTCGGGCGACACCGAGCCGTCGCTCGCCACCATCAAGTACCTCATCGACAAGGTGGAGGACGAGGACATCCCCGTGGTCTACACCATCGACTTCGGCACGAAAAAGGTCGCCGCTGTGGTGAGTGAGTGCACCGGCGCGGCGGTCGACACCCTATATTCGATGCAGACCGTCTCGCGCGCGGATTTTGACGCGGGCGAGACCTACCTCACGCTCATGGAGCGCAACTACGAAGCACTCAGAAAGGGGCTCAACGAATGAATGAATCGCCCATCGTCCTCGCGTGCGAGGACGTCACGCTCGGCTACGAGCACAAACCGCTCCTGGAGCACCTGACCCTCACCGTCCGCGCGGGGGACTACCTCTGCATCGTCGGCGAAAACGGCAGCGGCAAATCGACGCTGCTGCGCTCGCTCCTCGGCCTTCTCTCGCCTCTCGCGGGCAAGATCGACTGCCCCGCCCAGCGCGAGGGCCGACTCGGATATCTGCCCCAGCAGACGCCCACGCAGCGCGACTTTCCCGCAACGGTCACAGAGGTCGTGCTCTCGGGCTTTTCGAACCGCCGCGCGCGCTTTTTCTACACGGCAGAGGAACGCTCGGCGGCGCTGATGAACCTCGGCAAGCTCGGCGTGCTGGAACTCAAGGACAAGTGTTACCGCGAGCTCTCGGGCGGGCAGCAGCAGCGCGTGCTGCTTGCGCGCGCCCTGTGCGCGGCAAATGACCTGCTTATCCTCGACGAGCCTGTCACGGGCCTTGACCCCGCGAGCATGCAGGACCTTTACAAAACGCTGCGCTATTTGAACGAGCGCGAGGGTATGGCCATCATCATGGTCACGCACGACATTGAAAACGCCCTGCGCGAGGCCAAGCACATCCTCTGCGTCGACCGCGCGGGCTGCTTTTACGGCACGGTAGACGAGTTTTTATCGTCGCCCGCCGGCAAACGGTTTGGAGGTGACAGAGCATGAAGCTGCTTCTTTCGATGTTCGCCTATCCTTTCATCGTGCGCGCGTTTGTTGTCGGCATTTTGGTCTCGCTGTGCGCGTCGCTGCTCGGCGTGCCGCTCGTTTTGAAGCGCTACTCCATGATCGGCGACGGGCTGAGCCACGTGTCGTTCGGCGCGCTGTCGGTCGCGGTGGCGTGCGGCTTCGCGCCGCTGTGGTTTTCCATCCCCGTTGTGGTCATCGCGGCGTTCATCCTGATGCACGTCGCGGAAAAGAGCCGCGTCAGCGCGGACGCGATGATCGCGGTGTTCTCCGCCTCGGCGCTCGCCATCGGCGTCATCGTCACCTCGCTCACCACCGGCATGACGACGGATGTCGACAGCTATATGTTCGGCAGCATCCTCGCGATGTCGCGCTCGGACGTCATCCTGAGCGTCACGCTCGCGCTCTGCGTGCTCGCGCTCTACATTCTCTTCTACCACAAGCTCTTTTCCGTCACGTTCGACGAGTCCTTTGCCCGCGCGACGGGCGTGCGCGTCGGCACGTACAAGACGATCCTGTCCGTTCTAACGGCGCTCTCCGTCGTGCTCGGTATGCGCATGATGGGCGCGATGCTGCTCTCGAGCCTCATCATCTTCCCGGCGCTGTCCGCGATGCGGGTGTTCAAGAGCTTCCGCTCTGTCGTGTGCTTTGCCGCGGGGCTCTCGGTCATGTGCTTCTGCCTCGGGCTCACGGGGTCGTATCTGCTCTCCACCCCCGTGGGTGCGACGGTCGTCGTCTGCGACCTTGCGGCGTTCCTCCTCTGCTGCCTGATCGGCCGCGGACGGGGATGACCCACTTCTTAAATTTTCTGAAAGGCTGCGCCTGCAAACTTGCAAAGCACAGCCTTTCATGTTATGTTGATGGTAGTAGCCTGTTCCATACTCCATTGAAAAAATCTGCAAAATTGTGACACTTTTTTGCATTTTCTGCGTCTAATAGAGTAGAAGTACTTTCGAGGAGGTTTCCCCATGAAGAAAAAGTGACTTCTCCCCCTCGGCATTCTGGCTGTTCTCGTCCTCGCAGCTTTGATCTACATGCGGCCAATGACGCTTGAGGCAATGTTCGGGCTGGATATCACGCAGAGTGAACTGGTATACACTGACTATCTTACGGTCTCCATCGACGAACCGGGCCGCAGCGTGGAAAGCTCAGAATGGCTGCGCGGCGAGGAGCGCACGGAAACGCTGATTTCACTTCTCTCACAACAGAAATTCTGCCGCTCGCTCGCCAATCTTCTGCCGCAGGGCGGCACGACCCACCGCACGCAGGACGGTGACTTCTGCTGGGAGGTCGGCTTCTGCTTCGACGCGACCGATTTCCCTGACGGCAGCACCGGCGAGGGCGTGCTTGTCACCTGCCGGAACTTTTTTGGCAAGCTGTCGCTTTTCCGCGCTTACGACGGCAAGACCATCCGCTGCACCGTGCAGGATCAGGACGCGTTTTTGCAGCAGGTCTATGACATCATTTCCGCTGAACCGTAACCCATTCCACACTTTATCACAACAGGAGGAATCACTATGAAAAAATGCGTATCCATTCTCATCGGCGTCCTTGCCGTCATCGCCGCGGCGGCCGCCGTTCTCGTCGCGCTCGACCGCTTCCGCAAGCAGACCGACGAAGACCCAAACGACTTTGAAGACTGAAAAAGGAGAGGCTTTCGCCTCTCCTTTTTCAGTCTTCTTTTAAATCTCTTTCGCCTTGGCAAGCATCAGCTTTGCGCCCGTTTTGGAGCAGAGCTTGATCTCCCCCGCGTAGCCGTCGAGGCGCGCGGCCTCGTCAGCCTTGAGCTCGACGCTCTCGTCGCCGACGATGACGTGAACCTCACCCACGCCGCAGTAGATGAGCGTCATGCCCTCGCAGCCGTGGACGGTCTTGTGCTCGAGCGCCGCAAGGTGCTCGCCGCGCATCTTGCCCTCGCACTTGCCCTTGCGGAGCATGAGGTTGAAGTCGCGGCAGCGGCCCCAGGAATGGGTGTTGTCCCCGCCGTCGAAACGGTGGACCTCGTAGGGATTCAGCGTCAGCTTTTCGCCGCCGTTGTGGTTGAGCTCGATCGTGCCCTCAAGTGTCGAAATGAGGCGCTCATAGTCGGGCAGGGCCGTAAAGTCGGACTCTGCGTCCTCAACGGTCGCAGAGCTGAGTCTCCACAAAAAGTCGCGGTCTGCGTACACCGCGCTCGCGGGCGCGATGCCGAGCTGGGTCGTGAGGCCGCCGGACCACTTGGTCGTAATGTAGTCACTCGGCGTTAAATGCTGGATGGTCATGGAAATACAACTCCTTTGCAAACTGCAAATGGCTTCGGTGTGCGCGCACCGAAGCCATTTTTTGATGAATCTTTTCGTTTAGCCCTCGATGAGCTTGACGATCTCAGCGTAGCACTCGTCGGCAAGGGGCAGAGCGTGCGCGAGCAGGGCCTCGCCCTTGGCGCGGTACTCAGCAGCGAACTCCTGATCCTTCAGGGAGCCGACGTTGATGAGCACGTTGAGCCATGCGCCCTGGATACCGGCCTTGAGGGACAGGAACGCGACGCCCAGGTCGCTCGCGGAGGTGTCGTTGAAGCGGCCCAGCAGGGACTGTGCAAGCGTCAGGGTCTCGTCGATGAGCTCCATCATCTCCATCGGGGTCTTGGTGCAGCCCTTCAGGCCCTCCTGGATGGCGGCGGAGCGGGCAGCCTTCTCCTCGTCGGTCGCCTTGGGCATACCGAACGCGGCGGAGACGACGTTGAACGCCTCGGTGTCGCGGTCCATAACGTCGAGCAGGCGGGTCTTGAGCTCGTTGCCCTTCTTCTCGACCTCGGCAGCATGCTCGTCATACTCGGCATACTTCTTGCGGCCCTGAGTCAGGCCGCCGACCATCGCGGTCAGCGCGGCGCCGATGGAGCCATAGAGTGCGGCACAGGAGCCGCCACCCGGCGCGGGAGCATCGGAGGCAACGGTATCGGCAAAGCCGGTAACGGTCATATCAGCTAACTTCATCATGTTGAATATTTCCTTTCATCATTTCGCGCCGTTTTCGTCCCGCGCGGGCATCGCCGCACCTTTACGGTCAGCCGCCCCTCTTGGAGCAGCCAACGCCCGCACGAGCCAAAAGCGTCGCAGCCGTTGCCGCCCTCCGGCGGCAAACGATTCTAATCGTAATTCGCCGCGACATGCGCGTGGCGAATTACACTTTGCAGTCCGCCAGCGTGCGAGCGAAAGCGAGTGCGACGCAACGGACTGTAAACCAACCAGGAAAAGCGGCCTGCCGCTTTTCCTGGTTGCGCTCAAAAATGCGCTTTCAGCGCATTTTTGAAGTATTTTATTCCATGTCGATCAGGTGATACTCCATGACCTGCTTCTTGCAGTCGAAGTCCTTGGCCTTGAGGTAGAACTCAGCGCAGTCGATCAGAGCCTTGGCGGGGGTCAGGCCGACGATCTCGCTCTCGATGACGCGGGTGCCGTAGCGCTCGGCGAGGGCCTTGATCATCTCATAGGTGACATACAGCGGGGTATCCTCATAGTTGACCATGTTCATGGAGACCTGCGCGATGCCGCGGTCCTCGAGCATGAAGCCCATGGCCTTGCAGCTGCGGAAGCCACCCGAAGAACCGCGGATGACCTTGGCGATCTTCTTGGCGATCTCAACATCAGAGGTCTCGAGGTTGCAGTTGAACGCGACCAGCGGCATACGGGCGCCGATGGCGGTGATGCCGGCGGTGGGGTGGATCTTGCGCTCGCCGTAGTCGGGAGCCCAGTCGGGCTGCAGGAGCTTCTCGGGCATGCCCTCGAACTCGCCCTTGCGGCAGGTGGCGAGATTGCGGCGCTCGGGACGGGTGGCGCTGTCCTCATACAGGAAGGAGGGGACCTTCAGCTCGTCCCAGATACGCTGGGCAACGCGCTTGGACATCTCGACAGCTTCCTCAACGGTCACGTCCATCTGGGGAACGAAGGGGATAACGTCGGTAGCGCCCATGCGCTTGTGCTCGCCGTGATGCTTGTTCATGTCGATGCGCTCGGTGGCGACCTTCGTCAGCTGGAAGGCGACCTCCTCGATGGCCTCGGGAGAGCCGATGAGGGTGAAGACGCAGCGGTTGTGGTTGCCGTCGGTCTGGGCGTCAAACAGGGTGCAGCCGGGAACGCTCTTGGCGGTCTCGACGAGGGCGTTATAGGTGGCCTCGTCCTTTTCCTTGGAGCAGCTGAAATTGGGGATGCATTCGATCAACTTTGCCATGGTTGTTTTCCTCCGTCAATTTATTTTGTATCGTCATTTTGCTCAGACAGGCGCGCTGCGCCCGTCCATTTTTGTTCAGCGTTGCCATTATATCGCGGCCCAACGGGGGAGTAAACAGGTTTTCTTTCTCTTTTTTCAACGGCGGCTTAATTTTTTTAAGTCATCTTCTCCTCGACGAAGCGCTGCACACACGGGGCGCTGAGCACCGCGCTGTTCCATGCCAAAACGGCATACGAGCGGATCGGCAGACCGCGCACAGGCTTTGCCTTTAAAGGCGCGCCCGGATGCGTGCTGAGGATGGACTTTGGCAGAAAGCTGATGCCAAAGCCCGAGAGCACCATCTGCATCGCCATGGGCGTATCGTAGCAGTGGCAGGTCACATTCGGCGTAAAGCCGCTGCGCTGGCACTCCTGCACCAAAAAGTCGTTGTAGCTCCACAGGTCGTCCGAGCGCAGAAGGCACATCGGCACGCCCTCGAGCCGTTCGATGGGCACCTCGTTCAGTTCTGGCGCGGGGTCCAGGTCCTCGCGCATGATGAGCTCGAGCTTATCCTCGCCCAGAATGCGCTCCTGCAATCCGCTCGGCTCGCGCGCGGCGGTGCGCAGGAACAGCGCATGCAGCTCGCCGCGGTTGAGCGATTCAATGAGCTCCTGCGGCGAGCCCACACGGATGAAGAGCTCCACCTGCGGATAGCGGCTGTGATATTCATTTATATAATGTAACGCGTACGACATCGCCGAGTAGATGACGCCGAGCTTGATGCGCCCGCTCATGCCCGTCCCCACGCTGCGCACGCTGTCCTCCACGCGGCGGATGTCCTGAAAGATCTGCTGCGTCTGCTGATACAGGCTTTGTCCCGCGTCGGTGAGGGACATGCCCTTGCTGCCGCGCAGGAAGAGCTGCACGCCGAGCTCTTCCTCGAGCTGCGCGATCTGGCGCGAGATCGGCGGCTGCGCCACGTGCAGCTCGCGCGCCGCGGCGGAGATGCTTTTCTCCTCCGCCACCGCGCAGAAGTATTCCAGCTGTCTGATCTTCATCGCTCGTCCTCCATGTCATACTTTTGTGGTATGGTATGCAGATAAATTAAGTACTTTTCATTATAGCACATCTTTGTTATAATGCAAGTTGTAAAGAAAAGCGAGAATTCCGTTTTCATTTTTATTGGTTTTTACAGAAATATTTTTATGAAAGTGAGGAACCCACCATGATCAATCTTGCAGACGATGCGATGACGATCAAGCTGGACTACGAGCTTCCTGAGTACCCGAAGTTCGAAGAGGGCTACCGTCGCGCACCCCGCCGCGAATCCCACCTGAGCGAGGCCGATAAGGCGCTCGCCATCAAGAACGCCCTGCGTTACATCCACCCCGACCATCATGAGCAGATGGCCAAGGAGTTTGCGCAGGAGCTCGAAGAGCACGGCCGTATCTATGGCTACCGCTTCCGTCCCGAGGGCAAGCTCTACGGCAAGCCCATCGACGAATACAAGGGCAAGTGCATCGAGGGCAAGGCCATTCAGGTCATGATCGACAACAACCTCGACTTCGATATCGCTCTGTATCCCTATGAGCTCGTCACCTACGGTGAGACCGGTCAGGTCTGCCAGAACTGGATGCAGTACCGCCTGATCAAGAAGTACCTCGAGCAGCTGACCGATGAGCAGACCCTCGTCGTCATGTCCGGTCATCCTCTGGGCCTCTTCCACTCCCACAAGATGGCTCCGCGCGTCATCATCTCCAACGGCCTGATGGTCGGTACCTTCGATGACCAGGAGAACTTCAACCGCGCTGCCGCGCTCGGCGTTGCCAACTACGGTCAGATGACCGCCGGCGGCTGGATGTACATCGGCCCCCAGGGCATCGTCCACGGCACGTTCAACACGCTGCTCAACGCCGGCCGTCTGAAGCTCGGCATCCCCAACGATCAGAACCTCGCCGGCCGTCTGTTCGTCTCCGCCGGTCTTGGCGGCATGAGCGGCGCTCAGGGCAAGGCTGCTGAGATCGCCGGCGCTGCCTCCATCATCGCCGAGGTCGACGATTCCCGTATCGAGACCCGTTACACCCAGGGCTGGGTCAGCCACCGCACCGACTCTCTCGAAGAGGCCACCAAGATCGCTCTCGACCACCAGAAGGAAGGCAAGCCCTGCGCTGTCGCCTATTGCGGCAACATTGTCGACCTGCTCGAGTACCTGTACAACAACAACGTCCATGTCGACCTGATGAGCGACCAGACCTCCTGCCACGTGCCTTATGACGGCGGCTACTGCCCGCAGGGCCTCACGTTCGAGCAGCGCACCGAAATGCTCGACAAGGATCCCGACGGCTTCCGTGTCCTCGTCGACAAGACGCTGCATCATCACTATGAGATGATCTGCAAGTTCCACGAGCGCGGCACCTACTTCTTCGACTACGGCAACAGCTTCCTCAAGGCTGTTTACGACTCCGGTGTGAAGAGCATCTGCAAGAACGGCGAGAACGACCTCGACGGCTTCATCTTCCCCTCCTACGTCGAAGATATCCTTGGTCCCTGCCTGTTCGACTTCGGCTACGGCCCGTTCCGTTGGTGCTGCCTGAGCCGCAACCCCGAGGATCTGCACAAGACCGACATGGCTGCTGCCGAGTACATCAAGGCCCACAACCGCCGCTATCAGGACTACGACAACTATGTCTGGGTCCGCGACGCCGAGAAGAACAAGCTGGTCGTCGGCACCCAGTGCCGTATCCTCTATCAGGATGCCATGGGCCGTATGAACCTCGCGCTCAAGTTCAACGAAATGGTCCGCAACGGTGAGATCGGCCCCGTCATCCTTGGCCGTGACCATCACGACACCGGTGGTACCGATGCGCCCTTCCGTGAGACCTCCAACATCAAGGACGGCTCCAACATCATGGCCGAGATGGCGACCCAGTGCTACGCTGGTAACGCTGCCCGCGGCATGAGCTACATCGCCCTGCACAACGGCGGTGGTACGGGCATCGGCCGCGCCATCAACGGCGGCTTCGGTATGGTTCTCGACGGCTCCGAGCGTGTCGACACCATCCTGCGCATGTCCATGCCTTGGGATACCATGGTCGGCGTTGCCCGCCGCAGCTGGGCGCGCAACGAGAACGCCATGACCACTGTCGCCGAGTACAACAAGATGTACGAGGGGCAGGATCACATCACCATGCCTTACGTCGCGGACGAAGAGCTCTGCGAGAAGGCCGTGAAGGAATACATGCACTAAGAAAACACTTCAAAAAAGGGGCTTTTTACAAAGCCCCTTTTTTGAGCTGGATACACTCCGCTGCGCGCACTCGCTTTGCTCGCACACTTGCGGAGCGCAAAGAATCTTTCCGACGCACATGTCGTCGGAAAGATGATCTCAATTTATTTGCCGCCTGCGGGCGGCCTGGGCAGCCGCTGGCGGCTCTGCCGCCTTGCGGATGCCGCGTACCCCTTGCGGGTAAAACTCTGCGAGGCTTTTTTGACAAGCCATCGAACAGAATGCTCTTTCCAACAGTGAGAAAGGACAACATTTACTATGAAAAAGTTACTGGTCAAAAACATCGGCCTGCTGGCGACGCCGGAGGGCAGATCCGCCCATCGCGGCGAGGAGCAGGGCAAGATCAAATTCTTAAAGAATGCGTGGGTGCTCATCGAGGACGGCACCATCGCCTCCGTCGGTACCGGCGCGGTTCCCGCCGTCGAGGGCGCGGAAGTCGTCGACGCGGAGGGCCACCTCGTCACCCCCGGCCTTGTCGACGCCCACACCCACCTCATCTTCGGCGGCTGGCGCCAGAACGAGCTGGGTCTCAAGCTCCACGGCGCAAGCTATCTCGACATTCAGAACGCGGGCGGCGGCATCCAGTCCACGACGAACGCCACCCGTCAGGCCAGCGAGCAGGAGCTCGCCGCCAAGGCCTCCAAGGCGCTCGACGAGATGATGGGCTTCGGCACCACCACGGTCGAGGCCAAGAGCGGCTACGGCCTTGCCACCGAGCATGAGCTCAAGGCGCTCGAGGTCATCAAGGATCTCAACGATCACCACCGCATGGACCTCGTCGCGACCTTCATGGGCGCGCACCTTGTCCCCGCGGAATATAAGTCCAACCGCGAAGAGTACGTCCGCCTTGTGTGCGAGGAGATGATGCCCAAGGTCAAGGAGCAGGGCATCGCCAAGTTCTGCGACGTCTTCTGCGAGGCCGACACCTTCACCGTCGAAGAGTCCCGTCAGGTGCTCGAAGCGGGTCTCAAGTATGGCCTGCGTCCCAAGATCCACGCCGACGAGATCGAGGCCATCGGCGGCAGCCAGCTCGCCGGTGAGATCGGCGCGATCTCGGCTGAGCACCTGATCGTCTGCCCGCCGGAGGGCATTGCCTCCATGGCCAAGGGCGGCGTCATCGCATGCCTGCTGCCCGCGACGAGTTTCAACCTCGGCGCGGTGTTCGCGCCCGCGCGCGACATGGTCAAAGCCGGCGTGCCCGTTGCAATGGCGACGGACTTCAACCCCGGCTCCTGCCCGTGCCTGAACATGCAGTTTGTCATCAACCTCGGCTGCCTCAAGTACAAGCTGACGCCGGAGGAGGTCCTCACGGCTGTCACGCTCAACGGCGCCGCGGCGATCGACCTTGCCGACAAGGTCGGCTCTGTCGAAGAGGGCAAGCTGGGCGACCTTGTCATCTGGGACGCGCCCGACCTCGACTACATCTGCTACCGCGTTGGCAGCAATCTTGCAAAAACCGTCATCAAGCGCGGCGAGATCGTGTAAGAGAACGGTAGAGGGAGAACATGATGGATCGGACTGACTACCAAATCCTCAACCTCCTCCAGGACGACAGCCGTTGCACGCTGCGCCGCATGGGAGACCTTGTGGGGCTGACGCCGCCCGCCGTGTCGGAACGCATTCGCCGGATGGAGGAAAGCGGCGTGATCCGCGGCTATCACATCGACGTCGACCGCACGAAGCTCGACTGTAACATCACGGGCTTTATCTCTGTTGCGCTCGAGCCGGACAAGTACGACAAATTCTGCGATTTCTGCGCCTCGCAGAGCGCCATCATCAGCCACTATCACGTGGTGGGTGAGTTCAACGCGCTGCTCCGCTTCGCCGTGCGCGACACGCAGCAGCTCGACCAGCTTCTCTCCCTCATCAAGAAGTTCGGCGACTCGCGCACCTCGATCGAGCTCAAGACGCTCTTCGACAGCAAGGAGATCCCGCTGCCGTAACACAACATTCCCTTTGCACCAAGCAGGGCGGCTTTGGCCGACTCCGCATAAGAAAACATGCGCCGTAAAAGGCAAATTTTGCACGGACTCCTTCGTTGCGCCGTCTTGCCATGCGTCAGCATGCCCGCACCGTCGCGCCTCAGCTCCGCACAAAATTTGCTCTTTTTCGGTGCAAAGCAGTTTTGCCAATGAATTTTTGAGATGAAATCAGCTGAAAAAATCTCCCCATACTGGCGTATGGGGAGATTTTTTCGGTTGTATTTCAGCCAAAAAGGCGCAGGCAAAACCGCATGTTTTCTTATGCGGAGTCGGCCTTGGGCCGCCCTATTTTTTTGCGCGATCTGAATGCCCCCTTGCTTTTTTGGGGCCATTCCCGCCGCAAATGTCAAGTATTTTGTGCGAAAAAGATAGAATAAATTTTTGAGGGCTCATGCGGCGCGGTCAAAGGCGAGCTCGAACGCTTGCGCCGAGGACATAAAGCCGAGTATTTCTCGCGGGTAGTTGTTGAGCCACGTCTCGACGCGCTTCACTTCCGCCGCCGTCACCTTGTCGAAGTCCGTCCCTTTCGGGAATTGCCGCCGTATCATGCGGTTAATATTCTCGTTCGTGCCGCGCTCACAAGAGCTATACGCATGACAGTAATAGACCGTCGTCCGCTTTGCATCCTTGCGCCGGGCGCTCCGCTCGATGCCGTCAGCATCCGCGAACTCGGAGCCATTGTCTACGGTTATCGTTTTGAATATCCGATAGAACGCCGCACCGTAAAGGCGCTCGAGGCGGTCTAATGCCGCGACGACCGTCTCGGCGCGCCCGTCCTTAATGCGGATAATGATTTCCCGCCGCGTAACGCGCTCGGAGAGGACGAGGAGGCGGGCTTTCGTCCGTTTCTTCCCGACGACGGTATCCATTTCCCAATGTCCCGGCTCCTGCCGCTCGTTGATATACTCCGGCCTCTGCTCTATACTCGTGCCGCTGGATGCCCGAGCCTGTTTCTTGCGGATTGTTCTATGCTTCTTTTTGCGGTCGCCCTTTTCCGGGAGGTCTTGATTTGTGAGCGTGAGGAAAACGCCGTCCTCGACGTACTTGTAAATCGTCGCACGGCAAAAGGTTATTCCGAAGTGTTTATATTTTTCCTGCTTGAGTAGAGCGCACACCGCCGCCGGGGAATAGTCCTCATTTCCGATTTTGTCCTCGATAAACTGCGCGGCGGCGTGATTTTTCCCAATCTTGAGCGGAGCACCTTTCGCGGCGAGCCCCTCTTGATAGCGCGCCTCGGCTTTTTCCGGGCTATACCGCTCCTCGGTCGTATAATCGGAGTTTAGATGCTCATACGTCCCGCGCTTGAGCTCGCGGTAAACGGTGCTGATATGTACGCCCAGCTCCTCGGCGATTTCCTTTTTCGAGTGTCCATGCTTGAGCATCGTCTCGAGCTTGATACGGCTCGTCCAATTAAGTTGTTTATATGCCCGCTCTCCCATAGCGCGCCCTCCCTCAAGATATAGAAAAAGGGCGGGAAAGTCCCGCCCTCTCGTTACTGCGATAGAAAGTCCTCTATCGCCTTTTTGATAATCTGCGCTTGCGGTATGCCCTCGGCGGCGCATTTTGCCTTGAAAGCCGCCGCGAGCTCTTTCGGCACTCGCGCGGAGATAATATCATACGTTTTATCTATATATCTCTGTTTGACTGCCGTCGAGGTCTTAGTCTTTCTTTTTTCCTCTGCCATTCTGCCGCCTCCTTTTGGCGTTGATGAAAATAGAGATTGCGGATAGGGTAATGCTTACCCCGCACAAAACATAGATAACCGTCGTCATGGTCGTTTGACATTGAGCGCATTTCGTGTTATTCTTGGAGGGCAAGGGGGATTTCTCCCCCTGCCCTTTACTCGGTGAGCTTTTCTATCAGCAGTAGAATAGCAATCACGAGATTTAGGATTGCGGTAACAAGGTTTAAGTAGCTGTCCGGCTCGGCCTTGTTGCCGCGTTTCTTTTTTCGCTTGCTCAATGCGTTTACCTCCTTTCTGTCTATTATAATAGCATACTGCTCGCAGTATGTCAAGAGCTTTTTCAAAAAAGTGCAAAAAATAATCCCCGGCGAGGAGGCCGGGGATTTACTCTATTCCGAGGAGCCAGAGGGCAGACACGCCGAGGACGCGAGCAAAGACGGGTATCTCGTAATCGGGAATAAACCGCGTTCCGATTTCGATACGGCTTATCGAGTCCCGCTCCATTGTTACGCCCTCGACCTGTACCCGCGCCGCGAGGTCGCTTTGTGAGAGCCGGAGCTTGAGCCGCGCCTCCCGGATGCGCTCGCCGCTTATATTCTTCTTTCCCTCAAAATCGTATATCCGCAAGCTCTCGCCTCCCGTGTGTTAATGGTCTGCATTTTTCTTGACTTTAGCACATACGCAACGCATAATTGTGTTAAAGGTCAGCAGACCGAAAAAATAGGAGGGAGTTACTCATACCATGAAAAAGCATATTGTTACTTGCGTGAAGTGCGGGAGGCAGTTCGACGCGAACGAGGGCGGCGCTTATTATCCCGAGTCCCGCCGCTATGTCTGCAAACATTGTGTCGATAAGCAAAAGGCCGAGCAAGCGGAGCGGAATAAGGCTCGCAAGGCCGCAGAGCGCGAGTCCGAGGCCGACGAGCGCGAGCGCGTCACGGGTATGCGGCAATCGAAAACCGCTATGCTCGTGAAAATCGTCGTCGGCGTTCTGTTCCTGTTCGCCGCCGTCTCGCTCGCTGTGCAAGGGAATATCCCCTCTTTTGTGTGCGGGCTCGTAATCGGCGGCGCGCTGGTCGCGTGGGGACTCGTGCCGTATCTGAAAGCGAAAAGCGGGAGGCATTGAGCTATGTTTGTCAGCTTCTCGAAGCGCCTAAAGTCAATGAGTGGTTTCCGGCTCGGAGTTGGCCTCCGGCTTACCCGGCGTAATTGCTGGTACTTCCTTTTCGTGCTGGTGCTCGTCGGCTGTTTCTATTTCTGTTGGTATTCCGTGTTGGCTTGCGGGTGGATGCTCTACGGTCTGCTCTACGGCTGTTATCTCATGTTCAAGTAACCGTATCGCGGTATATGTTTGTCCGACGGCGCGAGGCCGTCAGAGAGGTTATATTCCCCTTTTATATGGGGACTGCTTTCGCTCCGTGAGGAGTTATTCGGTCTGCCCCGTGTCGATATAAAATCCGGGCGCGAAGCCGAGGGAATAGTTCGCGTTGTTGTTGTTGACTGTCCCGTCGGTGTTCACATTCACGAAATTGTTGGAGTTGCTCGCATTCGGAGAACGGAGCCACCAATTAGCGGCGATACGGAATATAACCTAATCACGCGGAGGATTAAGCTCGCGCCTTATCGCTCCGTTTGATTTTAGAGATTTGCGAGAGTTCGTCCGTAATGAGCTTTACCCACTCTTTGAGGACGTTCGGCGGTATCTTCTCATGGTTGACGGTCAGATACGCGAGGTCGAGTACGTCGAGCATCGAGTTATAATAACCCTGTGCCGTCTCGTAATACTCTTTCCGCCGTTGGATGTTCCGGCGGCGTATCTCCTCGGGCGCTTTCTCGTCAACGTAAATGAGGTTTGCCGTCTTTATCATGCGATAAGCCTCTCGCGCCGCGTTGTAGAGCGGCAAAGAGAAATAAAACGTGTAGCTTTTCGGCAGGATGCGGACGCGGTTGTATGTGAATACATAAATCTCGCGGGCGAGGTTGATATACTCCGCCGGACTTTCGCCGCGTCTCGATTTTGGTACGGACATTTTCTTTCCTCCTCGCCGACTATGCGCCCATTGAGGGCGCAAGTCTCGATTTCCGAATTATACGCAAAAGCCGGGCGCGAAGCCGAGGGAACAGACCGCGTCGCCGCCGTCGACTGCCCCGTCGGCGTACACAACCACGAAAATGTTGGAGTAGCTCGCACCCGGAGAACGGAGCCACCAATAAGCGGCGGTACTCGTGCCGTTGTGCTTGTACTTGATTTTGCTATTCCCGGCGGAATAATAAGCGTACTGCGCTTGTTTGTTCTTCTCGTTCGTGTTTCCGTAGGAAATGCTACCGAAAACCTCGAACTCCGAGAGGAGGAAAAAGTAATCCGTTGTCGCCGTGACGCAGCTCGCCGTCGAGCCGCCGCCGTTTGCCGTATTGTCCGTGTACTTTGTAACGGACTTGAGGACGGCACGGAGCGCCGCCGGAATGACTGCGATAATCGTCCCGGAATAGCTCGAGAGGCTCGTCCCGCAAATCGCGGTACGCATTTGCGAGCTTTTCCATCCGCCGGAGTTGGTGTTGCTCGCGTTCATAACGAAATAGCCCGCACCCGGGGACGACCATCCGCTATCCGGGCCATATTGATTATCGCAGAAACACACGTCCGTACCGCCGGAGAGCGCGGTCTTTGCAAGCTGAAAATGGATGCGGTTTGCGCCCTCGACGCTTGCGTTATGGTTAAAGCCGATAATGAAAGCGTAGGTCGTGACATTCGAGAGCGAGAGCTTTCCGACCGTGCCGTTAAGCGTGACCGCCTTTCGGTCGCCGATGCTCCAATAGTTCGCGCCCTGTCCCGCGTCGGAAACGGACTTGATAACACTCCACTCGTTATTGTTGAGCGTAGAGCTCACGAAAGAGAGCGTCAGCGAGTAGGAGGTCGTGCCGGAAACGACATTGACGGAGCCGCTCGTCGTCTGCCCGTTCTTTGTTGCCGTGACCGTGTACGCCCCCGTCTCCGTGACGGTGAAAACCGCTGTCCCGTTGCTCGTCTTTGTGGCGATTGTCGTCCCGCCCTTTTTCAGCGTGACGGATGCGCCGGAGTCTACGTTGACGGTAATCGTCGCGGAAAAGAACGTCAGCGCCACCGCGTAGCTATCGACGACGGAGACGTTTTTCGTGTCGGACGTTTGCCCGTTGAGCGTGGCCTTGACGCTCCATGTACCGGCCTCCGGCAAGGCCAGCGTACAAGAGCCGCCCGCCGCCGCGCCGTTTATCGTTTTCGAGCCCTTTGTCGCCGTGACCGCCGCGCCGCTGGTAACGGATACCACGAGGGAGAGCTCGACTCCGGGCTTGCTGACTGCGTTTGTTCTACCAATCATTTTTAACTCACCGCCTTAATACAAGTAATGCTCTGCACCGTGATAGCCGCCGTCGGCTTTGTCGCGGCGTAGATTTTGACCGTCCCGCTCCCGGAGAGAGCGACCGGCGCAAAGTTTCCGCTCGTGGCCTCTGTCGCACCGAACACGACCTCGGGGACGTGGCTCGCCGTCACGCCGGGGCAGGCGATAGAGGTGGCATAGGGATACGCCGCGTATGTGCTGTCGTTCACCCATGCAGAGGCGGTGACGGACACGCCGGAGAAAATCTTTACCTCGGCGTATCCCGCGTGAGCGTGGGAGGCGTTGGCAAAGTCACCCGGCTTTTTGCCGCTGTCGGTCAGATTGCCGGAGGAGTCGAGCCCGGCGAAGTGTCCCGCCGTCGGCGAGGCCGGTTTCTCGGCCTTGCCCTCGTTGAGCTTTTTAATATTCTCCTGCATGGCGGTTTGGTCTGCCGCCGTGAAATATCGGGCGATAACGTCGCCCGCCGACCATGCCCGGGCGGTCGTGCCGTTCTGCGCTCGCGTGACGGTGAGCACGTTCCCGTTCTTTGCGGTCATAAGCACCGTTTCCGCCGTGGAGCCGTCCGCTCCAATCGTGAGCAAGTTCGGAGCCTCCGGCAGTACGGAGCCGTCAACGACGTTTACGGTCGTACCCGCCGCCGTCAGCGCGCCGGAGAGCGAAGTCTCCGGGGAGTTGGCTTGCGCCGGGTACATTGTCACTAATTCGGACATATTCTTTCCTCCTTTTAGTAGTCCCCGCCGCCGCGAGAATTACAGAATGTTTGAGCGAATACCGCGCCCACGATACGACTCATGTTATCGGGGAGTATCTCTATCGAGTGCCACGAGTTACGGCGTATCTTCCCGCTCGAGTCCGTGGCGAGATACTTCACAATGTCGATATTGCTATACGAGGACGGCGCGGGTATCTCTTTTCCGTCTACCTTGATAGTCGCTTTCGAGGCGCGTTGCCCCTCGTATATGCCGAACTCGATAGCGTGGGTGTGGTCTTTTACGGTGTGGGTATGGTCTTTCACCGTATGCGTATGCGCGCTTACCCGGTGCGTGTGGTCGTAGACCTCGTGTGTATGCGCCGAAATCCTGTGCGTATGCGACGGGTGCGTATGCGCACCCGACCAAATAAATGTTTCGTAGCCGTCAACGGTTTTTCCGTCGCTGGTCGTTGCGAGGCGGGCGTGTTGAGAAATGCCGTGGTTATGCACGGCCTGTCCGTTCGTCTCGCTCGGGAGCACGTTCGAGGACTCGAGCGCCGTTCCGCCGGAAGTCTGCCCGCCGCCGGAGGAGGTCGTAGAGCCGCCGCCGGAGCTTGTCGTCTGCCCGCCGCCGGAGGAGGTCGTTTGCCCGCCTCCGGAGGAGGTCGTTTGCCCGCCTCCGCCGCCGATAGCTTTCTCATACGCCCGAAACGCCTCGAACTCGACATTGAGGAGCATTTTGTTAATGCGTACCACCGAGTCGGAGATATAGAGTTGCAGTTTCGCCGGGTGCGTCGCGTCGGCGTTATCGGAAAAATTATAGATTTGCTGGTTGGTCGCGCCCTGTGCGTATGTCTCGCCGATAAGGGCGCGGCTCTGCAAGTCGGAAATGCTCCCGGCTATATCCTGCGTCTTGTTGGCAATCGTCACCGTGACATTTCCCGGGTCGCCCTCTGCATCCGATTTCTCCACGCGGACGATACGGGTACGGAGGTTAATCCCGTCGGCCTCGTCCACGACGCGGACGATTTCGCCCGGGCGGAACTTGGAAAACTTATCGCCGGTCAGACGGTGGAGGTCGATAGCCCCGATTTCATAGCTCACATACGGCTCCTTGAGCCCGGCGAGTATCTGCTCAGCGTATGCCTTGAGGTTTTCCGCCACCTGATACCGCGCGTCTACGAGGATAGTCGAGCACAAGCCGTATCGCTCAATGCTCAAAGTGTCCTCGACGTAGGGAACGCCGCCGTTGACCGACTCTATCGTGAGTTGGTTTACACCCTCGCCATAGCCCAGCGCATAGACGCGGTTTGCGATACTCGTCGCGTCCGTCGTCTTTTTGATGTTCGTCATGTTCTTAGCGTATCGGATTTCGCTCTTGAGCGTGTCGGTCGGCACGGTGAGGGAGAGCGTCCACGGGTAGACGGTCGTATCCCACGACCAAAGGTATTCACCGTCGAAGCACTCCGGCACGGCGAAAAGCGCCGCGAGGAGCGTCGAGTTTTCCCAATTATATTCAAAATAGCGTTTGAAATCGCAGTCGCCGAGCTTCCAGTTTTGCCGGGTCTGCCGGGCGAGAATGTAATTGAGAACGTCGGCGGTCTTTACGCCGGAGCCGCCGCATTGATGATACTGAAAGAGAACGTCGGAGAGGAGCGTAGCGAGGACGTGCTCGCAGTTGTAATAGCGGGTCGCGCCGTTGCTCCGCTCCAAATCCTCACCAATGATGCGGAAAAGGTCGATACGCTCGTCGCCGTCGAAAATCTCGACATAGTTCAGCGGCGAGCAATAGGCGTTTTTCGGGTCGTCCGCCGGGAGCGTAAAGGTCGCCGTCCATAGGGAGTTAGTCTCGAGGCCGTAGCCGACGGCGAGGGCGTTGTCGAGATAGGCGAGCCGCTTCATATCGCGGTTGAAAATCTGCGGCTTTGCCATTATAACCACCTATCTTTCCACAAGATTTTAACGTCGGCGGTCGTGCCGCCCTCGACGATAATATCGTTCTCGCCCGGTTGGAGCTTGAAAAATGCGCTATCGTCGCTCACGCGGTCGATGATGTTCGCGCCGTTGAGCGTTACGGTCATGTGCTCCGTGTCGATAACGAGTTCGTCTCCGGCGACCATATTCACGCCCTCAATTACCATAGTGACGGAGCCGTAGGTCGAAACGCCCGTACCGCTCGCCGTCGCTACGGCCTCCGCAAGCGCGGAGAAAAAGAGCACTCGGATATAGTCGCCGACGCTCCCGGCCTCCGCCTCCGCAAGCGCGGAGGGGAGGAGGACGCGGACGAATACGCCGGACGCGGTAGCGACCGCCTCCGCCGAGCCGTCGAGGTATCGAATGATTTTCAGCGTCGCCGAGGTATCCGTCTCCGCGTTCGCTGTGGCGAGCCACTCGAACACAATAGACGTTGTTCGGTTGTACGCCGTCTTATTGTACGGAGTGCGGTTATACATTTGCTCGCCTCCTCGTTATGCCAAAGTGCAAACGATAGCTCCCGCCGATACCGTGATAGCGTCGCCGTTGAGTACGTTCTTGCTCCGGGTAAAGGAGCCGTACCAAAGCAAATTACCCGCCGTCAGCGCGTCATAGATGCCCCAATACTCACCGCAGTAATAGCGCTTCTCTCGGTAAACTGTTC
>OHUV01000401.1_pt1 | contig 33723 bp, 32 predicted proteins | sample 1579281 | NCBI WGS metagenome assembly OHUV01 (sample SAMEA3882515, study PRJEB24775) | human gut metagenome | biome: human-associated habitat; feature: intestine environment; material: feces | place: Netherlands | collected 2009/2010
CGTCCACACAGAGCACCTGCCCGGTGAGATAGCTGCTTTGTTCTGCGGCAAAAAACGCCACTGCCTGTGCCACATCCTCCGGCTGGCCTGCGCGGCCCGCGGGGATGCCCTGCGTCATACCGGTGCGCACCGCCTCCGGCAGCACGGCAGTCATGTCGGTGTCGATAAAGCCGGGCGCTACCGCGTTCACGGTCACGTTCCGCGCGGCCAGTTCCCGGGCAAGGCTCTTGGTCAGACCGATGAGCCCCGCCTTGCTGGCGGCGTAGTTGGTCTGCCCGGCGTTGCCCCGCAGCGCCACCACGCTGGAAAGGTTCACGATGCGGCCATAGCGCTGGCGCACCATGCGGCGGGCGGCCTCCTTGCAGCAGAGAAAGGCGCTTTTCAGGTTGGTGTCCAGCACTGCGTCAAAATCCTGCTCGGTCAGGCGCAAAATCAGGTTGTCCCGGGTGATGCCCGCGTTGTTCACCAGCACATCCACCCGGCCAAAGGCCTCGGCAGCGGCATCGAACAGCGCCTTGCAGCCCTCGGCGGTGGATACATCCGCCTGCACGGTCACCGCCTGCACGCCCTCGGCGCGGCAGAGCGCTGCCGTCTGCTCCGCAGGCTCTGCGCCGTGGCAGTAGTTCACCACCACGTTGCAGCCCTGCTTTGCCAGTGCCACGCACACTGCGCGGCCAATGCCCCGGCTGCCGCCGGTAACAATGGCGGCGCGGGTCAGCTTTTCTTCGCTCATTCTGCTTCCTTCCATGCGGTCAGCACCGCATCCAGCTGTTCCGGGGTCTCCACTGCGGTGCAGACCACCCCGGGCAGGGTCTTTTTCACAAAACCGCTCAGGGCGCTGCCGGGGCCGACTTCCAGAATGTGGTCCACGCCCAGTTCACCCAGACGGCGCAGGGTATCTTCCATGTAGACGCTGCTCTGCACCTGCTTTACCAGCAGCTGCGGGATGCTGTCGGTCTCGGCCTTTTCATGCCCCAGACAGTTGAACAGCACCGGCGTCTCCATGGTGCCGAAGTTTTCGCCCGCAAAGCGCTGTGCCAGCGCATCCCCTGCGGGAGCCATCAACCTTGTGTGGAAGGGGCCGCTGACCTTCAGCGGGATGCAGCGGCGGGCACCGGCTTCCTTTGCCAGCGCGGCAGCCTGCTCCACGGCGGCCTTTTCGCCGCCGATGACCAGCTGCCCCGGGCAGTTGTAGTTGCAGATCTGCACACAGCCCGCCTCTGCTGCCTGTTCGCAGCAGGCAGACAGTTTTTCTCTGTCCAGTCCCAGCACGGCGGTCATACCGCAGGCAAGGCCCTTTGCAGCTTCGGCCATGGCCCTGCCCCGGAAGGCGGTCAGCTCGATGGCCTGCTTTGCGGTGAACACCCCGGCTGCCTGCAGCGCGGAGTATTCGCCCAGCGAAAGCCCCGCCAGATAGGCGGGTTTTACGCCCTTTTCGGCCAGCACGGCGGTCACGCCGCAGGCAAAGGCCACCATGCAGGGCTGGGTGTATTCGGTCTGGTTCAAAACGCCGTCCGGGTCCTCAAAGCAGACGCGGTGCAGGTCAAAATCCAGCACTGCGCTGTCAAAGGCCGCCCGGAAGGCGGGAGATGCTTCGTAAAATTCCTTGCCCATGCCGGGGTGCTGCGCACCCTGACCGGCGTAAAGTACGGCAAGCTTCATAAGTTCTGCCTCCATTCGGTCACAAGTTCGTCCATCAGCTCGCGCACGGTGCGCATCCGATCCAGCCTGCCCACGTTTTCGCCGCAGAAGAAGAGCCCTTCCTCCACGTTGCCCTTCACCGCCTCGATGAGGGCGTGGGTAATGCAGTAGGGCACAGCGGCGGGGTCGCAGGTCTTGAGACACCGGGCGCAGTGCTTGGGCGGGAAGCGTTTGCCCTCGGCCAGCGCCTGCACCAGCGGGGTGTTCAGCGCGCGTCCGGGCATTCCCACCGGGCTGTGGATGATGCGCACATCCTCCGGCTTTGCCGCCAGCAGCACGTCTTTGTAGGTCTGGGAGGCGTCGCACTCGTAGGTGGGGATAAAGCGGGTGGCCAGCTGCACGCCCGCAGCGCCAAGCTTTGTAAAGTGTGCCATGTCGGCACCGGTGTACACGCCGCCCGCCACAAATACCGGGATGGCGTGGCCGTATTGTTCCTCGTAGGGTTTTACCTCGGCCAGCACCCCGGGCAGAATCTCGTCCAAAGTCTGGCAGCGGTCGGCCAGCAGGTCCTCCTCGGCAAAGCCGAGATGCCCGCCCGCCTTGCAGCCCTCGATGACCACAAAATCGGCGGTACGGTCAAAGCCCTTTGCCCAGCGGCGCAGGATGAGCTTTGCCGCCCGGGCGCTGGATACGATGGGCGCAATGGCCACCTCTTTGGTGCCCACGATGCCCGGCAGCTCCAGCGGCAGACCCGCACCGGAGACCACGGCATCCACCCCCGCCGCCACGGCGGTGCGGATGGCGTCGGCATAGTCCCGGGTGGCTACCATGGCGTTGATGGCTACCAGACCCATGCCCCCGGCAATGGCCTTGGCTTTTTGAATTTCTGCGGTCAGGGCGCGGTGGTTTGCAGCCGCCGGGTCACGGGCAAAATCCGGCTCGCGGTAGCCTGCATCGGCGGTGGAGATGCACCCCATGCCGCCGCAGGCTGCTACCGCACCGGCCAGCCCGCCCAGCGAGACGCCTACGCCCATGCCGCCCTGCAAAATGGGTACTTGCAGGGGCTTGCCGCCAAGGGTCAGCATTCGGCGTTCAGCGCGGCAATGCGCTGCCTCCCGCCCTGCCACAGGTCTGCAAGGATGTCCGCCACGGGGCGCACCTCGTGCAGCATTCCGGCCACCTGACCGGCCATCAGGCTGCCGCTTACCGTGTCGCCCTCAAAGACGGCGCGGCGCAGACTGCCCAGCGTGTATTTTTCCAGTTCCATCTTGTCCGCGCCCGCCTTTTCCTGACGGACATACTCCCGGCTCATACGGTTTTTCAGCACACGCACCGGTGCGCCTACGCTGCGCCCGGTAACGATGGTGTCACTGTCCCCGGCTTTGAGCAGCGCGGCCTTGTAGTTTTCGTGAATGGGGCACTCTTCGCTTGCCAGCAGGCAGGTACCCACCTGCACACCGCAGGCGCCCAGCGCCAGCGCAGCCGCCAGCTGACGGCCATCGGCAATGCCGCCTGCGGCGATGACCGGCACGCTGACCGCGTCCACCACCTGCGGCACCAGTGCCATGGTAGTCATCTCGCCCACATGGCCGCCGCTCTCGGTGCCCTCAGCGATGACGGCGTCGATGCCCAGCGGCTCCAGATGCCGTGCCAGCACGGCAGCCGCCACCACCGGGATCACCTTGATGCCGGCAGCTTTCCACATGGGAACGTACTTTCCCGGGTTGCCTGCGCCGGTGGTGACCACGGCGACTTTTTCCTCCACCACGATCTGGGCAAACGCATCTGCCTGCGGGTGCATAAGCATGATGTTTACACCAAAGGGCTTGTCGGTCAGCTCTCGGCAGCGGCGGATGTTCTGGCGCAGGGTATCGGCATTCATGCCGCCCGCACCGATGATGCCCAGTGCACCGGCGTTGGAGCAGGCTGCGGCAAACTCGCCGGTGGCAATGTTTGCCATGCCGCCCTGAATGATGGGGTATTTCGTCCCCAGGATCTCGTTTAAAAGTTTCATGGTCTTTATCCTTTATATTCCACGATCATGCCGCCCCATGTCAGGCCGCCGCCGAAGCCGATGCAGGCAAGGGTCTGGCCGGGGTGCAGCTGGCCGCTTTCAGCCAGCTCGTTCAGCGCCACCGGGATGCTGGCAGCACTGGTGTTGCCGTGGCGGTCCATGTTTTTGTAGAACTTTGCACCATCGGCGTGCAGCGCCTTGACGCAGTGGTCGATGATGCGGCTGTTGGCCTGATGGCAGACCACCCAGTCCAGATTGTCCAGCGTAAGGCCGGTCTCGTCCAGCACGGTGTGCAGGCATTTGGGCAGGGCATCCACCGCAAAGCGGAACACTGCCCTGCCGTCCATGCTGATGGGTGCCGAGCCTGCGCGGCTGGGGCCGCCGGCATGGATGGCGGCATCGCCCCGGGCACCCAGCGTGATGGCAAAGGGCACGGTGGTGTCGGTCAGTTCAAACACTGCCGCACCGGCACCATCGCCAAACAGTACGCAGGTGGAGCGGTCGGCGGGGTTCATCAGGCGGGAGAGCGCCTCGGTGCCGATGACCAGCGCATACCGCCCGCCCAGCGTAGCCAGCAGGCCGCGCGCCACCGCCGTGCCGTACAAAAAGCCGGAGCAGGCGGCGTTCACGTCCAGTGCAGGGCGGTTTTCCGGCAGCGCCAGCGCCGCCTGCACCTGACAGGCCACGCTTGGGGTGGCGTCCGGTGCGGAAAGGGTGGCACAGACGCAGCAGGCAATGTCTGCCGGGGCAAGACCGCTGCGCTGCAGCGCCTGCTTTGCGGCGGCAATGGCCAGTGTGGCGGCGTTTTCGCCCTCGGTGCAGTAGTGCCGGGTACGGATGCCGGTGCGGGTGGTGATCCACTCGTCGCTGGTATCCACGGTGCGGCTCAGCTCTTCGTTGGTGACCGTGCGGCCGGGCAAAGCCCCGCCGGTGGCGATCAGACGCAAACCCTTCATGCTTTCCTCATTTCTCCGATCTGACGGAATTTCTGGTAGCGCTGCTCGGCCAGCTGACGGCCGTTCATGCGGGCAAGGCTGCGCAGCTGACGCTGCAGTGCCTCGTCCAGATTGCCGAACAGTACCCCGTGGGCGCGCTGTGCGCCGCCCACCGGCTCCGGGATGATCTCCTCCACGATGCCGTCCTTGTACAGATCCTGTGCGGTCAGCTTCATGATCTCGCAGGCTTCGCCGCTGCGGGAGGAATCCTTCCACAGGATGCTGGCAAAGCCCTCGGGGCTCAGCACCGAGTAGACGGCGTTTTCCAGCATGAGGATGCGGTTTGCCACACCCAGCGCCAGCGCGCCGCCGGAAGAGCCTTCGCCGGTGACCACTGCGATCATTGGCACGGTCAGGCCGCTCATCTCCATCAGGTTGCGGGCAATGGCCTCGCCCTGTCCGCGCTCCTCGGCGTCCTTGCCGGGGTATGCGCCCGGGGTGTCGATGAAGGTGATGATGGGACGGTCAAATTTTTCCGCCTGCTTCATCAGGCGCAGGGCCTTGCGGTAGCCCTCCGGCCCGGGCATACCGAAGTTGCAGCGCAGGTTTTCCTCCAGCGTGCTGCCCTTGCGGTGGCCGATGACCGTGACCGGCTGGCCGTGGAACAGCGCCACACCGCCCAGAATGGCGGCATCTTCCTTGCACTGACGGTCGCCGCACTGCTCAAAAAAGTCGGTGAACAGTGCATCCACGATCTCGTCGATGTGAGGGCGCTCCGGGTGACGTGCCAGAAAGACCCTGTCCTCTGCGGTCAGCGCCCCGCAGCCGGACAGCAAAGCGTCCTCCTGCGCGGAAAGCTCTGCCAGCTCGGCAGCGTGGTTGGTGATATCGGTCATGTTCTCGTCCGCCGGGTCGCCGCGCAGGGCGGCGATCTTTTCATCCAGCGGTGCGAGCTGTTGTAAGATGTCCTTGATCATAAGGCGCTTCCTCCTCAGGCGTGCAGACGCAGCAGCTGCGCCAGTGTTTCGCGCATTTCGGTACGGGGCACTACCTTGTCCACAAAGCCGTGCTCGTATTGGAACTCGCTGCGCTGGAAGCCTGCGGGCAGCTTTTCGCCGATGGTCTGTTCAATGACCCGGGGGCCCGCAAAGCCGATCAGCGCCCCGGGCTCTGCCAGCATAATATCGCCAAGGCTGGCAAAGCTGGCAGTCACGCCGCCGGTGGTGGGGTGGGTCAGCACGCTGATGTATAGCCCGCCCCGGGCGGAGAACCGCTCGATGGCGGCAGAGGTCTTTGCCATCTGCATCAGGCTGAAAATGCCCTCCTGCATCCGGGCGCCGCCGCTGGCCGAGAAGATGATCAGCGGCAGGTGCTTTGCGGTGGCGTGCTCCACGGCGCGGGTGATCTTTTCGCCCACGGTGGTGCTCATGCTGCCCATAAAGAACCGGCTGTCCAGCACTGCAACTACCACCGGGGTGCCCTCAATGCGCCCCGTGGCGGTGATGACAGCCTCCTTCAGGCCGGTCTTGCCGGTCTGTGCTTCCAGCTTTTCCGGGTAGCCGGGAAACTGCAGCACATCCTGCGGTGCAAGGTCGGCATCCAGTTCCCGGAAGCTGCCCTTATCAAGGATGAGGTTCAGGCGGTAGTACCCGCCGATGGGCAGGTGCACCCCGCAGTTGGGGCAGACGTACTGTGCCTTGTTCCAGATCTGGCGGGTGGCGCGGCGTCCGCACTTTTTGCATTCCACGAACTGCGGGTCGTTCCACACGGCACCCGCATCCCGCCGGGCTTTCAGCTGGAAGGTGCGCTCCCGCATGCTGCCCGGCAGCAGGTCTTTGATACTGTTCATCGCGTTTCGCCTCGGTCAGCCTCAGACATGGGCATTGATGTAGTTGAAGATATCGCCCACGGTCTTGAGGGTTGCCAGCTCCTCATCGGGGATGGACACGCCGCAGGCCTCTTCCAGTGCCATGTTCAGCTCCACAGCGTCCAGACTGTCGGCCTCCAGATCCTCGGTCAGGCTGGCCTCCATGGTCACCTTGTCCTCATCGCAGCTCAGGGTATCGACAACGATCTTCTTCATTTCCTCGAAAGTCATGGCAGTATTCTCCTTTATGTTGTATGATTGTATTGATTATTTACCTAAAATTTGTGAGGTATCGAACACGACCATTATAGCCAAACCGTCGGATAAGTCAATGGTTTTAGTTAAAGATTTTTATCTTTTACAGTTTTGTCACAGTTTGCTTCCTTTTATATAGGGGTTCCCACAGGGCGCAAAAAGGCCGCTGCACAGTAACCCTCTCAGTCAAAGCCTTTCGGCTTTGCCAGCTCCCCCGAAAGGGGGAGCTTTTTAGCATCTACCGGTCAGCAGCAATAAAGCTCTCCCTTCGAGGAAAGACTTCCCCCGCTCCGGGGGAAGATGTCACCGCAGGTGACAAAAGGGGGAATCTGCGCGCAGCGCCTGAGAGGGTTCATTCTCGTGAAAAACAAATGAATCTTCAACAAAAATCCACGATTTCTCCATAAAAACAAAACACCGAAGCATCCGCAGACGCTCCGGTGTTCCTGAATCCAACTATACTTTTTTGCTTATTCCAGCCCGATCTGCTGGGCGTATTCTTCCAGCAGTTCCCGCTCAAGGAAGGGGGTCTTGACGCCCTCGCGGTCGCGGTAGGTCTCGTGACCCTTTCCGATGACGGCGATCAGGTCGCCCTCCTGTGCGTGATCCACTGCGTAGTGCAGCGCGTCCAGACGGTCGGGGATCTCCACGAACTTTGCGTCCGGGTTGCCCTTGTTCATGCCTTCGCGGATGTCCGCAAGGATGTCCTCTACCTTTTCAAAGCGGTTGTTATCCTCGGTGAGGATGGAGAAATCGGCCATCTTGGCGCAGATCTCGCCCATGCCGTAGCGGCGCAGCTTGGAGCGGTTGCCGCCGCAGCCGAACACCACCACCAGACGGTGGGGCTTGTAGGCGCGCAGGGTGGTAAGCAGGCTCTCGGTGGATACCTCGTTGTGGGCGTAGTCCAGCAGGATGGTGAACTTTTTGCTGATGGGCACCAGCTCCACACGGCCCTTCACCACGCACTTGCCCAGACCATCGTGAATGGCGGCATCCGGCAGACCCAGCACCTTGCCCACGGCCAGCGCTGCCAGCGCGTTGTACACGCTGAACTCGCCGGGCATATTCACCTTGACGTCCATCTCGTCCTTGCCGGTAACGTGGAAGGCAACGCCCAGAAAATCGTGGGTGCGCAGCAGCTCGTAGCCGGTCTCGCGGTAGTCGGCCTTTTCATCGCGGCCATAGGTCACCAGCTTGCAGGTATGGCCTTCCAGCAGGGCGGCGGTGTTCTCGTCGTCAATGTTCACCACGCCCACATCGCAGCGCTTGAACAGCTGTCCCTTCCAGCTGCGGTACTCCTCAAAGGTCTTGTGCTCACCGGGGCCGATGTGATCCGGCGAAAGGTTGGTGAACACGCCCACATCGTAGTGCACGCCCGCCACGCGATCCATCATCAGACCCTGACTGGACACCTCCATCAGCGCGGTATCGCAGCCGGCATCCAGAAACTCCCGGAAGGTCTTTTGCAGCTCGTAGCTTTCCGGGGTAGTGTTGGCGGTGTCCTTGTGGCGTCCCATATAGTAGATGCCGTTGGTGCCGATCATGCCCACCTTGCGGCCTGCGGCCTCCAGCACGCTTTTGATCATGTGGGTGGTGGTGGTCTTGCCCTTGGTGCCGGTGACGCCGATCATGGTCATCTGGCGGGCAGGGTTGCCGAAGAGGTTGGCACTCATCAGCGCCATGGCATAGCGGCTGCTCTCCACCTTGACCACGGTCACCCCGGGCATGGCGGAAAGGTCGATGTCATGCTGGATGACCAGCGCGCTGATTCCCTTGGCGGCGCAGTCAGCGGCAAACGCGTGGCTGTCCCGTTGGGTGCCCACGATGCACACGAACAAAAGCCCCGGGGCAGCCTTGCGGCTGTCGTAGATGATATCTGCGATCTCAGTATCCAGACTGCCCTGCACAAGGGTAAAGGGCACGCCTTCCATCAGTTGTTCCAGCTTCATACAGTCTCCTCCATAGAGTTTCTTTACATGGGGTTTTCTTCTTCGTTGGCCGTCATGCGGTCAGGGTGGGTCAGGGGCAGCTGCTCGGTGTCAGCGTCAGCCGCCGGTTCGGTGGTGCCGGCAGCATCCGTGCTTTCTGCACTGTCGGTGCTGTCGGCGGCATCCTCTGCCGGAGCGGGTTCCTCTGCCTTGGGCGGCACCACATAGCCGGAGGGCAGGGTGGGCTCGCCCTGTGCAAAATAGATCTTGCGGGTGCTGCTGGCGCTGGTATGGCTGAAATCCAGCCGCCCGGTATCGGTGGGGCCGCAGCCCTTGCCATCGGCGTTGGTCAGCACATAGCGGGCACGGTCCAGCTTATAATCCAGATCGTTCAGCGTACCCAACAGCACGCTGATGCGGTCCTGATACAAAAATGCGAGCTGCTCGGTGTCTGCCACCTCCAGCCGTGTCACGTCCTGCGACAGGCCGTATTCCTCCAGCTTGCCCACCAAAGTGCGCAGCGCTTCCATGCGGGCGGTCTCGGTGCTCACCGCGCTTTCGCTTTCGGCGGTTTCCGACCCGGAGGCGCTTGCCGCGTCCGCATCGTCCACGAACCAGAAGCCCTGTCCCGGGGTGGCGTCCTGCAGCTTGCCGCCGTACAGGGTGCAAAGCCCCTCGGGCTGGGTGCTTTCCTCGGACAAAATCTTCCATTTGTCCGAGATCACAAGCCACTTGCTGCCGTTTTGCACCGCGTAGGCGGGCACGGCCTCGGTCACCTGCACCACCACGGTGTTGGGGTAGTCCCGGATCACCTTGATGGAGCCCAGCAGCGGGAAATTCTGCTCCAGCACAGCGGCCTTTTCGCCGGGTTCAAAGCTGAAGATGTTTTCCTCCAGCTGCACGCCCATCTGCTGCAAAATGCTGTCTGCGGAGTAGCCCGCGATCTCGGTCACCTGCTTGCCGTCCGGGGTCTGCACCTGAATGGAGTTGATGCGGAACAGCATGGTCATGGTCAGGTAGATGCCTGCGCCAATGACGCACAGCAGCATGGCAAAGGCGGTCAGACGGCGCAGCATCCGGCGGCGCCGCAATGTGGCGCGGGTCACCTTGCGCTTTTTGCGCATTTCCCGCCGGGCAGGGCTTTGCTGTGGGGCGCCCTGCGCCGGGCGCAGGCGTTGACCGTTGCCCGCCGGGTGCTGCCGGTTTGCATTCTGGTAATTCTGGTTTTTCCGGCTGTTCTGCCCGCTGCGGGCATTGTTTGCCGGGCGGCGCTGCTTGCCGCCAGACTTCGCGTTTTTGGGTCTGCTGCCCGCCGGGCGGTTACCGGCGGGATACTGGGTGGTATTGCTTCCCTGCCCCTGCGCCGGGCGGCGGGGCTGGGTCTGGGTGGGGAACTGGATGCTGTTATCTGCCCGGGAGGAGCGCACACTGCCGTTGGCGCTGCGGGAGGGCGGGCGGCTGAGCGGCTCGCCGTTGTAGCCGTAGCGGCTGCTGCCGGTGCTCCGGGGCGTATTATGATTCTGCGAAGGCGCAGAGGTGCGCGCCACATCCCGGTTCAGATCATAGGGTCTCGGGTTCCGGGGTCTGCCGTTGCGGTCACGGTTCTGCTGCATCATTCGCACCTTCTTTCCTGTTTATTCCGGGGCTGCATCACGTGGTCTTTACCAGCTTGAGCAGTGCCGCAGTGATGCGGTCCAGACTGTCGTCCACAGACAGGCTGCGGGCGTTTTTGCCCATCTCGGCCAGCTTGCCGGGCTGTGCCAGCATGGCAGAAACAGTCTGCACCAGCTTTTCACCGGTCAGGTCTTTTTCTTCAATGACCACAGCCGCCCCGGCCTTCTGCAGCTCCATGGCGTTGTAGTACTGGTGGTTCTCCGCCACATTGGGGCTGGGGATCAGCACAGCGGCGCGTCCCACGGCCTCCAGCTCGGCCAGCGTCAGCGCACCGGCGCGGCTGATAACGAGGTCTGCCGCAGCCAGTAGCTCCGGCATATTGTTGATGTATTCCTTTACCACAAGGCTGTCGCCGGGGGCAAAATCCTTCTGCTTTTGCAGCTGCTCAAACAGCTGCACCCCGTACTGCCCGGTGGCGTGCAGGTGCAGCACCGGCTTGTGCTCATGCTGTTCCCAGGCGCACAGGTCTGCCACCACCTCGTTGACCCGGCGTGCGCCCAAGCTGCCGCCGAAGGACAGGATGACGGTGCGGTCGCCCGCACCCAGCTGTGCACGGATGGCCTCGCGGTTGGCGGCCTGTGCAAACACCTCCGGCCGCACGGGGTTGCCCACCACAAGGGTCTTGTCCGGTGCGCCCAGCTTTTCCACGGCGGCGGGCACGGCGGCAAACACGATATCCACATCCGGGGCCAGCAGCTTGTTGGTCACACCGGGGAAAGCATTCTGCTCGTGCAGGGCGGTGTGGATGCCCATTTTGGCGGCGCAGCGCACCACCGGGCCGGACACATAGCCGCCGCAGCCGATGACGAGATCCGGCTTTACTTCCTTCATCATGGCCTTGGCCTTGGGGCCGGAAAGCGCCAGATTCCACAGGGTGATGATATTGCGCTTGATGTTGTGCAGGCTGAGCTTGCGCTGGAAGCCGGTGATCTCAATATGGTGGAAGGGGTAGCCCGCCTGTGTGACCAGACGGTACTCCATGCCCTCCTTACGGCCTGCAAAGTGGATCTCTGCGGTAGGGTCGGCCTTTTTCAGAGCACCGGCAATGGCCAGTGCAGGGTTGATATGTCCGGCGGTGCCGCCGGCTGCGATGAGAACACGCATGGTGATTCCTCCTTATAAACGCCCGGCTACAGGCCGGGCGGGCTTGCGGTTTGTTTTACTGTTCTGTACGGGCTGCGCGGGCAGAGGCCAAGTCAATGGTCTTGCGTGCAAGCTCTGCCTCGCGCTCGGCGCGGGCGGCCTCCCGCTGGGCACGCATCTGCTCCCGCTGCTGCGCTGCCCGCTCGCCGTTGCGGCCAATGTTCACCATCACGCCCATCTCTGCCAGCAGCAGGATCAGGCTGGTACCGCCGGAGGAGAAGAAGGGCAGGCTGATGCCGGTGTTGGGCAGGGTGTTGGTGACCACGGCGATGTTGCAGAACACCTGCCACGCGATCTGTGCCATGATGCCGATGCCTACCATGGTGCAGTACAGATTTTCCGCCTTATAGGCGATGAGCAGCCCCTGCACGATGAACAGCACGAACAGCACGATAATGAGCACCGCGCCGATGAAGCCCAGCTCCTCGCACACCACGCTGAAGATGAAGTCGTTGGTGCTTTCCGGCAGCCAGAGCTGCTTTTCCACGCTGTTGCCCAGCCCCAGCCCCTTCAGTCCGCCGGAGCCGATAGCATAAAGGCTCTGCACGGTCTGGTCGGTCATCTGGCTCAGATCCTGCGTCCAGCCGTCCAGACGCTTTTGCAGGTAGGGGATAGAGTCCACATGGGAGAGCAGGGTCTCCAGCAGGGTGCCCGCCGTGATGGCACCCGCCCATGTCAGCACACCGCCGCTGCCGGACAGCAGCAGGATGGTGCCCACCACCGCCACCGTCAGCACGATGCCGGACATGTGCGGCTCCATCGCCAGCAGGATGACCACCGGTATAAGGGGCAGCACCGGCACCACCAGCTGCTTCCATACCCGCACCCGCAGCCACTCCCGGGGGGTAAGCAGGATGCGGCGCTCCGGGTCCAGCCGCTCCACCTGCGGCGCTTTGGCCGCAAGATGGGAGCTGAACAGGATCATTTCAAACTTTGCCACCTCGGAGGATTGCAGTGTAAGCCCGCCGAAGCGGATCCAGCGGCGGCAGCCGTTCAGAGGGGCCATGGTCAGGGTGACGGCCAGCATGGCCAGCACGATGATGTAGCCCGGCACCACCATCTTGCGCAAAAAGCGGTGATCCATATAACTCATCAGGAACATACAGGCCAGCCCGATCATCATGCACAATGCTTGCTGCTTGATGTAGTGGAAGCTGTCGCCCATGCGCAGGTAACCGGTGGTGTAGCTGGCGCTGAACAGCATCACCAGCCCAAAGATCATAATAACGGCCAGCGTGGCCAGCCAGTCGATCAGCAGCCGGGACCACGGGCCCGGGTCTCGCTGGAACACCGGCACCGGCGCTCTGTGTTTTTTGCGGTTAGTCGCCATCTGCGCTCCCTTCCCTCTCTGTGCCCGGTCAGCACCAGCGCAGCAGCGCCAGCGCCAGTACATAGCCGACAGCGCTCAGCGCAAAGCTGCACAGAAACACCGTCTCCGGGCTCATTTTATGCTTTTTTACCCAGCAGCGCAAGGGCTTGCCGGTGCGTTTTGCACCCAGCAGCTGCGCTGCCAAAAGACCGCCTGCCGCCCAGAAGGGCAGCGCCAGCGGCACAGTCAGGCTGGTCATATCCAGACTGAGCGGGATGCAGCCGATGGCACCCGCCGCCAGCAGGCTGCCGCAGCAGCCCACCCCCAGCCTTGCCGGGGGGAACGCCCACAGCAGCAGTGCCACCAGTGCCCCGGCAAGCGCGGCGGGCAGCACCGCCAGCCCGGGCACGCCCAAGCCGGCCTCTGCCATCATCAGCGCCAGCATAGCCACAAAGGCCGCGCCGCACACCGTACCCTCGTCCCGCTCGGCGATGCGGGCACACTCAGCCAGCGCCACCATGAGCACCGCCCACAAAAAGGGCACGGCGCTGCCCAGCAGCACATACCCCGCCCCGGGCACGCCCAGTCCCCGGGGCAGACAGCCCGCTGCCTGCAGCAGCAAAAGAACGAATGCCGCGGCCAGTGCCTCCAGCAAAAGCCGCACGTCCCGCCGCAGCCCCAGCGCCGCCGGGCTGCGCATCCGGGCAAGGTCCTCTGCAAGACCCACTGCCCCAAAGGCAAGGCTTCCGGCCAGCGCCGTGAGCAGCCGTGTCATCAACCGGCCCTCGCTGCCCAGCAGCTCCGGCTGACCCACGCAGGTGGCAAGCCAGCCCACACCCACCGCAGCCACCGTGCCCGCCGCCGCACACAGCCCACCCCACAGCGGGGCGCGCAGGGGTGCAGGCCGGGGCTGCTCAGGCTGTACCGGCTGCTGGTTTTGTTCGCGGCGTTCCAGCACCCGCCGCAGCGGCACAAACAGGCTGCACAGGGTTGCCGTAAGGGCAAAGCCCAGCACCACCGCCGCTGCCAAGGCGAAACGCTCCATAACTCAGACACTCCATTTCGCCAAATAGTTATACTTCTGCTTCTTTATGCTCTTCGTAGAAGATATCCAGCACTTTTTCCAGTGCCATGCCGTGGCTGGCCTTTACCAGAACGGCATCGCCGGGCTGCACCCGGCTCAGCAGGGCATCGGCAGCCTCGCGGTAGCTGTCCGCGTGCAGGGTCTCTACCCCCTTGGCGGCAGCCACCACGGCGGTGCGCTTGGCCTGCTCGCCGTAGGTGATCAGGCAATACAGCCCGCTCTCGGCGGCAAGACGTCCCAGCTCCTCGTGTGCTTCGCGGCTCAGCTCGCCCAGCTCCAGCATATCGCCCAGCAGGGCAAAGCGGCGCTTGCAGGGGAAGTCCTTAAACATCGCCAGCGCGGCCTTCATGCTGTCCGGGTTTGCGTTGTAGCAGTCCTCGATGACGGTCACGCCCTCGCTGTCCACCACCTTCTGGCGGCGGCCGGTCTGCTCAAAGTTGGAAAGGCCCCGGACGACCCTCTTGGCGTCGCAGCCCAGACGGGTAGCGGCGCAGTAGGCAGCCAAGGCGTTCGCCACATTGTGGCGTCCCATGGCGGGGATGTTCACCACAAAGGTGCCATGCTCCTGATCCTCCAGCACAAAGCTCATGCCGTCAGTCTCCTGCCGGATGGACAGAGCGCAGACGTCTGCGTTTTCATCGCTCAGGCTGAACCACACCGGGCGCACATGGGCGGGCAGCGCTGCCTTGCGCAGGAAGGGGTCGTCGTAGTTCAGCACCAGCGGTGCGCCCTCCGGCAGACCGTTGCAGATCTCCAGCTTTGCCTTGCAGATGTTCTCCTGACTGCCCAGATTGCCGATATGGGACACGCCGATGCAGGTAATGATGCCCACATCCGGCCGTGCGGCCCGCGCCAGACGGTCAATTTCACCGGCGTGGCTCATGCCCATCTCGATAACCGCGTACTCGGTGCTGCTTTCCAGCCGCATCAGGGTGCGGGGCATTCCCAGCTCATTGTTCTGGTTGCCCTCGGTCTTGATGGTCTCGCCAAAGCCGCTCAGGGCGGCGTAGGTCATCTGCTTGGTGGTGGTCTTGCCCACGCTGCCGGTCACGCCCACCATCTTGGGGTGGTACTGGCTGCGGTAGTTTGCGCCCATCACCATCATAGCGTGGTAGCTGTCCGGGCAAAGGATGGCCTTTTCTTCCGGCACACCGGGCACAGGGTGGTTGACCACCACATACTCCGCGCCCTGCTCCAGCGCACGGGCGGCGAAATCATGGCCGTCGAACCGCTCGCCGGGGAAGGCCACAAAAATGCAGCCGGGCTTTACCTCACGGCTGTCGGTGGTGACCAGTTCCACCTCCGGGTCACTGGTCAGTTTTCCGGCAGGCACCAGCCCTGCCAGAAGCTTGCTTGCATGGATCTTTTCCATTGTTCTATCCCCTCTCATTCTATCTATTGCAGGAAACCGCCGCACCGTATTTTATACAGCGGCCTTTTCGGCGTTTGACGATTGGAAATGGCCTCCGCGCTGCTCTGGCCATTCCCAGCGGAAATAAGCTTATAAGTTGGGCGATTCCGGGCAGACTGCGGTCTGCCCGGAATCGCATTTTCACGAATGGAGCATCATCGGAAAACGCGCTATAAAATTGTTTTTACCCACAGGTCAGGGTGATGATGGTGCCGCGCTGCACGCTGGAGCCGGGCTCGGCGCTTTGCGCCTGCACCGTGCCGCTGCCCTCCACCACGCAGTTCAGCCCGGCGGCGCTCAGCATCTGGCGGGCAAAATCCGGGCTCTTGCCGGTCACATCCGGCACCTCGGTGCGGCTGCCCTCGTAGGTATCGGTATACAGGTAGATGGTGGTGCCGTAGGGCACCTTTGCGCCCGCATGGGGGTACTGGTAGGTGACCGGGGCAGCGGACTGGCTGCTCTGGCTCTCCTGCAATTGATGCTTTAAGCCCTGAATGTTCAGGCTCACCTGTGCGTTGCTCCACTCGGTGCCCACAAGGTTCGGCACCGTAACGATGGTACCGCTGCGGTCCTCGCCGTCGGTGGCGATGCCAAGATAAGGGGCCACCTCGCTGATGATATTGCCCGCCACAGGGGCTGCAAGGATGGAGGAATAGTCCGTCCGGGCGTTGTTGGGGTCGTCCAGCATGACGTAGACCAGAATTTCCGGGTCGTTGGCGGGCAGCACCGCCACGAAGGAGGCCACCTTTTTATAGTCGCCGTCGGCGCGGCGGTGCATATTCAGCTGCTCGGAAGTGCCGGACTTGCCGCCGATGCGGTAGCCAGACACATAGGCGTTTTTGCCGCCGCCGGTGCCGTTGCCCACCTCGTACTCCATCATCTGCCGGATAACCTCGCTGGCGCTCTGGCTGATGACCTGACGGCGCACATTTGCGCCGATCTCCTGAATGACGTTGCCGTTGGCATCGGTGATCTTATCCACCACATGGGGGGTGACCAGATACCCGCCGTTGACGGTGGCCGCAATGGCGGTGCACATCTGCAGCGGGGTGATGGCCATGGCCTGACCGAAGGAGGAGGAAGCCAGCTGCACCTCGCCCAGCTGGTCGGCGCGGTAGTACTGCATAAAGTTGGTCTCGCTGGGCAGATCCACCCCGGTGCGGGCGGTAAAGCCGAAGGCATCGAAGTAGTTATAGAACTGCTGCGAGCCGACGCGCTGCCCCAGCTGGATGTAGTAGATGTTGCAGCTTTTGCGCAGTGCCTCGGCCATATTGAGCAGGCCGTGCGCCTTGCGCCCTGCGCAGTGGTAGGTCTCCTTAGCTACGCCGTAAGCGCCGGAGCAGGTAAAGGTGGTGTTCATGGTGGCCACACCGGAGTCGATGCCCATGGCGGAGGTGATGACCTTGAACACCGAACCCGGATAGTACAGCTCAGTGATGGCCTTGTTTTTCCACAGGATATCCCGGTAGTAACCGGAATAGTCTGCTTCCTCGTCCAAGATCTTGTTGCCCTGTTCATCGGTGATGTAGTTGCCGTCGGCGTCCTTTTTATAGACGCCGTAAAGCTCCGGCTCTGCGTGCACCAGCTCGTTGAGATAAGCCTCGTTGGCGGTGTAGTTCAGCGGGTCGTTGGGGTCAAAGTCCGGTTTGGAGGCCATAGCAAGGATGGCACCGGTCTTGACGTTCATCACAATGGCGCAGCCGCGGTTTTCTACCGTATTGGCTGCAATGGCTTCGTTCAGGTACCGCTCCGCGATCTCCTGCACGTTCACATCCAGCGACAGCACCAGATTGGAGCCGTCCTTGGCGGCAAAGGTGGTGGCGTTGGCGTCTGCAATGGCGTTGCCCACCGCGTTGCGCTGGGTGATGGTGCGGCCATCCACACCGGCCAAGGTGGACTGGTAGGATTTTTCCAGTCCGTAGGTGCCGACGCCGTCTGCATCCGTAAAGCCCAGCACCGCTGCGGCAAAGGCACCGTAGGGGTAGTTGCGCTGGAAGCTTTTTTCCGAGGACACCGAGATGCGCCCCTTGCGGGAGGTATCGGTGGCCTTTTTGTGCGTCTTGTTGAAGCTGGTGACGTATTTTTCAATGGAAAGCTTCACCGCGTTGTTCACCTTGGTGGCAAGGGTAACGTAGGCAGAATCCAGCCGGGAAAGTGCATCGTAAACGGTCTGGTACTGCTGCTGGTACTCTGCCGAGGAAGTGTCCACACTGTCCAAGCTCTCGCCGTCCCCGGAGAGCAGACGCAACGTCAGCTCCCGGCTCACCTCGGCGCACATGGCGGGGTCCAGCGTTTTGGTCACGGTGTCGTCATCGTTGGTCTTGCTGGTATAAAGGATGCTGCTGTAACTGGGGTCTGCCCAGATAGTCCACACCACGCTGGTGGAGGCAAGGGTGATGCCGGAGGCATCGTAGATCTCGCCGCGGGTGGCCTTGATGGTGGTATCCAGCAGCTGCTGCTGGGCGGCGTACTGGCGGTACTCTGCCCCGTGGAGGATCTGGATATTATACAGGCTGCGGACGACGATGGCTGCTGCCACCACCACCGCAAAGATGCCCAGACGGCTGCAAAGCCGCCGCACCCGGCTGTCCAGCCGATCCCGGCCGGAGGCCGGACGCAGGCGGTAGCCCCTGCTTTTTTTGTTACGGAAAGGTTCTTGCATTGGTTCTCTCCTGCAGGGCGTGCACTGCACTCCGCGCGCCCTGCGCTGTTATTTATTCAGACTGCGGTGTCCATAAACCGAAAAAAGCGTGCGCTGCCGCACGCTTTCTTCGTTTATCTCACGGTGCCCAGAATGTTCACCGCGCCGGTGTACAAAAAGTCGGTCCATTGCCGCACGGTGGACTCCCGGCGCACCAGTGCGCCGCTTTCGCCCAGGCGGATGTAGGTGATCTGGCTGGGGTCTACTTTCATCAGACCCAGCCGCCCTGCGGTCTCTTCCACGCTGGCAATGTTGGTCTTGCTGTTCAGGGTGCTGTTGTAGTAGGTATACTGGCTCTGCTCGCTGACCAGCTGCGCCTTAGTGGCTTGGATCTGGTCGTTCAACTCCACCAGCTGTGCCTCGCTCCACAGCAGACTGATGGCGAAGCCCACCAGCAGTGCTGCCGCCACCAGATTCATGGCGTTATGTACGGCGGCCTGCAGCGGGTTCAACCGCCGCTTGCCGCCCTTTGCTACCCGCAGGTTTGCTTTGCGCTGCGGCTGCGGTGCCCTGCGGCGGCGCACCGCGTTACGATCATATGCTGGCTGACCCATGGTTTCTCTCCTCCTCACGATGCCGGTGCTTCCGGCATCTCAGCATTTTTCCAGCACACGCAGGTGGGCGGAACGGCTGCGCCGGTTCTCCTCCAGTTCCTGCGTATCAGCTTCAATGGGTTTGCGGGTGATAAGCTTTGCCTTTGCCTTGCCGCCGCATACACACACCGGAAACTCCGGCGGGCAGGTACAGGCTGTGGACCAGCGGCGGAATTTGTTCTTGACCAGCCGGTCCTCCAGAGAATGGAAGGTGATCACGCATAACCGGCCGCCCGGTGCAAGGTGATCGAAAATGGTATCCAAGCCCTCCTCCAGCGCATCCAACTCGTGGTTCACTGCAATGCGCAGTGCCTGAAAGGTGCGGCGGGAGGGGTTCTTGTTCTTGCGGCGCTCTGCCGGGGGCATGGCGCTTGCTACGATATCTGCCAGCTGCAGGGTGGTCAGGATGGGAGCAGTTTTCCGCGCCTCCACGATCTTTCCTGCGATCTGCCATGCATAGGGCTCCTCGCCGTAATCCCGCAGGATGCGGGCCAGTTCCTCGCGGCTTTCGGTGTTCACAAGGTCTGCGGCGGTCTCGCCCTGCTGGCTCATGCGCATATCCAGCGGTGCGTCCGCCCGGTAGGAAAAGCCTCGGGCGGCATCGTCCAGCTGGTGGCTGGAAACGCCAAGATCCAGCAGTGCGCCGTTGATTTTCTCGATGCCCAGCTGCTCCAGCGCCTGTCCCGCATAGCGGAAATTGATCTGCACCACGGTGGCAGGCAGCCCGGCCAGACGGGAACGCGCGGTCTGCACCGCGTCCGGGTCCTGATCCAGCGAGATGAGCCTGCCGCCCTTGGCGGCGTCCAGCCGCAAGGCGATCTGGCGGGAATGTCCCGCGCCGCCAGCGGTGCCGTCCAGATAGGTGCCTGCCGGGTCGATGGCAAGCCCCGTCAGGCACTCGTTCAGCAAAACGGGGATATGCTCAAACGAGGCCGGGTCAAAGGGCTGCTGTTCTTCAAAGGCCATTGGCACGGCCTCCTTTCTCGGTTTAGTTTTTTTGCATCAGAGGTGCAGCTTGCGCAGCCGCTCGGCGCGCTGGTCGTTGGTCACGGCGGCGCGGCGGGCGTTCCAGACTTCGGTGGCCCAGATCTCAGCATGGTTGCGGTTGCCGATGATGGTCACGTCCTTTTCCAGTCCGGCGTAGGCGCGCAGCTCTGCGGGCAGCAGGATGCGTCCTTGCTTGTCCGGCGCCACCTCGCAGGCGGTGCTGAACAGGTCGCCGGAGATAGCCCAGCTGTCCATCAGTTCATCGCTTTCCAGCTTGTCCGCCAGCCGCTCCACTTCTTCCATGGGCAGTGCGAACAGGCAGCTGTCCACCCATTCCAGCACCACGAAGCTCTCGCCCATGGCATCGCGGAATTTTGCGGGGAAGTTCAGCCGCCCTTTGGTGTCGATGGTGTAATCATAACGGCCAAAAAACACGCGCTGCTCCCCCTTTCAGGGGCGTTTTCAGGGCGTGTGCCCTACTTTTACCCACTTTGCCCCACCGATACATCTTTATTGTAGCAAATCAAGTTCGTGAATGCAAGGGTTTTCGGGCGGCTTTTGGCCGCAAAAATCCACAAAAAAAGTCCCTGTGAGCCGTCATTTTTGCTCACAGGGACTGCGTTTTCCGCAATCTGTGGAATTTGTGTGGAAAGTTGACCGTTATCAGCCGTTTTTCTTGGCGTTCTGGCGCAGGCTGGCACGGATATTTTTGACCTGTGCGGCGTTTTCCACCATGGTGTCCTCGGTGGTGCGCAGCATATTCTCGCAGTAGTCGGTCACGGTCTGGCGCAGGGTGCGCGCCTCGGTCTGGGCTGCGGAGGTGATCTCAGAAGCGCGCTGCTGGGCGGCCTTGACGATCTCGGCGTCGCTGACCAGAATACGGGCGCGCTCCTCGGCCTTTTTCACAATGGCCTGTGCCTGTGCGTTGGCGCTGTCCACGATCTGCGCCCGGTCGTTCACGATCTGCTGCGCCTGCCGCAGCTCACCGGGCAAAGCCGCCCGCACCTCGTCCAGATAATCCCGGATCTGCTCCACATCCACGATGCGCTTGCCGCCGGAAAGGGGCACGTTTGCGCTCTCTTCCAGTGCATCCTCAATGGTATCCAAAAGCTCGTTCACGTTCATAAGGCTTCTCCCTCCTGCTCAGCGGCGGACTGCATGGGCTTTGTATACTTCCACAGCAGCACCTTGCCGTATTTATACTGTTTCTGCAGGGTCAGACTGCCCGTCTGCGCGGGCAGCACGATGCCTGTTTCGCTCTCGCACAGCACGATGCCGCCGGGGGCAACGCACTTTTCCACGGCGGGCAGGATCTTTTCCAGCGTGCCGCCACGGAAGGGCGGGTCCAGCAGCACCAGATCGAACTGCTCCCGGCAGGCCGATAAGAACCGCGCAGCCTCGCCGATATTCACCCGGCTGCGGTCGAACACGCCGCAGGCCTTGCAGTTGCGCATCACGATGCTTACGGCCTCCCGGTTCTCGTCCAGAAAGACGCACCGGGCCGCACCCCGGCTCAGCGCCTCAATGCCCAGCTGGCCGCTGCCGGCATACAGATCCAGCACCCGGGCCCCGGGCAGGTCGAACTGTACGATGCTGAACATCGCCTCCTTCACCTGCGAGAGGGTGGGGCGGGTCACATCGGTGCCGGGCAGTGCTTCCAGCCTGCGGCCCCGGGCTTCTCCTGCGATCACGCGCATGATGTTACCTCCTTGCCGTAGCTGCCGCCCCCGCGGCAGCCGGTTTGAACTCTTTCGTATCCTTTATTATCTCCCAACTGCATAGCATTGTCAAGAGCCCGCATTGCGCTGCAGGCGGCTTTGTGCTACAATCATAGCAGCAATATTGCGCATTTTACGGCGCATTTCAGCAAAGGAGAGTATACAGCATGAAAGTTCTGCTCATCAACGGCAGCCCCCACGAGAAGGGCTGCACCTACACCGCCCTTTCCCTTATTGCCGGGGAGCTGAAGGCACAGGGCATCGAGACCGAGATTTTGCACGTCGGCGGTCAGCCCGTGGGCGGCTGCATCGGCTGCGGCGGCTGCCGCAGCGGCAACGGGTGCGTGTTCGGCGGCGTAGTCAACGAGGCCATCGAGAAGGCAAAGACCGCCGACGCCTTTGTGTTCGGCAGCCCGGTACACTACGCCTCCGCTGCGGGCAACATGGCCAGCTTTATGGACCGTCTGGCTTACGCGGGCGGCAAGTATCTGGCCTACAAGCCCGCCGCCATCTGCTGCTCTGCCCGCCGCGCCGGCACCACCTCCACCCTTGACCAGCTGGTCAAGTACCCCCAGTTCTTCCACATGCCGCTGGTCAACGGCTCCTACTGGGCCATGGTGCACGGCTCCAACCCCGAGCAGGTGCTGCAGGACGCCGAGGGCTGCGCCGTGATGCAGGAACTGGGCCGCAACATGGCATGGCTGCTGCGCTGCATCGAGGCCGGTAAGGCCGCAGGCATCGACCACCCGCAGAACCCGCCCCGCCCCATGACCAACTTTATCCGCTGAGACAAAAGATTTGTCATGCGCTCCGCGTTGCTCTGCGCATCTTCAGCGGAAGAATTATTTTAAATTCTAAATCGGGAAAATCTGCGGATTTTCTCGATTTAGTTTTTTCATACAGCCCCTCTCGTGAAAATGATTTCAGAGCCCAGGAACGCCGCTGGCGTTCCGGGGCTCCATTTCTATGGGCGATTTTGTACAATTTTTCCAAGCATTTCTTGGGAAACCTGCCACCCGGCAGCTTTCGCGCACTACAAAATTTCTGCTGAACCGGCGCAAAAAGGGTGCGAATGCTTTTTTCGTTCATAACTTTGTGATACCATACCTCTATAAGCTTATCACTTAGACGGAGATCCTGCTATGGAACACTACGATTGGAACGAGGGCTGGCTGTTTGCCCCCACCTTTGACCCGGCGCTGGTGCGCCCGGAGTGCCCGGAGCTTTCCCTTACCCCGGTGCGGCTGCCGCACACGGTCAAACCTCTGCCCTATAATTATTGCAATGAAAACGACTACCAGCGCCTGTGCGGCTACCGGCGGGAGTTTTTTGCGCCCAAGGAGTGGCTGGGCCGCACCGTGCTGCTTACCTTCGGGGCGGTGGCGCACGACGCCACCGTGTTCTGCAACGGGCGGCGGGTGTTCCACCATGGCTGCGGCTACACCGCCTTTACGGTAGACCTGACCTGCGCGCTGCGTCTGGGACAGAAAAACGTGGTGGCTGTGCGCTGCGACTGCCGGGAGGATCTGAACGTCCCGCCCTTCGGCGGGCAGCTGGATGCGCTGACCTACGGCGGCATCTACCGCGCCGTCAGTCTGGATATCAAGGAGCCCGCCTACCTGCGGGACGTGTTCATCGAGGCAAAGGCCGAGGGCGATTTCCGCATCTACACCGCCACCGTGGGCGAGACGGTCGGCTGCACCCTGCAGGCCGAGATCCGCAGCCCCGCCGGGAGCCGGGCGGTGTACAGCGGCGAGCTTTCCCTGCCCATCACCGGCACGCTGAATAACGTGCACCCGTGGAGCCTGGAGCACCCCACCCTGTACACCCTGACCATGCGGCTCATCCGCCCCGGCACCGGCGGTCTGCCCGACCGGGTGCTGGACGAAAAAACGGTGCGGTTCGGTTTCCGCACGGTGCAGTTCGTGGCAGGCGGGCTGTACCTGAACGGACAGCGGGTGGAGCTGCGCGGGCTGGACCGGCACCAGAGCTACCCCTATCAGGGCTACGCCATGCCGGACAGCATCCAGCGGCTGGACGCCCAGCTGCTGAAAAAGGAACTGGGCTGCAACGCCGTGCGCACCTGCTATGCGCCCCCCAGCCCGGCGTTTCTGGACGCCTGCGACGAATTGGGTCTGCTGGTATTCCCCGAAATGCCCGGCTGGCAGCACATCGGCGACGAAGTGTGGCAGGCGCAGGCGCTGCAAAACTGCCGGGAGATGGTGTGCCAGTACCGCAACCATCCCAGCATCTTTTTGTGGGGTGCCCGCATCAGCGGCAGCCCCGACAACGAGGCCTTTTATAAGCGCACCAACGAAGCCATCCACCGGCTGGACCCCACCCGCCCCACGGCGGGCACCCGCAGCACCCGCAAAAGCCAGCTGCTGGAGGACGTTTACGCCTACAATGATTATTCCTACGCTGGGCGCGGCGCGGGCTGCGAGAACCGCGCCGCCGTGACTCCCGACACCCGCAAGGGCTACCTTATCAGCGCGTTCGGCGGACAGAACTTCCCCGCCAAGCCCTTTGACGATGAACCTCACCGTCTGGTGCAGGCGCTGCACCACGCCGCCGTGCTGAACGACAGTATCGCCCAGCCGGGCGTGGCAGGCAGCTTTGGCTGGTGCATGACCGACTACAACACCCACCGGGAATTCGGCAGCGGCGACCGCATCTGCTACCACGGCGTGATGGACCTGTTCCGCAACCCGAAGCTTTCTGCCGCCGTTTATGCCAGCCAGAAAACGCCCCGCGCACCCTCCGACATCGTGCTGGAGGTCTCCTCCGCCATGACGCTGGGCGACCTGCCCGGCGGCGCAGCAGCCGCCTGCTGGGTGTTCACCAACGCCGAGAGCGTTCGGTTGTACCGCGGCAACGACTTTGTGGCCGAGTTTGGCCCCGACCGCCGGGGACGCTTTGCCGCCCTGCCCCACCCGCCCATCGAGATCAACGATTTTGTGGGCTCCCTGCTGGAAAAGTACGAGGGCATGGATCACGCCACTGGCGCACAGGTCGCCGCCATCCTCAACGAGCTGCGGCGGGACGCCATGGCGCTTTCGCCCCTTTCCAAGGCGCGGATGCTCTCGCTGCGGCTGAGCTGGAGCGAGCTGCTGCGGATGTACTACAAATACATCGGTGTGCTGGGCAGTTCCGCGCCGGTGTACCGGTTCGAGGCGGTATGGCATGGCCGCGCCGTGCGCACCGTGGTGCGGGAGCCGGTGCAGAGCGTCCGACTGGAATGCACCGTGCACAATCCCCTGCTGACCGACGGCCCCACATGGGACTGCGCCGCGGTCAGCCTGCGCGCCATCGACCAGAACGGCAACCTGCTGCCCTACTGCGGCGAGGCCGTCTGCCTGTCCGTGGAGGGGCCGCTGAAAATTCTGGGCCCCAGCGTGGTGCCCCTGCGGGGCGGCATGGCGGGCACCTACCTTGCCACCACCGGCGAGGCCGGACGCGCCGTGCTGCACTGCCGCATGGAGGGCGCACTGGACACGGAGGCGGTGCTCACCGTGCGCAGCCGGGAGGAGCAAAACGTTTAATTTTCGTCCTTTCATGATAGATTTGCAGTCTGTTCAAAATTTTATCATGGTTGGCTGATATCCTAGAAGCACAAAGTATTCCGCAGGGCGGCGCTGCTGCCCTGCGTTTCCGTGTGTAAAGCCCCAGAGAAGAGGATGCGAAAACCTATGAGAGAAAAATTCCGTCAATTCATGATCGGGCGCTACGGCACCGATGGCCTGAACCAGTTTTTGAGCATGAGCTCCATCGTGATGCTGCTGGTATCGCTGCTCACCCGCGTTTCCCTGTTCACATGGCTGGGCGCAGCGCTGCTGATCCTGTGCTACTACCGCAGCCTGAGCCGCAACATCTCCAAGCGCACCGAGGAGAACTACCGCTTTTACAGCCTGAAGGACCGGTTCAATAACAAGTTCCGCAGCCTGAAGGAGCAGTGGGCCAACCGCAAGCTGTACCACTACTACCGCTGCCCCCAGTGCCGTCAGAAGCTGCGCGTGCCCCGGGGACGCGGACGCATCCAGATCTCCTGCCCCCGCTGCGGCACCCAGTTCATCAAAAAGAGCTGAGCTGCCATGTTCGGATATGTGATCCCGGATCGGGCCGGCCTCAGCCCCGAAGCGCAGAGCCGCTATCGCTCGGCCTACTGCGGGCTGTGCCGCCGCATCGACGCCTTGCACGGGCTGCGGGGACGGTTCAGCCTGAGCTATGACCTGACCTTTTTAAATATCCTGCTGTGCAGCCTGTACGAGGGCGAAACGCCCGCAGACAGCGGCATCGACCGCTGTCCCGTCCACCCGGTGCATGGTGTGCTCTGGCGCAGCGCCGACCCCACCGACTACTGTGCCGACCTGAGCGTAGCGCTGCACTACTATAACGCACAGGACAAATGGCAGGATGACCATAATCTGCTGGCACTGGGGTACAGCACCCTGCTGGACAACAGCACCGCCGAGGCCGCCCAGCGCTGGCCGCGGCAGTGCAATGCGATCCGCGCTTGTCTTGCCAAACTTGCTGAGTACGAGGCCGCCGGCAGCACCGACCTTGACGCGGTGTCCGGCTGCTTCGGTGCGCTGATGGCAGAGCTGTTCGACTACCGGCAGGATCGCTGGGCACCGGAGCTGCGCAGCATCGGCTTTCATCTGGGCAAGTTCATCTACCTGCTGGACGCCTACGACGACCTGCCCCGCGACAAGCGCCGGGGCGCGTACAATCCCCTGCGGGAGCTGAGCACCCACCCGGACTATGAGGAAGAGATGCTGGACATCTTTGAGCTGCTGCTGGCACGCTGCGCGCAGAACTTTGAGCGTCTGCCCTGCGTGGAGGACGCAGATCTGCTGCGCAACATCCTGTATTCCGGCGTGTGGCTGAAATACAACTGCAAAAACGCAAAACGCACCGGAAAGCCCGATGCGTCTTGATTTTGTGCCGATGTTCCGGTAAAATAAAACGGATGCGGTGCAGCGGTGCTGTACCGTCAGTATAATGAGTGAGGAAGTATACCAAGCATGAGAGATCCCTATGAGGTGCTGGGCGTTCAGCGCGGCGCAAGCGACGACGAGATCAAAAAAGCATACCGCGCCAAGTGCAAACGCTGGCACCCGGATTTGAACCCCAACGACCCCACGGCTGAGGAGCACTTCAAGGAAGTGCAGGCCGCCTACGATGCCATTACCAAGGGCGATACCGGCCCCCAGATGGGCGGCAACCCCTACGGCGGCTACCAGCAGCAGGGCTACAACCGGCAGAGCTATGGTCAGCAGGGCTACGGCCAGCAGAACTACGGCTACACCGGCTTTGATGGCTTTGACGGTTTTGAAGGCTTCGACCCCTTTGGCTTCGGTTTTGGCTTTGGCGGCTATCAGCAGGCCGGGCCCAGCGCCTCCGGCACCGACACCCCGGAGATGCAGGCCGCCCGCAACTTTGTGGCCAGCGGCCGCTACGCCGAAGCGCGCCGGGTGCTGGACGGCATGACCGGCCGCAATGCGCGGTGGTATTATCTCTCCTCGCTGGCCAATCAGGGGCTTGGCAAAAGCGTGGACGCTTTGCAGGACGCCCGCCGCGCCGTGCAGCTGGACCCAAACAACACCGAGTACCAAATGCACCTGCGCCGGATGCAGAACCCCGGCCAGACCTACCGCACCCAGACCACCTACGCCCAGCCCGGTGGGCTTTTGCGCTGGTGCTGGAGCATGATTTTGCTGAACCTGCTGTGCAACTGTTGCTGCGGCGGCTGGGGCTTCCGTGGGTTCCGGATGTGATATGATTTTATACAAAAAAGGCTGCTGCACGCACGGTGCAGCAGCCTTTTTCTGTTTGCGGATGTAAGGGTTTGCTCTTACTTCTGGGGAGCCTCGAAAGCAATAGCGGTAGCACCGGCAGCGGCGTCCACGCTCTTCAGAGAGATGGGAGCCACCTCATAGTGCAGGGTGTCAAAGCTCTGGGTGCTGCCGTCCTCGGTGGTGAACTCCAGAACGTAGACAACGTCATCCTGCTTGTCAGCCTCGACATCGCGGGTGATGACGATACTCTCGCCGTCAGCCAGACCCTCGCCTGCCAGGTTCTCGCCCTTGTCCTCAGAGCCTGCATCGTACAGGTACAGCTCAGTCACCTTGCTGCCGGTGGTGTTGTACACGGTGTACTCGGCAGAAGTAGCCTCGGCCTCAGAGGAAGCAGCCTCGGAGGAAGCAGCCTCGGAAGAGGCAGCAGCAGAGGATGCGGTGGAAGATGCGGTGGAGGATGCAGCGGTAGAGGCAGCGCCGCCGCAGGCGGTCATGCCGACAGCCAGTGCCAGAGCGGCAGCGGCAATTGCAACAGTCTTGAGCTTCATAGGGATTATCTCCTTTTTCTTCTTTTTTCTGGTGTCAGCCCCCGGCAGCATACCAACTGCCTTGGTTGGGCTGATGTTCTCTTATTATACGCACATTGACAAAAAAAGCAAGCTTTTTTCGTGAAAAATCAACGATGAAACAAGAACTGTTACCATTTTGACATGAATTTGGCACATTTTAGGTGGCAGAAACATGAAACAGGTTGCATATATGCAGCTTTCGTTTCCTGCCGCTGTGCAGACGGCGAAATAGAGCTGCAAAAAATTTTATTTTCCCCTTGACAACAGCCCACCGCCGCTGTATACTGTGCATCGTGAACGTTGTTCATGTTGGAGGGTGAGTGTATGAATCCAATGGCAACATCCAAGGCGGACATCCTGAAAACCAGCCGGGAGCTGATCCAGCAGAACGGCTGGGCAGCGGTCAACATCCGTGCGGTCGCGGCCGCCTGCGGGGTCTCTGTGGGCTGCATCTATAACTACTTCGGCTCCAAAACCGAGCTGGTAAGCGCGGCCGTGGAAAGCATCTGGAACGACATCTTCCGCCACCCGGAGGACGAAGCCGTGTTTCAGGACACCCTGTCCTGCATCCGGTGGATGTACCGGCAGATGGAATACGGCTGCCAGCAGTATCCCGGCTTTTTCACCCACCATGCGCTGGGTTTTGTGCGGCAGGACACTGCCAACGGCAAGCAGCAGATGCGGCAGACATGGCAGCACATTCTGGACGCCTTGTGCAACGTGCTGCGCCATGATACCAAGATCCGTCCGGGTGCTTTTACCGAGCAATTTACCCCGGAACAGTTTGCGGGCATCCTGTTCTCCCTGATGCTGTCTGCGGTGGTGCAGCAGAGCTTCGACCCCTCTGCGGTGCTGGAGATCGTGCGCAGAACCATTTATTAAGCAAAAAAACATCCCACAAGCCTTGTGGGAGTTTTTTAAGCCCGAATGTGAACATGGTTCAATTTGGTTTTTGTGCCCCTCGAAACATACTATCACCAGCCCTTTTCCCTACGATGCTTCCGGTACGGCTCTGCCGCGCCGGTTCGCCATAAAATCAAAAAACTGCAATCAAAACAAATAAAGGAGAAAAACGTATGAGAGCTGTTATTGAAACTGTTTTCGACATCTTTTATCTGGTCACCGTGCTCACGGTGGGCATCCGCATGATCCGCGGCAGCAAGGCTGGCACCCAGTTCCGCCTGTTCGGCCTGATGGCCGTTGTGCTGGGCGCGGGCGACTCCTTCCATCTGGTGCCCCGCGCACTGGCACTGTGCACCACCGGTCTGGAAAACTACGCTGTGCCGCTGGGTCTGGGCAAGTGGATCACCTCTGTGACCATGACCGTGTTCTATGTGCTGCTGTACTACGTCTGGCGCAAGCGCTACCAGATCGAGGGGCAGAAGAACGTGACCGCCGCCGTGTACGCCCTGTCCGCTGTACGCATCGTGCTGTGCATGATGCCGCAGAACCAGTGGCTCACCAACCACACCCCGCTGGCATGGGGCATCCTGCGCAATGTGCCCTTTGCCCTGCTGGGTCTGCTGATCATCGTGCTGTTCTACCGCAGCGCCAAGCAGAACAACGACAAGGCTTTCCGCTGGATGTGGCTGACCATCGTGCTAAGCTTCGGCTTCTATATCCCCGTTGTCCTGTGGGCAGACGTGAACCCCATGATCGGTATGCTGATGATTCCCAAGACCTGCGCCTACGTCTGGACCGTGCTCATCGGCTACAACGCCATGAAGGCTGAGACCTGCAATCAGAACTAATCTTTTCCCCCGCTGCTTAACAGAAAACCCGCCGACAGACAGCGATGCACTGCTCTGCCGGCGGGCTTTTTATATTGTATAAATAAATGTGGCTCCAAAACACCTGCAGGTGTTTTGGAGCCACATTTAAACAATTTCTTTTCACCCCTCGGTGAAATACTCCGGGTGGACACTGCGGGCCTGCTCCACCGAAAGCTTATAGCGGTTCAGGTGGCTTTCCAGCGCCTCGCCCAGCTCATCGGCGGTGCCGTGCAGCACCATTTCCAGAATGCGGGTGTGGGCGGCGCAGACAGACTTGTTCTCGTTGGTCTGCAGACTGAACTTGCGGATGCGCTCCACATGCTGCAGTTCACCCAGCATGTGGTCAAAATGCGCCTCCATGCCGGTGATCTCAAATGCCTTGCGGTGGAACTGGTTGTCCAGCTCCAGCAGGCGGGTCTCCCGGTTGGGCTGGGTCAGGTCGGCTTCCAGTAAGCGGTAGTTCTCGATGACCTGCCGGTACTCCTGCTCCTGCTGGTCTGTCAAGCGGCCGCGCACCCGGTTCAAAATCTCTTTTTCAAGGGTGAAGCGGGCAAACTGCTCCAGCTCCATCCGCTTCAGGTCGATGGGCGCCACATGGGTACCGCTTTGCGGCTTGATGTCCACCATGTGGGCAATGTTGAGCATGATCAACGCCTCCCGCATGGGGGTGCGGCTGATGCCCATCTGCTCCGCAAGTTCCCTGTCGTTCAGGGGGTCGCCGGGCTTCAGCTCCATGGTGATGATCCGGCTGCGGATGGTCTGATACGCCTGTTCCCTCGCACTCAAAGATGCCATTGCAGTGTTCTCCCTTCGGGGTCAGTTGGTGATATACTAGTATATGACCATATTACCCAACTGCCGGGCAACTGTCAATAGCAGGAGCAACCGAAAATCAAGGGCAATTTTTTGCTATTTTGTTCAATGAAGTGCCCGCGCCGGGCGGTACACCACCGGCAGCCACACAAAAGCCACCGCCAAGCCGCAGGCCACGTCAATGACCGAGTGCTGCTTGGTGAACACGGTGGACAGGCAGATCAGCGCCGCCCACACCCATGCCAACACCTTGCGCAGAGGCTTGCCCTCTGCCAGCTTGCTGTGGCTGAAGGCCATTGCCATGCAGGCAGAGCTCTGGCAGTGGATGGAGGGGCAGACGTTCACGGCGGCGTCCGCCTTCCACAGCAGCTGCATGATCCGCAGCGCCGGGTTGTCCCTGCCAAGAGTCTCCACAGCAGGGCGCAGTTCCAGCCCGTTGGGCAGGATCATGTACACGATCAGGCAGAAGGTCATGCCGGAAAACATGGTCAGGCAAAGCTTATCATAGCTGGCGGTATCGCACCACCACAGTGCCGCCGTCACCCCCGCCAGCAGCAGAAACCAGCTGCAATAGGGGAGCACAAACCACTCGTTAAAGGGGATCAGATCGTCCAGCGGGCTGTGCAGGATATATTTCGGGGCGGTGACGGTGAGGTCCAGCCAGAAGAACCAGATCAGGTACACCACCCAGTACAGCTGGTACCACAAATGCGGGCGGCACCGGCTGCGCAGTTGGCTAAGTTTCATGTCGTTTCTCCTATTTTTTATGTGAATTGACGTGTTATTATAGCACATTCCGTCCACTTGCGCAAATGTTTTCCCTGCGATACAATAAAAACAAGCTGCAACTTATTTATAAAAGGAGTACGTCATGCCACAACAATTTCCCGTCATCCGTCTGGTCGCGCTGGATCTGGACGGCACCCTGCTGAACCGCGAGGGGCACGTCACCCCCCGCACCCGCGCCGCTCTGCAAGCTGCTGTGGATAAAGGCGTGTATATCGTGCCCGCCACCGGCCGTCCGCTGGCCAGTCTGCCGCCGGAGGTGGCGCAGCTGCCCGGCATCCGCTACGTCATCACCTGCAACGGTGCCGCCGTGTGGGATTTGGGCAGCGACCCCGTGGGCGCAGTGTACAGCCGCTATTCCAACGCAAAAGAGCACCGCACCAGCACCCCGGTCTGCCTGCTGCACAGCCTGATGCCGGTGGAGACTGCCCGCGAAGCCTTTGCCGTCTGCGAGAGCTGCCACGCCGACCTGCGCATTTTCTCGGACGGATACGCCTGCACCGATGCCCGCAGCATTGCGCTGGCCGCTGCCCGGGCAGCAAAGAAGGACGGCACCGAAGCGTGCCAGCCCAACGATGGCCGCTTTACCATTCTGCGGGACGCAGCCGAGTGGATGAGCCGCAACGCCTTTGCCATTGAAAAGCTCTGCGTGTTTTTTGAAACCTCGCAGCAGGCTGCGGCTGCGCTGCCCCGCTTCCGCGCCGTCCCGGGCGTGGAGATCGTGCAGGGGTCGCCGAAAAATGTGGAAGTGACCGCCGCCGGTGTGGACAAGGGCGAGGCGCTGCGCGCACTGGCCGACCGGCTGGACGTCCCCCACGAATGCACCCTTGCGGTGGGCGACAGCGAGAACGACCGCGCCATGCTGCAAAAGGCCGGGGTGGCCGCTGTAATGGCCAACGGCATGCCGGAGATCCGGGCGCTGGCGCACCTTGTCAGCAAAGCCGACTGCGACCACGACGGCGTGGCCGAGATACTGGAAACCCTTGGCATCTGAGCCAGTTTTTGCAGCAATTTTCCAGCATTTTTACCGGCTTCCGCCCCGATTTTTCGGGGCATTCGTCATTTTTGTGCAATGTATACAAGCTCTTATGCAAAACATTGTGCTTGTTGAGTATTACCAAAGACGGGCTGTTCGTTTATACTAGTACTATAAGCGCGTATGGGGGTATTGCGCCCACTGGAGCAAACCCGACGCACCGAGAGAGTTCAAATATAAAAGGAGAAATGCGTTATGAATCCCATCGTAGAAAAGGTCTATCAGATCGGCATTATCCCTGTTATCGCTTTCAACAGCGTTGATGAGGCCCTGCCCCTGTGCAAGGCTCTGGCTGAGGGCGGTCTGCCCGCAGCTGAGGTCACCTTCCGCACTGCCTGTGCTGAAGAGTGCATCCGCAAGATTCACGAGGAGATGCCCGAGATGCTGCTGGGCGCCGGCACCGTTCTGACCTGCGAGCAGGCCGACCGTGCTATGGCTGCCGGTGCTTCCTTCATCGTTGCTCCCGGCTTCGACCCCGAGGTCTGCAAGCACGTCATCGCCAAGGGCGGCATCATGATGCCCGGCACCTGCTCCGCAGGCGAGATGCAGCAGGCCATGAACATGGGCTGCGAGGCTCTGAAGTTCTTCCCCGCTGAGGCAAACGGCGGCGTGGGCATGCTGAAGAACATCGGCGCTGCCCTGAAGGGCGCACGCTGGATGTGCACCGGCGGTGTCAACGCCAAGAACGTCAACGATTATCTGGGCTACGACCAGATCTTTGCCGTGGGCGGCACCTGGATGTGCAAGAGCGATGTGATCAAGGCCGGCGACTGGGCAAAGATCACCGCACAGAGCAAGGAAGCTGTTGACACCATGCTGGGCCTGAAGCTGCTGCATGTCGGCATCAACACCGACAACGAGGAGGAGGCCATGAAGGTGGCTAACCTGATCGGCGCTATGCTGAACATGAAGGTCGCTCCCGGCAACTCCAGCATCTTTGTCGGCAACAAGGAGTTCGAGATCATGAAGAAGCCCGGCCGCGGCACCAATGGCCACATCGCCATCGGCTGCAACAACGTGGACCGCGCCATCTACCACCTGTCTCAGCGCGGCGTGAAGTTCGATCTGGACAGCAAGAACGTGAAGAACGGCAAGACCGTTGCCTGCTACATGGCAGACGAGATCGCCGGCTTTGCCTTCCATCTGGTGCAGGCATAAGCGCCTGTCCCCCTTTTACCGTAAAAGCCCCGCCGCAGCGGGTATGCCCTGCGGCGGGATGATGAAACACCTGATATAAAGGAGAATAACCAATGAAAGTCGTTACTTTTGGCGAACTGATGGTCCGTCTGCAGCCCTTCAACTACGAGCGTTTCGTTCAGGCTAACAGCCTGGAGTTCAGCTTCGGCGGCGGCGAGGCTAACGTTGCTGTTTCTCTGGCCAACTACGGTCTGGACGCAGCCTTCGTCACCAAGCTCCCCGCACACGCGATCGGTCAGGCCGCTGTCAACAGCCTGCGCCGCTACGGCGTTGATACCAGCATGATCACCCGCGGTGGTGACCGTGTGGGCATCTACTACAACGAGAAGGGCGCTTCTCAGCGTGGTTCCGTCTGCATCTACGACCGTGCCAACAGCGCCATCCAGCTGGCTCAGCCTTCCGACTTTGATTGGGACAAGATCTTCGAGGGCGTGGATTGGTTCCACTTCACCGGCATCACCCCGGCTCTGGGCGAGAATGTTGTCGAGATCT
>OHUV01000420.1_pt1 | contig 32636 bp, 37 predicted proteins | sample 1579281 | NCBI WGS metagenome assembly OHUV01 (sample SAMEA3882515, study PRJEB24775) | human gut metagenome | biome: human-associated habitat; feature: intestine environment; material: feces | place: Netherlands | collected 2009/2010
CAGGCAGCCGGCGCTGTCAGCCACCAGCGCCGTCCAGCCCAGCGCCGGGGCGGTGCTGCCGCTGTACTGCACCGTCACAAAGCCCTTCAGCTGCACCGCCGCGTGTCCATCCTGGGCGTGCAGGGCCACCCCCACGGGCATCTGCCCGGAGGAGGCGTTCTTCACGCTTCCCTCGCCGCCCATGAGGGCGGTCATCTCCTCGATGCGCTCGAGGGGGAACGGCGGCGCGCTGAGCGGCCGCATGGCGATGCTCATGAGCTTCATCGGGTTGTCGTCCGCCGCCACACGATTCGAACTGAGCGCTCCGCAGCGCTTGCAGCGGTGGATGATCGCCCACTCGCCGCCTCTTCGCACCCAGACGGCCACGGGCTCCATGATGCCGCCGCAGTCGCTTTCGCGGTCGCCCGGCTCAATGTCCACGTGCAGGCTCGATAAGCAGTTCGGGCAGTGGTTGCGATGGTCGCTGCCGGCGTTTTCCGGCGTGCAGAGCCGCCCACAGACCTTGCAGGTGAAGGTGTCGCGGCAGGCGTGGGTCTTGTAATAGCCTTTTTCAAAGGTTTTGCGTTTGTTCTCGCGGTTCATGTTGTCCTCCTGAAAAGCATGGCTCTCGGGAGGAACGGCGTGTGTCAGTAAATTTGCCGGCCCTCCCAGTCAGCGCACACGCTCCAGTAACATCGTTTTAGACTTCAAAAAACGGCTCCTTCATTTTAAAAATTCCGGCAGTCTGGAAAGGCTTGCCGCAGCTATCGTAACGCCGGAACGCCCCGTTGTCAAGCGCTCCGCATTTTTCCCTCATTCCGACGTGCGCAGCAGCAGGACGGTGACGTCGTTGACGTTCGTGCCCGTCGCGCCGGTTTTGAGAAGTCCGCCGACTGCGCCGAGCGCATGGCAGGCGTCGTTATCATTGAGCGACTTCACAGCGTCAACACCCTTTTGGCGCATCAGCTGCGCGGTCTCGCCGTCGGCGATGCCGCCCGCGGCATCGGTCGGTCCGTCCGTCCCGTCGGAGCCGACGGAGAAGACGAGCGCGTTCGAAAGTCCCTCAATGCCGAGCGCTGCGGAGAGCGCGATCTCCTGATTGCGCCCGCCGAGGCCCTTTCCCCTCAGGTGGACGACCGTTTCGCCGCCCATGAGGAACGCAAGGTTTTTCCCGTCGTGCGCATGCGTGCGCGCAATGGAAGCAAGCATGCTCCCCGCCTCGCGCGCCTCACAGCAGAGGCAATCGGTGAGGATCATCGGCTCGTAGCCGAGCGCTTCGCACGCCGCGGCGGCCGCCGCGCAGAGCTCGCGCACGCTGCCGGTGATCTGTGTTTCGACATTTTCGAGCGTCTTCGGCGTCTCCTGTGCCAGAAGCGCCCACGCCCGCTCCGACAGGCGCAGGCCGTACCTTTTCGCAATATCGAGCGCCTGCGCACAGCTTGAGCTGTCGGGATACGCGGGGCCCGAGGCGATCATGTCGAGCGGGTCGCCCAGAATATCGCTCAGCACGACAGCGAAGACCTGCGCCGGCGCGCAGTGCCGGGCGAAGCGTCCGCCCTTGACGGCGGAAAGCCGCTTGCGGATCGTGTTGATCTCCACGATGTCCGCGCCCGCGGCAAGGAGCTGATTCGTGACGTCCTGCAATTCCGCAAGCGGAAGCAGCGGCTTTTCAAAAAGCGCGCTGCCGCCGCCCGAGAGCAGAAAGACGACCGTGTCGCTTTCGGTCAAATCTTCCGTCAGCGCGAGCGCGGCGTCCGTGCCGCGCAGGGAGTTTTCGTCCGGCACGGGATGCCCGCCCTCAAAGCACGCGACATCCGCGATCTCACCTTTCACGTGACCGTACTTCGTCACGACCACACCGCCGCAGAAATTATCCTGCAAACACGCGCGGGCGGCGTGCGCCATCTGCCACGCGGCCTTTCCCGCCGCGACGAGGTACACCCTTCCTAAAAAGGTTTTGCCTTTCAGCGCGCGCTCGACCGCCGCGTCCGGCAGCACCGCCGCGATGGCGCGCGTGATGATCTTCTCCGCGTCCGCGCGCAGGTTATCCACAGGTTTCGACTTTTCCTGCATAAGCGCCCCTCCTTTTGAAAAAAGCTGCCGAAAAACGGCAGCTTTTTCGTTATCTTTTGATTTTACCATGCCCGTCTTACGGACACAAGCGGAATTCTCAGAATTCCAGCTTCTCCATGCGGTCGAACGCCTGCTTGAGCTGGTCAATGCCGACGGTGCAGGCGATGCGGAAGTGGTTTGCGCCGGTCTTGCCGAACGGGCTGCCCGCGCTGACGAGCACGTGCGCGCGCTCAAGTAACTCCTTGCAGAACTGCTTGTCGTCGAGACCCGTCTTCTCCACGCCGGGGAAGAGGTAGAACGTGCCCTTCGGGCGCACGAGGCTCAGATACGAGATCTTCTCGATGCGGTCGGCAGAGTAGAAGATGCGGTCGCGGTACGCGGTCACGTACTTCTCGCGGATCTCCTTGCGCATCTCAAGCGCCTGAATCCCCGCGCGCTGGGAGATGGACGGCGCGGAGTAGACGAGCGAGCCGTTGATACGGTTCATCACGTCGAGGAATTCCGGCTCAGCAATGATAACGCCCACGCGCCAGCCGGTCATCAGAAAGTTCTTCGAAAAGCTGTTGAGCGTGATGGTGCGCTCAGCCATGCCGGGCAGTGTGCGGATGGGGCGGAAGTCGCCCTCGTAGATGTAGGTCGTGTAAATTTCGTCCGCCGCGATGAGAAGATCATATTCCTTCGCCACGCGGGCAAGCATCTCCATTGTGGACAAATCGTAGCCCATGCCGGTGGGGTTCGTGGGGTTATTGAAAATGATGGCCTTCGTGCGCGGCGTGATGGCAGCGCGCAGGCGCTCTTCGCTGATGGCATAGTCCTCCTCGGCGTAGGTCGGCACATCGACGCACACGCCGCCCGCCAGCTCGATCTGCGCGCGGTACAGCGCGAAATATGGGGAGAAGACGATGACCTCGTCGCCGGGATCGAGGATGGCAAACATTGCCAGCGACATGCCGAGGCAGCTCGACGCGCTCACGAGCACGTGGTCACGCGGAAGGGTCTGGTCAAAGTCCTCTTCCCACGCCTTGCAGACCGCGGAGATGAGCTCGGGGTCGCCCTTGGGGTCGCCGTAGTGAGTGTGGCCGGCCTTGGCGTCGCGGAAGGCCGCGTTGATGATGGCCTCGTCGGTCGTAAAGTCCGTGTCGCCGATGCTCAGGTCGACAATGTCCTTGTATTTGGCCAGCGCCGCGGTGTCGAGCGTCAGGCCGGTGCCCGCGCTCTGGAAGCGCTTGGCAATAAAGTTTCGCTTCATGGGTGACTCCTCCTTGCAGATCGCCGCGGCAGCCCAATTTTTCAAGCGGCGCGTAGAAATGCTGAATTTTATTGCAGTATATGGCAGATTCCGACAGAATGCAATCGGTAATGTCGATAGAATTGCAGGCCCGCGGCCATTTCATTTCGTTAACATGATAAAGCGTCATCGAACAGTGAAAACAGAACCGGCGCAAAATGCGCCGGCTCTGCCGTTTTTCTTTACCACGGGATGGTTTTGAACTGCTCGATCTCGTCTTGATGCTGCACGCAGCGCACAAAGCGCTTGCGGTAGATCGTGTAGCAACCGTTGCAGGCAAGGCATTTGCTCCCGTCCTGCGCGCCGCTTTTGAGCTTTGCGGCAAAGTCCGGCTCGCAGATGAGCGCGTCCAGATAGAACGGCGTCTTCTGCCCCGCGCGGCGGTTGAAGTCGATGCCGCTGACCTCCGCTCCGTCCACGCCGCAGCATTCGTAGAGCTGCAGCAGCGCAGGCAGGTCGCCGCAGCCGTTGCTGTCGGCCTTGACGATCATCGGGAAATCCGCGCCGCATGCCGCGCGCACCGCCCTCTTTGCACTTTTTCGCCGCGAAGGCAAACTGCTCAACCAGACGGTCGAGCTCTTCCCGAGTGAAATCCTCGGGGTGCTTCGGCGGCGCGCCGTTCACGCTCTCAACGCCCTTGATGCCGCTGTGGCTGAGCTGGAAGAAAAGTTTACCGCCGTACCGGTGCACGCCGTCGCAGGCGCGGCGGAGAAGGGACTCGTCCGTCGCCTCGTCCAGCACGGGCTGGCCCGCGTCGGCACGCTGCATCTTGTCGACGCAGAAATGGCCGGTGATGACAAGGCCCACTTCGTTTTTCACAAGCTCGATGAGCGTATCCGCCCAGAGCGGCGTCACCTGACTCTTTTCGTCAGACAGATGCTCGTTCGTCGCCGAGCGGACGATGCGGTTTTTAAGCTCGCATGTGCCGAGCTTTGCAGGGGTAAACAGAAGGCCATAATCGTCTCTCCTTATAAGATCCGTTCGGCGATGAACATCATCAGCGGCATCGTAACCGGCAGCAGCAGATTCGATTGCAGCACGCTCTTGCTCGCCATCTCGGGCGAGCGGTCATAGCGCACGCCGAAGATGCTGATGACCGTCGCCACGCTGCATCCGAGCACCATCACAATGCACAGGCACGTCGTACGATCCCAGCCGGTAAAGCGCAGGATCACCGCCGCGATGAGCGGCATGACAAGGCAGCGCAGAAGCGTGATGAGGTACAAAATGGGCTTTTTGAGCACGTCGATAAGCGGGCTTCCCGAAAGGAGACAGCCTATGATGAGCATCGACGTCGGCACGACGCAGTTCGCCATGCTGCTCAAAAACTGGAGCGGCGCACCGGTAAATTTCCATCCCGTGGCCAGCATGATGATCATGAGAACAGCTGAAATGTTCATCGGCGTAAGCATGCTCTTGAGCTGCTGCTTGAGATTATGATCTTTTTCGCTCCGGAAGCTCTGCATAATGAAAAGGAACATGTAGAGTGTGGCGCAGGGCACGGAAAGCGAGCCCAGTACCGTTCCTTCCGTGCCGAAAACCGCCGTGCAGAGCGGGATGCCAACAAAGCCGTTGTTTGGATAGGCCACGCTGCGGGTGAAAACAAGCGAATCGTCCTCATTCAGCCGGAGCAGTTTTGCGATCGGCTTGGCCAGAAGTGTAAACAGAATGAAGCAGGACATATAAGCCAGTGCGATCTTAATGACCTGAGAAAACGGCATATCGCCGAAATCCCCGCTGGCCGCCGCCAGAATATTACAGGGAAAAAATACATCCAGCAGCAGCATGGAAAGGAGGTCTGCCCCCTTGCGATCCACTTTGCCCAACTTGCCCAGCAAAAAGCCGAGCATCATCATCGCTGCGAGAATCAAAACCTGCTGCAAAACCGTCTGTGCCATATTATCCTACATCGTCCTTTATCTTGTTATATTTTCGAACGGGGATATCTCCCCACAAAACACCTTCAAAACCGATATCAACGCTCTCAAGAGCGATGATATAATATCCTCATGCGGGCAAAGAATTTCCTGCTTCTATCTTTGTAGCCACGTCTACTGCGCACAGACTGGAACCTCTGCCCTGTGGGATGTCACTTATGAGCCGGATGTCGAAGCGATGGCTCGCTTTCTTCTAATCTCGCAACAGGTTGTGACCTTCAGCAGCACGAGGAATGTCCGTAATTTGAACACGAGAGGAGCCTATACTATGTACATCGTTGGCATCGACATTGCCAAGAGGAAGCACGAGGCAGCGGTGATCGACGGCGAGGGTGCCGTCATCATCAAGCCGTTTTCCTTCACCAACAACTGCTCCGGGTACAATCGGCTGCTGGCCATGCTCACCAAGGCCAAGCTGCCGCTTGACGAGGTTTCCTTTGCAATGGAGGCCACCGGACACTACTGGCTCGCTCTTTTTACCAGACTTCAGAAGGAGGGCTTCCGCGTTCAGGTCATCAACCCGGTGCAGACCAACTCCATCCGCAGCTTCTACATCCGTCAGGCCAAAACAGATCCGAGGGACGCCCTGCTGATCGCGGAGGTGATCCGTTTTGGACACTTCTCCGAGTCTACCCTGCATCCCGAAAATATTTATGAACTGAGAGAGCTGTGCCGTGGACGGCACGCCATCGTTTCCATGCAGGCAGATGTTAAGCGAAAGGTCGTTGCCCTGCTGGATCAAGTCTTTCCTGAATACGAAACAGCTTTTACCAATATGTTTAGCGATACCTCCATGGCGATTTTGCAAACCTGTCCTACGCCAAAGGAATTATCCGAGATGCCTCTTGAGGAGCTTTGTCATCTCATCGAAGTCTCCAGCCGCAAGCGTTTCCGCATGGCGAAAGCGCAGGAGCTTCAGGCGCTCGCGCGCGGTTCCTTCGGCTTCGCCATGGCCGGTGATGTTTTCAGCACGATGATCCGACTTTACGCAAAGCACCTCGATTTCTTAAAACAACAGGTCAGGGAAATGGATCGCAAGATCGCCGAGATCATGGATACCCTGGACACACCGATCACCACCATCACCGGCATCGGCCCGACCCTTGGCGCGTACATCCTCAGCGAAATCGGAGACATCAGCCGTTTTTCCTCCGCGGCAAAGCTTGCCGCCTACGCTGGGATCGATCCAACCATGCGGCAGTCCGGCGAATACAACGGCGTCAGAAACCGTATGTCCAAACGAGGCTCGCCTTATTTGCGGCACGCCATTTGGCTGGCGGCTTCATCGGCGGTGCTTCACGATCCGGCGCTGAAGTTTTATTTTCAGAAAAAACGGGATGAAGGGAAGCCCTACATGGCGTCCGTGGGCCACGCTTGCAGGAAGATGGTCTCCATCATTTACGCCGTTATGAGAGACAACAAGGCCTATACGCCTCACATCCCAAATGAGATTTCAGCTTGACAAATTATAGCCGGTCTGTTCCACTATCGAACGGGTAAATAAGGGGCGAAAGCCTCTGGAACAGGGCATGGTCAGGAGGAAAACACTCTCCCCAAAGGCTCATTTCTCCATCGTCGAAGCCGTATCCACACGGATTTTTCGCACATCGCCCACAAACGCCGCAACACTCGCTTCAATGGGCTTTGGCGGGTACACCCTCCACCCCATCCCTTAAACGCGCACACAGCGGCTCACAGGGCGAACGGTGCGGGGAAACGGGGAGCCGCCCTGCGCGGCACATTTGAAAGCACAAAAATCTGCGCAAAACACTTTCAAATTCGGGACGGAGAAAAACCGCGGGAGCAGAATAACAGCCGCCAAACTGCGGCTGCCCGCCAAGGGCGAGTTGACGCAGTTCATCGGCGCCGCGGGCCCGCAGGCACGCGCAGCCTGGACGCTGTTGTTTCCGCAGCCGTGAGTGCTTCAGCCTTGCTGTGCCTGCGTTTGTACCTACAGCTTCATCACCGGCCCCTGCCGCTGTTCCGGTTCCTCGCGGAATTGCTGCGCGTAGTCGTGGAGACTCATGCCGGTCTGCTGTTGACAGTATTCCTCCATCTTGCGCAGCAGGACATCCTGCTCGGCTGCGTTGAGCGGATAGCTCCAGCTCTCCTCGGAGCCGTCACCCTTGCAGAGCGTCAGCTCCAGCGTGTCGCAGGGTCTATCCTCCGCGATGTCGTAGTTGGCGTAGACATTGAGCCAATCACCATTTTCATCGGTCAGGACGAATGTACCGAAGGCAGCATCTACATCGAACTCCGTCTGTACATAAAAATTGAGCTTGCCGTCCGATTCGATGATCTCGTCACCGAAAGAGAAATTTCGCGCGGAGAGATGTCCCGCCGAGGTGATCTCTTTACCGCTCAGATGATCCAGCAGCTTGCGCCACTTATCATCGCTCGACGCGAATTGCGGCCGTGTGGCATGGTACACCGCCGCTGACACATCCCACATCGCCCAGGTCCGCCAGCCGTCCATGATGTGAACGGCAGAGAACTCCCGTTTGTCAAAGTCGAGTTCAAACACGCCGCGCACCTTGCCGGTGTTCTCCATGCGAAGGGCGGTGAGCGCGTTGTACTCCTGCGCTGTGATGGGGCGGCCGTCCGCAAACATTTTGATGAACAGGTCCGGTGCAGTATCCCTCTCGCTAGTGACATAGCCGCGCAGCTTTTCCGCGGCATCCAGCAGCTCCACGCCAGGGGAGGTCTTGAAGTGCCACTCCTGCCCGTTCTCTACCACATGGTAGGCAGCATAGGTGCGGGAGGCTTCTTCCTCTGCACGCTGTGCGGCATCCTCCGCGTAGATCTCGGCACTGATGCGCTCATACTCACGCTCCGGGAGCTGGTTGCACAGCTCGTCCAGTACATCCTCCAGATGCGCCTGCAAGGTTTCATCCCTGAGATGCTTCTCAATGGCATCCTTCCATCGCCGGTCGATCCACAGTGTGATGTCTACATGATCGGCCATCTCAGTCACCAGTCCTTTCGCCGACAGGCTGTTCCAATGCAGAGGGAGGCTCCACCCGCATCTGCGGCTTCGCCGGTCTTGCCGGACGGCGGGGACGGGCAGCGGGTGCCGCGCGGCTGTCCAGATATTCCCGCACCGGCTCCGGCACCTCGGATTCATAGAGGCATTTGAGCAGTTCCTCCAGCTGCGCCTGTACGCTGGTGTTCTTCTTTTTGAGCGAAAATTCGAGAGCGGCAAGCTGCTCACTCTCGAATGAGATCGTGACATTTTCCTTTTTCATGGTTGTTATCCTCCACTTTTATTTCATCCGCATCGTCTGTTCTTGCACCGTCTGCTCACAGATTTCAAACAGCGTATGAGAGAATTCTTCCTCCTGTCCCACGTCCTGCGCCGAGGCCCATGCGCTGCGCACCACCTCTAACGGGTCATCCATAGCCGCCAGCACTTTCAACTGTTCACGGTCTAAACGCATGGTCAGCAAGGCATTATAGCAAAAACGATTCGCCTCGATCTCTCCTGCGTTAGCGATGAGCTGTCCCTGCGTCATGCGGTAGAGAGAATCTGTGTATTCTCTCTGCTCGCGCTCGACGTGTTCAAACAGGAGTTCCCGTAGTTCCGATGTGGTCTGCACCGGATTTCCCTGCACGATCCCATCCGTAAGAAACAGTGCCACATCGATGACCTCCGCGCTGCGGAACGCCATATCGCCGCGGTAGCCGATTTTCAACATGGAGAATTCTTTTGCTGCCTGCATCAGTTCTCTGGAACTGCCGGGAGGAATCTCCTGATTCCAGCGGTACCAGTTATCCTCATAGCCACGGGGCGTGAGTTTGAGGAGAACATAATCCTCCGGCACGAATTTGGGATAGCGGCAGAGCTGACCGCCCACGGCGTAATAAGACTTGCCTTCACAGAGAACCGTCTGTGCCATGTATGCCCGCATCTTATCGAGGCTCTCACAGAACCAACATTCCGTATCGTTGAAGCGGCGGATCACGCCGTCGTCCAGAATGCTGTCAAGATGTTCCTTTTTCGTCAGGTGATAGACCGTGGACGGTCTGGGGACTTTTTGGTATGCCATGTTATTCGACCTCCTCGTAGTAGTCGCGGAGCTGGAAGCCCAGCGCCTCCATCTCACTGTGATCCATGCCGAGCCCGTGACGCAGGATGTCATAAAGATTCCCAGCGTCATAGCGGCTGCTGAGAAAATCCACGAGCTTCGCAACCAGCTCCTGCTCACGTTCCGGCGTGATTGGTTTTATTGCAGTATTCATAATCATCTTTTCCTTTCAGCCTTTCGGCAGATACGCCCTCGGATTCGTTCGTTCCCCGTTGACGCGCACCTCGAAGTGGAGGTGCGGCCCGGTGGAGCGCCCGGTGCTGCCGGAGAGGGCGATGATATCTCCCGCCTGCACGTTTTGTCCCACTCTCGCCAGAAGCTGAGAGCAGTGGCCGTACAGCGTGGTGAGTCCGTTGCCGTGGTCAATGCACACGTAGTAGCCATAGCCTCCGGCATTGTACTTGGAGACCGTCACCGTCCCCGGCAGCGCGGCGCGGATGGGCGTGCCGGTGGGAACAGCCAAGTCCATGCCGGTGTGCCCCTTGCGCTTCCCGGTGATGGGATCGACGCGGTTGCCGAATTCAGAGGTGACACGGCGCTCCCAGCCTGAACCGATGGGTGAACAGAAGCCGTCCGCGCCAATGTACGGCACATCCGCGCCTGGAATCCAGCCATCTGAACCTCCGGCAACGCCATAGCGCGCCAGATTGTACACACTGTCGGCGTTGGACTTCTGTTCCTCGGAGAGCTGTAAGTGAAGCACGTTTTCAAGATTGCCGTACACGGCGGCTATGTCCGCAACAGGAATCGCCACGGTGTAGCTCTCCTCGGTTTCCGTCCCGTCCTCATCGGTGACGGTGCGGGTACGTTCCTCGTAGGTCACGAAGCAGTCCACGAACTGCTTATGCGCTCTCTTGCTCGGCGTGTCCTCTCCAAAGAAAATGGCATAGAAAACAGCCTTGACGCGGATACCGTCAAGGCTGTCGCTGCCCTCCGTCATGTCATTGACGGCATCAATGGCACTGTCCAGCAGTGTGAAGCTGCGGCGCATATCTTCAATGTAAGCAACATATTCCGCAGGCGTTTTGTCCGGGATCGTTCCGCCGTGGAAACACAGCAGGACGGCGGAGTTGTTATGCTCCGCGCTGCCGGAGAGCAGAGAGCAGATCAGCGCCAGCGTCAGGATCAACGGTGAACAGATCGCCGCCACGATCCAGCCCAGCTTTCGCCGGGTGTCCTCATCCGAGAGCGCGGCAGCGGCGATCTTTGCCAGTGCCGCGACGGGTACTGCCATTACCGTCCACCTGCCGTTCCGAAGAGAGCCTGCTTGTACTCCGGGGCCTGCACCTGCAAGAGATACCGTTCATTGCCGCACTTGTAGAGACAGGAGCCGCGCTGCGGGTCCCGGATCAGGGCATACTCGGATTCCTCCAACTGGAGGTTATCCATGAAGAATTTCTTATCCACGTTGCCGCCGTTGAAGATGAACTGGTGGACGGGGATGGAAAAGAGGGGGCGTGTCAGCTCCCGTATCCCCGGCTGGGTGAAGTCCTCCAGATTCTGACTGGCGAGAAACAGGGCGGATTCTTTTTTTCGTACTCGCTTGAGGGCGTTGCGGATGTAGGTGATGACGGTGGGATCGGACAGCCACAGGTACAGCTCGTCAATGGCGGCCACGGAATTGCCCAGCGTCAGAAGCTGATCCGACATATAGGACAGCAGGCTGAACAGCAAGGTGCTTCGCAAATTTTCCGCCATGTTATCCAGCCCCTTGACACAAAAAACGAGAAATTTGGAGCGGTCAATATTGGTATGCCCGTTGAAAAACCGGGCGTCCGCGCCGCGGCACATGGAATGGAGCCCCAGCAGCAGATCCCGCAGCATTTCCCGCGGATAAAGACCGGCGGCGTCATAGTTGTCATAGGCTTCCTGGATCGTATCGTAGAGGTCGGAGAGGATGGGATAGTCCTCCGGCCGCATCGCCGCGAAGTCCGTGCGGTCGGTGATGTTCCACTTTTGATAGAGCCGCTCTACCATCAGCTCCAGCGTGTCGATGTGGGGCGTGTCAAAGCCCTTGTAGACGCGGAACACATCCCGCAGGAAGGAGATGTGCTGAGAGAGCAGCGTCCCCCGGAAAGCGTCCGGCGCGTCCGGGTCTTCCGGCCCGCTGCCATCATCCCAGCAGCGCGGCTCCAGCAGGTTGATGCGGTACTGCCCGCTTAAGTAGTCCAAAAAGCAGCCGCCCAGGGCGCGGCACTCGTCCTCCATTTCGTGCTCGGAGTCCAGAGAGATCACGCTTTTGCCCGCCTCCCGCACATTGCAGAGCAGGAGCTTCAGAAGATAACTTTTGCCCTGCCCAGTGTTGCCGAGGATGAGGGCGCTGGCGTTGGTCTTGTCGGAGGCACGGCGGTCGAAGTCCACGATGATGTTGGAGCCGAAGCGGTCACGGCCAATGAAGAAGCCCTCGGGATCGGTTTTGCCGGAATAGTTCATGGGGTACAGATTGGCAACGCTCCTGGCAGGCAGAACACGTTCCGCAAAATTGGCAAGCTGGCTGCCGCCCGCGGGGTTGGCGGAGAGAAAGCCCTCCCGCTGGCGCAGGAGCAGCGGATCGGCGCCCATGCGGGAGCGCACCAGTTGGGCGGATACGGTGTCCCGCGCCGCGCGCAGCTTTTCCGTATCCGTGGCGGCAATGTCCAGATACACGCCGCAGTGGATGAGCGGCTCCTTTTCCTGCCGCTGCTTTGCCAGCAGCTCCGCCATATCTCGCAGGTTGGCCTCCGCCGTGACGCTTTGCTTGTAGTCGTTGGTGTTGCTCCGCTCCATGCGGCTTTTGTTGGTGGCGGCATGGAGGATGGCGTCCTCTTCGGCGGGCGTGACCTGCCGCGCCGTCAGGCGCAGATTGACGCCGCCCATATCGCCAAGGCCCCGCAGCAGCGCCAGCTCATCCGTCATGGGCGGGTAGCTTTTCAGCGCCATCGCCGTATGATAGCGGCTGCCGAGGATGAAGTGGTCGGTGTTAAACTTCACCGCCGCGGGCGCAATCATATCCAGAAAGTTCTTCGGACGCGGGGCCTGCTCCGGCATCTTCTTTTTCTTCTTCTGTTTCTTTTTAGCCATGTACATACTCCTCTCCATCGAAATCACGGAAGACCTCCGTGGTGAGATCCTGCCGGTAGTAGATCGCCAGCAGGCGCTTCACATCCTGATCCTCCGCCAGACGCACGCGGAGCCCGTGGTCGGAGATGGCTTTCTCCAAGTGCCGCAGCGCACCTTCATCCGCACCGGCTTTTTCATCCAGTGGGAGCACCAGCACAAATTTGCGGGAGGAGGCGGATGAGAATTGAATGGCATCCAGATGGGCCATGTCCCGTTCCAGCAGCTCCCGCACGGCAGGTTCCGTTTCCTCCTCCAGTCGCCGCAGGTAATATTCCTTGTTCCGCTGGAAGGACTCACGGGAGTCCAGCGCCAAAATCTCCAGTGAGGGCTGGGTGCTCAGAAGCATGGTAAGGGAGCGGACGCGGCCCCGGATGACCTCCGGGGACAGGACGGAGAGGTTGTCCGGCTGGATCAGGAAGAAGACCCGCTCACCGGAATCTGTCACGATGCCGTGGGGCGTCACGCGGACGATGCCCATGAGCTGCCGTGTCGACTGCCGCTGGCGCAGTTCTTTTTTCTGTTTCTGATTCATGGGTCCAGCCTCCATTCGTAATATTGCTGCCGCAGAAAGAGAAAACAGGCGGCGCGGTGCAGGAAATCCAGAATACTGCTGCCATCCACCTGAATGGTGAGAAAGGCGTACAGCACTGTAACCACCAGCAGTCCCATGCCGAGGCCCTGGGTCAGCGCCAGCACAGAGAGCAAAGCGCCGATGCCGATGACGCCGATGTCCCGCAGCAGCCAGAGCCACAGCATGGGCTTGGCTTTCAGGTTTTCGGGGTAAATAAACATTTTGTTCCTCCAAAGCAAAACCGCTGCCGAGAATCTCAGCAGCGGTTCGCGCGATATATTTTTTATTCTTCGCCAGCGCCGGTGTCCTCCGCCAGCGCCTGCCGGATGCAGTCCAGGAAGAAGGCGTTCTGCTTGATGCCGTTCCGCTTGAGGTATGCCTTGAGCTGCTCAAACAGCTCGGTGGGCACCTGAAACGCCACCGTCCTCACATTGTCCTTGTCCATCTTCGCATTTTCCTCCATTTCATAAAATTTGGTGATGAGCGCGGTCATGTACCGGCTCAGTGTCTCGCCGGATTCCGCCTGTCGCTGCCGTACTTTGGTATGCAGTTCCAAGGGAATTTCAGCGCAGAGGTTGCGCGTTTTTTCTGCCATAGCAGTTCCTCCTGTCTTTTGAATGGTAAAGCTAAGATACCCGAAAGCAAGTGTGAAAGCTATGACCAAAGCCAACTAAAACTCCCATTCCAAATCAAGCGTAATGACCATAGCCACCCGCTGCATGAGGTATTCTACACAGGGGATGGCCACACTGTTGCCGAGGGCTTTGTAGCGTGCGGAGTCCGAAGCGCCGGGAACATCGGTCCAGCCATCCGGATAGCCTTGGAGCCGTTCGCACTCCAGCGGTGTGAGGCGGCGAATGAGATTCCTGCAGTCCGTATCCCAGGTAGAGGGCGGCTGGCAGACAAGGTCTGTAGCGTCCTTGTGCTGCCGCGCGCTCTCCGTGGAGGCGATCTCGTCATCCCTGAACTGATCCACTCGCTGGCGGGCATAGACGCTGTGGCGATCCGAGGTAGTCAGGGTATAGGAAATGTCCCGCTGCCAGCCGAAGCCGTTGCCGCCGTTTTGCGGCTGGCGGTCAATGGCGTTGCCCGCAATGCAGATGACCTCCTCCGGCACCTGTTGAACAAGTGAGGTGTTCAAACCGCCCGTACCCATTCTGGCTGAAAGCGTTGGTGCTACCTTATGGGGGCCTGTATAGCGGCTGTCTATTCCATAGTTTTCATACAGTAAAGGCTTTCCCGGACGCAGCACTAAAGGCTGATGTCCATGCTCCTGTGCTCGCAGTGTCCCAGTGACATTTTCGCTGCACTCCATGATCTGCCCACCCTGATCGTTGATACAGAGGATGCTGGGCATACAGTTTCCGCTGGGGCTGCCTTTCAGGGTGGGCGCTACGTCCTCCTGATATCCAATGGTCCCGGCGCTCGCGCCAGCTCCAGCAGAAAATCCAGCGACAAAGGTTTGCTGTTTCATCCCCGGCTGAGCCTGCAGCGCGCCTGCCACATCGTGCAGATCCCGCACCTCATCCCGCTGATTGGCGGCAAAAGCCATCCGCTTTTGCAAGTCGTTCTGATTGATGCCGGGATTTGTGATAAAGGTCTGCATTTGGAGGTTCTGCGTTGCCATCAGAGCGCCGGACACACCGTCCAGGTCAATGCCTTCGCTGCGTTGGTTGATATGATAAGCTTTCGCTTCACCGGATATGGGCGCGGGCGGATCAAGTCCTGCCTGCATACGCAAAGCTGCTTCCAATAAGGGCGGCAGCGATTTGCCGCGGCACTCTGCGCGCCGCAGAATACCCAGGCACGCTGTCTGGGATAGCGAGTATCGGGATGGCGCTGTAGCCTGCAAAATCTGCCACAAGGAACACTCGACGGCGTCTTTGGGGCACTCCGAAGTGTTGAGCATCCCAAACGATCCAAGCCATGGAGGATCGTACTCCCAATATGCCCCCAGCATATTCCCAGCGCCCGGCCTCAGGTCTAACAACATGAAGGTGTGGTTCTTCAACTTGGAGGAACGCTTCGAGGACTTTTTGAAAATCCGCCCCAGGCTTCTTCTGACCCGTTTCAGCGTCCCGCCCACTTGAGAGAGCGCCGACGACATTTTCCCAGATCCCGAATCTCGGCCGAATATGGATTCCTGTCCTTCCAGATTTTCTGTCTGCATCTCTCATCTCCTGAATGATTCGTATTTGTTCCATAAAGAGGCCGGAACGCGCACCGTTCAATCCGGCGCGCATTCCGGCCACGCTGAGTCCTGGTTATCCCGAATTCGGAATAATCAGGATTATGCCGAGGAAATAGTTATTCCGAAGTAATCGCTGCAAACCCTGTAGTACAAGGCGTTACCAGCAAAAACTTCGGAATAACATAATCGGCATATATAGAACAATAGGATTAGAGCAGACCAGATAACTTCAAAATCATTTCCTCGTTATCAGCCCAAATCTCATCCGGTACGGGCTTGGTTCCGCGGACAGCATCAGCTTTCTGAATTGCGGCACGTTTCATCTCGGTATCCGCATAAGCATAGATCATTGTTGTCTCAACCTGTGCATGGCCAAGATATTGGGAAAGAAGTACCATGGGCATCCCGGATTGGTATAAGTGCATTGCCCGTGTGTGCCGCATCATGTGCGGATGGATATGTTCAGGAACTTCCTGACAAACCGCCTTTGCCATGCTCCCATACTTCGCAAAGAATGCTGCTACCGTAGTCGTATATGCTTCCATCACTCATCCCCGCATTGGTTAACAACTCCAGGGCACGCTGTGCAGTTGCGTCTAATTCAATCAGTTCCATAGGCCCTCCTTATATTTTGTGGTGTCAGACGGTTGTCTGCATGTCCACATTATATAAAATGAGGCCCGCTTTGTTATTCCGAAGTTTTTGCGGAGAATCCTTGTTTTACAAGACTCTATGCAATGACTTCGGAATAACTATTTCCTCGGCATAATCCTGGCACGGGCTGCCCCCGCAGATGATGTCCACAGGCGGCAGATATGCACCGTTCAGTTTTGTAATGTCTCCCATCTGCTCCATGCGAGGGAAACATATTTTTGATACCAGTATGGGAAACGGTTCGATCTCGCTGGCCCAGATCGGCTCGATGCCGCACCGCACCGAAGCCAGAGGGAAACCGGAGATGCCATCGAAAAGGCTCCCCATCGTAAGTTTCCTTGTTGACTGTGTCATTTCATACACACCCTTTTATTTGATTGCCGCGGCGATGGTTCTCGTCACATTCACCGCGGACTGTGCCGTATAAACGGCGCTCGTAATATTGGCCTTTGTTGTGGTGTCCAGACCGAAGCTGCCGGCGATGCGGGGAACTTCGCCTGCGGAGAGCATGAGTCCAACGCCCATCAGCGCGTGGTCTTTGAACACCATAAGTCCCGCAATGAGGATGGTGGACTGGAGGAAGGCGGTCAGGCACAAGCCGATGACCTGCCGCATCCAGCCCATGAATCCATCCAGATAGCCACGCGGGACGCTGAACATATAAAGGCTGCCCACGGCAATTTGAATCAGCAAAATGCCTCCGCGTTTGAGGTTGGCAAAAAACACCTTCAGCACCGCATAGCCCATAAGGATGATGCAGAACAGCAGCATGATAGGACTTGTGATAATACCAAGTCCGAAGTGGGAGCTGTTCACCACATCGGCAAGTGTCTGTATCTCGCTGAGTTCGGTGATGATGTCCTGTCCCACCTCACCGATGCTCCGACCGTAGCCGGTGAGGCCCGCAGAAAAGGTTCCCTGCAGCGACACCGATAAGGCATAGAGGCGGACGGGGACAACGGTGAAGAGACTCACCGCCAAAAAGCCCTTGATGATATTCATCCCGCACTGCTGGAGATTGCCCCTGCCGGTGGAGTATTCAATGCCGCACTCAAAGGCGCAGACTACCACGCTGACGGCGAACAGCGCCCAGGCAAGGCGGGAGAAAAAGAGAATGATGGCGCTGACCCATTCGAGTTCAAATAACTCCACGCCCATATTGCCCATGAGGGCAAAGAAATTGCCGAGAAAGCCCACGATCTGCCCGTAGATCCAGTCCACCAGCTGATCCAGGACCGTCGCGGCAACAAAGTCCCAAATAAATATTGTTCATTCACCTCCGGAGACGCAAAAAGACCGCCGCCCAGATGGTGAGCGACGGCCTTGCATAGTCTGTTTCATTTTATGCCGCTCAGATCCCGATGATGTTCCAGATGTATTTCGGCGCGATCAGGCTGAAAATCAGGCAGGCAAAGAGGATGGCGGGGCCGGTCCACTCAAACTGTCCTCTCTGGCGATAATCAAAGTACGCGCCGCCAAGCTTTACAAAGAATGCGATGGCGAGGATCATATCCAATGCAGGGAACACCACCTTCTCCACCACGCTCTTGATCTGCTTGGCCGCCTCCGTCCACGTCTGCTCCACCGCTCCCGCAACATCCCCGCCTGCGGCAAGTGCCGAGGTGCAGCAGAGGGTGGTCAGGAGCAGAAGCGTCAATGTCAGAATAATCATTTTTTTGTGTTTCAAGAAATCTCAACCTCCTTTATATGGGGATGCCGCCCCTTGCGGAGCGGCATCCGTTGTTAGTCCTTAATAGCCGGTGCGAGGCAGGGGCTTGCTGGGGGCATAGACTCGGGTGACCCAGCGGGAGGTCGCCATGATCCACTGCCCGTTGTAGACGCCGCCCGCATCCGACGTGTTGACGAACTGCGTACCACCGGCGAGCTTTGAAAGCGCCTTGCAATCTACGCGGGGCGCTTCTACCTGACGGAAGTTTGAAGGTACGATGCCGAACGCCGCCATGAACTCCGTCACATACTCATTGGATGCAAGTCCCAGCGCCGCAGGCGAAGCATCCAAGACATAGTTTTTGGATGTGCTCAGGTTATCCGCCAGCGTGCGCCAGGTATCTCCGCTGAGATTCGTGCGGTAGACGATCTTATAGTTGCCGGGGGTATTCCACGTGCCGGTGTAAATCTTTTCAAGGCGCACCGCCTTGACGGGCAGGGTATCGCGCCAGTAGAAGGATTCCAGCGCCGTGGTGGAATTGTTGGCAATGTCGGCAAAATTGTAGCGGACGAGCTGCCCCGGCATGACCTCCACATAGCCGGTTTTCTTGATGGACACATTGGTGTACAGGCTCTTGTTGGTCATGGCTGCCTTGACGATCTGACCGGCGTGTTCGATCTCCACTTCAATGGGTGTCTTATCCAGCCCGTAAAACTCCGCCGCCTTGGATTCTACAATTTTGTACCGCGCCAGAGGCAGAGGCTTACTGACCGCCAAGCCGTTTTTATCCGTCTTGATGGTATCCACCAGACGGTTGGCGCGGGCATTGTAAACTTCAAAGACGGTGTTGGGGATGGGCGTTCCGGCGGGCCAGCCGTTCATGGAATTATAGTCCGCCGAGGTCTTGACGATCTGGATCTGACCGGTGATGGGCGTATTCTTCCACTCGATTTCTGTGGTTTCGCCGGACTTTACATACACGGTCTTTTTCTGCGTGTCGGGAATATATCCCTCATTTTCCAATTCACGCAGATAGTAGCGGCCAGCTGTCAGATTTTCAAAACGGACATACCCTCGGTCATCGCTGGTTTCCTGCGCAATGGGATTATTGCCGCTGTCATAGAGAATGAAGGAAACGCCGTAGATGCCCTCGCCGGTGGCCGAATCGACCTTGTGGATCAGGATACCGGAGATGGCTTTGTTGGTCACCGTTTTGGTCGTGGTTCTACCATCCTCCACGACGAAATAGATGGGGGTATTGTCCAGCTGGAAGCCCTTGCCCGCCTCGGTTTCCACGGCATAGTAGCTGCCGCTTTCCAGCGGCACATACACGCGGCCGTCCGTTCCGGTGGTGACGGTGTCCACCAGACCGCCATCGCTGACACGGCGGATCTCGAAGGTGGTGTTGGGGATACGCTGGGTTTTGTCCGCCGCATTCACTTTCACCAGCTCCAGCCCGCCGATGGGAGCATTATAAAAATAGAGGGACTGCGTGTCATTGGGGTTGACCACCACGGTCTGCGTGCGCGTATTCTCGTCGATGGTGTAACCGGAGATGGATTTTTCCTCTGTCACCACCAGTGTGCCGGTGACGCCCTTGAGAATGATCTGCCCGTTTTCGTCGGTATAGTACAGACCGTTGGAGCTGATTTTTCCGTTTTCGTCGGGGACGAACTCGCCGGTAGCCGTAGTGATCTTAAAGGTAACGCCCTCCAGCGGCGTCTTGCGGTCCAGAGAGGACAGCTTGTTGATGATGAGCGCGCCCTGTCGCTCATTCCAGAAAGTCATGCGCTGGGGAGACTGGCTCTGGTCGATCTTGATGCTCTGCGGCGTGCCATCCAGCACGAAACCGTCCACCGTCTTGACTTCCTTGGCAGTGATCGTCATACCGTCGGCCAGCCCCTCAATGACGATCTGGCCTGCGGAGTCGGTGGTATAGTAGCCGTTGTTGGGGCCGACTACCGCACCGGAGGAGTCCGTCACAAGGAACTGTACCCCGGCAAGCGGTTCATTTTTCGTGCCGGAAATGTATTTCTGGAGAATCAATGTTGTAGTGGGTTTGTTGTAAAAGGTCAGCGTCTGCGTGTCGTTGGGGTTGACTACCACGGTCTGTGTGCGGCTGGCTTCGTCAATGGTGAAGCCCGGAATCGTCTTGGTTTCCGTTGCTACCACGGTGCCGACGACGCCGGAAATGCGGATCTCACCGGATTTGTTGGTGTAATAAATGCCGTTGCTGGACAGTTCGCCGTTGGCGTCCGGGACAAAGCTGCCATCCGCGTAGGTGATCTTAAACTCTACGCCCTCCAGCGGCTCCCCGTTGGGGCCGGAGCTGACCTTGCGGATGATGAGATTTCCGGCAGGCTGGTTCAAAAACTGCAGATGTGCCGTTTCGCCGCTCTTGATGAGCGCGTGCTGGGGGCTGTCATCCAGCAGGTAGCCCGTTTTTGCCCGGACTTCACGGGCAATGACCGTCATGCCGGGTTCCAGACCATCCACCAGAATTTCGCCTGCGGCATTGGTGGTGAAGCGGCCGTTGTCGTTGCCGAGATAATGGCCGCTGCTGTCGGTCAAAAGGAACTCTACGCCGGAGAGCGGTTCGTGCTTGCTGTCGTCGCTCAGTTTGGTAATTAAGAGCGATCCCAGAGGAGCATTACCGAAGCGGAGTGTCACCACATCCTGATCCTCGCCGGAGATCCACACCGTCTGGGGTTCGCGGTCGATGATATGATTTCCGTCACCTTCGAGTTCCTGGCAGATGTAAGTGCCGCGTTTGAGGTTTGTCACGGTGAACGCCCCGTTGGGGCCGGTCACATAAGTCCCGATGACCGTACCGCCAGTGCCGCTTGTATTGCCGCTGAGATAACGCAGTTCAAAGCGGCAGCCCTCCAGTCCTTTTCCGGTTTTGGCGTCATATTTGTACACGACAAGGGCACTGTGAGGAACATTGTCCACGGTCACGGTCTTAGAAGTATTGGCTTCCAGATAGAACTCGGTGACCCCGCTGCCCTGAATGCCGAAGCCATTGGGAGCGGACTCCTCCACCAGCTTGTACCAGCCACGGTTTACATCGGTGAGGGTGATTTTTCCGCTATCGTCCGTTGTGAACACACCGAGGTCGTTGATCTCGCCGGTGGTGGTATTGTCCGAGCCGTAATAGATATGGAATTTGGCATTGGAGAGAGGATTGCCGGTGACGCTGTTCCGCTTCAGGATCGTCAAGGAGGGTTTGACCGCGTTGAAGAAGGTCACCGTTCTGGTGCAGCCCGCTTCCAGATGTACCTCCTGCGGGATCTCAGAGAGAATGACATGGGAAGGCACATTTTTCTCCGTGACGCGATAGCTGCCCACAGGGATGCTCTCAAGGAAAATGCGCCCATGGTTATCCGTGGTGGCGCTGGTAGAAAAGCTGCCGTCGATCTGCTCGATACGGTAGGTCACGCCCTCGATGGGCTCTCCGTTGGCGATGTTCTTCTTGACAATTTCAAGACCGGGCTTTTCATAGTCAACGAAAGTGACCTCGGAGGTTTTGCCGGGGCGCAGCGCCACGGTCTGCTCGGTATTGGTTACGATGTACGGCTCGGGAACGGATTCCTCACGCACAACATAGACACCGGCAGGAATGGCCGAGAGCGTTGCGGAACCGTCCGTGCCAGTCGTGACGGAGGTTGAATAACTTCCGGTAACGGACTTAATGGAAAAGACCGTGCCAGCGATGGGCTTGCCGCTCATGGCGTCGCGCTTGATGATCTTCATATCGGGCTTTTCGTAGTTGATCGCCGCGACGGTGTATTCGCGGTCACCTTCGGAAACATCTACATAAACGCTTTTGGGCGTAGGATCAACACAGAAGCCGTCCGGTGCGGAGGTCTCGACAAAGCTCCAAAGGCCGGTCGCGGCATCCTCAACATAGATCTCGCCCTGCGCATTGGTAATGTCGCTGCCGACGATCTGACCGTTAAAGTAGATGCTAAAACGTGCACCGGCGAGACCGGTTGTGGTCCCACCGGCAGTTTTCTTCAGCACGATTTTGCCCGTGCCGCCCGTTGGCTGCTCCGGCTGGTCAGGCGCTGGCTCGCCCGTTACGAGCTTGCGCGGTCCATAGTAGTTAAAGAATGACTGATTTTTGCGGTTGCTGGAGATCGCATACACCGCCCATCTTGCACCCTCATCCTCCACGATGGTTGCAGCAATACCCTGCGCAGCGTACTCCTCGATCTGGCGCTGGAACTCGGCATCCTCAGCCGCTTTTTTTGCAAGGAGGGAGTCAATAAGGCTCAGATACAGCTCGTAGGTGTCTGCGTTGGCATAGCCGCCCGCGTCGCCATCTCCGCCGGGTTCGCCTTTATAGCTTTGATTCTCCCAAACGTAGGTCTGCACCGCCATAAAGAGCTGCCCGACGTTGGATTCCTTGCAGTCGTTGAGATAGGTCATCATCCATTTGACGTTCTCGACGGTCGCGGCGTCCATTTCGCTGAGGCCGCTGTTCGTGACAGCCGACTGCAATACGGCATCTGCGTCCGCGCTGGTACCGGACGTCCAAGTAAAGGAATTGAGGTACGAAGGCGTTGCGTAATGATAGCCAAGTCCGCTATCCATGCAGTACACGAGCTTACCGTCCACCAGCGGCGGGCGGTAGCTGTACGGGGTACCGTTGGCAAGCAGGCGTGTGCTCCAATATGCCTGGTTGGTGGTAATTTTGAGGCCGGAACCCGTGTTCGACGCGGCGAAAGCCGCAGTCGGCAGCAGGCTCAAGATCGTCACCAACGCAAGCAATAATGACAAGAATTTTGTTCGAATCGTTTTCAAGGTTATTCCTCCTTTTGTAAAAGAAAAGCAGGCCGAGTAAACTCGGTCTGCTTTGTTTGTATATCGTTTAATTTTCAGTTTTCTGCAAGCTGTTCCTCGCAGAACTGCTTCAGGGCGGGAATGTCGTTGATTGCGGTTTCCCAAATGATCTCACGGTTCATGCTGCCGTAGCTGTGCGCGACAAGATTTCGCATTCCCTTCATCGGCCCCCACTGCACGCGGCTGCTGGTCGCTTTGCGGAATTCTTCAGATAATCCGCCGCTCAGCTCGCCGATCTGTAGGATGGAAAATGCAATAGAACGCTGGTAATCTGCGTCTTGGTCAAAGACCGCAAAGCCGTCTCCGTAGCGTTCGATGGTCTTGCGGATCTCTTCGCAGTAATCGCGAATATGCTGGATGCGCTGGCGATCAGGCTGCGTCATATACATTCAATCTCTCCTTCATCACGGTTTCACGGAACATTTCCTCGCTCGGCATCTGCGCACGCTGTTCCAGCGCGCTGACAGTGATCAGATCGATTGGCTTTTGCAGTGCCGCTTCAAGGTCGCAATACAGCGCCCCCAAAGAGAGGAGACTGCGCAGGTTCGTTCCACTGGTATCGACCAACAGGTCGATATCGCTGTCCTCACGGGCTTCACCTCTTGCGTAAGAGCCAAAGAGGAATACCGCTTTCACACCGTACTGCTTCGCCACTGGCGCGATCCGCTGCTGAATTTCGTAGATCGAATAAATCATAAGCACTCCTCCTTTGGTTTTATTATACCCAACGAATGTCGGAATGTCCACGCTTTTGTTCTGCCCGCGCTGATATATCATTTCATTACGGGCGTATCCACCCAGGTGACCTCACAGCCGTCCAGCAGGAAGACCTGCACGCAGTACCAGCAGTCAAAGCCGTCCTTGTCAATACCTCGCGCCAGCCCGACGCCGATCTCACCATAGCGGGTGCTCGTCATGTTGTCCGCGTGAGCCTTGGAATTGGACCACAGGTTGACCACCGCCTCGGAGAGCGTTTTTTTCTGTTGCTCGAGGTACAGCTCCGATATACTGTGAATATTTTCTCCAGTGTATTTGCTGTCGGTGACGGTGTTGCTCTTGCGCCCATCCGGACGGGTGTGAGAGTAGATGCCGCTGGCAGCCATCTCATCCGCGCGAACCTGTGCCGCCTGCATGAGCTTGTCGTTGACGCTCAGCGCGGCAATACCTTTTGCGCGCCGCAGCGCGTTGGTGCGGTCCACGATATCCTGCTTTGCGGCGGCAACGTCAGTCTGCACAGGCTGTTCCGTAGACTTTGTATCCTCTGCTTTCGCTGGCGCTTCACCGGTGTAGGGCTTGCCGCTCTCTACCTGCACACATTTGGCATCGCCGTCCCAGTAAACCTCGAATCCTACCGTCTTACCGACGTCGCGCAGCATGACGTAGTTATTGCCGTTGATGTTGTACGCCGTCAGGCGGACTTCCTGACCGTCTACAAGGATGCGGTTGGTGGAAAGCGTTGCTTTCAACGATTCCACCGCCTGCGCCGCAGGAGCACTCAGCGAAAGCCCCAGCGCAAGGCCGCAGAGGACGAGCTCGGTATTCTTCAATCTGTTCATCGTTCTGCCTCCATTCTAAATGTGTATGTAGAAATCTTCCTCGCAGCTTCACCATATCACAGGCGACGGGCAGAAGTCGAACAGAACCGATCCGGCAAAACGGAGAAAAAATCAAGTTTCCACCGCGGTGACGCACCAGCGCTGGTCCCGCTGGTTGCGGACGCAGGTGTAGAGCGTCAGCATATTTTCGCCGGAGTCCGCAAGGCCGCTGCGGTCTGTCTCGCTGACCTTGAAAACATCCGTTACCTTGTAGGTGCGGGTGCCCAGCTTGGTGGTCAGGGTGATCTTATCCCCGATGTTCAGCGTGTGGAACTGCCCGAAGTAGCTGTTGGCACCGCGGTTGTGGGCGGCGAGGCAGACATTGCCCTCCCAGATGGAGGTGTCCTCGAAATGCCCGATACCCTTGGCAAGCGTCTTGCTGTCCGTTCCCCGATAAATACGGACACTCAGATCCAACGCGGGGATCTCGATCTTGCCGAGGGAACCGTTTTTGTAGTAGAGCTCGCTCGTTACATCCGTGAACAGCACAGAGGGCTGATAGCCATTGCCGCTGCTCACCGTACTCCCTGGGGTAACCACATCACCGCTGCCGCTGATCACGGCGCCAGCCGTGGGAAGGGTGCGCGGTGCAAGATTTGGCGTCAGGTATTCGCCGGTATGCAGCGCATTCATGCTCTCCGAGCCAAAGGCAGGCGGAATGAGCGCGGCGTTCTTGCTCACGTCCTCGTTGCGCATGGCACCGCCATCTGCCGTGTGGATGACCTCAATAGATGTATCCCCGCCAAAGTCAAAGTCCTTCGGAGGGGTAATGCTGTATTCCAGCGCCGAGGCACTGGCCGCAAGGGATGCCATCATACTGACAGTAAGTGCGAAAGTCAAAATCTTTTTCATTCTTCTGTTTCCTCCTCATCTGCGTTTTCTCTTCTGCGCTTTACCAGCAGCGCGCCGCCGACGCCCGCGCCTGCCGCAGCCACGACTCCGATGGGGATGAGCACATAGGACCAGCGGAGCGAGGACATTGCGCCGGCGGTTTTTGCAGGCTCTGCGGGCTGGATAGGCACGCCTTCGAAAATGGCAACATAGCGAACGCGATTTAATGCGATGCGGCTCACCGTGCCGGTATAATCCGCTGTAACCGTATAGCCTTTCACGTAGCTGCTGGTGGCGCTGCCAGTGTAGGTGGCGACGGCGGTATAGCGGTCTGCCACGGCATAACCGTCCATGTTGGCGGTATTGTCGGTCTGCCACTGAATGTCGGAGAGCGTCAGGGTCCTGCCGCCGTCCTCAATGCTCTTGGGGATGTACTGTGTATCCTGCTCGGCAAGATTGGGATAGCTGCGCTTGACGGAAAGCTGCTTTGTAGAACTGCCGTAGCCGGACGGCTCGACCTGCACGGTATCAAGTCGGAGCGTCAGGGTTCCTATGAGCCCATCATCCGTGATGAACTCACGCTCCTGCGGCAGCAGCGCCAGCACGGATTCCATATCCTTTTTAGCGCTCTCGATAGAAACATGCTCTGTGTGCTGGCGGCTCTCGTTCTCCGGCAGTTCCTGACGCAACAGATCGACGAGCGTATAATGATAGCCGTCTTTTTCAAAGTCCGAGCGCGCAATGCCCGCAGGATCGTCTTCCGGACTCAGATCATAGATTTTCTTCAGCTCTGTGCCATCGTCGTTTCGGACGATGGCGGTGGGGTAGCAGACCTTGGCGTCCGGTACCGCGGGTTCAAAGTCTGCCGCCAGCGCAGTGGGCGTCAGTGCCAAAGTCAGGCACAACGCCGCAGCGCAGAGAGATAACATTCGTTTCATTTTGTGTTCCTCTTTTCTTTATTTTTATAGTGATTTTTCGTCTGCTCCAGCAGAAGGTCATATTCCCAAGGCTCCAGCTCTAAGGAGAGGTAGGCACCGTCTTTCGACATACCGTCTACCCGGTAGCTCAGCACAAGTGGAAGCTGCCGCTGCTTTTTCACGTCTTGGGGTGAGATCCAGCCAACACCGCCCACAAAGACGGAGCGGATGGCAGACTCATAGTTTTCTTCATAGCCCTGCCAGAGAAGCGCCTCCCGCAGTTCTTCCCGCAGCTTTCTGCTTTGGGGAACGGGAACCAAACGCTCCGGTTCCAACAGAAATCGGGGATGCAGAGTTTCTAAGCAACCGTCCAGCGCAACTTTCAGGTCGGCATTCTTTTTCGTCAAACCGCTGCGCCGGTAATCTGCCGCCAGAACATCCTCGCCCTGGGCGTCGCCGGGGAAAAGGCGCACACAGCGGATGAGTTCATAAGCGTGGGCGTCATCCGCCATACCAAGGACGCGGGTCCCATCCATGGGGAGCGTCCGGTAATGGTCGATGGCCTCCGCCAATGCAGAAAACTGCCACACATCCCATCCGGGTCTTCCGGGGCGGAGATCGTCCACGGTGTAATAGGTCATGCACATTCAGACATCCTCCTCATTTCATATTCATGCTGCCCATCGTGGGCGCGTCGGTCTGCTCCTGCGCTTGAAGCTCTGCCAGCTTCGGCTTTGCCCATTCCGGAAGGAACTTGTCATCCAGCACACCGATAAACTCGCTGCGATTCCAGCGTGTCATCTCCCCGTCGCTAAGGCAGGTGCAGCGCACCGAGCGGCCAATGGCGTGAGGCGAACAGCCAAAACCGTCATGGGCATACCAGAGCTGGTTTTCCTGACTCCAGCAGGATTCTTTCAGCGTGTCGGGGCTGAGTACCAGCACCTTTCCGGTATAGTCCTGCTCGGCGCGGTCACCGACACAATGCTCCGCGCCAAAGAGATTTAACGCCTGCACCGCCTTGCGGTAAAAACTGACGAAGCCATCCAGCACGGCCGGATGGCTTCGGACAACAAAATCGCTGTTGTGGTTGAGATCTGTGGGAATATATCTTCTCTGCCCAATGCTTGTTGGCGTAGCTGAAACGCCCATCCCACTTGAGTTCGTGCAGAGTATTGGCGAGCACCCACGCGGTGCGCTTGAAGCCATATTCGTTCAGCACGGTCTTTAAACAATCTGTCTGAAGGTTCATGCCATCAAAGTTCTGGCGAATGGCATCCTCGATGGCGTTGCGGCAGGCGATGTTCGCCTTGTAACTCTCCCGCCAAAGGGAAAGCTCATTCCGCTTACGGGCTTCAGTAGCGGAATACGGGTAGGGATAAGTTTCATTCATTTTGGATATCTCACCTCGCTTCTTCTTTGAATGCCTACGGTATCACTTATCGTAGATAATATCATTCTCCATCAGCGCATCTTCCAGAGCGGACAAACAACAGCCGGACTTGCGCAGAGCGTACAGGATTGCGGGCGATACATCGGAGAGGTCGAAGTCATTGTCTGCCTCGCAGACGGTAATCACGCCGGAGTCCTCATCCACATAGCAGTCCAGCTTGGCGTCGGGCGCGATGTCCGCTTCCTCTCGGGCCCAATCGGGAACGGTGACAGAAGGTCGGCAAAGTTCTTCGATTGACAGATTGCTGTAAACACAACCGCCTTCATCGCACTCGTCACAGTGGCCACAGGTGTCCCGCAAGGACAGGAGGATCTGACCAACATGGGCGGTCAACGCCGTGAGCAACTTGACATATTCCATCGTGGTCATTTTGGATTTCGTCAGGATCACAGCTCCGTCCAACGTGGTCAGTTCCAGCTTTGCGTTGTCGGGGATGCCACTCAGCTTCATTGCCGCAGGCGGGATGGTGGTGGCCTTGTCTCTGGTAAGAATAAAGTTCATAGTATGGTTCCTCCTCATTTTTCTTTGATTGGTGTTTTGATAGCATGGGTAGGTTCGTGCATCAGTTCGTATCGGGTATCGCTGTTGCCATCCAGCAAGCAGTCTAAAGTCAGCTGCCAGCAGGCTTTACGGGGATCATAGTTGGTGATGATGGCTTCCTCATATTCGCTGCCTGCCGTCTGCGACATACTGTTGGGACGGACAGTGCGAAAGATGAAGAACTCTTTATAAAGTTCTGAAATGTACGGGCAGTAGTTGTAGGACACCATAACATACCCGCGGCAATTCAGAAGCGTGTCATGGAGCCGCTGGTGATCCGCTTTTGGGAAGCCCACCTCATAGCACTCCGCCTCAAAGTAGGGTGGGTCGCAGTAGATCCAGGCATCCTCCCGGTCATACTGGCGGATGACATCCTCAAAGTCCTTATTTTCCACGATGACATTTGCCAGTCGGCGGGAGCACTCCCAAATGAGATGAAAGAAGCGGCGTATGTCGCAGGGCTTGCCGCCGAAGGACTTAGCGCTGCCGCTGAAGCTGTAGCGAACCAGCTTGAAGTAATCTGCGGCACGGCGGATATCTCCGCGCGGAGCGCGTTCCAGCATAAGTGCGCGGATGGCTTCGGCATCGGGAGACTTCAAGTAGACCTCTGTCAGATTCATCTCCTCCTGCAGGTAATCATCCGTGAACTCACCTCTGGAGAAGAACTTGTAAAGGACATTGAAGTCGTCCCGCGTATTCAACGGCAAGAAGCCCAATTCTGAAAGCAACGCAAGGGTGCGGTTTTTCACGCAGCAAAACAGGTTGGTAAGGTTCCCGTTGAAGTCGTTGTAGACCTCCATGCACCCCTTCCGAGTAGGGCGGTTCATGGTTACTGTGCCGCTGCCCCCAAACACATCGATAAAGCGGCTATATCGCTCCGGTGCCATCTTGTTAATGATCCACAGCAGCTTACCTTTGCCCCCCACCCAGGGGATAAAGCTGTTCAAGATGCACCTTCTCTCAAGGGAAACGCATCCAGTGACCGCTCTAATCCGTGCCTTGCTGCCGCCAGTCCATTTTCCATGCTTTGAAGCTGCTGAATCGTGGAGTAGACTTCGCCGGCAGTCGCAGCGTAGAAATATCCGCATCGATCACTCCCAATGGGAATACCCTTGCGCCTCATACGATTTACCAGTTTACGAAGATCTGTTCCGCTAATCCCGAGGGCTGCTTCCAGTTCAGCACCGCTCGCTCTGTATTTTCGCCCAGTACATGCTCCTTTCAGGTAATTCAACAATTTTTCTTCTCGCATTTCTGCTCCTTTCCGAGACCACTGTCCCGGATTTGGGAACAAAATGAGCAAAAAAGAAGGGGGGCCGCTTCCTCCATCCGGGAATACGGCCCCTTGCTGTTATTTTTTCTACTCCGTCCATACAGGACGGTTGCCGTTCTTTTTGCTCCTGTGAATCGAATAACATCTCCAATATACTTTAAGAACGGATTCCGTTCAAAAGGAGATTGCTGTATGGATCAGGTCGCATTGGGAAAACGAATCAAAACTGCCCGTGAGCGTGCCGGTATGACGCAGGAGGATCTTGCTGCTGCCGTGGACTACAGCGTGGACCACATGAGTGTGGTCGAGCGCGGAGTCAAAGCACCAAAGCTGGATAAGCTGGTTACCATCGCCAATGTACTCAAGGTTGGAACGGACGAGCTGCTTCAGGATAATTTGGATGTGGCAACGCTGCTTCACGCCACAGAGCTCTCCGAGCGATTGAAAACACTGTCACCAGAAGGGCAGCGTAAGGTGATGAATGTGCTGGATACTTTGGTCGACGAATTGCGGTAACACCGGTGCAGAGGTTTGCTTTTTTGCAGACCTCTGTTTTTTTCGACTGCGTTCGACGATTTTCCCCTAAACCTCTGTGCTATTGTAGTTCTATAAGAACGGCAACCGTTCCAAATAGCAAGGAGAGATACCATGAAGAGAAAGAACATAAGCGCCGATACCGCACTGTTAGAAGTTGCCCGTAGACACAACACCACCGTAGATGAGGTACGAAAAGAAATCCGGATTGCAATGGCGGTGGCAATGTGTAGCCCTGATCCTGATGTACAGAAAAGATGGCGTGAGATTCCACATGGTGCCGAAGTCCTCACGCCGGAAGACTTTATCGCCTATGCTGCGCGGAAATGCCTGGAGAGGTTGTAAGCTGCTTTACTCATCTCATCGTCATGTTCGCTTCTGATGCTTTTTGCACTGGCGTCAGCATGGGCTGGTAGTCCGCACGGTGCAGCAGACCGTAGGGCGAGAGCACTGCGTTGTCCTCTCTGATGAGGTCGCAGCCGTAGACGTAGAGGTTTACATGGGAAATTAGCAATTCCGCCGAGTGGTCATCCGTCATGAAGTGAAGCTGGTCGATGGCCGTTTCCTGGGGCGAGCTGATCTCCGGTGTGAGGACGTAGTCATCCAGATGCTCCGTCAGGCCCATGGCGGTTTCGATGTCCTGCACCTCAAACTGCTTCAGCAGAGCCTTCAACTTTGGAAGCTGCTTTTCAGGAAAAGGCATATCCTGCACTGCTTTGGTGAACTCGTTGAACGCCTCCAGTTCAGATGGGAGGTCTGCGAAAAAGGCAGCGTTGGGAAGAATGCCGTCATAGTTGAGGACAACGGTGTTTTCCCAATTCAGGGTGCCGAGCTGCTCCCGTGCCGCAGCCAGCGATTCTTCTGACGCAGGCAGATCCAGCACCGTCGTGCGGTTACCACCGAAGTCAGGGCATAGGCCGAGGGTCAGCCGGAAGAGGTATCCCGGTTTTTCCGGCAGCGTTTTTTGGACAGGCGGTGCGGTGGTCAGTTCGCCGTCCCGCAGCACATACAGGCTGTTCACAAAAACGCCGTTTTCACTGCATCGCATCATTCTTCCGATGCCGGCGAAGTCCAGCATCTCGAACACCTCGTCGGATACGCCGTCCAGCTCGGGGACGAACTCGTTTTCCGCGTAGAAGCGGCCAAGCTGGGCGTCATCCGCGGCATCCACCACATGATAGCAGTCTGTTTTTGCGCTGACCGCCAGATCCCGCAGATCCTGCAGCGTGATGACGCCGCCGTTGGTATCGACTTTATTCTGCACCTCCATGCGTAGGAAACCGTCAAAGGCAACCTCTTGCACTTCGTCCAATGCTGCAAGTTGTGCGGCAAGGTCGTTGAGCTCGTTGAGCTCGTTGAGACTGATCTCTAACCCGTCCAAATTGGGAGCGAGATACTCAAAAGTATAGTAGTCTTCGATCTCCATGTATAGGATGTCATCTTTCTGAAGGCGTACCTTGTCCAGCGCGTCCCACAGTTCCCACGGTGAGGCGGGCAAGTCCAGCTTTGCGCATGCATCGCTGTTAGGATTGCCCTCCTTTGCCAGATACATGGCAAACACTTTCTTAGCCAAACTTCATTCCTCCCATTTTCTGCTCATAGTAGCTGGGGTCAGCACCAGGGACGCCCCAGCCGTGCATGCTGCCGCACTCCATCGCCAATCGCTGTTCCTGTGTTACGCCGAGGCGTTCGTTGTTGTAATCTGCCAGCTCGTGGTTCTGCTGCGGATTGTCCGTGCTCCAGTCACTCGGATAATAACCGCTCTCACCGCGCTTAATGCAGATGAGCTCGCCGGTGCTGGCAAGTGTGGAGAAGCACAGCTCTGGCAGACCATCCGCCAGCTTGGGGGAGAAAAGCTCCTGTTCCGTTTGGATGCTCCACTCGTCCGAATTCCAAAAGTGGACATACAATTCACCGCCGTCATCCACGGAGATCTCCCGCTGCTCAAAGCCCTCGCCCCAGCCGTCCGATGCCTGTCCGGTGATAAACTCTTTCAAAGTATCCATTTCGGTGTCCGACAATTCCCCGGCGACGCGGCATTCCGCAACGCCCCAAAACTCTCCGCCTCGGCTGTCTACCGTGAACACAACGGAGTGGACCTTTGTGTTGATGCTGTCAGGCTTATGGTACCAATGCATGATGCCGCGCTCTGCCTCCTCCGGCATCCTGTTTTTCACCAGTGCCGCCGTGATCTGATCCTGATAGCCGCGCAGCTCACGGCCCTCCAGCAGTGTGCTGCTATCGTCAAATTCGCCATACTCGTTTCGCTCGTAGAGATCGGCGGTCAAGGGCATATACAGCTTGAGCGTGGTCAGCTTGGGCGGCAGCACGGTGAAGCTGTCCTCGCCGGGGACGAGCGGCAGCGTGCGGCCATTGTCCCATTTCATGAAAATTTGCCCCTTATCGTCCACGAAGTCCACTTCGCCCTCCGTGCCGGGGAGAATGGGCGCGTAGGGATCGTCCATAGCGTTCAGTCGAATGCGGGTGCCGGGGGGATACTGCTCCTTGATAAAATTCACCATTTTTCTGTCCATCATCTTATACCTCCCATTGTCATACCTTGATCGGGCGTTTTTTGGTATTCCTCCAACCGGCGGGGATTTTCCTCGCCATAAAGGTCGAAGACGATATCGTCCACCGCCTTGCGGGCGGTGGGATCGTCGGTCAGCACCTCGTAATGGAATCCTGTGGTGGGGCGGTACGGAAGTTCCTCCCGCACACACTTCAGAAATGCTTCAGCATCGGTAAACTCCTGTGCATCGCCATTGGCATAGGTGACGCGGCCCACCAAAGGCTTGTCCCGCGCCATGTTCTGCCGCTGGACATCCAGATCATAGGCCGTACAGTAGCAGTTATAATCGCCCGGAGAGGGGTTGCACCGCAGGCAGTAGCGGTAATGCTCGGTTTCCACGATGTAACCGTAGTTCTGTGTCCAGCCGCCGCTGATTTTCCCGCCATGTTCATAGCAAAAACGCTCCATAGCGAAGCGGTTTTTCAGCACACTCTCCCGCAGCGTGTCCACGACCTCCTGCAGCTCCGCTTTGAACACAGGGCTGTTCAGCTCCTCCGGGCCACGGGGCCACCATGTATGCCAGAACTCGTTGC
>OHUV01000449.1_pt1 | contig 31046 bp, 24 predicted proteins | sample 1579281 | NCBI WGS metagenome assembly OHUV01 (sample SAMEA3882515, study PRJEB24775) | human gut metagenome | biome: human-associated habitat; feature: intestine environment; material: feces | place: Netherlands | collected 2009/2010
GCTTGCTCACCATCTGGTTGAGGTCGTTGTACTGGTAGGTATCCTCTTCGCCCTTAGTTGGACCGCTCTGCTTCAGCAGGTTGCCCAGCGTATCGTAGGTGTAGGTATAAGCGAGGGTATCGTAGGGATAGACCTCCAGCCTGCGGGTGCTGCCGGTGAGCCGGTTTAATGCATCATAGGTAAAGGCTGTGCGGCTCTTGAGATTTTCCGTAGCATCGCTGTCCCGCTGGAACTCCGTCAGCACATTGCCCTCGGCGTCGTAGGTGTACTCATACTTGACCTTGGGCGTCTTGTTGTAGAGCTGGAAGGGATCGGTGTCCACCGTCTTGAGGAGGTTGCCCTCCGCGTCATAGGTATACTGCTCGATCCAGCCGTTGGGATAGGTCAGCTTGACAGGGCGGTTGGCAGCATCGTAGACATAGGCATAGGTGCCTTTCTCCGCGTCAATGACGCTGGTAAGGTTATACACCGCATCGTAGAAGCTGCGGGTCTTGCTGCCGTCCGGATAGGTAATGCCGGTCTGATTGCCCACGGCGTCATAGGTGTAGGAAACCGTGTTGCCCTTGTGGTCGGTCATCTTCTGGAGGCGGCCCAGCAGGTCCAACTCGAAGGTGTTGGTGCCAGTCCAGTCATCCATCTGCACCAGTTCGCCGACCTTGTTATACTGGTAGGAGACCTCCTTTGCCCCATTGTAATTGATTTTCTTCACCAAATCAAGGGCGGTGTAGGAATACTGCGTCACATAGCCGTCCGCGTCGGTCTTGGAGACCAGATTGCCGTTGCCGTCGTAGACATAAACGGTACTGTCGCCAAGCGCGTTGATCTCCTTCGTGACCAGATTCCGACCATCGTACTCATACAGCGTGATCTCATGAGAGTCCACGCCATTGAGGGCATCCACACGGTGGAGGTCGGTGGAAATGAGCTGGTCATTCTTATTATAGGTAAATACGGACTCCGTGCCCAGTGCATCGATGGTCTTTACAATATTTCCATTGCCGTCATAGACATACCGGGTGGCATTGCCGTTGCGGTCCTTGACCTGCACGATGCGGTCTGTGGCATCATAGGTGAAGAACTGCGTATTGCCACGGCGGTCTTTCACGCTGGTAACCCGATTCAGGGCGTCATAGGTATAGGTCACGGTGCCGGCAGCATCCGTCATGGAGGTGAGGTTGCCATTGGCATCGTAGGCATAGCTGGTCACAAGGCCCTTGGCATTGGTCTCGCTCTTGACATTGCCTGCCAGATCATAGGTGAATGTGGTCGCGTTGCCCTTGGCATCAGTGACCTTGATGACCCGATCCCTGCTGTCGTACTCAAAGCTGGTAACATTACCCAGAGCATCCGTCATGGAAATCAGACGGCCATCCGCGTCATAGGCATAGGCGGTCTCCGCGCCCTCTTCATTCACAGACTTCACCATACGGCCATCCGCGTCATAGGTGTTGTATGCGGTATTGCCTTCGGCGTTGGTGCTGGAGACTGCGCGGTTCAATCCATCGTAGGTATAGCGGGTGGTATTGCCGTTACCGTCAGTAGAGGAAACCGTGTTTCCCTCATTGTCATACTGGAAGGAGAAGGTATAGCCCTCCGCGTTGGTATAACTGGCAAGACGATCCAGCGCATCATAGACATAAGTAGTGGCATTTCCTTCGGCATCGACAGCCTTGACAATGTTCCCGTTATGATCATACTCCGCGCGGGTCACGCCGCCATTGGCGTCCGTAACGGCAACAGCGCGGCCAAGCGCATCATAGGAATAGCCGGTCGTATTGCCGTTGGCGTCTGTAACCGAGGTTATATTTCCTGTTTCGTCGTAGCGATAGGTTGTGCTCCCGCCCAGAGCATCGGTAACAGAAGTCACATTGCCGACAGCGTCATAGGCGTATGCCGTTTTGCCGCCCATGGCGTCCGTCATCTCGATCAGTCTGCCGTTGGCATCGTAGGCATAGGAGATCACGCCGCCCAGTTCATCGGTGGCAGTCAAAACCTGACCGTTGGCATCATAGGTGTAGGCAACAAAGCCGCCATCCGCGTAGGTGATCTTTGTGGTGCGGCCCAGCACATCATATTCGTAGCCGGTCACGTGGCCCAGTGCATCCGCCGAGGATATCTGACGCCCCAGCGCGTCATAAGTGCTGGAAGTCTCCGCGCCCATGGCAGAGGTGGTCTTGGTCATCTGACCGTTGGCGTCATAGGTGTAGGAGGTCGTGCTGCCCTCAGCATCTTCCATGCGGATCAAACGGTTCTCCGCGTCGTAAGCATAGCGGGTGGTGTGGCCGTTGCGATCCGTAGTGGCGGTCAGGTTGCCGTTGGCATCGTATTCGCTGACGGTGCTCTTGCCGAGTGCGTCGGTGATCTTTGTAAGGTTGCCGACGCCGTCATAGGTATATTGGGTGGTATTGCCGTTGGCATCCTTGACGGAGGCAGTACGTCCAACGCTGTTGTACTCGGTAGAACTGACGCCGCCGACAGGATCGGTGGTGGAAACCAGTTGACCGTTCCGATCATAAGCATAGCGCCAGGTATTGCCGCGGGCATCGGTCATGGAAACAATACGGCCATCAGCATCGTAGGTATAGCGGGTGACCGCTTCGTTGGCGTCTGTTGCTGTGGTCAGATTTCCGCTGTCATCATAGGTATAGCGGGTCACATTGCCCAGCGGATCGGTGATAGAGGTCACGTTGTTCTGCGCGTCACGGGTAAAGGTGGTGACATGGCCCATGCGGTCGCTTTCGCTGATGTTGAAGCCGTTGCCATCCACCGTGTAGGTCTGCTCGCTGCCATCGGCGCCGATGACCTTCACCAGTTTGCCGGCCTCGGTATACTCATAGGAAGTGACTGACCCCATGGCGTCGGTGACTGTGATCAGGCGGCCCTGCCCGTCATAAATATAGGCGGTCACATTGCCCAGCGGGTCTGTCATGGACGTGCAGTTACCCTGAGCGTCATAGGTGTAGGTCGTCTGCGCGCCAAGCGCATCCGCTGCGGAAGTGAGATTGCCGTCGGCATCATAGACATAGGAGCGGGTCATACCGCGGCCATCGGTAGCGGAAGTCATATTGCCCTGATGGTCGTAGGTATAGTAGCTCGTATTCCCGTTGCGGTCACGGATCATGGTCGGCATCCGATTGCTGTCGTACTCGAACCGCTCATAAGTGCCGTCTGCGTAAGTGATTTTGGTTTTGTTGCCCGCGGCATCATACCGTTACCACCAAGGCAGGCAACTATTTTTATATCCTGATCGACAGGGCCAACGAAGATAAAAAGACTGCTGTTCACTTTCTGAACCAGGTGGATGAAGCGGACCTGATGGCACTGATGGAAGATGGAAAACCCAAAGAGGAGCCGCCTGCTGTGTGCAGCTGTTCGACAAAATGTGAAACAGGGACAGTCAATACGGCCTGCCCGGTCTGTGCAACCGATATGAGCAAATGTACGGGAAAAACACCGGAACCTCCGGCAGAAACATCGGAGCCGGAAAAAGAGAAGCCTGCCGGACTGAACCCGGCTGCGCTGATCCTTCTGCTGGCTCTGCTGGGCGGCGGTGGCGTATTTGCCTACTTGAAGCTCGTTAAGAATAAGCCTAAGACCAAGGGCAATGACAGCCTGGACGATTATGATTATGGCGAGGAAGATTCCGAGGAATGGGAAACCGAAGATGAGGAAGTCCTTGAGGATGGTTTTGAGGGTTCTGACCCTACCTGGGACTGCATTGATATTGCACCACAGAGCATAGAAAATGGTTCAGCTTATATATTCGTCAACAAAGAGCTGCAACGGGTTACACGAGGTGCATTGGACGATTTGAGCGACAAAGGTGTTATTAAGAAGTTTCCACCTTGCATAGCCAGTACCCATACTGCTCTGGTCCTGAAAGAGCCTAAAACCAAAACCAGTATTCGCCGCGTGTACCTGCCGAAAACAGTTGCCTATATGCTGGTAGAGAGAAAAAAAGAAATTGATGAGCTGATGGATCTGTTTGGAGATGAATACATCGACAATAACCTGGTCTTTTGCTCCAGCAATGGCCGTCCGATGGAAAGCCAGGTGATTAACCGTGCTTTCAATAAACTTATCAAAGAAAACGGACTGCCTCATGTTGTATTCCATTCTCTCCGCCACTCCAGCATCACCTACAAGCTGAAACTCAATGGCGGCGATATGAAATCCGTCCAGGGCGACTCTGGTCATGCTCAGGTAAAAATGGTTGCAGATGTCTATTCTCACATCATCGACGAGGATCGCTGCATAAACGCTCAGCGATTGGAGGAAGCATTTTACTCATCCAAGACTCCTGATCCTGTTGAAGATACAGAGCCTAAAACTGCGGATACTGCCGTCACTGAAAGTGATGAAAGTGATGCAGCGAAGATACTGGAACTGCTTAAAAATCCCGAAACTGCCGCACTGCTCAAGCAGCTGGCAAAAGCTTTATAAAGTCCCTCCCTCAGAAGAACGCCTCTCACTTTGTGAGAGGTTTTCTTCGTTTGAACCACTTTGCACAGTGACCAAACACTTTTTTTGTTAGCAAGGTTCTGAAAGCATTTTTGAGCGATGTTAGCAAATTCGCGATTTTGTTTGCAACTTCCTCTAATTTCTGCTAACAAATGTTTGCAAGTTCCTTTGGTAAAAATCGAACCTCTGACTTACCGCCTTTCTTAGCAAAAGGCCAAATCTCGTTAGCAAATGTTAGCAAACCAAGGTTTTTTGCAAAAAAGCCACAAAAGCCGCAGAAATAAGAAAAGCCGAAAACCCTGATAAATCAAAGGTTTTCGGCGTGTTTGCTGGCGTCCCTGGCGGGATTCGAACCCACGGCCTTTCGCTTAGGAGGCGAACGCTCTATCCTGCTGAGCTACAGAGACTTATATTAAATTGAGACTGGCAACGATCACTTTTCCCCGTAAGGCAGCTGGTAGAGCACAACCTTAGGAGGCGGACCCTCTATCCCGGTGAGGTACGGAGGCATATATGAACCGGTACAAACGCCATTGTACCCCAGAGACGGGCGGTTGTCAACGGCGTCAGAAAGAAAAAGTTGTGGAAAAGGCTTGCATTCGGCACTTTGAGAGCATATAATACAAAGGTTAGTGAATTTACCCGAGAGAAGGGGGTCATACCTTTGCAGAACGAGAAATTGAGAAATGTGGCGATCATCGCCCACGTCGACCACGGCAAGACCACACTGGTGGATCAGATGCTCAAGCAGGGCGGCGTGTACCGTGAAAATCAGGATACCGTGGACCGCGTCATGGACTCCAACGATCTGGAGCGGGAGCGCGGCATCACCATTCTGGCCAAGAATACAGCCATACAGTACGGCGACACCAAGATCAACATCGTGGATACCCCAGGCCACGCCGACTTCGGCGGCGAGGTGGAGCGTATTCTGAAGATGGTCAACGGCGTCATCCTGCTGGTGGACGCCGCTGAGGGTCCCATGCCCCAGACCCGCTTCGTCCTCAGCCGTGCGCTGGAGCTGGGTCACCGGGTCATCGTGGTGATCAACAAGATCGACCGTCCCGACCAGCGTATCCATGAGGTCATCGACGAGGTGCTGGAGCTGCTGCTGGATCTGGACGCCACGGATGAGCAGCTGGACAGCCCCATGCTGTTCTGCTCCGCCCGCAACGGCACCGCCAGCTACTCCCCGGATGTGGTGGGTACGGATCTCAAGCCGCTGTTCGACACCATTCTGGACTATATCCCCGCGCCGGAGGCCGATCTGGATCAGCCCTTCCAGATGCTGGTCAGCGCCATCGACTACAACGAGTTCGTGGGCCGTATCGCCATTGGCCGTGTAGAGCGCGGCGTGCTCAAGCAGAACCAGGAGATCGCGGTGTGCAACTACCACGATCCCGACGCGCCGGCCAAGCGTGCCAAGGCCGTCAGTATGTATGAGTTTGCTGGTCTGGGCAAGGTGCCTATCACCGAGGCGGAGGCGGGCAATATCGTCGCCATGTCCGGTATCGGCGATATCACCATCGGCGATACCATCTGCACCCCCACCTGTGTGGAACCGCTGCCCTTCGTGAAGATCAGCGCACCCACCGTGGAGATGACCTTCTCTATCAACGATTCCCCCTACGCAGGGCGCGAGGGCAAGTTTGTCACCTCCCGCCAGCTGCGGGAGCGGCTGTTCCGCGAGACGCTGAAGGACGTGTCCCTGCGGGTCACCGAGATCGAGGGCTCTACCGATGCGTTCAATGTGGCGGGCCGCGGCGAGATGAGCCTGTCTATCCTTATCGAGACCATGCGCCGTGAGGGGTATGAGTTCCAGGTGTCGCCGCCCCGCGTGCTGTATCAGACCATCGACGGCAAGAAGTGCGAGCCCATCGAGCGTCTGGTGGTGGACGTACCCAGCGAGAGCGTGGGCGCGGTCATCGAGAAGCTGGGCAGCCGCAAGGCGGATATGCTGGAGATGACCCCGGTGGGCAGCCGCATGAAGATCGAATTCCTCGTTCCCAGCCGTGGACTGTTCGGCTATCGCAACGAGTTCATGACCGACACCCGCGGCGAGGGCATCATGGCCAGCGTGTTTAACAGCTACGCCCCCTACAAGGGCGATCTGACCCGCCGGAATACCGGCTCCCTCGTCTCCTTCGAGACGGGCGAGAGCGTGGGCTACGGCCTGTTCAACGCCCAGGAGCGCGGTGCGCTGTTCATCGGGCCGGGCGTGCCGGTGTACGAGGGCATGATCGTGGGCGTCTCCCCCAAGCAGGAGGATATCACGGTCAACGTGTGCAAGAAAAAGCAGATGACCAATATGCGCGCCGCCGGCTCCGACGATGCGCTGCGTCTGGTACCGCCCCGGAAGATGAGTCTGGAGCAGTGCTTGGAATTTCTGGCGGATGACGAGCTGCTGGAGGTCACGCCCAAGAGTCTGCGGATGCGCAAGACCATCCTGAACCATGAGAAGCGGATGAAGGCCACCCACGGCGGCAAGAAGAATTGACCAAATATAAAAAGAGACGGCGTCGCCGTCTCTTTTTGTGTCAGAAGATAATCGCGTATTTGCTGTGCGGGAGGGAAATAATTGCCCCAAAGCAAGAAAAAGCAATGTACATTTCCGGAAACACATGGTAGACTGAAGCTGTAAGCAGAGAGCCCCGGAATGGGGGCGGAAGATATGAGGAGGAGCGTTATGAAACGGATAGGAAAGAGCCTGGCGGCATTGGCACTGGCGCTGGTGATGTCGCTGACGCTGCTGCCGGTGCAGGCTATGGCTGCGGAGGTGACCGCGGAGACGGCATCCGACGGCGCGTTGCTGGATGGCTATCTGTACCAGCTGGCAGGCATGGACATCGCCGACTATGAAAGGGGCTTTGACACGGCCGGCACACCGGCCATGTACGCCGCATCCGGGAACCTGACGGCGGCGGAGCAGGCGGCGTACAACACCCTGAAGGAGCAGCTGATCCTGATCGCCAACGGACAGCGGAAGGACACGGCGATCCAGATCACGGGCACGCTGCCGGATCAGACCTCGGCGAACAAGGTGTGGCAGGCGCTGCTGGCGGATCTGCCGTATGCGCTGTACTGGCACGACAAGACGGTGGGCATCGGCTATTCGTATATACCGGATAACGGTTGGAAGAACATCACGTTCAAATTCGCGGTGGCCGCGGAGTTCCGCGGCGACAGTCTGTACACCACCAATATTCCCAACGTGCCGGCGGCGGTGGCGGCAGCCAAGCAGGTGGTGTCTGCCAACCGCGGCAAGACCGACTATGACAAGCTGCAGGCATACCGGCAGTATATCTGCGACCAGGTCTCCTACAACTTCAGCATCAACAAGGACACAGCCTACGGCAATCCCTGGCAGCTGCTGTGGGTGTTTGACGGCAACGCCAGCACCAATGTGGTGTGCGAGGGCTACGCCAAGGCGTTCAAGTACCTGTGCGACCTGACGGAGGAGAGCAACGGCTGGATCGGCTCCGTGGAGACGCTGGACGTTACCGGCACGATGAATGGCGACAGACATATGTGGAACGTGGTGCGCATCAACGGGACGAACTACCTGGCGGATGTGACCAACTGCGATCAGGGGACGGTGGGCTACCCCACAGAGCTGTTCCTCTGCGGTATCCAGACCAACGGCAGCAGTATGTACCATCAGGATACCAAGACCACTTATATCTACGATACCGACACCAGAAACTCCTTCAAGGCGGCGGATCTGGCCGTCTCCGCCGCGGGCTTTGATCCCGGCGCGGCGACCGTCCCGGCCAATGTGAAGCTGGTGAGCGCCAAGGTCGTTGGCGGCGGCATTCAGGTGACATGGAACGAGGCGGACGGCGCGGTAAAGTATCGGGTGTACCGCAAGGATGCCGTCAACACCGTCTGGAAAGTCATCGCAACCGTGACCGGCACCAGCTATGTGGATAAGAGCGCTGCGGCAGGCGTGACGTACAGCTACACCGTCCGCGGTGTCGGTGCAGACGGAGAACTCAGCCCCGGCTTCGACAGAACCGGCGTCAGCGCTACCATTCCCAAGCCCACCGCCCCCGCCAATGTGACGCTGGGCGATGCCAAGGTGGTCACTGGCGGCATTCAGGTGACATGGAACGAGGCGGACGGCGCGGCAAAGTATAAGGTCTACCGCAAGGATGCCGCCAACACCGTTTGGCGGGTCATTGCAACTGTAACTGGCACCAGCTATACGGATAAGACCACTAAGATCGGTACGAAGTACAACTATACGGTGCGCGGCGTGGCTGCTGACGGCAAGACCCTCAGCCCCGGCTACGACAAGACCGGCGTCAGCGCCACCATCTCCGCACCCACCAATGTGAAGTTAGTGGGAGCTAAGGCTGTCAACGGCGGCATTCAGGTGACATGGCAGCAGGCAAACGGCGCGGTGAAGTACAAGGTTTACCGCAAGGATACTGCTAACACCGACTGGAAGGTCATTGCGACGGTGAGCAGTGCCAGTTATGTGGATAGGACTACCAAGATCGGTACGAAGTACACCTATACCGTCCGCGGCGTAGCTGCCGACGGAAAGACCCTCAGCCCCGGCTACGACAAGACCGGCGTCAGCGCCACCGCCGCGCCCGCCAACGTGACGATGGGCAGCGCCAAGGCGGTCAACAGCGGTATACAGGTGACATGGCAGAGAGCGGAGGACGCGGCGAAGTACCGCGTTTACCGCAAGGATGCCGCCAACACCGGCTGGAAGGCCATCGCAACGGTGAGCGATACCAGTTATGTGGACAAGACCGCTAAGATCGGTACGAAGTACACCTATACGGTGCGTGGCGTGGCTGCTGACGGCAAGACGCTCAGCCCCGGCTACGACAAGACCGGCGTCAGCGCCACCGCGACGCCCGCCAAGGTGGCTCTGGTAGGCGGCAAGCGGGTCACCAGCGGAACAAAGGGCATTCAGGTGACATGGAAGTCGACAGCCAATGCCCAGACCTATAACGTCTATCGAGCGGCCAACCCGCCGTCCGGAGATGTACCTGCCTCTGCATGGGTGCTGGTGGGGAAGAAGGTCAACGCCTTGACCTTCAAGGATACCACGGGCAAGTCCGGGACATTGTACGCCTACACCGTGCGTGGTGTGGCGGTGGACGGCAAGACCCTGAGTGCCGCCTACAACAAGTACGGTGTGCGGGTCACCATGCCCTGAGCGGCAGGGAACAAGAGGAAAAGGAGGACGTCCGCGGGGCGTCCTCCTTTTTGCGGCTCAGAAGGGGATCGGCGCGATGGCAGACACGTCGGCGGGATCGGTGAACAGGACGCCGGCAGGGGGCAGGATACTGAACAGGATGCAGGCGATGGCCAACAGAAGCAGGGCGGCGTACCACAGCAGCTCGCCGCCCTGTAAGCGGCGCAGCAGCAGGACATAGGCCGTCAGGGCGGCGGCAAAGGACAGCAGGTACAGGATGGCGGGGGGCAGACCCAGCGGGGTCAGCGCGGCGGCCAGCACAGCCGACAGCAGCACGGCGGCACACAGCCCGCTGCGGGAGCTGCCGGGCTCCAGATGATGCAGCACCAGCGCCGCGGGGAGCATGGACCAGAATGCCAGCTTTCCCAACTCCCACGGACTGCCGTTACGCGGGGCCAGCGCCCGCGTCAGTGGGTCGGGAGCCTTGAGGTACAGACAGTACAGCAGCACCGCGCATACGGCGGCGGTGAGAAACGCGAAAAAACAGCGCAGACAGCGCATGGCATGTCACCTCCCTGTCCACACTCTATGCGTGGATGAGACGGAATATTTCCCCTGCACATTGACAGGGAATAGCGGAAAAGAGTATACTAAAGAAGATACTCTAAGAGGACAAGGAGAACGATATGGCAAAGAAAATGGGCCGTAAGGATACCGCCTCTGCGATGAAGTTGACGCAGGAACTGCGGCACCCTTGGCTGATACCGGTGCTGGCGGTTTTTTATTTCTTCGTGACCTGCCTGATGCTGCAGGGCTGCAACAAGGGCATTACCATGCTGCTGCTTCTGGCGGCTGTGACAGCGATCATTGTGGCGGGTGAAAGATTGGGGCAGCGTATGACATGGCCGGCGCTGCTGCTGGGACTGTACGTTTTGATGGATGGGATATCCACCCTGTACGCACCGTCGGGCAAGTTTGCGCTGTATGAGTTTTTGAAGGTGGCGGCGGCGGCCTGCATGGCGCTGCTGCTGACGGCGTTGGAGCCGGAGCGGCCGGGTCGTACCGGGCGCTGCGCCGCCACGGTGTTGGAGACGGCGGGCGCGTTGGCCTCGCTGGTCAGCATCGACATGGTATCTACGCAGCTTCTGTACAAGCTGCTGAACGGACTGACGGCACCGCTGGGCGCGCCGGTGATGCTGGAAAATGTGCTGCAGGAGCAGCGGCTCAAGACGATTTTTGAGAACCCCAACGTGTTTGCCGGATGCGCCGGGGTGGCGATCCTGCTGGCGCTGGGTCTGGCGGTGAACACCGACGACAAGAAGGCGCGGTGCCTGCACCTCTCCTGCTTGCTGCTGAACAGCACCGCCTTCCTGTTGGCGGTGAGCCGCGGCGCCATGGGCGCCATTGCGGCGGCGTTCCTTGTGTATCTGCTGCTGGAGCGGGGACAGCGCCGTGCCGTTTCCTTTGTGCTGATGGTGGAGACGCTGGTGCTGTCGGGTGCTGCGGCGCTGTGTACCCTGCCGGCCTATGCGGAGGCGGGACAGACGGTGCAGGTGCTGCCATTGCTGGCGGCGATCGCCGCAGCAGCCGTCCTGTGCGTGCTGGATATTTTTGTGGGCCGCCCGCTGGCACTGCGTATGGCGCAGCGGATGAAAACGGTGAATATCGTGCTGCTGGCCGCTCTGGGCGCCGTGGTGCTGCTGACTGCTGCGGCGGTGAGCTGGACCGGCGCGATCACGCTGCAAGGCGGGGAGCGCATCACACGCGGCGCCTATCTGGGCGAGGGCGAATATACGCTCCATGTAGATGCGGACGGGCCGGTGAAGGTGACGGTGCAGACCCAGACGCAGGAGGATGCCGTGATGAACCGGAAGCAGACGGTCTATCGGGGCGAGGCGGACGGCGCAGCGTTCACCGCACCGGCGGACAACCGCTCTGTGACGTTCCTTATCAGCGCCGACGAGTCGGTGCATATCTCCGCCATCCGCTACGAGGGGACATCCTCCGGGGAGTTGAAGCTGAAATATAAGCTGCTGCCGGAGGCCATTGCGGGTCGTATCCAGACCCTGCGCTCGGAGGGCAACGTGGTGCAGCGCTTTGTCTATGTCAAGGATGCCATGCAGCTGTTCCGCCGCAGTCCTGTGGTGGGACTGGGCATGGGCGCGTTTGAAAACGGCATCTATAACGTACAGAGCTATCACTACGAGACGAAATATGTCCACAATCACTATGTGCAGACCATGGTGGACACCGGCGTGATCGGTCTTGCTTTGTGGCTGGGTCTGCTGGCCACCAGTGCGGCGGCGGTCATCCGCCAGTGGCTCAGGGAGCGCACCGAGGCGCAGTCGATGGCTCCGGCACTGGGCGCGCTGCTGCTGTTTTTGATGATCCACGCGGCGGTGGAGATCATATTCTCCAGCGGATACTTCCTGCCCTTCGGCATGGGGGCGCTGGCGGTCATTAACCTGACCTGCGGGCAGACGCTCCCTCTGCGCTGGGCAGGGGACAAGACGCGGCGCTGGATGGTGCGTGCAGAGGGGCTTGGACTGGTAGTATTTGTGGTTCTGCTGACCATGAACCTGTGGGCGGCACAACTGGCGCGGCGCGGCACCTACGACGCGGCGGCACAGGCGGCGGAGGTGGATCCCTACGAATGGGCGGATCACAAGCTGGCCTATGTATATAATGCCTCGGCGGAGGAGGCGCTGCCAGAGAATATGCAGGAGACGCTGGCACGGTACATGGCGGATCTGGAGAAGCTGAATTCCAACGCCGTACCCAAGTATCTGGCGGAGGCGTATTTTAATCTGGGTGACGTGGAGAAGGGCTTTGCTATGCTGGAGAAGTATGTGGACTACACATCCTCCGACCCCGCCACGTGGGATACCAGCTTCCGTATCGTCATGCAGCACAGCGATGACAGCGCGGCATTCCGCCAAGGCGCGGCACAGCTCCGGGATAAGCTGGAGCGCTGGAACCGACAGAATCTGGGTGCTATCACGCTGTCCGAGGATGTGGCGGCGTATCTCAACGAGCTGCTGGGCGACGCGTGACCTGCGGCGGAGAGCGCAAAAGAGGAGGAACGGTCATGCCATCTGTACTGTGTACGGCATCTACATTTTCCCATATCATCAACTTTCATCTGCCCTACCTGCGGCGCTTCCGCGAGCTGGGGTGGCAGGTCAGTGTGGCCTGCGGCGGCGATTGGCGGGATATCCCCTATGCCGACGAGACGGTGGTGCTGCCGCTGGAGAAAAAGATGTCCTCTCCGGCCAACCTCCGGGCGGCAGGAATGCTGCGGAACATGATGGAGCGGGAACACTACGACCTTGTGATCAGTCACACCTCGCTGGCGGCCTTCTTTACACGCTGGGCGGTGCGCGGGCTGCGCGACCGGCCCAAGGTCGTCGACGTGGTTCACGGCTACCTGTTCGACGACGAGACGCCGGCGGCCAAGATGCTGCTGCTGACCCGGGCGGAGCTGCTGCTGGCGTCAAAGACCGATCTGGTGCTGACCATGAATGCGTGGGACACCCAATGGGCCGCGGCGCATCACGCGGCGGCCCGGGTGGAGGAGATCCCCGGTATGGGCGTGGAGCTCCGCCGCTTTCAGGCGGCGGGGGAGACGCGGCAGACTATGCGGGACAAGCTGGGCTTGTCGGAGCAGGACATTGCGCTGATCTATGCGGCGGAGTTCTCCGAGCGGAAGGCACAGTCGGTGCTGCTCCGCGCCCTGCCGCTGCTGCCGCCGCAGATCAAGCTGCTGCTGCCGGGCAGCGGCGCACGGCTGGAGGCGTGCCGCGCCTTGGCTGATGAGCTGGGCGTGGCGGAGCGCGTGCGGTTTCCCGGTCAGGTCCGCGACATCCCCGTGTGGCTGGGTGCGGCGGATATCGCCGTATCCTCCAGCCGGTCGGAGGGGCTGCCCTTCAACATTATGGAGAGCATGGCCTGCGGCTTGCCGGTGGTGGCCAGCGACGCAAAGGGACATACCGATCTGATCGGGCCGGAGAACGGGCTCCTGTTCCCACGGGGGGATGAGGCGGCCTTTGCCGCCGCAGTAAGAAAGCTGGCGGCGGATGCCGGTCTGCGGGCGCAGATGGGACAGGCCGGACGGGAGAAAATGCAGCGGTACGCACTGGATGCGGTACTGCCGCAGGTGATGGAACGATACCTGTCCGTGACAAGATAAAGGAGAGCGGATATGATACGGGAAAATCAGCAGTTACTCAATCAATTCAACGTCTTTACGGATGCGGTGGCGGTCTTCTTAGCTATGCTGGTGTCCTACTGGCTGCGCTTCAGCCTGTTCCGCGGCATCAAGGGGCTGCCCTTCAACTACTACGTCTGGCTGGGTGTGGTAGCGGCGGCGCTGACGCTGGTGGTGTTCGCTGTGGCGGGGCTGTATGAGTCCTTCCGCGCCGTGCGGTTCCATGTGGAGGCCGGGCGTGTAGCGGTGCTGGAGCTGCTGGTGGCGCTGATCATCATGGCCGCCATGTTTGTGCTGCGTCTGGGCGAGACATCCCGCTGGTCGGTGGTGTTCTTCTACGGTATCGCGACACTGCTGCTTCTCGGCAAGCGCGCCTGTATCCGGCTGCTGCTGCGGCGCTATCGCGCCATGGGTTATAACCAGAAGCGTGTGCTGCTGGTGGGACACGGCGAGAGCGCCGAGGCCTACGTCAAGCGGGTGGCGAATGACCGAAACTTGGGTTATCAGGTGCTGGGATATGTGGCGGACAACAGCAAATGGGGAAAGCTCCCCTACTGCGGCACATACGGCCAACTGGAGGAGATCTTCCGGCGGGAAAAGCCGGATGAGGTGGTGGTGGCCCTGCCCACAGAGGAGGGGCGCTGGATGAAAAAGATCATCAACGCCTGCGAAAAGGACGGCACCAAGCTGTCCGTGATACCGTCCTACGTCAAGTATATGCCCGCCAATCCGCAGGTGGACAGCGTTAACGGCTTGCCGCTTTTCAACCTGCGCCGCATTCCGCTGGACAATGTGGGCAACGCCTTCATCAAGCGGACGGCGGATATTGTCTGCGCTCTGCTGCTGATCGTGCTGACCTCGCCGCTGATGCTCATCGCGGCCATCGGCGTGAAGCTATCCTCGCCGGGGCCCATCATTTTCAAGCAGGAGCGGGTGGGCAAGGATAAAAAGCCGTTCTATATGTATAAGTTCCGCTCCATGAAGGTGAACAGCAGCCAGAACACGGGGTGGAGCAAAAACGAGGACAACCGCAAGACGTGGTTCGGCTCCCTCATCCGCAAGTGCTCGGTGGACGAGCTGCCTCAGTTCTTCAACGTGCTCAAGGGCGATATGAGCCTCATCGGGCCCAGGCCGGAGCTGCCGTTCTTTGTGGAGCAGTTCCGGGAGGAGATCCCCCGCTATATGGTGAAGCATCAGGTGCGGCCCGGTATCACCGGCTGGGCGCAGGTCAACGGCTACCGGGGGGACACGTCCATCTCGAAGCGCATTGAGTACGATCTGTACTACATCGAGAACTGGTCGCCGGCCTTTGATCTGCGGATCCTGCTGATGACGGTGTTCTGTATGTTCAACAAGGAGAAGATCAACTCGCACCGGGATAAAAAAGGAAAATGAGAGAAAAAAGGCAGGCGCACAGGCGCCTGCCTTTTGTATGTCACAGCTTCAGCTTTCCGGCGAGGAACGCCTCGTACCGGTCGCAGATGGCCTGCACGTCGCTGCCGAAGGCGATCTGCCGCCCCTTGTGAAGCCACAGCACCTTGCTGCACAACTCACGGATCTGCGTCAGGGAGTGAGACACCAGAATGCTGGTGGCGCCGGAGGAGAGGATCTCCTGCATCTTGGCCTCGCTCTTTTTGCGGAATGCGCCGTCGCCGACGCTCAGCACCTCATCCAGAATGAGAATATCCGGCTGCACCAGACTGGCGATGGAAAACGCCAGGCGGCTCTTCATGCCGGAGGACAGTTGCTTGAACGGTCTGTCCTCGAACTCTTTCAGCTCCGCAAATTCGATGATCTGCTCGTACATCTCGTCCATGAATTTCCGGGTGTAGCCCAGCATGGCACCCCGCAGATAGGTGTTCTCCCGCACTGTCAGGTCGCCGTCAAAGCCGCTGGCCAGCTCCAGCAGCGCCGCAATGGTACCCTCCCGGTGGATACTGCCGCAGGTGGGCTCCATGATGCCGCTGACGACCTTCAGCAGCGTGGATTTTCCCGCGCCGTTGGTGCCGATGATGCCCAGCATATCTCCCTTTTCCAGCGAAAAGGTGATGTCCTTGTCTGCCCAGAACTCCTGCACATGGTAGTCGCGCTTCAGCTTCCGTACCACATACTCCTTCAGCCCGATGTCCTTGAAGTCGCCGGTGATGTAGCGGATGGAGACGTTGTTAACCTCTAAAATGCTCATGTCCGCCTCCTTACACATAGTACAAAAACCGGGTGTTGTACTTCTTATACATTCGGCAGCCCAGTCCCAGCACGACCAGTACATCAAACAGCATCAGCAGGTGGAACCAGACGGAGGGGATGGTGGCCTCGATGACGATTTTCCGGAAGTACCGGATGTACAGGTAGATGGGATTCACCAGAAACAGGCACTGGATGTTGTAGCTGTAATGGTCAATGGTGTAGAAGATAGCCGACATATACATCAGTAACTGGGTGAAGATGCTCCACAGGTACTGGATGTCCCGGAAGAACACGAACAACGCCGACAGCACCAACCCTACGCCGATGTTGAACAGCACCAGCAGGCAGATGGGGTAGAGCAGCAGCAGGAACTTCCATGTGAACGTGATGCCGTCAAAGGCGCAGAACACGAAGAAGATGCACAGCGTCAGGCCGAAGTTGATGAGGGTCTGCACGTTCTTAGAGAACAGAAACAGGTACTTGGGGACATTGACCTTTGTGAAGATGCGGGCGTTGCCCATCAGGGACTGCATACCCTGAGACGTGGATTCGTTGAAATAGGCGAACACCAGGTTGCCACAGAATAGGTAGGTGGTGTAATGCGCCATGTTGCGGCCAAAAAACTGGGTGAACACCAGCTTCATCACCAGCAGCATCAGCAGCGGCGACAGCAGGCTCCACGCCATGCCCAGCACCGTGCGCTTGTATTTCTTTTTGAAGTCGCGCTTCACCAGTTCCTCAAAGAGGAACTGATAGCGCAAAAGCTTATTTCGGATCATGTGACGATTTCCTTGTGGTTATTGGTAAAGATTGGCGTTGGTACGCCGCAGCGGTCAGGTGCGCTCGATCCGCGCACAGATGCGCCCGATCCACTTGTCATACCGCAGAAGGGATTTGAGTTCCTCCAGCAGCAGGGAGATGACCAGAGAGACGACGGTCAGCACTGCGATGATGGGGATAAAGTGCCTCCACGCATAGATGAAGTCTGCCAGATATATGCCGCGGATAAACGTATGTACCATAAAGATGTTCATGGAGTGATGTCCGAGGAACTGGAGCACCTGCCGGACGCCGGGGATGGGGATCACAAACTCCACAGCGAACAGGACGAGCACCAGCGGGAAAAGTCCCCATTTCAGCTCCCAGTATTGGGCGGTGGGAATACTGCCGTAGGACAGATAGCCTGCCGCCAAAAGCAGAAGCTCCACAGCGAAGCGCAGCCATCTGCGCCGGCCGTTGATGATCCGCTCGATGAGGTTGTACTCAGCGCAGAGCATTCCCAGCACAAAGCAGAAGAGGAAGGGATATGGACGGCTTCCACCCTTGGCGAAGGGATCGAGTAAAAGCAGCCGCGGCAGGATCACCACTGCCGCAAGGCAGATGGGCAGGCGTTTTTCACCCGCGCCGTTTTTGACGCCGCACAGGAGGATGGGAACCAGCATGATATACACAAAGCAGGCGCTCATGTACCACCAGACGCCATCCAGTGTGCCGGTTTGAAAGAGATTTGCCAGACCCAGAAAGTCGAGGACGATCTCGACCAGTGAGTTCCAGATATTCCCCTTGAGGAATATACGGGCAAACCGTCCGTCTGCGAGTTGAGTAATGATCGCACTCAGGATCCAGATCACCCAGTAGCCGGAGAAGGTCTTGATATACCGGGAGACCGTCCATTTCACCGGGGTGGTGGTGCGGCTGCGGTAGCTGAGGTATAGTCCGTAGCCGGAGACGAGGGCGAACAGAGACACGCAGATCTTGGACAGCGCGGCAGCGTATACCACCCCCCTTTGCTGGAAGGGCCAGAAGGAGATGGTATAGTCTGCGAAGAGCGTCGCCTTGCGGAAGCAGTGGTGGAACAGCATCAGGAGGATGGCGATGCCCTTTACTGCCTGAGAGGCATCCTTATCGAAGCGGAGCGAAGTTTTTTTCATGCGGGAATCCTCCTGTGGCGCAGTGGTATCGAAAAATTAAGTGACCAGCTTTCGCAGTCCCGGCAGATACGAGCAGATGACAACGGACACGACGGTCAGCGCCCAGACGATCAGTGTATAGCAGACAGCCGACCACCACGCGCCGGTGCGGGAGACCGTGACACCGAAAAGCGTAATGTTGGCACCGAAACACCAAATAAATGTCTGGTGTAGGAAATAAATGCCGATAGCACGCTCCGCCAGCCATGAAACGGCACGTCCCAGCTTTTCCGGCATCGCCTGAAACCAAGCTTTCCCGCGGTAAAACAGGATAAAAACGCCCGTTCCATAGCAGAGGGGGCCGATGCTCAGCTCGGAGAAATACTGGTGGGTGACATCGCCGTGCTTTGAGAGATACAGTCGGCACAGCAGCGCAGTGAGGCCAAATCCCAGGACGATCAGCAGTCCGGCGGACTTTTGCAGGCGGCTGTCTGCGGGCATATAATCGTAGATATAGCGGCCGAGAAACAGAAATCCCATAAAGCCGATATAGAATATCTGTACAAAGGAGTGGGAATAGACGGTGCCGCCCAGATCGAAGACTTGGCCATAGCATGCCAGCAGGCTGGGGAACAGCAGCGAGATCACAATGAGGCGCCGCTGCCATACACGATCCAGCGCCGCATGGAGCTTGAAGAAGAACGGTGCCAGCGCATAGATCCAGACGAGCTGATAGGAATACCAAAGCGGTGTGGACGGCCCACGCTTCACTGGGATGGAGGCGAACGACCGGAGCAGCGCCGCCAGGCTGTATGTGTCTCTGTGGTGCAGCAGCATATCCAACGCGATGTAGAAGGCATTCCAGAACACCAACAGTACCAGAAAGTGTACCAGCTTTTTCAGCCATTTTTTGGTATCCATGGGTCTGCCGAGCACAAAGATGCCGGTGGTCAGCAGAAAGACCGGAACAGCACAGCGGGGGAAGATGTTTAACAGGAAATAGGCGAGCCAGTTGCTGTCACCGCCGGGACCGCGGTTGTACACCGTACCTACGGAGTGGATCATGACGATCAGATAGGATGCCAGCAGCTTCAGCACATCCAACCAGCGCTCACGCTCCTTGGGGGCGTGAGGCACCGCCGACTCCCGCAGCAGCAGCCACACCGCCAGTGCCAGCTCTACGGCCAGCAGTGCCGTGGCGATGGCCAGCCGCACGGCCTTTTCCGTGCGCTGCACGGAGACCGGCGTATCCGGAAGCGCTACTCGAATGCGGGTGTCCTTCGGCGCATAACAGTCGACGGTCTGCACCTCACCGCAGCATTCGACCTGAACGATACCCTTGGCGCTGTTGCCCAGGAACTCCAGATAACGGTGAGAGCCGGCAGGGAGCGCTACTGTGAAGCTCCGGGAGGCCTGACCCGACACATAGTTTTTATTGGCACTGTCGTACCATTTGTACCAGTTTTCGTTCAGCCAGCTGTCCTCACCTGTAACGTGAATGGACTGGGAGTGGCCATTGACAAAAACACCGGTGAGGTAGAGTGTGGTCTCATGGGAGGCGCTGTTTTTTTCGTTCAGCGCCGTGATGGTCACGGTGTCCGGCTGCGAAAGACCGGACAGAGGCAGCGCGTCGACGGCGAGCCAGTTCACGCAGGAGCAGCCGACTGTGAGCAGAGCGATCAGAAGCAGGTACTTACACCGATTCTCTCTCTCTCTCTCTCTCTCTCTCTCTCTGCGCGCCCTGCCCTCATCAGCGCCAGCGCGGCCGCCAGCGCGCAGAGGAGCGACGCGGCGATCTTACCGAAAAGCATCATTGGCCGTGCTCCTCCAGCAGACGATCCAGACGGCTGTTCAGGGCGGCTACCTCCGCCTCCAGCGCGGCGATCCGTGCCGCGTCAAGACCCGTCTGCTCGGCGTAGATGGCGTTTACCACGTGTTCCTTGATGCGCTGGCCGCTCTGTCCATCGAAATAGGGGATATGAGACTCGAAGGCGGCCCTGCGCTCTGCCTTGCGGGGATCCTCGCCCCGCAGACACTGCTCGGTGAAGGCGATCATATCCTCGGTGGTCAGACCCTGATAATAGCTGTCAATAATGGGCTGCACCGCGTCAGTAAGCGGCTCGTAGTAGTCCTTGTTCGCCATGAAGAGAATGGGGTAGCCGGTGACATCGGCCTCCACCATCAGGGCGCTGCGGTCGGTGATGAGGAAGTCGCCGTGCAGGATGGTGGGGCGGTAGTCGTCCGACCAGTCGATGTAGGCGTTTTCCATCTCGCCCAGCATATCCACCAGCTTTTTGGCGTGTACGCCCAGCTCGCCTTCGCCGTCCAGAAATTTGGGATGCGGCAGCAGCACCGCGAAGATCTCATCCTGCTTGGAGGCCAGATAGCGGGCAAACCGGAGATACACCGGCAGCTCAGGCGTGACCATGATGCCGGTACCGTCAGGCTGCGGGGTGATCTTGGGGAAGTGAACGTGCCAGACGAGGATCTTCCGACCCTTGGCGCGTTGGGCGATCTCCGGGAGCTGGGAGAACTGCTCCTTGTGATAGAGCGCGTCGAATTTGGGATGACCCAGACATTTGACGGCGGCGTAGTTGGTGCTGTAACGGCGGTAATCCGCACGGATGGACTCGGAGAAGGTGAAGACGCGCCATGCGTTTTTCACCACAGCATTCAAGAAGTGGGCGTCCCGCGCATGGGCGGTGTCCGACAGCTCGATGCCGTAGGGAATGTAGATGATGCGGGTACCCTTTTTCTTGAAGGCAGCGGAACGGACGTGGGGACGTCTGTGGCCGAAGTCGTAGGGCGTCTGCATCACGGTGATGTGGGGCATGAACTGGCAGAACAGCTTGTCGCTGTACGGTGTGTAGGCGATGCCCTTCTCCTTCAGAAACTGCTGGGCGGTCAGCATCTGCGTGGTGTCGCCGTATAGTTCGTCCAGCAGCGTGAACTCCACACGGATGCGGGGATCGTCCTTGCAGGCGAGATAGAAGCTCTCCCAGCTGGGCCAGAAGGAGGCCGCCTGAAACAAAAACAGTACGCGGATCAGTTCACCCTCCTGATAGGGGATGAGATAGTCGTTTTCGTTTCCGCCAGAGGAGAAGCGGATCGTCTCCTCCAGATCGCAGATAACATTTCGCATCAGCTTATAAGTTACCTTGCGCATAAATTCAGCCAGCGGTTTGAAAAGACGCTTGATCCCGTATTTGATAGACATGAGTGATTTTCCCCCTATAAAGTGATTCGCTTTCCCTCTCTTGCGGGTTATTTTTTCAGATGGTCTTTCCCACACAGGTATTTGTAGAACATACTCATCATCAGGTGGTCGAAGATCATGTGGATGTCCTCGGTGACCTGCATACTCATGACCGGCGCGTGCAGCGAGATGTCACACAGCTCCTTGAGCTTGCCGCCGGTGTAGCCGGTGATGCCGATGACCTTGTTGCCCTGCGACTTGGCGTAGTCCACGGCGTTGAGCACATTCTTGGAGTTGCCGCTGCCGGAGATGGCCACCAGCACGTCGTTGGGCTCCAGATTGCCGCGGAGCTGGAAGCGAAATACCTCCTCGTAGCCAATGTCGTTGGCAATGGCCAGCATGGTGGCCACGTTGTCGTTGAGGCAGTGGAACCGGAACGGCACCTCGATATACTCGGAGACGCCCTTGTTGAAGTCGTTCTGGAAATGGGAGGCGGTGGCGGCGCTGCCGCCGTTGCCGCAGATATAGATCCGGCCCTTCTTCAGTCGGGTCTCATCCAGAAAATTCAGGCAATCGTTGATCGCGTCCACGTCCAGCTGGCTCAGGATCTCCTGTTCCAGCGCGATGTACGCGCGGATGTCCTTCGTATAGTCCATGGTCAACCTCCTATGATCTGTTTCACGACGTCCAGCAGATCCGCGCCGGTGCGCTGGGGCTGTACGTCATATTTCCCGTCACGCCCGGCCTCGCCCGTCAGGACAAGGGCGGTGTGGGTGCCGGCGTTCAAGCCGGTCTGGAGATCCACGGTGGTGTCACCCACCATCCACGACTGGGCAAGATCAATATTGAACCGCTCCGCGCAGGCGGTGAGCATACCGATGTCCGGCTTGCGGCAGCGGCAGGGGATCTTGTAGGCGGGATTTTCCTCCGGATAGCCCTTGTCGGGGTGGTGGGGGCAGAATGCGATGCCGTCCAGATAGGCGCCCTCCTGTCCCAGCAGTGTAGACAGCTTTCGGTGGATGTTCTCCACATCCTCCACGCTGCACATACCGCGGGCTACCACCGGCTGGTTCGTCACCACAACGGCCAGATAGCCGGAGCGGTTCAGCAGACGGATCGCCTCCGCCGCGCAGGGCTCCAGCTCCAGCTGCTCCGGGGTGGAGATGAGGCCGCGGTACTGATTGACCGTGCCGTCCCGGTCGAGAAATACGCATTTCTGCTTTTTTTCCAGATTGCGGGCGGCTACCACACCGCGCTCCAGCTCGCCGGCTGCCGCAGTGATGCGCTCCGGCGTACCCACGTCCTTGATATACTCCGGGGACAGGTAGGCGTATACGGCACCGCCCTGCCGCGCCAGCGGCCAGAGAACCTGCTTTTCGAGGTCGGTCTTTTCGCCGCGGACGATGCGTCCGCACAGCCGCTTGTTCACAATGTAAAAGCCGGCGTTGACGCAGTTGTCATACCAGTCCGTCCGCGTATCGTGCTTGGAGAGAAAGCCACATACGCGCTGTGTCTCGTCCCGCAGAACGATATCGGAGTCAAAGGGGTGGGAGTTGGGGTGTACAAACAGAGTGGCCTCCGCCTGCTTTTCACGGTGGAATGCCATCATGCGGGGGATGCTGATGTCGAAAATGGTGTCGCCAAACACCAGCAGGAAGTCCTCCTCCAGCCGGTCAGCGACCTCCGCCAGCGCACCGGCGGTACCCAGAGGCTGCTCCTCCCGGAAGTAGTCGATGCGGACGCCGAAGTCGGCGCCGCTGCCGAAATATGCCTCGATCTTCTCGCTCAGATAGCCGATGATGAGAAGGATGTCCGTGACACCGCTGCGGCGCAGACATTCGATCTGCCATTGCAGAATGGGCTTGCCGGCGATGGGCGCCATGGGCTTGGGGATCTCGTCGTTGGTGATGGAGCGCAGGCGGGTACCCTTGCCGCCTGCCATGATGACCGCCTGCATTACAGGACCGCCTCCACCGTTTTTGCCACCGCCTCGTCACTGGTCAGAGAGGTGCTCCAGCCTGCGGCGTGGATCTTGTCCAGATTGTAGGCAAATACGGGGACATCGCCCTTCCAGCCGCCTCGGCCGCCGGTATACTCAAAGGGAATGCCGGTCAGACCCATCTTCTCACAGACGATCTCCGCGATACGGGTGACGGAGGACTGGGTCTCCACGCCCACGTTGTACAGCGTGACACCCTTGCCGACGTCCTTAAAGCGCATGATGGCGTCCACCAGATCCAGCACATAGATATACGGTTTGGTCTGGGTGCCGTCGCCCAGGATCCGCAGGTGGGAGGGATCATCCTTCAGCCGCTTGACAAAGTCAAAGATGACGCCGTGCGTCAGCCGGGGGCCGATGACGTTGGGGAACCGGAACACCAGCACCTCCAGATCGTTCATGTAGGCGTAGGCGGAGATGGCAGCTTCAGAGCCGAGCTTGCAGCCGCCGTAATAGGAGATGGGGCGCAGCGCCACGGCGTCCTCGGATACCTCGCGGCCCATCTGCTCGCCGTAGACGGCGGAGGTGGACGCGAAGAACAGCTTTTTCACGCCGTTGAGCCGCATGGCCTCCAGCAGGGAGAACGTGGTGGAGTAGGTGTTGTGATATTCAATGGCGGGGTCGTTGGCGCTGGCCTGAATATCGGAGTTGGCCGCCAGATGGAACACATAGTCCACCTGCTCCGCCCGGAAGATCTCGTTGACGGCGGCGAAGTCCGCCAGATCCTGCTCGTACAGCTTGAAGCGGGGGTTGTCGAGCAGGTGGGTGATATTGGCCTTTGTGCCGATGAAATAGTTGTCCACGCAGACAACGTCGTGGCCCTCGGCCAGAAGCGCGTCGATGAGGTGGCTGCCGATGAATCCGGCGCCGCCGGCTACTAATGCCTTCATATTCTTCCTCCTTTAATCCCAGTATTTGTCACCAATATACGCCACAGAGGTACCGTCCTTCTCGAAGGAGAAGGGGAATTCCTTTTTCCGCAGAGCAACGCGCAGCTGCTCCTGCTTGTCGGGCTCACAGTAGAACAGCAGGAATCCGCCGCCGCCGGCGCCCAGCAGCTTGCCGCCCAGTGCACCATTTGCCATGGCGGTCTCGTACGCCTCGTCGATGGCCGGATTGGAGATGCCGCTGGCAAGCGTCCGCTTCAGCTTCCAGCCCTCGTTCAGCAGGTCGCCGAAGCCGGAGATGTCGTCCCGCTCCAGCGCCGTGCGCATATCCTCCGCCAGCGCGCACATCTGGCGGAGATTGGCGGTCTTGTCCGCGGAGCCCATGTTCTTCTTCTGCTCCGACAGGATGGAGTTGGCGGAGCGGACGTCGCCGGTATAGAACATCATCAGATTCTGCTGGAGGCGGCGGTATGTCTCCGAGCGCATCATTACCGGCGCCACGGATACTGTGCCGTCCCGGTGGAAGCGGATGAAATTCAGGCCGCCGTAGGCAGCGGCGTACTGGTCCTGCTTGCCGATGGGACTGCCCAGCTTTTCGATCTCGATCTGGCAGGCCTTTTCCGCAATAGCGCCCTTGGACATATACTTTCCCTGATAGCAGTTCAGCGTGTTGATAAGACCCACCGTGAACGTGCTGGAGGAGCCAAGGCCGGTGCCGCCCGGCACGTCCGCCGTGGAGACGATCTCCACGCCGTGGAGCTTCCGCTCGTTCAGCACGCAGTTGAAAATGCGGTGCCGGATCTCGGAGAGGTCATTGACCAGCTCGTTTTCGGAGTATTTCAGAAGCGTTTTGTTCTCGTCGAAATACGGATGGATGGAGATGTAGCAGTAGCGGTTGATCGAGGTGCTCAGCACGCAGCCGCCGTACTGCTCGTAAAAGTCTGCCAGATCACTTCCGCCGCCGGCAAAGCTGATGCGGAAGGGCGTTTTCGTCATGATCATGCGGTTTTCCCCTTTTTTCCTTGTTTTAATGTGCGCCGGAGCTTTTTGGCCGTGTGCAGGAGATACGCTGTGGCTGTCAGGCCGGTAAGCCGCAGTAGAAGGCGCAGAAGCCGGACGAGACGGTCGCGGTCGCCGGACAGGATCTCCCGGGCGTCGGCAAAGAGCTGTCGGCCCGCCGCCCTGTCTGCCGCCGGTATCTCGTAGAGCTGCGCCATATTGAGAACATATTCAAATTGGAGCTGCGCCGTCACGCAGTCCGAATAGGGCAGGGCCGCTTCCCGCAGCCGCCGGATGGAGCGCTCCAGTACGAACACGGTATCCTCCAAACGGCGCAGGGTGGGCCTGTCCATCAGGGATGTGCCGCGCCCTACGGCGTATCGGTAATACGGCGTATGATAAAAGGCAGCGTCCGGCTGTGCCAACAGGACGCTGGTGGTGTAGTCCATATCCTCGCTCATGCGGTTTTCCAGAAATGTGATACCGTTCCGCTCCAGAAAATCACGGCGGTAGATGAAGCGCCACACATTCCAGAAGCACTGGTGCCGCCGCAGCATCCGGTCGATGTGGGCTACACCCTGAAAATCACCACCGGCGCCGATCTGGAACCGCGGCTCCAGACATCCGGTGCGGCGGTTGTCGTGGTAGAAGTCGAAGACGTACAGCTCCTTGGGGGCGGTATCCTCCCGGATGCCCTGCAGCGCATGGGCGAACAGCGCCGCGTCCACCAGATCATCGCTGTCGATATACAGGACATAGGTACCCTGTGCCTCGCGCACCGCGCAGTTGCGGGCGTTGGACAGTCCCTTCCCATCCTGCCAGAGCAGATGGATGTTGGCGTGCTGCCGGGTGCAGCGCTCTGCGATGGCGGTGCTGTCATCGGCGGAGTGTCCCAGAGAGAGGATGATCTCATCCGCCGCCGTCAGCGCCGGAAGTATACTCTCCAGACAGGCGGACAGATAGGACTCCACGTTAAAAACGGGGACGATCACGCTGAATGTCACACGATCCGATCCCAATAAGCAGCACGTCCTTTCTCGCATTTTTTGCAGGTAAAACGCCGGAAAGCATACTTCCAAGCATAATACCAGACCGTAAAAGAATAGCATATTTTCTCCGCTTTTGCAATAGACTGCACTGAAATTCCGCGGGCCTTTCGACGGAAATGCCGGGATATTTCCGCGTTTTTTGCGGTTTCTGTATGCTGCGCCGCCCGACAGAAAAAATACCCGCCCGCACCGCCCCTGCCGCCGAGGGAAGGGGGATGCGCACGGCGGCAGGGGCGGTGGTACAGAGCGTGAGAAAGCAGCCATTTCCCGGAGAAAATGGCTGCTTTTCATGTGTGATCAGTTCTGTGCCGGTTCGCCCTCCGCCGCCAGCACGTCCTCTGTGTCGGCGCCGCACAGGCGGATGAGCTTTTCCGCCAAGATTTTGGAGAAGCCTGCGATCAGCGCACTCTCAATGACCAGCAGTTCTACGGCGTTGTCGGTGCTCTGTCCAGGCGTATGGATACCCTCCGCGCCGGACTGTACCTGCTGGTTGAAGAACAGCGCCAGCCGCCGGAACTTCTCCGAGTAGTTCTCGTAGACCACCCGTACCTCCTCCTCGCTGCTGTCCGGCGGGATGACCTTCTGCACGTCGCTGATGCTGAGGCTTTGCTTCATGGTCAGGATCATGATGAGGTAGGCGATGTGTACCCGGTGGTACTTGCGCTTTACCGGCGCGGGCATGATCTTCAGGCGTACATAGTTGTTGATGGTGGAGGAGGTCACAAAATGCTCCTTCGTTCCGGCGGGGGAGGGGATGAAGCTGAGATACTGCTCCAGCAGCACGATGACCTGATCCATGTATAGGCCAAAATCCGGGATAGTCTCCCATTCCGGCAGGTGATAGTCGGTGATAAACTTGTCCCAGCGCCGCAGCTTGTGGGCCACTAAGTCCTTGTCGTATTGCATTTCGCTGCCTCCTTACTCGTAGACGTAATATACTATATCATAAGGCGATTTTTTTGACAAGAAAAACATGATGTGGTAGCTTGACGCGGCGTATCTAATATGCTATATTATATAAAAACGCCAAGGAGGATATACGATGGAACGGGCGTATGTATACGGAGATTCTCTGCTGAAGGCCACCATGCCGGATGAGACGATGCGGTATCACTTCCATCTGGCGGAGATCATGGCGCAGTACCCCACGGAGCGGCTGGAGGTGGTGAACCGCGCCAAGATGGGCTCGACGATCAGCAAGGGGTTGTCGCTGGTGGAGCACGATGTGCAGCGGGGCATAGACGCACGCTGGGCGCTGGTGGCCTACGGCGGCAATGACAGCGACTTTGACTGGGCAGGCGTCGCCGCCGATCCGGAGGGGGTGCATAAGCCCCGTACGGAGCTGCCGGATTTTCGCGCCAAGCTGAAGCAGACGGTGACGGAGCTGCTGCGAGCCGGGGTGCAGCCGGTGCTGATGACACTGCCGCCTATTGACGGGAAGCGGTATTTGGATTATATTTGCAGAGACGGGCTCAGCCGGGAGCGCATTTTGCAATGGCTGGGCGACGAGGGCCGTATTTACCGGCATCAGGAGCTGTACTCCGACACGGTGGCTGCCTTTGCCTTAGGCGAGGGGCTGCCGCTGATCGATGTGCGCCGCCGATTCCTGCCGCTGCGGGAGCTGCCGCAGATGATCGCGGCGGACGGCATCCACCTGACCATGCTGGGATACAGGCAGCTATTCGACACATTGGCGCAGTGGGTCACGCCCCAGCTGTAAGGACGGCCCGCGCCGGCGGGAACAAAAGGAGACGCTTATGGTACATATCATCACGGACAACGCGGCAAATCTGCCCAAGGCACTGCGGGAGCAGTACGGTATTGAGGAGCTTTGCCTGACCTATACGGTGGACGGCGTACCGGCGGACACCTCGGTGGAGTTTGATGGCCGCGGGTTTTACGACGCGCTGCGGCATGGCGCATCGGTGCAGACCTCCATGGTCACGCCTGATGCGGCGCAGAAGGGCATGGAGCCGTATCTCATCAACGGTGAGGACGTGCTGTATGTGGGGCTGTCCAGCGGTGTCAGCGGCACCTGCTGGGGCGTGGGGCTGGTGGCCCGTGAGCTGGCGGAGAAGTATCCGGAGCGGAAGATCCGGGTGCTGGATACCCGCGGCGCCTCGCTGGGTGAGGGACTGATCGTGCTGGCGGCCGCCAAGCTGGCGGCGGAGGGCCGCGTGATCGAGGAGATCGTGGTGCGCTGCGAGGAGCTGTGCGGCAAGATGCGCCAGCACTTTATGGTGGATGACCTCAAATTCCTGCGTAAGGGCGGGCGTATCTCGGGCAGCGCGGCGCTGGCCGGTACGCTGCTGCAGATCAAGCCCATCCTACAGGGCGACGAGGAGGGCAAGATCGTCCAGCTCGCCAAGGTGCGGGGCCGGAAGGCCGGTATGGAGGAGCTGGTGGCGCTCTACGACCAGATGGTGGAGGACAGGAGCGCACCGGTGGGCATCTCCCACGCGAGCTCTCCGGCCGATGCACTGCACATTGCCACGCGGCTGCGGCAGGTGGGCTGTACCGGCGAGATCCTGACGGTGTGCCATGAGCCGGTCACCGGCGCCCATGTGGGGCCGGGGATGCTGGCGGTGTACTTCTACAGCGAGACGTGGCGGTGACGGCTTCCACGTAAAAAAGAGCATAAAAAAGTGACCGGGAGGCTTTGCCGTGTGCCGATAAGACAGTAATTTGAGGAAACTACAAAATCGGCATCTGCCAAGCAGGATTGGACAACAAAACAGGCGGCACTCAACTTCGGTTGGGTGCTGCCTGTTTTTGTACAGCTAAGGGTTGAAAATCGCCTATTTTCTGTTCTGTAAGGTAAGGATAGTGAAAAGGGTGAAATAGTTGTCATCTCGGTAATGAAAGCACTCCTGAATAGTGAATCGCGCTACAATAAACAGCGTTCGCTGAATAGAATGAACTTTTCCGTTTGCAATAACTTTCCCTATAAATCGTAAAGCTGATAGATCAAGGATCGATGCGAAGTACACACGACTTCATCAAAAACGCGCAAACGCCGAATGCTTGTAGCAAATGACCTGCTATAAACGATAAATTTCCGCAGACAGCTTGAAAGAGTTCTTGTTATTGTGCTATAATATGTGTACACACTCTGACGATTTTGGAGGACTTTTCTATGAAACGTACTATCGCATTGTGGCTATCCATAATGTTGTGTTTGTTATTAGCTGCTTGTTCGCAGGATTCCTCGGATCTTCTGAAAGTTCCAGTGTCTGCAAATGATTGCAAAGGCAAAAATTATCAAGATGTAGTGAACGATATATCTGCGGCAGGATTCGTAAATATCCAGACAAAAACAATAGAGGACCTCGTTACGGGATGGCTGACGAAAGATGGGGAAGTAGAAGAAGTAACTATTGACGGAGACGGTTCGTTTCGTGCGGGAGACACGTTTGATAAAACTGTTGCAATCATAGTTTCTTATCATACCTTTCCGAGCAAGAACGAGGAGGTTACAACCGATTCAGCGGGACACTCAGAAACAAGTACGCCCCCTGAAAATTACAGCACTGAGACAGAGAAGTGGCTTGCGTCAAGCGAATATGCCGATTGTGTAGCAGACGGAAAATTTCCTGCTGTTCCGGGAAATAATCCTTACGGCAGCGGTGTAAACGAGAGCAGCAGGAACCCCAACATTTACTATCTTAACTCTTCAATGAGGGGTCCTTGGGGCAAAGAAACGGAATACGGCGATTACGAATATTATATCCCCAGTGGAAAGTATTTAGTTATGAATGCTTCTAACCCCAAGCAATACGATTACGTGGCAACTGCCTGTAACGTGTATGTTGGCAATCCAGAAAATGACGATGAATATGCTACTTACTCTTTTTCACAATATGGTGAAATTCAAGAAATCTTTATTCCAGATGGATACTATGTGAGCCTGACGGTATCGGGGATTATTACCCTTGAACCACTTGAACAATAAGGAGGTGCATCAAAGTGGCGAAAACAATTCGTTGTCCCAATATATTCTGCAACAGCACAAATGTAGTTCCCATTTCAACTAAAACAAAGTTTTCTTTTGGCAAAGCCGCTGTCGGTGGAGCAATTGGCAGTTTATTCAATCCATTGGGAACTGCTGTCGGTATTGCAACAGGTATTAACGGAAAACATGGGAAAACGAAATTTATATGTCAAAAATGCGGAAAAGTATTTGAGCGAAAAGTTTGACAAAGACGTTGCAAGGAGGGTAGGCATATGGACCCATTGGCTATTAAATTTGAAGAGGAAATCCGCGCCAAGATGCTTCATGCAAAAAAAGAATGTAGATACAATCCCACACGTTTTAACCAGATGATAGCCAAGTATGGTGGTGTTGAAACGGCTAAACGGCTAATTGCAAATGCTCTCCAAACAGGAAATACATCAGACGGTTTTACTACGCTGTGTCTTTGCGGGAGATTAGATTTAACGATGGAAAATTCTGTTTGCAAACCTGAATATCAATCCCTGTTCTCTCCCGAAGAAATAGCATATTGCAAAGAAGTTCTTGGATAAAAAAATTCGTGCTTTTAATGGCTCGATTCTGATTTTGAGGTACAGTTAATGTCAGAAAAGCGAAAACCCGCAATCCGTCAACGACCGATACAGGTCAAATTCTTCGTAGATGAAAAAGAACTCGGCTTGATAAAGGCGAGGATGGCGCAGCTTGGTATAGAGAATATGAGCGCTTACCTTCGGAAAATGGCGATCGACGGATATGCAGCAAAACCGGATTTGCCTGAACGCCGTGAACCCAAAAATCCATGACTCACTTTCCGAAGATAGATTGATATTCAGCTCCGCAGGAGCGTAGCCAATTTCTTAGAAATCGTTAAAGGGTTTGGGATGTTTCCCAACAAGATTTTGCAAAAGGTCAGCAAGGCTGAAATTTTGCAAAACGCACGAGTGGGTACCGCCGTGCATTGCTTGCCAGAATGGCAAGCTCCGGTGTGGGTACTCACCGGATTTGCTTGCTATTCTGCAAGGA